>Ga0207983_1000058_pt1 | contig 14137 bp, 20 predicted proteins | sample SoimicmetaGmgHMB_FD_188341 | JGI IMG/M metagenome (GOLD analysis project Ga0207983, IMG submission 188341) | Soil and rhizosphere microbial communities from Laval, Canada - mgHMB (SPAdes) (version 2) | ecosystem: Environmental > Terrestrial > Soil > Agricultural land | place: Laval, Canada...
TTTGGAGCTACCCGACCCCCTCAGATGTTGCCTGGGTGTCGCTCTCAAATGAGAACGCACTCGGCACAGAAGTTCTTCATGATGTGCCCTCGAGCATCAGAGATGCCACCGCTCCACGCGAGAAACATCCGATCCGCACAATTTCGAGAAAGCAAGAGCGCCCGATCGATCGCTCGCCAATTTCAGAACCAAAGTGGGTTCCTTATAAGGACTTGCCTCACGCTCCCTATTTCCCCGTGTGGGAAGAAGATATTTCTTTCGAATTTGCTGTGATGGTTTTCGCAGCCAAGCCGAAACGCGTAAATGTAGGTTACTGGAGGCTATGCTTCGGTATTAAGCTGACAAGCGGGCGTTACGCACTCATAACTGCACATGAAAAAAAGCAAGAATTGGTTTCAATTGAGCTTGAAGTGCAAGAAGATGCCGAGACCAGAAGGAAAGATAGCCGCTACTACGGGTTTATGCATACCAGTGATCTCAGGGAGCTAATGGGCGTCTTGGGCAGAGAGTACAAGTCACCTCCTGAGTATCAGTATCAGCTGCGAGAATGAGCGCTGAACATTCATTCAAGCCGACCGTCGGGATCGTTGCGATTTCATAGCCACTGCTGTCGGCCGGCGGCGGCTTGATTCAGGTGTCAGGTGCCAATTCGATTGCGGAGGTGACTTTTGAACGCAAGACTATTGCTGCGCGTTGCCTCGATCATCGCTCTGGTCTTTGCCCTGGGCCATACCAGTGGCGGCCCTTGGACGCCATCGGAAGAGCCCAACGCTGCGGCGGTAGTCGAGGCCATGAAGTCCGTGAGCTTCGACGCGATGGGCACAAGTCGATCCTACTGGGATTTTTACTTTGGCTTCGGTGCCAACATCAGCGTCTATATGTTTGCGCAAGCTGCATTGCTCTGGTTGCTCGCAGCGCTTGCCAAAACCCAGCCCGCCTCTGCGCGACCGTTCGTGGCGGTAATGCTTGCTTCCTGCGCAGCGAATGGGTTTCTCGCGTGGCGATATTTCTTCGTGTTGCCGCTCGTCCTGTCTGTCGTCATGGCCATTTGCCTGGTGCTCGCGCTTTTCGCATTGGGCCCTCGCGCGGACACCTGACCAATCATTCAACCAGATCGCACCGGCCGGGCCTGCCACAAATCAACTCAGGCATCAGGCCTCAAAAGAGAGTTCGCGTTCGAATCTCGATCCCCGCGCCGGTCCGTTGCGTCCCTGTTTCGGGTCATGTCAAAACGCGCTGCAGTCGTTCGCCGTAGCTTCGCGAAGGCCGAAATAAACACTGGCATACTGGCTTTGCCAATCATCGCAAGACCAAGGAGGAATCATGACCAGTTCAACGACAACAAAAAGAAAGCTCGTGTTGAAGATGTCCGTCTCCGTGGATGGTTTTGTCGCTGGACCGAACGGCGAGGCTGACTGGATATTCCGGACATCAGGCGGCGCCGATTCCACGGAGTGGGTGCTCAATACGCTTGGTGAGGCCGGCGTGCACATCATGGGGAGCCGCAGCTATTGCGACATGGCGGCGTTCTGGCCCTATTCGGAAATGCCGATCGCAACGCCGATGAACGACATCCCCAAAGTCATTTTTTCTAGAAGAGGAATCGAGGACAGCACACTGATGGATCGGACGACGCCGGCGCTCGCCGAAGCGAAGGCGCGCAATGCGGAGCGGCATGGCGCCACGCCGACAGCGGCGGTCTTGCGGTCGTGGGCCGAACCCACGGTGGCGCGCGGCGATCTCGCGGAGGAAGTTCTCCGGCTGAAGCAACAGCCGGGCGGCTTCATCCTTGCGCATGGCGGCGCCCGCTTCGCCCAAAGCCTTGTTGCTTCCGGCCTCATTGACGAATATCGGCTGGGCATTCATCCGGTTGTATTGGGCCAAGGCCTACCGCTGTTCTCCGAACTGCGCAGCCCCGTTGATCTGCGCCTGGTCAGCATGACTCCCTTCCGCTCTGGTGTCGTGGCGGCAGTCTATCGACCGACCTGAGCCCTCAGTTCATCACGGCGGGTGGCCGAGCATATGCCGGGTTCGAACGATTTTCGCAATCACAAGGAGTCTCCTATGATCCCCACCATCACCGCTTTTGAACGCTCGCCGGATCGTGGCAGAGGGCTGGCGCGTGACATGCGCGTTCGCTGGGCACTTGAGGAAGTGGGCCAAGCTTACGAGGTTCGATTTCTTTCGTTCGCTGCGATGAAGGAGTCCGCGCATCGCGTGCTGCATCCTTTCGGCCAGATTCCGACTTACGAAGAAGGCGATCTCACGCTCTTCGAATCGGCGGCGATCGTATTCCACATCGCGGAGCGCCATGCGGGGCTGTTGCCGGAGGATGCGAATGCCCGGTCACGCGCGATTGCATGGATGTTTGCTGCGATCAACACGATGGAGCCGCCGATCAATGATCGCGGAATGGCGATGTTGTTTGAGCAGGAAAAAAGCTGGTATGCGGAGCGCATCGCGATCCTCGAAGAGCGCGCCCATGCCAGGCTGGGCGAGCTTTCCAGCCGGCTCGGCGATGCCGACTGGCTCGACGGCGCGTTCAGCGCCGGCGACCTGCTGATGGTGACGGTGCTGCGCAGGTTGAACGGATCGGGTGTGCTGGAGAACTATCCGAACCTCGCCGCCTATGTCGCCCGCGGCGAAGCGCGGCCGGCCTTCAAGCGTGCTTTCGACGCCCAGCTGGCGGTCTTCACTGGCGCGTCTTCCGGCTGATCGGAAGGAACGGCCTGACAGTTCATGCGAGCCGACGCGGCTTCGCGTGATGACTTGACGCAGGTGCCGGGCACCGCTATTTAAAGCGACTGACCCCGAGTTGCTTGCGAGGACCATCGATGGCAGTTGACTACGTACTCAAGTTTCCCTGCGAAGTACGGAAGAACGTACCGGAGACGAAGCTCGTGACCCTCGTCGGCTACATGAGTCTGGCCGAGTTCGCCGTCGCGGAAATCCGCAGCTCGAGTCCCGCGTTGCCCCTCGAGACGATCCTCGGGAAATACGAAGTGCACGTGAACCAGACGAGGCCGGATGGAGTCGTGAAACAGGTGCCCATGACGATCGGGCAGCTTGTGGAAATGGCCCAGGTGCTCCGCCCGCATCAGGGCCACTGCCAACAATGCCGGGCCAACATCGCGGACCGGCCCTTCGGCTGCATCGCCAAGATCAACTACCCTGTCCGCAAAGAGTCCGAGGAGTGGCTTCTATCCCGGCTGCCAAGTGACGCGAACGATCCGAATCTCTCGACGTTGTTCCGGTTTCTATCGGACCTCGAAATCGACGGCCGCCCGGTCGACGCGATGCGGCCGCGGTTGTTCGAACTGGAAGCGCCCGTCGTGCGACGTTGGGGAGCCTTGCCCACGCAGACAGTGACGTCCAGCCAGATCATCCAACTGCTGGCATTTGGCGGCGACATCGGACCGGAACAGGCCGCGCTGTATACGAAGCTGCTCGGGCTGGCGTCCGTGCTGTCCGATCCGCATCCGCCATCGAGCAACATCGAGCAGTTCAAGACGATGATGTGCGCCATCGTCATGTCCGGGCGGTTGAATGCAGGGATCAGTGTCGAGGCGTGAAATCACACCCGTGCCGGCGAATTGATTCAGGCACTGGATCCGACCCAAACGACGAGGCGATGCAAATGACTCAAAGATCAGGACAGTGTCTATGCGGTGCGGTGAGCTTCACGATTGCCGCCGACCCTCTTGTGGTTCGGGTCTGTTGGTGCCGGGACTGCCAGCATCTCGCGGCAAATGGCAGCGTGAACATGCTGATACCGACATCAGCACTCACCATTTCCGGCGCCCTTTCCGAGCACACAAAAGCAGCGAATAGTGGCAATGAGATCACGCGCGAATTCTGCCCACAATGCGGCACCCATCTTTTCGCCAGAGCAGATGCGCGACCACAGTTCAGAGTCGTGCGCGTGGGCAATCTCGACAACCCCTCGTCCGTCCGGCCCAGCATGAATATCTGGGCAGCAAGCGCGCCCAGCTGGGCCTGCCTGGATATGGCGCTTGAGCGAGTGGATCAGCAACCGATGCCGCCCGGCGCGCCTGCGCCAGCAGGGCAGGCCTGACAGGTCATTCAAGTTGGTGCCATTTGGCAGTTCGACAGGGATGCTGAAATCGTGGTCAGACTACGTGGTATCTGGGCGCGTAGAAGAGATCACTCATTTGAGAGCGACACCCAGGCAACATCTGAGGGGGCTGGGTAGCTCCAAAAGTCGTGCTCGATGCCGTTCCTAACTGCCGAGCCAACGTAAAGAAAGCTGGATTGCGTGAGCAATTCGGCTGTCTCCTCATCCTCTTCCAATTTCACATAGCGCAGAAGCTCTTTCTTAGAGACCCCAGGATCTTTCATGTCGCCCCCTTGAGCGCTAACACTGAATTTAGCGACGGCCGCGCCGCAGCAGTTGTTTGAAGCCCGCGGGCACTCATCTGTTCGATGAAATGAATTGTTGGGCTACACGCCCCTCACGATAGGCCGCCCGCCTCGAGATGGTTATCGCACTCGGAAACGCCGTCAGCGACACCAATCGCCGAATAGAGTGTCCGGGCCTCCCGCCAAAGTTCTTGCGCGGATTGGTGATCACCAAGCGAATCATGCAGGAGCGCGAGAGGCCTGAGCGCGTTGGCGAGATCTAGAACTTTCGTGTCCAAGTTACTGCGGTAGATCTCGATGGCTTCTTTGAGTAGCGGCTCAGCCTCGCTGCTAAGGCCATTCTCACGATGGATATCGCCCAAATGTCTGGCGATGTGAGCGGTACGAAGTTTCTCGCCATGTGCACGGCTTGCTACGAGTGCCGCAGCATAATGTTGTGCGGCTGCATCCAAACGGCCTTCTCGGCGGGCTTGTACGCCAGCCGACAAATGCATTTCCAGATGTTCGGTCATCTTTGTTCTCTCACGTGCAGCCTAACCACCTGAATTAGGCCGACCCGCGAAGCGGATTCGGCTTGAATGAATTGTTGGACATCCCCTCTTTGGGGTTTACGTACCATCCTGATTGCGGACTATCATTGCAGATGATGACCGACCTCACCACGACGCTTCGAGAGCGCCTAGGGCTTGCGGACCCCGTTCCGGTGGAGCTCCAACGAGGCGACGTCGAAGAGGCCGACGGATTCGACCGAGAACGGATCGAGTACCGGGGACTCGAAGGCGACCTCATTCCGGCTTTCCTGTTCACGCCGAGGGGTCGCGATACGCTCGGCGGAGTGGTCGTCTTTCACCAACACAATGGGGAGTTCCACTTCGGCAAGAGCGAGGTAGCCGGCGAGGTGGGCGATGCATTTCAAGCCTTCGGGCCGGCGCTCGCTCGTAGAGGCCTCGCAGTCTTGGCCCCAGACTCCATCACTTTCGAGGATCGACGAGGTGCCGTTCGGGGAGTGGAACCCGATTATTACGATTGGCTTCGACACTACAACGCCATGAGCTACCGGTTGTTGGATGGCGACACGCTGATGAGGAAGTGCCTGGATGACGCCCAACGGGCCCTGAGCGTTCTACTCCAAGCCGCTGAGATAGACGAGCGGCTCGTGGGCGTGGCAGGACACTCGTATGGTGGTTACACGGCGCTCTACCACGCGGCAGTTGATGCACGATGCAGGTTCGCATGCATCAGCGGTGCCGTGTGCAGCTTCGAGACGCGCCGCCGGGAAAACACCGGGATCACCCTTTTCGAGGCCGTGCCCGGGCTCGCTCGCCAGATCGACACGCACGATGTTCTTTCAGCCATCGGACCTCGGCCGACAATGGTTGTGTCAGGTACCAAGGACAAATATTCACGGGATGCAGACCAAGTCGTGGCCAAGGTCGTCGGCGACTTCATCACCGAACTCCGCGTTGACCGCGGACACGCTCTCGATCAAGAAAGATTCGATGCGATCGTTGAGTGGATAGTCGACCGCGTATCCGGTCAGTGGGAAGGGATGCCTAACACTTGAGGCAAGGGGGCGGGGCTGCGAAGCGAACCCGTTCCCTTGAATGAATAGTTAGATACGTTGTCGATCAGCGGCGACTGGCATAACCATGACAATGTCTCGCTGTGGATCGCCTCCGAGGGGGAAGGTGTGATCACCAACCTCAACGAATCCACGCTTCTTGTAGAACGAAATGGCCCTCGGATTGTGCTCCCATACTCCGAGCCAAATTGCGTCCGATCGGTGCTTCTCCATTTCCCCTATACAAGCATCCATGAGCTGTTGGGCGACGCCCTTCCCATGCCAATCTTCAACTACGTACAGCCTGAGTATTTCGCCTGGATGTTTCGCTGAAACACATTTCGGGGCATCCCCCCACCGAAGTTGGGCAAATCCGATCAGTGCCCCATTGTCTTCGCTCACCAGCGTGATCATGGTTGGACTGGAAATCTCTCCCGCCTGAACTTGTTCGCTGTAACTACGCCTGCAGTGAAGGTCCATGTGCTCGACAGAATTCACCGCGCCAAAAGTCGCTCTAAATGTCGTTTCAGCAACCAGCGACAGCTGCTTGGCGTCGCCGGAATTGGCTTTTCGTACGACTGACACAGAATCCTCCAAAGAGCATCAATTAACCGACGCCGGCCCAGGCTGGTTGTTTGTGACTAGCCCGACCCCGGCGCGGTCGGGTCGAATGAATCAGCACGTCTCACAGCCGCTGCAGTGCACTAATTGTATAAACAGTTGGGCCAAACTCGTCCGTCTTGCCGCTAATGGTCGCTCGGACCTTGCCGCTCGCCTCGCCAGAAAAGCCCGCAGATTGCAGAACTGAACCACTTACTTGAATCGGGATCTGCTCCCCGTTCACCGTAAGGTCGCCGAAGTTGTATTCGGAATTGCCACCCTTATCTCCGTCGCCCTCGCCAACGTCGGCGACGAGATTCCCCTCCAGGGTGACTGGTAGAGCAGCAACGGCAGAAGCGGAGGCAGGAGTAGATGATTCCGGACTTTTTGATCCACAAGCGGCGAGCAGAAATGAAGCAAGTACGATGCTAAAAATACCAACACGCATGATGAAATCTCCAGTGAGACAAAACACCTGAGTTGACCCGTCGCCGGCTCGAGTTATTTGATTTTTACTATCCCGACCCCGGCGGTCGGGTTGAATGAATTGTCAGGCCATCGGCGCGATATTCTATGCTCCTGAAGAATTCCGGGGCCGGAAATGGCGATCGACATATTTGAAGCAGCTTGGAAAAATGATCCTGAGGGGATACTTGCTGCCGTCGCCAACGGTGCGGACGTCAATGCACAGCATGTCAGGGCGGGTTCGGTACCGCTGCAGTTGGCATGTTCCGCCGACGCGACTGCGGCCATCAAGGCTCTCCTTGAGTGTGGTGCGAATCCCTCTCGGGTGTTCACCTGGATTTCTCGTGTCGACGGCCGGGAGCACAGGGACAAGACGCCATTAATGTACGTAGAAAGTTGCGAAGCTGCTCAATTGTTATTGAATGCCGGTGCTAGCGTCAATGCGGCCGATGGAAGAGGATGGACACCTCTGGTTTGCGCCGCTCATGCGGGCGATGCCAAATTGGTTGGGTTGTTAATTGAGCGAGGGGCCGATTGCAAGGCGCGGCCTCAGCGCGCGGGAAGAGAAAACACGATCTGCGAAATTATTGACGTTCAAATGGCAGATGCGGAAAAGGCGTTACACGAATTGCCTGACCATCGAATTACTGCGGCCAAAGAACGCTTGGCGAATCTACTGGAGGTCAAAGCGTTGTTGCTGGATTCGGGGGCCTAACATCTGAATTAATCCGCCGCCGACGCGGTTGAATGTCCGAAATGCCTAGCCCGGCCCCGACGGTTGGGTTGAATGAATTGTTAGGCGCGTGTCTGCTCAATTCCATATCGCATCGCATTTACGAGCGTATCAATGTCCAAATTTCTTAGCGTTTTGAACTTGATGCAATACCCAGTCACGCTTGCCTGACCTATAGTCTTTCCATATTTCTCGGCTAAGTACTTCCTGTCTTTTATTCCCATAATGTAAGTAGAAATGCCGGTTGTATTTGCACTGATGCCGATCTGATAGAACTCTCTGCTTTTTCCATCGGCATACTTTATGGTCTGAACTCCATAACCAATGTTTGGGTTGGAAACCGCACGGCCGGTCTCATCCTTGCCATCAAGGAACCACAATTTACAGTTCGGCATCATTCCCAGAATGATGTCGTGAAGCTCTTGCAAGTCGCGTCGTTTCGGCTCTGGCTGAGTCGCGAAATAGGCTTCAATTTGGTTTTGTACGTTCATATGAAAGCTCACCGCTTGATCGCCACCTGATCCACTGCCGAAATAGCCTGCCGTGCAACTGGGGTTCGCCTACTTCGTGACGCAGGTGCCGCTGACCTGTTGCTGTCCGGCCGGGCATTGGCAGACGCCGCTTTGACAGGTGAGCGTGGCGTTGCATTGGTTTGAGCAGCGGCCGCAGTTGTTGGCATCCGTTCTCAAGTCCACACAGGAGCCGCCGCACGTTGTAACAGACGAAAAAGAAGAATTGGTGCACGTCGGCCGAACCACTGCTGCTCGGATCAGTGGCGCAGGCGCGACCTTTGCGGTAGCCAGCTGTGGAGGATTGATGACAGGCGCAGATCCTGCGACAACCGTCTTCACGCATGGACAGCTGCTGTAGTCGACCTTGCCCCCTTTGGCGCTTTGCTCGGCATCGTTGCGACAAGTCCGGTCGATCTCGGATCCTGAAGGACAACGAGGCGTTGCGATATGCAAGTTTGGATTTGGCTTAACAACGGGGCGAGTCTTCAACTCTCCCGCAGAAGACGAGTAGGTTTGAATAGAAAAGAGCGCCGCGATTACAACGGCAAAGGTCATGGTGCGCATAGCTCCATCCTCATGTGGCTATTGTTTGTAGCGAGTGACCGCCAGGTTCCTGCCGAGCGCGCGATACAAGGGGAATTGGCTTCCAACACCTGAATTAAGCCGCGCCGCGAAGCGGCGTCGGCTTGGACGAATTGTTAGGTGCGCTGCCGCACACCTACGAACGTTGACCAATGCACGAGCCCGTACCTCTTGGCCATGCGATGAAAGTAGACCGGCGTGCCGACGACGCCGAACACGCCAATGCCGACTGCGACCCAGGCGGCAAAGGCGAACGGAACATGGTGGTTAGGATAGACGAAGGTGAGGAGCCACAAAAAAAGCGCAAGAGCCGGATAGGCGACCGCGGCAAACAAGGCCAAGGCGGGGACGCTCATGAAAGGCGGAGGCGGAATCTCCCAGCCGCGTGCCCACGCCAACTGCCAAAAGTATGGAGCGGCAGCGTTTAGGTCGGCGCCGGACGCCACCATGTACTTGTTGTAGAGATCCACACGCTGCTGATGGTTCATAAGCGCATCAAACACCTGAATTAACCCGACGCCGGCCCGGGTTGGTTGCTTTTGATTAGCCCGACCCCGGCGGTCGGGTCGAATGAATTGTTAGGCCTACTAGGATTCTATGGAAGTTTGAACTTGCGCGTGACGCGTAGCGGCCACAGGGATGTGAAATTAGCGCCGCCTACTAACCGTGACGCGGCTGAAACTCCTTGAACAATGCCCCGACTCTCCAGCACAGACTTCATGCGCCGAAAAGAATGCTTAGGATCCGTCGTGATCACAAACAGGTTGATCTCCTTGGCACTGACGTCATAACCATCCAGTGCAGCAGTTTCACCTAATGCTTCCTGAAATTCGATCTGAATTGGCGCAAGGAAATCTTCGTCTTTTAGCGAAGGTCGCCAAAACTTGATTACAAGCTGGTGGTCCATTCGAGGATTGTAGGCCTAGCGCCTGAGTTAAGGCGGACTGCTGCGCGGCCCGGCGATGTGGCACACGATACCGCACAAGCCGAGCCGCGAAGCGGTCTCGGCTTGAACGACTTGTTAGGCCGATCTCACGCACGAGCGAAGCAGGCGGCGGCAGCGAATGTTCTAGTGAACTGCGAGATTTCTGCAGCCTTTAGCGAGCGCGAACAGCCGCTTGCGATTGTGTGCGCAGTCCTTTCAAGAAACGGCCTTCAATCGAGCGAAAGACCGTCCCCAGCTTCGACGAGGGCACCTTCTGTTGCCGAAGACCTAGACCGTTGCAAAAGGGCTTTTAGAAGAGGCCTAACGATTGAGGTAAGTGGCCGCTGCCACACGAGACAGCGGAATACCGCGGACTCGCCGCAGCGGTCACTTGACCGAATGGTTAGGCCGACGACGGCGTTATTTAGCGGCAAACTCCGACCGCGCGTAGGCTTCCAAGAAGCCGCACACAGAACACCGGAAAGTGCCCACCGGAATACACTTCTCCTCCGGGACTTTAGCGCTCTGCCAGAAGGAACTCTCGGGCGCCCCCTCGACCCAAGTGCTCACCATGCGCTTGAAGCCATCAATTTCGAAAGTGAAACCCTGCGTCATTTCGCCGTTGCACTTGGGGCATGAAGTCGATTGCAAGCTCATGTCTGAACCTCCTTAGAAAGATTGCCGAAAGCGGTCAGTCGCCTCTTGAGGCCTAACACCTGAATTTAGCGGCGTACCGTAGGCACGTCCGCTTGAAGGAAGGGTTAGGCCGCACTGTGCGCGAGCCCTCAGTAGTCACGCCGACCCGCAGCACAGGCCGCCACCAACGCAGTGAACCTCTTGGCGCGAGTGGCTTCCTGCTTCGCGCTGATGATGAGCCAGTTGACCTTACGCCTATAGCTCGGCGGAAGCCTCTCGTAGAAGGCCCAGGCCGACTTGCACTTCCTGAACTCTACGAGCTCTTCAGCGGAGAGTTCCGGGAACTCTTCCTGCTCGTAGGACCCGGTTCTGGATCTCGCCTCGGTGCGAAGCGCAAAGGCAGCGAGACCCGCCGTGGTCATTTTTCCATCGGCTTCAAGCTCCGGCACCCGCTTGATGTTGACCGAGCTCCAATTGGAGTTTGGCTTGCGCGGAGAGAAGCGGATCCTGTAGTGGTTCTCGTCGATGCTCGTTCGAACGCCGTCAATCCAGCCAAAGCACAGAGCTTCATCCACAGCCTGTGGCCAAGTGAGCGTGGCCTTGCCAGTATGGGTCTTCACGAAGCCGACGATCAGTTCGGATGCGTGCGCGCCGTGCTCCACGAACCAGGCTCGCAGCACGGTGGCGTCTTTGAAGAATGTGGGAAGCGCAGACCCCTTCATTCGTGCGGCCTAACACCTGAGTTAAGCCGAACCGCGAAGCGGTTTCGGCTTGAATGAATTGTTAGCGCGCTCCTGCCTAAGCGAGAGCAGCACGTACTGCCTCTCGGCATACCAACATCTCTACAAAACCGGGCGGAGGAGTGCTTTGTCGAGCTTGACGGCTACACCGACGCTTCGGCCCGCAAGATTGGGGACAGTGTAGTGCGCTGAACTGCCAAGGATGACGGCGCATTCGGAAAGCGTGAATCCGTAGTCCTGCTGCAGCCATTGAACGAGTCCCGTCGTGGCCGAACGCAACGCTTCGTCCAGAGAACCCGCTTGGCCAAGAACCATGATCTGCGTCGGTGATTCAACCCGCGGCAATGCGATCGATTTGCCCTTGATTACCTCGACCGTGAATTCGACATCCATCGAGGTTTCCAGCGCGTACTGGGAGGTTTCGCCATCACCTTGCAGGGCATGGGCGTCGCCCAGGTACAGCAAGGCGCCAGGCTGCTGGACGGGCAGGTAGACGGTATTGCCTTCCACCACTTCGTTGAAATCCATGTTGCCGCCAAACCTTCCCGTATCTCCGGTGGAAATGGCGGCCGAGCCGAAACCCGGCGCGACAGCAAGCCCGCCGAGCATCGGGCGAACCGCAACGGCAAAACCTTTCAAGCGGTCGGTCGGTGTTTCAAGGCTGGCCAAACCGCGCGCCCGATCCAGCTTCCAACGCACGGGCTTGCCCAGGTCAGCCGCTTTGGCGACAAGGCTGGAACCTAGCGCGCGGCCGACGATCGTGTCCAGGCTGTCGGCATAGTCTCGATTCAGGCGCAGGCGATTGATCCGCACGACAAGCGTGTCGCCAGGCGAGGCTGTGGCGATAAAGAACGGGCCGGTCTGGGGATTGCCGAACAAGGCGCGGGTGATGCCGTTCTCGTCCACACCACCCGAATCGATGGTCCTGGTGTGCACTGTATCGCCGGGCCAGATCGTGAGTGCCGGCGCGCGATGCGGGCTGAACTCGTTGGAGTAGTCCGTCGGTGCGAACTCGTAGCGGCGCGGCGGCCCGGCGGGACGATCGGGGATCCGGCGGGCCGAAAAGGAATGCTTGGCACGCGCAGCCGGATTGTTGGTGTCCGGGAAGTCGGCGATTCCGTTGATGTGTCCACCTTCGATCGTACCTGCGAACGAATACGTTGCGTTATTCGCATCGGTATCCCCGAACGTGATGGCGGAGCCATTGCGACGACCAGTGATCTTGTCGCCGTCAATGTCGCCGGTGAGCGTTTCGCCATCCTGCTTCAGGGTGAGGGTTTGATAAGAAGGATTGCCCCACAGATCGGTGGTCACGACCCACTGCTCGGACGCCTGCGCGAGCGCGGCTCCGGGGATCAGGCACAACAGCAGGGCGACATGCTTCAACATCAGGCTGGCTCCGGTTCGATTCATGAAAGTAGGTTTTCCATCGCGCCAGGCACACCGGGAACGGTGGCCGTTGACGAGGGGTTATGGGATTGCAAAAGCACGCGAACACCTGGATTTAGCCGCGCCGCGAAGCGGCGTCGACTTGGACGAATTGTTAGGTGGCGACGCCGGAAAGCAGGCCATACGAAGCAGCTAGCGACGCCTCCAGCTTACGTACATCGTTGGCCGCATCGTCATGATGAATTACGTGCATGCCGATGCTCTTGGCCACGACGAGGTTGCGTTCTGTGTTATCGATGAACAAGGCTTCCGACGATATCGCGCTTGCCTGACGGAGGGAGTGCTCAAATATCTCGGGCGTTCGTTTCGAATGACCGATGTCCGCGGACACGACGATTGGGCTGAAAAAGCGTTCCAGGTGATGTATTCGCACGATGTGGTGTATTCGGTCTCTTGGATTGTCGGTGATGATCCCGACTCGTACGCTCTCACCAAATGATCGCGCGAGATCCAGCATCGGCAAGTTGAGCGGCGCGGCTCGGAATGCCTCCAGCAACATCGAGTTAGTAATGCTGGCACCGATAGAAGCACATATGTCTGTCAAGACGTCCGCATGGACCTTTCGGCCTAGCACCAGGTCGTTCATATGCGGTGCCAATGCTCGGAGAATTTCCTCTTCCGCGATGCCTGTGGATCTGCTGAGCGAGCGCGCCATGGTCTCGTTACCGCTCGAATCCGTGGTGAGGACACCATCGAAGTCAAAAAATACCGCCTTGATGCGTTGGTTTACTTGCGACATATCTTCCCTCGCCACCTAACACCTGAAATAAGCCGGCCCGCGAAGCGGGATCGGCTTGAATGAATTGTTAGCCGTGCGCTACTTGAGCGCGCTGACTGCCAATGCAATTACAAGGATTGGCAAGACTATAAGGGCCACCGCTATTAGGGAGGCTCCTAAGCCGCGCCATGCGGAGAATCCACTGACTTGCCCAATGGCCTTAAAGAGCAAGATCAATGCCCAAACTGCAATTGTTATATCAACTGAAGCGAAGCCAAGAACCAGGAAAGGATGGGTTTCCATGCGCGGAGTTGTTGCGCTGAATAGCTCTTTTCCGAATAGGGCCAATTGTGGAATCCAGAGTAAAAGTGCCCAAACAGTTGGTACATTTGACCAGGCAATGGCAGCGCGAATATTTTCTCCATTAGCTTTACCACCCAACCAAGAACTGGCGTGTTTGAGTAAGAAGCCAAAGATGTACAGACCAATCACACCACTGATGATGCCGCCGATAACAGCAGTGAAAATTAGCGGTAGCGGCAAGCTGTCTGCGGAATTTTTAGTGCTCGCTTTATCGAGTGCTTGGGAAATACCAACGAGAGAAGCCAGTAAAAGAACTGAGCGTTCGGGGTCTGTCTCGATGATTGATTGAATTGTCTGCCTTGGGCTGGTCCACATGCTGATCCAAGGGCTGTTTTTTGGGTTCATTTCCGTCATCCGAGAATGCCTGTTGTGCACGGCTAACACCTGAATTTAGCGACGGCCGCGCCGCAGCAGTTGCTTGAAACCCGCAGACACTCGGCCGTCCGCTGGAATGAATTGTTAGGCCACGACCT
>Ga0207983_1000063_pt1 | contig 13344 bp, 9 predicted proteins | sample SoimicmetaGmgHMB_FD_188341 | JGI IMG/M metagenome (GOLD analysis project Ga0207983, IMG submission 188341) | Soil and rhizosphere microbial communities from Laval, Canada - mgHMB (SPAdes) (version 2) | ecosystem: Environmental > Terrestrial > Soil > Agricultural land | place: Laval, Canada...
CAGGTACAGCTTCCTGTTGCACAGGTTTAGGTGCACGTGTGAACAGTGCTTTGATCCAATCAAGTGCGCCACTCATATCTTTCTCTGGCAGACCACTAACGTCTTGTCCGAATGACGAGTCGTACTGTGGTTGATTACCTTGATCGTACATAGCAGCAGCTACACTAGCAGCTGGCACAGGTAGTGGTGCTTGCTGTGGCGGCGGCTCTTGTCCTTGTCTACTCTCTATCAAGCGCTGCACCTGCGGCGGTATATTGTATGAAGGCTTGCCCATGATCTTGCTCTTGGCATAGTTAAAGGCATCGCCAACCATATCACCGGCACCTTGTACAACGTCAGTCATAGGATCGACGCTGCGTATATCACGTGCTACACCACCAGCTGCATTCAGTACACCGGGAACCGCTTGTGCTACATCACCAGCCATGTAACCAGCACCAGCTGCTACATCTGTCATTGGGTCAACGCTGCGTATATCGCGCGCAACCTCACCTGCCTTGTCCAACACATTGCCGAACGGTATAGTTGTCATGCCGGGAGGCAGATCACGCAGACTACGACTAGGCCCACCCATGCTCTGCGTATCTGGCCTAGTCGGCGGCATCGGCACAGGTTCGCCAGCTGACAGCCGCGTGCTATGATCGTTAGTCTCATTCATGTCATCTATAGTATAACCACTATCGGTCTGCACTTGCTGTGGAGTAGGCGCAGGTGTTGCTTGTGTAGGTTGCTCAACTGTGCTAGCTGTCTGTGGTGTAGGTTGTGCAGCTGCAGCAGTAGCTTCGGGCGGTATAGGCGCAGTAGTAGGCACATCATACCCTGCAGCATTCTGGCTCTCAGGCACAGTTCTACGTTGCTGCGTTTTAGGTGCTAGGTCCATGCCAGCTAACAGCCCTGACACAGCACCAGCTGGCACACCTTGCTTACCTATAACTGGCTGATTACCTGCCATAGTAGCAAGCGGCGCAGATGTAGGTGCACCATAGGTTGCTAGCTTATCACCAGTGAACGGACGCAATTCTTCACTAGGCTTACGTGGTGCAGTAGGAGGTGGCGCTGCAGCAGCTTGTTGCGGTTCCGGTTCAGCAGTACCTTCACGTGCCTTCCATGCAGCGATAGCTTCAGGTCCAACTTCAAAGTGTCCGAAGTCTGCACTACGCCAATCACCACCACTACGCAGCTGCAAGTCAGACACAATTTGCTTCAACACTGCACCGTTCTGCGGGTCTTGCACCCACTTGGTGAACGCTGCATCGACCTTGTTCTTGCTGCGCTGATTAACGTCGAAGCTCATACCGAAGCCATGTTGGCTAAGGTGATTAGTGCCAGCTATATGCTTCTTGACATAACCAACTACACTGTTAACAGGTGCACCAGCTTCATACAGCCGTGATACAAACTCATTGACTATAGGTGCTGCGTCCTTGTGCACAACAATAGCACGACCGCTGCCATCTGGATATGGTACAGTCACCATAGCGCTTTCATCACCGAACTGATAACCAGTGCGCGGTGAGGCGTAGTTAGCCCCTGTCGGCACACGCCCATCATACGATGGAGGCGGCGCTGCTGCAGTCTGCGGCTTACCTTGTGGACCGTCTAATAGACGTAGTGCTGATGAATGCCACGGACCTACCTTCTCAGTTGACAGCTTATCAAACCACTGCCCGACAGTCATATTTAGTGGTATACCGTTGTTAGCCATAGTACTACCAGCGTCAACCACACGCCCATTAGGCAGTGTAGTAGGCAGTAGTACTTTCACTAGTGGTGTATCTCTGTTAACCTGCAATGCCTTAGCTACTCTAGGTGCATTACCAGCACCGAGCATGTGTGCCATGTAGTAGTATGGCATATCTTCGGCACCGCTACCTAGCTTCTGACCTGTGAACTTCTCGATGTTCTGCCTATTGCGATCTATATTAGCTGCAAGTGCATGACCCATCTTATATGGGTCTTGTAGATCAGCTGGCGATAGGCCATGCTCTCTAGCTAACTCACGTGTGAACTGAAAGACACCACTAGCTCCACCTGCAGACTTAGGATTAGTACCTAAGTTGTAACCACCTGCATTCTCCAATCCCAATGTCATCAAGATAGTGCCACGTGGTAGCTTGTACTTAACCTCATCAGCGTCCCATGATGCAATCAACTTAGGGTCAAGCTGTCTAAAGCCTAGCGGTGTACCTCGTGTAGTGCTAGGCGCGCGTGGTGCATTGTAGGCTGGCCTCTGCTGTCGGCTCTGTGCGCTCAGAGTGACAGTCTCATCAGGACCAGCCTGTGCGAAAGACGCTAGTGGATCATCATTCTGTGAGAACTTATCAGTGCTAGGACCAAGCGGTGTTGGGTTAGTACCCAATGACCCCTGTGGTGCTGTAGTAGCAGGTGCAGGTGTAGCAGGTGCGGGAGCGGGAGCGGGAGCACCACTACCTGCACCACCACTGCCTAACGGTGCACCGGGAGCAGTCTGGAAGTTGGGATACTTGTCACCACCTCTGCTACCGGGAGCGCCGTAGTCATCATACAGCCCACGTGTGTACTTATCACGTAGACCTAGCATCTCCCTCATAAACTCTTGCTGGCGTAGTCTGTCTTCTCTACGCTGTGCAAGCTGTATGTATAGACGCGATAAAGCATCATTAGCTGCAGCCTCGCGTGCAGCAATCTGCGTGGTATAGTCAATTATACCAGTAGGCATCGCCTTTGCCATTGTCGCACCTAAGAGTAAGAGGAACCTTCGTTGTTCTGATAGTAGTCATCATCACTGCCGCCGCCACTACCACCGAAACCACTGACGCCACTGCTTTGACGTTGTGCACCCATGCCACGGAACATGCTAGCTAGGCTGCTACCAGCACCAGCTACAGCATTGCCATATCCCATGTTAGGTTGCACATAATCTAACTCCCCGCCCTTCTTAGCAAACATGCTCGTGGCAGTGTTGCCAGTACTAAGATCGCCAGCTGTAGCTGTACTCAGTGTACCCTGTGTGTCGATAGATTGTGGCTTGTAGTTAGTCTCTGGCAGCTGTTGTGCACGAGTAGCAAACAAGTTGTACAAGTTAGCAAGCCCTGCATCACGCTTGTCAGCTATCTCTTGACCACTACCACGTGCCATCAATTTAGTCTGTAGTGCTAACTTAGCGTATGCGTTGTTATCCTCACGTTGCAGGTTGCTAGCAATCTCACCGAAGTTGCTATTCTGTCCTGTTCGCATACCCTGTGTGAAGACACGACGACCTGCATCAGCGCTAGCTTCACGTAGTCCCATTGCACCAGCTTGATACAAGTCACCAGCTAATGCCTCATCACTAGGCACGTAGCGGTTCTGCAGTTTACGCCTAAACGTGTCAGCTAGTGCTTCCTCTTGTACACCACGTTGGTAGTTGCGCTGCATAACAGCGCGGCGCATAGGCAAGTCAGTAGTAAGTACCTTCTTTTGCTCCGCATCTTGCAGAGCCATCATATCTAGAACGCCCTTACCACCTTCAACTACCCAACCTTTACCCGGCACGAAGTGTGTACGTGTGCCGCGTATATCTGTCGTACCAAGCTTCTGTTCAGCACGAGCCTTAAGCGCCATAGCTATAGCTTCTTGGCGCTCACGCTCACGCTGCTGCATGTTCATTACATTGATGGCCCAATTCATCTGATTGGCGTCTTCTTGGGCATCAGCATTCATCATGCCGCCAGCCAAAGAAGCACCAGCACCAGCTAGACCACCGATCAATCCGAACATTTCCATGATGAGTGTACTCCTAGTTAGAAGATACCCTCATTGCTGCGTGTACTTGCGTTGTTCTGTGCTTGGTTCTGGAAGGTGTCATACAAAGCACTGCCGCCTGTACCTGTAGTAGACGGCGTAGTAGCGTTACCAACCTTAGCAGAAGCGTTGCCAATGAGTGAGTTAATGTCGAAGTACTGCTTACCACCCACAGCACCACGCAGTTCGCCTTCAAGACCTTGACCACGCTCATCAGCGTAGCTGGTAATACGTCCAGCTTCACCCATTGGATCGTATGTAGTACCAAAGTCCCAATTGCTAGCTGCATCAAGTGACGACTGACGACGCTTGTTGATGTCAGCTATATCACTCTCACGTACACCACGACCGATGTTCTGTAGATCGGTGTTAGCAGTGTACTTAGCAGTGCTTAGGTCTTGTAGTGCGCGGTCGTAGACAGCTTGGCTAGCTTGTCCGCGGCCCTTAGCTGCTTGCAGTCCAGTCAATGCATCGTTGTATTGCTGATCTAGGATGCTGTTCAAGATAGCATCATCGCTCGTAGCACTGAAGCGATCTTCAGCATAGTACGGACTGACCTGTTGATTGAACTGGTTAGTGTACTTGTTACGCTGTCCTACACGCGCTGAGCCTAGTATCTCATCTAGGATAGTTGGTGAGAACGCAGATGAGTAGTCAGCACCAGTTTGCAAGCCAGCATTACCTGCGTTGATACGATCAGTGAACTGACTGTAGACGCCGAGAGGATCACCGCTGTCAATGCCTAGTGCGCGTAGTCTATTAGTACCGCTACTCAATGCAGCATTGTAGGCGCTACCTTTAGATGACTGCCAAGCAGCATCAGTTGCAGCTTTAGCACGATCTTCTCGATCTCTGTCAGCCTGTTGCTGCGCCTGTTCACGTTGGAACTGCATCTGCGCTTCCCAATCGCGGGCTTGCGCCTGTTCCATAGGTGAAGGTTGCGGAGGTGGAACATAACCACCACCACCTTTAGTCTCTAACACTTTCTCCTTAACCTTGCGCTTCTTCCGTGTGGGTGGAAGCGGAGCAGCTTCATCAGCTGACGCATGTAGCTCATTGCCGTTAGACTTTCGCTGTCTCTCTAACGCCCACTTCGCTATGTGTGGTGCGATCATCTGAGTTGCCCTTCTCCATGAGATGTTTAACGGCTATGTAGCCTTGTGTTTTATAACCTAACCTATTCATTATGTGTATAATGCGTTCGACTAGCTGCGGCTCGTTATCGTGTTCAACTTGCGTATAGATGCGCTCAACCTTCCTATCACGTGCCCACTTCTCAAAGTGCCATAGTAGTTGTACAGCTATCAGACCGCTACGATATTTAGGCAGTACAAACCACATCTCCTGACACGCTATGTCTGACAAGTTGTAGATGCTAGGACGAATAGTACCTATGATGTAGCCAACAGGTTTATCATTGTCATCATAGGCAACCCAACCATTGAGCCACTTTCTGTCAGGATCACGTACACAGATAATCACGTGATTAGTGATAGCCTGTCTAGCGAACGCCCGACCACAGCCAAACTCGTCATGGTGTAGTTGCGCTAGGTTCTCTAGGTCTACACCATGACGCGGAGTTGTAACAGCTTCGATCTTCATAGACACCTCAACACATCTTGGTCATCGTACCAACAATCACAACAGGACGACGACCAATCTAAGGGTGCACGATGAAACCGAAATCGTGCCAGCCTAACAGGAACAGTAGTATGAAGAACAACAGACCGCTTGCATGTACTGCCCACGGAAACTGTTGACTGCCCCACTGTCCAGCTGCCCAACTGAGTAGCCACAACAACATGATGACCCAAAAGATCAGACCAATCGGCATGTTTCTCTCCCTACGCCACACTATATGGTAGTTCTAGACCCGCTGGCGTGTACGGGAATAACACAGTGATTACATCATCTGTCTCAATGTGTAGTGCTTCCATTAGCCCCGGTGATATGTCAGCTACCCTTTCAGTGTTAACATGCGGTCCCCAATCAGCGGGGAATGCACGAGCTATGATACCTGTCTTCACAGCGCGTATGATAGCTGTGCGCTCTAACAACATCTCACTAGGCGTAACTTCGTAGTCCCAACGACAGGCGATGTAGTGCATTGAAGGATTAAGCCTACGTGCTAATCCTGTCGTACCTTCAGGTTGCTCAGGCAGAAACAGATATGGCGCATCCTCTATACTTTGTATAAAGGCTAAACCCTCATCAGGTTGTACACCTTCATCGTTAGGTCCACCGAACCAGCTGCACTTACCTTGCAATGTTAGTAACATCTTGTGCTCCTAACAACTCGTAGGGTTCCACTTCAGCGCATCAGCACGTGCACGTTGATAAGCAACTATAGAACTCTGTAAACCTGCACTCGCTCGCTCAGGCTGTTGGTGTGCATCTTTAAGCCAACCAGTGAACAGGTTTTTCATGTTATCCTTGAATGCATCATCAACTGCTAGCAGTACTTGCGCTCGTATATGTACACGGTCTTCATCAGTTACACACGTAGGAGTAAGAGGTTCAGCATCACTCCGCGAATACAGCACAGCAACAGTGACAAATAGCATCACTGCGCCGAGTGTGAGTACAAATCTATCTGTTGCGCCTATGACCATGTTATCTTGATACAACCCTGTGCGCCTGTGCCTCCCGGTGCATCTGAGCTTTGGCAGCTACCACCAGCTGCACCACCACCATAATTGCCACCTGTAGCACCTTGTGTATTTCCACCATTCCCTGCAAGCCCACCACCACCAACGTCAGAAGCACCATTGCTAGTTGGTCCTGCAGCGCCACCACCGGGACCACCGTTCTCATCACTATCACCGTTAGTACCAGTGCCACCTGTATGTACTAATACACCTGCACCACTACCACCTGCACCTCCGTTGCCTACACCGTTAGTACCAGCTAGACCCGGTTGGCCGGGATCACCGCGTACAGTTGTTGAGTCCTTGAACCATGTAGCAGTACCAGCTCCACCACTAACACCGCCGAAGCCAATTTGGTAGTTTATAGATTGACCACTGCTAATGTTTAGGTTGTTAATTCTAGCGTATCCACCTCCACCTCCACCACCACCAGCTATGAAGTTGTTACTATTGTCACCACGACCACCCGCGCCACCACCACCATAACACTCGATAGTGTTGTTGGCAGGATTGAAGCCAACAGGTACAGTCCATGATACACCGCTAGTAAGAGTAACAGAGCCGGGGATTATTGCAGCTACAGTGACACCACTACTGGTGCCTTTGATAGCAGAGTTAACAGTGTCAGTTGCAGTGAAAGTCCAAGTACCTGCAGTCATCAGCTTTACAGAGAACGTACCGAAGCCAGCTACTAGTGCAGCGTCGGCAGGTAACACGGCAGCGCCATCTGTACACGTGATGTGTACTGTGCCTGTGTATAAGTTCGCATTACCAGCATCAGCTCGTTTCGCTTGCACTGTGATGTTGAACGCAGTGTTAGAACTAGCACTACCGGGAGCAGTAACGACAAAGCTGACAGCTGCATTAGGATCAACTGCCTTAGCCAACACAAACATCAACCCTGGTATAGTTCCCGGCAACATTACTTAAAGTCCGCTGCGAATGAACAGAAGATTTCTGTCGTTGACTTACATACATATGATACAACGTCGATAGCATTGGGTGCAGTTGACAGCACAGGCTTAGTGCCACCTGCAAACTTGTAGAAAGTGCCCCATGTCATCGTGCGACCGCCTGTTGCATCTTGCACTAGATAGAACATACCAGCTTGACCTGCCTTTACTGCAGCCGGATTAGCAAGCGCTCGTGTTGCGCCAGCTACATTCATTGTTAGTATGAAGTTGATACCACCATTGAAAGCTAGCGACACTGAAGCAGCATCAGTGAGTGTAACAGGTACAGCTGCAGCCCACGGAACGTCAGCAACTAGAAACCTTGCAGCAGTAGCATTTAGATAGTTGCTGCTTGACGATATTAAGTATTTAGTAAACGCAAAGTAGATGCCACCACCAACGCCTATATATACGTCTCTCCAACCAAATGATGAGCTGCCTAAATCAACTGTATTGTGTACTCCCGGTAGCAACGTCACGTTGACGGCTGTGGGAGACAAGTTGCTGAGTGAAGCATTAGCGCCAGTAGGAGGCGCACCTGCTATAGCAGTCTTAACGAATGCTGTCGTAGCTATAGATGTATCGTTGTCGGTTGAGAGTGGCGTAGGTGCTTGCGGATCACCTGTGAATACAGGAGATGCTTTAGGTGCGTATGGGGTTAGATCAATAGTACCAATTGCCGCTGTGACAAATGCAGTCGTCGCTATACTCGTATCATTGTCACCAGCTAGCGGTGTCGGTGCTTTCGGGTCGCCTGTGAATGTAGGCGAAGCTAACGGCGCATACGCTGCGTAGCTGATGTTAGCAATAGCAGTAGCGACGAACGCTGTAGTTGCTAGGCTAGTATCAGCGTCACCAACAGTAGGAGTAGGAGCTGTAGGATTGCCAGTGAAGACAGGTGATGCAATGGGTGCTAGCCCTGTCATCGCAACGGTTACAGCATTAGTCACATAGGCTGTAGTAGCAATACTCGTATCGTTGTCAGCTGCAGAAGGCGTTGGCGCTTTAGGATCACCTGTGAACGTGGGTGATACAGATGATACATAGCCTTGTGCCTTCACGAACTCTGTCGTTGCGATGCTAGTATCGTTATCAGCTGTAGGAGGTGTAGGTGCTTGTGGGTTGCCGGTGAATGCTGGCGAGGCAAGCGGCGCATAAGCTGATAAGTCAGGAGGTGTAGGTACAGTAGCAGCTATTGCAGCTGCAACGAATGCTGTAGTTGCAATGCTGGTATCGCTATCTCCCGGTGCAGGTGTGGGTGCCTTTGGATCACCTGTAAATGTAGGATTAGCAATAGGAGCTTTCAGTGCATCTTGTGCATCTACATATGTCTTGTCTGCCTTCGTACCGATGCTAGTCTGTAGCGCTGTATCTTGTGAGTCAACGTAAGTCTTATCAGCCTTTGCATTGATATTAGTTTGCAGTGCTGTATCTTGCGTATCAACGTAGGTCTTATCAGCCTTACCAGCAACAGCATCACCAGCTGCAACTGTACCGGCAGTAGTACCTACGTCAAGTATCGCTGCACCCTTCAAGCCTAAGTTAGTGCGCGATGTAGGTACACTCAACACATCACTGAGGTTAGCAGAACGCAGCATGTCGCCGCTGCCGCTACCAGCTGGACCTGTCGCGCCTGTATCACCTTTAGGCCCCTGCGGACCTGCCGGACCTACTGCGCCATCTGCACCTGTTGGGCCTGTTGCGCCGGGAGTTCCCGGTATTCCCTGTATACCTTGTATACCCTGTGTGCCGGGGTCGCCTTTCGGACCTTGTGGACCGGGTACTGTACTATCTGCACCTTGTGGGCCAGCTGGACCTGTTGCACCAGCACCACCACTCGGTCCCGGTATACCTTGTGTTCCTTGTGGACCTACTGGACCTTGAATACCTTGTGGTCCTATTGGCCCCGTAGCACCTGTAGCGCCAGTTGCACCTTGAGGACCGGGGAGGCCGTCAGCACCATACGCGCCACCGATGTACAATTGCCAATTACTCTTAGTACCACTACCGCGAAATGCACCAATGCTGACTTGTAGCGTTGTGCCTACATACGACACAATCTGACCTGTCATCGCATTGCTAGGAGTGACAGTATCAACGATAGTCATAAAGTTGCCGGGGTTGAACTGCTTACCCGACTGCGTAGTGAATGTCTTAACGCCTATGCCAACGGTGTTAGTCGTCAGTGATGAACCAACTAAACCCGTAGCAGCATTAGCAGCTTCAATAGCACTAGCAGCTGCATCACCCGCACTAGCGGCTGCGTTGCTTGATGCATTAGTTGATAGAACTGCACTAGCTGCAGCGGCATTCTTACTAGTACTAGCGCTATCAGCACTAGTACTAGCCGCCGCCGCGCTATTAGCTGCAGCAGTGGCAGATGCATCAGCTTCAGCGGCAGCAGCAGTAGCATCATCTACGACTTGCGTAGCATCGAAGACTAATTGCCAATTAGCTGCATCTGTAGTGAAATTCGTTGCAGATACATGATCGACTGTACATAGATAGTATGAGTAGTTATTAACAACTACAATGTCGCCTAATGTATATAGTGTACCACCTACCCACGGACCTCTATACACAGGAACACCAGCTTCCTGTGCTGCCCAATAGGTAGGATTAGCTGCGCGATCTTCAGCGAACGTGCCAGTTGCCGCGCTCGTATGATCTACTAGGCATCTATACAAGCCGCCGTCTTCAATGTCATATACGCGCTCACCCTCTATATACGTAGTACCATTCAACCACTCACCGCGCACCTTTACTACGCCCGCTGACGCTAGCATAGCATCAAGCAGGTTCCAGTTGGAATACTCTAGAGTATGCCAACGCGGTGTGTCGAAGTTTATGAGTTTGAAATTGTAGTTAGGAGTATAGCCACGTATATTAGCGACCATATCACATCACCCCTCTGACGAGCGGCGATGAAGCCAATATCATCTTGTTTGTGTATAAGTAAGACATAGCACATTTCCGTCACTTTGTCAATAGCTTGCATCGAGTTGTCTACTAGCCTCTTACTGTACTTCCCTTCTGATATAGGAGACTTATTGCTGTGACAGACAATGACTGCGTGCTTGCACCACTCACACGTGTCTTAAGTAGCTTACACTTAACAGGCACCTGCCATAGCTTTTGCTCTCTAGTACGTCTACCCGCGCCGTATACTTGCTGTCCTGCACCGAATGCACCAGCTTCATTAGGTACGAAGGTGAGCGTGCGCGCGGGCATCAGTTGTCCTGTAGCTGCATCTCTGTATATGTTATCAGCGAACAGCTCTAGCTTGAACTGTGCTAATCCACTTGCATCCATGTGACAGAAGCGCAGCGCTTTAGTGTGCTGACGTTGGCCGAAGTCTGACCAAGGTAGCTCCCACGTGAACTCGATAGGCTCACCTCTGTATTCTTCCCAACTATCAGGCGCGGCTAGTCTAGCTGTAGGGAAGTCCGCTGCTGTAGTTGTAACGTCTGCTATACACCTGTATACTAGACCGTCAATTGGATCGAATATGCGTTCGCCTGTGTGATATGTGTGTCCACTTGTCCATGATACGAAGTCATACATACCCTTCCAATCAGCGTACACAGGGTCTTCAGGTGAGCCGTAGCGCATCATAAAGCCGTCAGCTGTGAATAAGAATGCACGACCTTCTAACGTGCCGCAGCCGCAGTTGAATATGAGATTGCTCGTGTTCTTGAAGCGTGACCACGCAGTTAGACGTAGCTGTGGCACGTAGTGGAAGATGTAACCAACGCTGCAATCAGTGAGTGGCTGGATAGTGATGTTAACGCCGCCACCGCTTGTATCTGTACTTGTAGTGAGTGGTAGATCAGCGCCTATCTCTATCAAGATGTAGTTCTCATTCAACACACCTAGCACCTTGCGATCACCGTTGATGCTAGCTGCACTAATTGAACTAAATGCCGTTGCACCCGCTATCCTGACAATATCACCTTGCTCGACCATGTGAGCATCGTGACGTAGAATGAGTGAGCGCTTGGTGTATTCATGCTCAGCCATATCTGTGTCGAAGTAGAGTGGATCAGTTGTTAGTTGCCTAACATCGTCCTTGTCAAACTTAGGCAAGTAGAAGTGCACAGTCTTGTTCTTGGCATCATAGAAGCCGAACGCATTCAGCCTCATAGTCTCCTTCTTCACCCTACCTATGTGTCTACTCAACATAGTCTCAATGTAGTTACTCACACGTTCTGGAATGACGGCGTTGCTGATAGTTGATAACTTAGCAGATGGCACACCATTGAAGTCCATCATAAACACATCGCTGCCTATCTCCACTATCGAACGAGGTGCGTTGGAGCCAAAACCATTCATGGTGTCGATAGGTATTGGATCGTGCTTGCCATCGGTGTTGTAGTTGCCTAGCTTCATCATCGTTGTGCTGCTAGGTGAGATGACTAGTAGTGCGTCCTTAATAGTAGCAAACCCACGTACAGCTTGCTCAGGGCTAGCAGCAATCTTAGACATATCAATGTCAACAGCATCAGTCGGAGCAGGACTATCACTGTAGACCATAGATGTGTCTTTAGCCGCAATGCGTATCTCTGTGACATGCTGTGGATATTGCGATGGGTCTGTATCGTGTATGGTGAAATAACGAAATGCTGACTTACATGCATCAAACGCTGGCACTTTGTCATTGCTGAATGAATTGCCAGGGTCTACTAGATACAACACCCACTGTGATAAATCTGTACGCGAGAAGTCTATAGTCAGTGGCTTGTCATGTCCGTTGCTGCATATCAGCTCCTTGCCGAATATGTCGCTAGCTACAAAGTCTGTATATGACCAGCCAATAGGCCCACCGGGGAGTCCTGCAGCTATCTTGTTACTCCATATACGCTGTACAACCTTCGTGCGGCTGATTGTTAGTATCTCACCAGCGCTAGTCCACAGCACTACTACGTTACTAAAGTACTTGCACTCTACAGGCACACCACCTAGTGCGTGCGTATCATGCATCCATTGCCAAGTCAGCGGTGAGCTGATCTGTGTAGCTGTAGCTTGCCCTGACACTACAATGTCAAATGTGTTAGCATCGCGTATGCCGCGTATACCATGTGTGCGGTTCATCATTACATCAGTGATGCCGTAGAAGCTACCTACGAAGCCGCTGAGTGTGACATGATCGCCAGAAACAAAGCCGTGGTTGGGCCATATGATAGATACAACACGGCTATCTAGTGTAACTGATATGCCGCCGCCTACTAGTGTACCACTAGTCTCAACACCCTGCTTCAGCTTCAAGAACATCTCGTAGCCAAAGCGCGGACCTACACGCTTGTCAGTGTAAGTCACCATGTTGTCGAAGACAGGTGAGAACTTGCTAGTTAGGTTCTGTTCGCTGTCTACGACGTTTAGGCCACCACCAAAGTCTCTGATTGTGGTGTTGTTCAGCTTGCTCGTCGGGCGTGGTTGTTTCGGTCTGCCTAACGGTTTCAGCCGTGTTAGCATCTGTACCATTAGGTCCACCTGTTGACGGTAGATCGCTGTGGCATGACAAGATCAAGGGGTATATTGAAAGTCTGCCGATTGAATTGTGTAAGTGCATCTTGGAATAAGATGCGAAACTTGTCAGCAGCGCCGGGGTTTGTGCCATCATCTTCTAGTATATCCCAACATGTGCCTAGCATCAACAGCTGTGTGTCTAGGTATATAATATCCTCATCTTGTTCAAAGTCTTTCGGCTTCGTGCGGTATGTTATCCAGACCTTACCAGTTGTGGCAGCTGGCAGTATTCTAAACCACTTCACCTTATTGGTCCCTTGCGGTCGTATGCTAGGATACTGAATGTCTACATCTCGCGCGCTCATAGGCGCTATCGGTAATGGCTTGTGTGAGTTCTCCCAAAACACTGAGTGTAGATCACGCCAATCCATGAGCTTGTCTGTCAAGTCTCCTGTGATCTGACCAGTTACACCGTCTAAGTCGAATTGCTCCTGATACGTGGTGTAGTCAGGTAG
>Ga0207983_1000064_pt1 | contig 13102 bp, 7 predicted proteins | sample SoimicmetaGmgHMB_FD_188341 | JGI IMG/M metagenome (GOLD analysis project Ga0207983, IMG submission 188341) | Soil and rhizosphere microbial communities from Laval, Canada - mgHMB (SPAdes) (version 2) | ecosystem: Environmental > Terrestrial > Soil > Agricultural land | place: Laval, Canada...
GGTGTTGCAGGAGAAAGTTGGTTTGTGGCGAGAGCGAATCCTCTTTCTGGATCTTCTTCTTAGGGAGAGAGGGAATATTTTTGAGCCGGGGTCAGAGTGCGGCTTCGAAAACGCACTCTGACCCCGTTTTGCCCAAAACGCACTCTGACCCTGTTTTTCCCTCATCGGCAGCGGTCGATCACCGGTTCGAATTGAGGAATGGAATCGCTGCGTTCGGAATCATCGTGGTCGGCAGCACGCCGTTCCAGCGCTCAGCCTTGGTCAGCTCGACCAGATCCTGATTCTGCGCCAGCGCGGCGGCACGGGCCTTGATGGCAGTGGCCTGGGCTTCGCCCTTGATGCGGGTGGATTCGGCATCGGCACGGGCGCGCGCCAGGCTCGAGTCCGCCTGGCCGTTGGCTTGCGTAACGGCAATCTGCGCCTGGACCTTTTCCTTCTCGAGATTCTGCTTCTCGGTCTGCACCAGCACCTCGGCCTGCATGCGCAGCTCGATCGATTTTTCGTAGGCATCGGAGAAATCGATGTTCTCGATCTGCACGCCGTCGATCACCACCGGGCCCTTGACCGCTTCGCGGATCGCCCGGGTCACGTCCTTCACGAAGGTCACGCGGTTCTGCACCGCGGAGATCGCCGTGTATTGGCCAAACACATTTTCCACCTGGGTCGGCACCTGACGGTCGATGATGCGGCTGGTCAGGCCTTCGACGCTGCCGTATTCGGAATAGAGCGCGATCACATCCGCCGGCGGTACGTGGAAGCTCACCGACACCCGGATCTCGGCGGTCTGCTGGTCGCTGCTGTAGGCCGAGACCTTGTCGTACATCGTGGTGAGGTTCTGTACCGGGATGCGCTTGATCGAATCGATGATCGGCACCTTGAAGCCCAGTCCCGGGTCCGCGCTGCCGACCACCGCGCCATTGCGCAGGTGCACGCCGCGCTCGCCTTGGTCGATCGTGTACCAGGAACCGAAGAACAACGTCGCCACCACCAGCACCACCAACGCCAGCGTCAGCCACGCCCAAGGAAACCGCCCCTTCACCGCCGATCCAATCGTCTGCAACACAGTCATCCCCTTTTTTCAGGAGCCGGCCGGCTCCGTTGATGGCCATGGTATGCGAATGGCAGGACAAGCCCGCAGGACGACCGTCACAACCCACGCTGCTTCCTCTGGCGCGACTCAAACTGCGCTCGTTTGCGCCAGGCTGCGAACGACAGCGGCGGTTTTCATCGAACGCGCCGGATCATGCCGCCCCGGCAATAGCTGCAAGGCATCCCGATAGGCAACCGCTATTGCCGGCATCGGCAATAACGATTTTATCTATCCGGAATCGAGGTCTACTCTCGGCAGGCATCCATTGAAGCAACCTCAGGAGAAAGCCATGGCAACCGAATCGAAATGTCCGTTTCCGCACGGCGCACGCAGCAACGCGGTGAGCGGAACCCAGTCGAACGCCGATTGGTGGCCCAATCAGTTGAACCTGAAAATCCTGCACCAGCATTCGCCGCAGTCCAATCCCATGGGCACGGCGTTCGATTACGCCGCCGAATTCAAGACGCTGGATCTTGATGCCGTCATCAAGGACCTCACCGCGCTGATGACCGACTCGCAGGACTGGTGGCCGGCGGACTACGGCCATTACGGGCCGTTCTTCATCCGCATGACCTGGCACGCCGCCGGCACGTATCGCATCGCCGATGGTCGCGGTGGCGGCGGCACCGGCGCGCAGCGTTTCGCGCCGCTCAACAGCTGGCCGGACAACGGCAACCTCGACAAGGCGCGGCGCCTGCTCTGGCCGATCAAACAAAAATACGGCCGCAAAATTTCCTGGGCCGACCTGATCATCCTCACCGGCAACGTCGCGATGGACTCGATGGGCTTCAAGACCTTCGGCTTCGGCGGCGGCCGCGCGGATATCTGGGAGCCCGAAGAAGACATCTACTGGGGGCCGGAAGGAAAGTGGCTGGCGGACGAGCGCTACAGCGGCGACCGTGAACTCGCCAATCCGCTGGGCGCAGTGCAGATGGGCTTGATCTACGTGAATCCGGAAGGCCCGAACGGCAATCCCGATCCGCTCGGATCGGCGCGCGATATCCGCGAAACTTTTGCGCGCATGGCGATGGACGACGAAGAAACCGTGGCCCTCACGGCCGGTGGCCACACCTTCGGCAAGGCCCACGGCGCGGCCGATCCGGGCAAGCACTGTGGCCCCGAACCCGAAGGCGGCAGCATCGAAGATCAGGGCTTCGGCTGGACCAATACCTTCGGCAGCGGCGCGGGCGGCGACGCCATCACCAGCGGCATCGAAGGCGCATGGACGCCGAATCCGATCCGCTGGGACAACGGCTACTTCGAAACCTTGTTCGGTCACGAATGGGAGCTCAGCAAAAGCCCCGCCGGCGCGCACCAATGGAAACCCAAGGACGCCGCCGCCGCGACGCTGGTGCCCGATGCGCACGACCCGAACAAACGCCACGCGCCGATGATGACCACGGCCGACATGGCCATGCGCATGGATCCGGTCTACGAAAAAATCTCGCGCCGCTTCATGGCCGATCCGCAGGCATTCGCCGACGCGTTCGCGCGCGCCTGGTTCAAGCTGCTGCACCGTGACATGGGTCCGCGCGTCCGCTATCTCGGCAGGCTGGTGCCGAAGGAAGAACTGATCTGGCAGGATCCGATCCCCGCGCTGGATCACGCGCTGATCGCTGCGGCGGACATCGCTGCGCTGAAGGCGAAGATACTTTCGTCCGGCTTGTCGATCGCGCAACTGGTCAGCACCGCGTGGGCATCGGCGTCGACGTTCCGCGGCACCGACATGCGCGGCGGCGCCAACGGCGCGCGCATTCGTCTGGCGCCGCAGAAGGATTGGGAGGTCAACCAGCCCGCCGAGCTGGCGAAAGTTCTTTCGACGCTCGAAGCGATCCAGAAAGACTTCAACGCCGCGCAGGCCGGCGGCAGGAAAGTTTCGCTGGCCGACCTGATCGTGCTCGGCGGCGGCGCAGCCGTCGAAGCAGCGGCGAAAAAAGCCGGCCACGAGGTGACCGTTCCGTTCGCGCCCGGCCGCATGGATGCCTCGCAGGAACAGACCGACGCGCATTCGTTCGCGCCGCTGGAACCGATCGCCGATGGCTTCCGCAACTACGTGCGCCAGGGCCGCGAGGGATCGGTAGCCGAGATGCTGATCGACCGCGCCAACCTGCTGACGCTGAGCGCGCCGGAAATGACGGTGTTGATCGGCGGCCTGCGCGTCCTCGGTGCGAACGCCGGGCAAGCCAGGCACGGCGTCTTCACCACGCGTCCGGGAACGCTGAGCAACGACTTCTTCGTCAACCTGCTCGACATGCGCACGAAATGGCGGAAGTCCGCCGACAACGAGCACGTGCTGGAAGGGCGCGATCGTAACTCCGGCGAGATCAAATGGACGGGCACCGTCGTCGACCTCGTGTTCGGTTCCAACTCGCAACTGCGCGCACTGGCGGAAGTCTTTGCCGCCAGCGACGCGCAAGCGAAGTTCGTGCAGGACTTCGTCGCGGCCTGGAGCAAGGTGATGAACCTGGATCGCTTCGACCTGAAGTGATGGCGGCGGCGTTGCCGTCGCCAGCTATCAGCAATTCCGTAGGAGCGGCGCAAGCCGCGACAGGTTTCTAGGCAGCAGCAAAGACCTGTCGCGGCTCGCGCCGCTCCTACAGGTCATCGCGAACAACACCTGGCATCAGCCGCGCGTTGGCCGCTCACCAATGCTGCGGCAATTCCTTGGCAACGATCGTCCGCATGCGCCCTTCCTTGACCAGGAAGCCGCCACGCACCAGATCGCGAAACAAGTGGTTGATCATCTCGCGGGTAGCGCCGACACGATTGGCGATTTCCTGCTGCGTGAGTTCCCTGGGGATGACGCGCTCGCCCTGCGCATCGAGCGGTATCAGGTTGATCAGCACCGCCATGCGCTCGTACACGCCGTCCAGGGCCAGCCCCTTGATCTGTCGCGTGGCGTGGCGGACGCGGCCGATCAGCTTGATCACCAGGCGCTCAGCGAACTCCGGATAGGCGGCCATGAACTCGCGGAACTTCGCCTCGCCGATGACGACGCAATCCGAATCCTCGACCGCTTTCACCGACGCGGAGCGCAGCCCGCCGTCGAGAAACATTTCACCGAAGAACTCGCCCGGCTCGAGGATGTTGTAGATCAACTCGCGGCGCTTGAAGTCGCTGGTGAACACCTTGAGCTTGCCGGTCACCAGCACGTACAAGGCGTCGGACACATCGCCTTCGCTGATCAGCACCTCGCCGCGCGCGAAGCGACGCAGGCTGCCATGCCCGGCCAGATCGGCGAGCAATTTCCCGGAAAGTATTCCAACGTCAGCGTCTGGCATGCCCAAGTGTAGATGTAGCCAAGGCTTCAAGAACCTCGAATGTATCGCAACTCCGTGCGTCGAGCCGGAAGAAAGCATCGCGCGCGACTGATCTGGCGACGGTGTGAAAAATTTACGTTGCTGCCGGATTGGCAAGAGTGCTGCTATCGGGAATCGTTGGCCGTCGGGGTGGGCGTCCACTACGTCTGATCGCGACGGAGCCGGATCGGGATCGGCACCGGGGGGATGCCATGTTCGGATATCGCTGGTCATGGCGCGCGCTGAGCCTCGGGCTCTGCTTCGCCATGCTCCTGTCAGTGGCCTCGACCGCCTGGGCTGACGCGCAGGTCTGGGTCAACACAAAGTCCGGCGTCTACCACTGCCCGAGCAGTCAGTACTACGGCCGCACGAAACGCGGCAAATATCTCGGCGAAGGGGAAGCGGTCAGCGACGGCTACAGCCCGGCCTATGGTCGACCCTGCTCACCGCAAGTTGCGCAACAGGCGCGGAGCTCGCTGCGCCAGAACCTGGCAGCGAGCCCATCCGGTGCAACAACGATGGTGTGGGTCAACACCAGCTCGCACGTCTATCACTGCCCCGGAACACGTTACTTCGGCGCCACGAAGCGCGGCACCTATATGCCCGAAGCGGATGCGATCGGAACGGGGAATCGGCCTGCGGGTGGGGCACGGTGTTGATATGAGAGGGATCGAGGAAATCGCTTCGAGCGTGTTTCTTGGAAAATGTACTCTGACCCCTGTTTTGCCGTTCTTTTTTTTCAAGGTTGACGAAACACAGCGCGGAACTCTTCCCTATCATTCAGGCGGATCAGTATTGGGTTTTCACAAGACGATCCCTTTCCGAAAAAAACAGCATGCCTTTCAGGGATTGAAGAAAGTGAAGCGGCATACTCCTTGCCTACATAGTTCGCAAGAAAGTCCTTTCCCGTTTCGTCGAATGTTCGCATCGCGAATACGGTATTGCACTGATTAAGTATCGTTTTTGTGACATTGGCAGTTCTCTGCGTGACAAGCAGGCAACCCATACCGAACTTTCTGCCCTGAAGAATTGCCCGTGCAGTACCATTTGTTGCTTCCCTGTCGCCCGGGGAGGCAACGGCCGAGAATTCAGGGACAAGTGAATGTGCTTCCTCGTATACCAAGCAAACTCTCGCTTCCGTTGACATTTTGTCCTGTACGCAGGCCAGCACCTCCTCCGTAACCAACCTCGTGAACTCCACTGGGGTCATCGACCAAAGGACCGCGCCTCGCTTCCATGCACCTCCAACGTTATAGCTCTTTGCCTCAGTTAGCTGCTTGCTTCCCACCAGCTTGGCTGGGTTATAGATTTTTAGCATGCTTTTGTTTTCTGAGTTCAAAAATTCCTTGAGGTCCTCTGCAACCGCGCTTCGCAAGTTGGGTAGACTTCCACCTTGTTCGGGATCCTCGTTCCAAGCATCTATGTCCTCACCTGCCGCCAACTCGATCTTCTCGATACATACATGCTCAGTGGCTTCGTCGTAGAAGTCTTTAAGCTCAAAAGCATATTGATCTGTTAGATCCAAGCAAATCACTTTAATTCTGCTTGAAATCATTCGCTCAACCAGCTCGATAGCGAGCATGCTCTTGCCAACTCCGAGAATGCCGAGAATAGCCGTGTTATGAGTCACTAGCTCGTGGATGCTTTTGATAGTCGCCGGATAACTTGTGCCAGGGAAATGACCCACGGCCTCCTTCGTTGGAATATGAGCCGCCGACTGCACTAGCACCACTGGAGCATTTGGAGCAGGAATCCATTTTGACGTCACAAACTTGGCGGACTCTGGGTCCCAGCGTCCAATTTTCTGCGCCTGTCCTCGTGAAAATCCATGCGTACTCTTCTGTTGAACGATCTCTTCTTTCGTCAACCCGTTGACTATCTGGTAAGTCGTAGGAGCACCAGACACCATAGTTTCTACGAGTTTCCCCTCCTCGAGTCCATCATCATTGCAAACTTCGAAATACAGCCGTTCGATGCTGGATTCGGGTGCAACAATACCGATGATCGCTTTGATTGAGCCGTTGTACTCGGCGGGCATGCTGACGTCAGCTGAATCGATCTGTGCGATTTCGTTCGGTCGAAGCGACTTTGATAGATCCTTGAGCTCTTCACTGCATTCGGCCCTTGGCAGCTCAACCAGCCTAATCAAAAGTCCTTCGTCGCGGCCAACATCGCTCAGTGCTAAGCAGACGATATTATTGCTTCTTGCATCATTCAGAAGAACCAAACTTCCCGGCGCCAAGTGGCTTTTGTCCTCAACACGAACGAGCACCAGCCCCGGAGTTTGGTAAGCCGCAACCGTAGCGAGCGCAGTTAGCTGCCGGTCCGAGTAAAGACCTTTCTTAATTTTCCCGAACAAGACGATGAGGCCTTCGAAAGGAGACATCACCCCAGTAAATATCCATGCTGCGCAAATCACGCCAATCTCTAGGGCGGAATTTCGATGGAACACAATCAACGCATATATGAGGACAACGGTGAAGATTGCCTTTGGCAACCCAAGGACTTCGGCCAGAAGCTTCGATATAAGCGAGGCGGTTGATTTCGCTTTTTGGTTACCATTCAATGAAATAATCGCAACGGCGGCGATCACGGCCACCAACCCGCAATAGCTTAGCGCCGTCACGTAGATGGTCCGGTCTATCAACGCCCACCGAGACCAATTGTTACTCAGAATAATAGCGATGGCCGCTGGTGCCGAGTACAAGAAAGCATCAGCCGGCTTTACAAAAAAGGGGGTGTCGAGACGGCTCCCAAGCAACAAGCCAAGCAGAGACGCGTAAAACCAGAAACCTTTCTGCCCTGCATCAGGGAATGGATTGCCCAACGCGAGCCAAGAAGCGAAGCAGAGTACGCAAAGGTCGATCGCCAAGAGGACGAAACGTTGACGTTGTGACAACCCAGAAGTGCGCAATTGCTTTTCCCCTTTGAGTGATCAGCGGCATCACCGCGCAATTCAAAAAATGCAGTCTCGTAGCTCTTCATATATTGGCAGTTTCGAAACAAGCGGCGCGCAGATTGCTTTCAAGAAGGCTTTCTTGTCGCTGCCCAGCTTCCTTTCCGGAAAGAGGCGCTTCGCCTCCAAGTAGATATCACCGGAAACTCTCTTAAAATCATCAGCCGGCCCGCCTGCTGCAATGCTGTTAACCAATGCTTTCTGTTTCAGCGCAAGCAATGTTTCAGCAACCTCTGGTCGCTCGAACTCCTCGCACATCAGACGTAGCACAGAGTCGTCGAGCAAATAGGATTCCAACGTCCTGCGGAGGAGCACTCGAATCCCTACGCCCCCAAGCGCTTCACATTCGTCATCTGTCCGATCATCCCGATCAACAACCTTTGTAATTCTCACTCTTGGCGCGAGAGCCTTGAGCAAGTTGCCAACTCCTCTCGGATCGTTACGGATGTCGTCTACGTTCCCTGCACCGAAGAATACAGCGTGAGGAAAGCCTTCTGCGAAAATCGTGTTGTAACACTCCGCATCGAAATCCCTTCCCCCGGAAAGTCGGCCCCCTTCACATAGAATGACTTGTTCTGGCGTCACGTAGCCCGCCAAGTCATCAAGGGCAATTTGCATTGCTCTAATCCAAAATGGCCTATCAGGCAATACAGGACGCAACGTCTGCGGAACATCGAAGTTAATCCCATCGAAATCAAGAAATGCAACACCTCCTGGATGAGCTTTCTCAATGTCACGTGCACGTCGCATCATTCCTATTGAATGGGTGGCCAACCACAACTGCGACCCGTCTGGCACCACTTCCATAAGGGAGTCAAGAAGCCTTCCCTGTAGCCCCGGGGAGACATGGGCCTCCGGCTCATCAATAAAAAAAACCGTATCGACGAATTCGCGCCGCTTAATGAGCAGGTCGAGTAGTAAGTCGAAGACGGCTTTCTCTCCGCCTGAAAGATTCATGTATTCGAATCCCGCGCTCTCTCCTTTATCAAATCGGAAAGTACCCTTGTTGAGCGGATTACCCAAGCTATTGAGGACCAGCCCAGGGAACAGCGATGACATTGCGGTCCGTATTTCGCCAATGGACTGCTCCCGGAACTGGCCAAGCGTCAAGTTAGTGTCTGCATGTTCAAAGACGTCGCGAAATCCTTCCGAGACCAGACGCTGGTAGTTGCTACGAACCGTCTGGTCGTTTTCGATGAGTCTATTCAGTCGCGACTCGTCAAGCGCCGCTGGCAGCGCCTCTAGATTGGACAATGAAAATTCTGGCTCGTTTCTGTAAGCGGATCGGGCGTAGACCGCTCGCTTGCGCTCGTCCACGGTAGCCGGTTGCGGATCATAAAAGTCCACTTCTACAGCGTTATTCCAAACTGAAGTTGAACCTTCAACCTGTTTTCGATGATACGAATCATCCCAAACGTGACCGGCATTCTTCTTCCAGTGATTTCTATGCCAGGAGAAGGCGGCATCAATCAGGGATGACTTGCCACTTCCATTCGGACCAGCCAGCATCACCAACCGCGCCGTAATGGGAATATCGGTGATCGTGGTTCTCGTGAATCTCTTAAATTCTCGGAGCCGGATCTCACGGATCTTCATGCTTCCTCCGACTCCAAGAAGTTAATGAATCCTATTGCACCCCAAACCAAACAGGGGTCAGAGTACGATTTTCACCCGGCGTCCTTCATTCCACCTTATTCACTTCGACGAAGGCTTCCGACACTAATCCCACCTTTGTCGAGGCTGCCTTATGTTTGACCCACACACAAGAAGGGCGGCCATTAGCCGCCCTTCTATTTCGACTTGGTGTGAACTATTTACACCCCAACCGGATTCACCTTCTCCGCATCAATCTTGTACTGCTTGATCGCCCTGGCCACATCCTTCGCATTCATCTTGCCCTCGGCCGCTAGTGCGCTGATCGCAGCATGCGCGATGTAGTAGCGGTCGACTTCGAAGAAGCGGCGAAGATTGGCGCGGGTGTCTGAGCGACCGAAACCATCGGTGCCCAGCACGGTGTAGCGCGCCGGCACGAAGGCGCGAATCTGATCGGCGAAGGCGCGCACGTAATCGGTCGCGGCGATCACCGGGCCAGTGCGGCCTTCGAGGCATTGTGTGACGTAGGCCTTTCGGGGCTCCGATTCTGGGTGGAAGCGGTTCCAGCGTTCGGCGTCGAAGCCGTCGCGGCGTAGTTCGGTGAAGCTGGGGCAGCTCCAGATGTCGGACGACACACCGAAATCCTTGTCGAGCAATTCGGCGGCGGCGATGGCTTCGCGCAGGATGGTGCCGCTGCCGAGCAGCTGCACGCGCAGCTCGCCCTTCTTGGCTTTGCCGGCATCCTTCAACAGATACATGCCCTTGAGGATGCCCGCTTCCGCACCCGCCGGCATGTCCGGGTGGGTGTAGTTTTCGTTCATCAGGGTGAGGTAGTAGTACTCGTCGCGCTGCTCGGTGAGCATGCGCTTCATGCCTTCCTGCACGATCACCGCGACTTCGAAACCGAAGGTCGGGTCGTACGGTTTGCAATTTGGAATCGCACCCGCCAACAGATGCGAGTGGCCGTCTTCGTGCTGCAGGCCTTCGCCGTTGAGCGTGGTGCGGCCGGCGGTGGCGCCGAGCAGGAAGCCGCGCGCGCGCATGTCGGCGGCCTGCCAGGCGCTGTCGCCGATGCGCTGGAAACCGAACATCGAATAGAAGATGTAGAACGGCAGCATCGGCTGGTTGTTGGTGGAATAACTCGTCGCCGCCGCGAGCCAGCTGCTGAACGCGCCGGCTTCGGTGATGCCTTCTTCCAGCACCTGGCCGGCTTCGTCCTCGCGGTAATACATCAGCTGGTCGCGATCGACCGGCTTGTATTTCTGGCCGTGCGGCGCGTAGATGCCGATCTGCCGGAACAGGCCTTCCATGCCGAAGGTGCGCGCTTCGTCGGCGACGATCGGCACGACGCGCGGGCCGACATCTTTGTCGCGCAGGATGATGTTGAGCGTCTGCACGAAACTCATCGTCGTGCTGATCTCACGATCGCCGCTGGATTTGAGCAAACGATCGAAGACGGAGAGTTCCGGTGCCTGCAGCGTGAGGTCGGATTTCTGCCGGCGCTGCGGCAGCGAGCCACCGAGCTTGGCGCGGCGATCCTTGAGGTATTTGATCTCCGGCGATTCGTCACCGGGGTGATAGAACGAGAGCTCGTCGATCTTGTCGTCGGACACCGGAATCTGGAAACGGTCGCGGAACGTCTTCACCGCTTCGGTATCGAGCTTCTTGGTGTTGTGCGTGGGGTTGAGCGACTCGCCGGCCGCGCCCATGCCGTAACCCTTCACCGTCTTGGCAAGAATCACAGTCGGCTGGCCCTTGTGCGCGACGGCCGCAGCATAGGCGGCATGCACCTTGTGCGGATCGTGGCCACCGCGATTCAGACGACGAATATCTTCGTCGCTGAGGTTGGCGACCATCGCCTTCGTCTCCGGATATTTCCCGAAGAAATTCTCGCGCGTGTAGGCGCCACCGAAAGCTTTGCAGTTCTGGTATTCGCCGTCGACGGTTTCCATCATCAGCTTTTTCAGCAGGCCCTGGTTGTCGCGCGCGAGCAGCGGATCCCAGTAGCTGCCCCAGACCAGCTTCAACACGTTCCAGCCGGCACCGCGGAAGCTGCCTTCGAGTTCCTGGATGATTTTTCCGTTGCCGCGCACCGGGCCATCGAGGCGCTGCAGGTTGCAGTTGATGACGAAGCACAGGTTGTCGAGGCCTTCGCGGCCGGCAAGCGCGATCGCGCCCAGCGATTCCGGTTCGTCGGTTTCGCCGTCGCCAAGGAAGCACCAGATCTTGCGATCGGTCTTCGGCATCAGGCCGCGGCCTTCGAGGTATTTCCAGAAGCGCGCCTGGTAGATCGCGCTGATCGGGCCCAAGCCCATCGACACCGTCGGCGTCTGCCAGAAATCCGGCATCAGCCACGGATGCGGGTACGAGCTCACGCCCTGGCCGTCAACTTCCATGCGGAAGTTGTCGATCTGGTTTTCGCTGATGCGGCCTTCGAGGAAGGCGCGGGCGTAAATGCCGGGCGAGGAATGGCCCTGGATGTAGAGCAGGTCGCCGGGATGTTCGGGCGTGGGAGCGCGCCAGAAATGGTTGAAGCCGACGTCGTAGAGCGTGGCGGAAGAAGCGAAGGAAGCGATGTGGCCGCCGAGTTCGCCGGGCTTGCGGTTGGCGCGCACGACCATCGCCATCGCGTTCCAGCGGATCATCGAGCGGATGCGCCATTCCATCGCGGCGTCGCCATCCATCGCCGGCTCCAGATGCGCGGGAATGGTGTTGATGTATTCGGTGGTCGGCTGGAACGGCAGCTGCGCGCCGGCGCGGCGGGTGAGTTCGACCATGCGCTCGAGCAGGTGATGCGCGCGCTCGGGGCCATCGTGATCGAGCACGGCCTTCAGCGATTCGATCCACTCGCGGGTCTCGTTCGGATCGCGGTCGTTGTCGAGAATATCGTTCAGCCAGCTCATCGCCTTCCCTTCCCTGTCGGCCCGCGCCATCCAGCGCCGGCGGTGCTTTTGTCGAGCTGGGGAGTTTATCGCAAGGCGATGGGGTTTCTCGGTACGGCGGGGTATGGGGGTGGCGCATTCGCGACTTGCGTCGCTCCTACGGGGTCGGGCTTTTGTAGGAGCGACGCAAGTCGCGACCTCCCCACCCCTTCGGACATTCTCTCCTGACATCGATCGTCCTGCCGGCCAAGCACCGTCTTGGGCATGGACAAACCCGTCGATCAAGAAACCCCTGGTCACGCCGCCCTGCGGAAAGGCCGCTTCTCACGGGAAGGCCAGGTCTACCTGGTGACGTTCACCACCTATCGGCGGCGGCCGTGGTTTTTCGATTTTCATCAAGCCTGCACGGCGTGCCGCGAGATTTGCGATTCGCGCAACTGGCAATCATCAGCGCTGAAAGCATGGGTGCTGATGCCCGACCATTGGCATGGTCTGGTCGAACTTGGGCCCGACAAAACGCTGTCGCAAACGATCCAGTCGTTGAAAGCCAACACTGCCCGCCGCATTCGGAAAGCACACCCAGGGATCGGTCGCATCTGGGCACCGTCGTTTCATGATCGCGCCATTCGATCGGACGAGGATCTGGTGCACGCGGCCCGATATTTGGTTTTGAATCCGATCCGGGCTGGCTTGTCGCGACGGATACGGGATTACCCGTTCTGGGATGCAGTGTGGGTTTGAGCGTATCGCGTTCGCGACTTGCGTCGCTCCTACGAAAATCTACCGCGGGGCAATCTTGCCCACGTAGGAGCGACGCAAGTCGCGAACACGATCATCACACCCCTCTTGCCGCCCGAATCTGCGCTTCCACCGCGGCAATCGCGGTCATGTTCACCACGCGGCGGACGGTGGCGGAGGGTGTGAGGACGTGTGCGGGTTTGGCCATGCCCATGAGGACGGGGCCGATGCCGATGCCATCGGTCATGACGCGGGTGAGGTTGTAGGCGGTGTTGGCGGCGTCGAGGTTGGGCAGGACGAGCAGGTTGGCCCCGTCATCGACGACGCGGGCCATCTCCGCCGCCAGACGCAAGGGCGCGCCCTCGATCCGGCCGGCAGCGAGGCCGATCGTCCAGGCATTTATCTTCTCCTGCTGCTCCGTGTAGCTCAGCACCCGCTGCACGGGCCCGCCCTGGCCTTGTGCATCGGCGCGGGTCGGCTGCAGCGCCACGGCAACCGGCGCCAGGACGGCGAGCACACACAATAAGCGTGCGGCAAACATCGT
>Ga0207983_1000065_pt1 | contig 12917 bp, 8 predicted proteins | sample SoimicmetaGmgHMB_FD_188341 | JGI IMG/M metagenome (GOLD analysis project Ga0207983, IMG submission 188341) | Soil and rhizosphere microbial communities from Laval, Canada - mgHMB (SPAdes) (version 2) | ecosystem: Environmental > Terrestrial > Soil > Agricultural land | place: Laval, Canada...
TACGCGCCTGCCGAGCAAGACGGCCGAGTTCGATCGCCGCCAGGAACCGACGCTGCGCGAGATTCTCGAATCCGATGCTGGCGCTGCCTCGGGCGATGCCGCAGTCGCGCAACCCGAACTGGATCTGCTCGAACAATCCCTGCACGGCGAAACGTCCGCGCCGGCACCGAATCACGACAACCCCGGCATGCAGATCGGTGCGCGCCCGGGCAACGAGTTCGACAAGATCGTCACGCTTTACGTCGCAGCGCGTGCCGGACACACGCTAACCGGCCCCGATCTCGTCGTCGCCGCGGAAAAGGCTGGACTGATCTACGGACACATGAGCATTTTCCATCGAATGGTGGAAAAGCACCCGGAACAGGGGCCGATCTTCAGCGTCGCCAACCTGATCCGCCCGGGCTCCTTCGATTTGCGCACGATCAAGGATCTGAAAACGCCGGGCATCAGTTTTTTCATCACCTTGCCCGGGCCGCTGTCCGCGCTCGATGCCTGGGATACCTTGCTGCCGACCGCGCAGCGCATGGCCGAACTGCTCGACGCCGTGCTGCTCGACGAAGACCGCAATGCCCTGGGTCGCCAGCGTATCGCCAATATCCGCGATGAGTTGCGCGCCTACGATCGTGCGCGGGAAAAGTTGAACATCAAGCCGGGACGGTGATCCGGTGAACGCTGCCGCGAAACAGGCCGCCGAACTGCGTCGCCGTATCGAGGACGCGAACCACCAGTACCACGTACTCGACGACCCGGCGATTCCGGATGCCGAATACGACCGCCTGCTGCGCGAACTCGAAGCGCTGGAAGCAGCACATCCGGAGCTGACCAGTGCCGATTCGCCGACGCAGCGCGTTGGCGCCGCCGCGCAACGCGAGTTTTCCGAAGTGCAGCACGAGCTGCCGATGCTCTCGCTCAACAATGCCTTCAGCGAGCAGGAAGTGCGCGATTTCGTCCAGCGCATCGTCGATGCCACCGGCGATGCCGAACCGGCATTTTCGGTGGAGCCGAAACTCGACGGCTTGGCGATCAGCCTGCGCTACGAAGACGGCGTGTTCGTACGCGGCGCCACCCGCGGCGACGGCACGACCGGCGAGGATGTCACCGTCAACCTGCGCACGATCAAGGCGATTCCATTGCGTCTGCGCGGCGATGCGCCGAAGGTGCTGGAAGTTCGCGGTGAGGTCTACATGCCGCGCAAGGCCTTCGAGGAATTCAACGAAAAGGCGAGGGCGCGCGGCGAGAAAACCCTGGCCAATCCGCGCAACGGCGCGGCCGGATCGCTGCGCCAACTCGATCCGAAATTGACCGCGGCGCGGCCACTGAGTTTTTATGCATATGCGCTCGGTCAGGTTTACGGCTGGGCGCCGCCGCCGCGGCATTCGCTGCTGCTGCAGGCCTTGCGCGAATTCGGCTTGCCGGTCAGCCCGGAAGTGCGCGTGGCCGTCGCGGCGGAAGGGCTGCTCGCGTACTACGCCGACATCGGCAGCAAACGCGACGGACTGCCGTACGACATCGATGGTGTGGTCTACAAACTCGATCGTTTCGACCAGCAGAAGGCGCTCGGTTTCGTTTCGCGCGCGCCGCGTTGGGCGATCGCGCATAAATTTCCGGCGCAGGAACAGCTGACCACGGTCGAGGCGATCGATGTGCAGGTCGGCCGCACCGGTGCGATCACGCCGGTCGCGCGCCTGGCGCCGGTAAACGTGGCCGGCGTGGTCGTGACCAATGCGACCTTGCACAACGCCGACCAGATCGCGCGCCTGGACGTGCGCGTCGGCGACACCGTGATCGTCCGTCGTGCCGGTGACGTGATTCCGGAAGTGTTGCGGGTGATTGCGGAAAAGCGCGCGCTCGATCCGTCTGGCGAGCCCCTGCAGCCGGCGTTCGCGATGCCATCGGTCTGCCCGGTGTGCGGATCGGCGGTGGTGCGCGAGGACGGCGAATCGGCGGCGCGCTGCACAGGCGGCCTTTATTGCGCCGCGCAGCGCAAGCAGGCGTTGATCCATTTCGCATCGCGACGCGCGATGGATATCGAAGGCCTGGGCGATCGTCTGATCGAGGATCTCGTCGATCTGGATTTCGTGCACAGCCCGGCCGATCTCTACCGGCTCGGTCTCGACGACTTCCTGGAAATGCGGCGGCGCGCGGACCTGCGCGACGGCACGGTGCCGGAGACGGTGAAGAGCGGCAAGGTCGCGAGCCGTTGGGCCGAGAACCTGATTGCCGCGATCGCGCAGAGCAAAAGCAGTTCGCTCGAACGCGTGCTGTTCGCGCTCGGCATCCGCGATGTCGGTGAATCGACGGCGAAGACGCTGGCGAAATTCTACGGCGCGCTCGATCCGCTGATGGCCGCCGACGAAGCGATGCTGGTCGAAGTGCCCGACGTCGGCCCGATCGTCGCCCGTCGCATCGTTGGTTTTTTCCGTGAGCCGCACAACCTGCAGGTGATCGCCGCGCTGCGCGAAGCCGGAGTGCAATGGTCCGAAGGTCCGCCGCAGCGTTCCGCCGATGGTCCGCTTGCCGGGAAAACCATCGTGCTGACCGGAGGCCTTGCGTCGATGAGCCGCGACCAGGCTGGCGACCGCCTCGAAGCCCTGGGCGCGAAGGTGGCGGGCAGCGTGTCGAAGAAAACCAGCATCGTCGTCGCCGGCGAGGCCGCTGGTTCCAAACTCGACAAGGCGCGCGAGCTCGGTGTCGAGGTATGGGACGAGGCGCAGCTGTTGCAGTTTTTCGCCGAACAAGGCGCATCGTAGGCGTAGGCGTAGGCGTAGGCGTAGGAGCCAGCTTGCTGGCGACCAAGCTTGCCACGGCAGCAACTACCTTTCGCTCATCCGCTTGTCGCGACAAAAGCCGCGCGCGCTCTGATGCGGAGTCGCCAGCAAGCTCGCTCCTACACGTCCCGCGTTCGGGGATGTGTTGCAGGGGAGTGGCAGCGGTGCGAGAGTGTAGCCATGAAGGACTGGAAGCCCACCGCCAACGTCAAGGTCCTGCGTCTGCGGGCGCAGTTGTATGCTTTGATCCGGAAATTCTTCGCTGAACGTGGCGTGCTGGAAGTCGAGACGCCGATCCTGTCGATGGCTGGCAACACCGATCCGAACATCGACAGTTTCCAGTTGCAGTTCATCGGTCCGCGCAGCGCCGGCACGGGTCAACGCTGGTTGCGTACGTCACCGGAATTTCCGCTCAAGCGCATGCTCGCGGCGGGCGTCGGCGACTGCTACGAAATGGGCCGCGTATTCCGCAATGGCGAGGCCGGGCGCCGGCACAATCCCGAATTCACCATGCTCGAGTGGTACCGCGTTGGCTGGAACCACCACAAGCTCATGGATGAATGCGCGGAGCTGGTGAAGGAAGCGCTGCATCTGGCCGGACGTCGTGCGACCGTGCGCGATGTCAGCTTCCATCAGCTCTACCAGGACAGTTTCGGTTTCGATCCGCTCACCTGCAGCGAAGCCGAATTGCGCGCTCCGCTCGCCGTCTACGACATCGATCCCGAAGGTCTGACCCGCGACGATTGGCTCGATCTGTTGATGACGCATCTTATCCAACCATCGATTCCGGCCAATCGCGTCATGCTGGTATTCGATTATCCCGCCAGCCAATGCGCGCTGGCGAAAATCCGGCCCGGCGATGTGCCGGTGGCCGAGCGCTTCGAAATCTTCGTCGGCCCGCTGGAATTGGCCAATGGCTACCACGAACTCACTGACGGTACCGAGCAGCGCGAGCGTTTCGGTCGCGATCTTGCCACCCGCGCAAAGCGCGCGGCGATCCAGCCGCCAGTGGACGAGCGCCTGCTGGCGGCGCTGCCGAAATTGCCCGGCTGTGCGGGCGTGGCGCTGGGTGTGGATCGATTGATGATGGCGATGCTGGGCAGCGAGCGCATCGCCGACGTGCTGGCGTTTCCGTTCGATCGCGCCTGATACGACGCTTGCCGACCCGCTGAGACCGCAATTGCGGAAACTGGATCAGGGCAGGGCGATGTCGCTGTTTGTTTCTGCCACGACCATCTGTTTCCGGCCTTGGCTTTTGGCGCGATAAAGCGCCTGATCGGCGGCCGCGAGCAGGCGATCCGGCTGCCGCCCGTGTTCGGGGAAAAGTGCCAGGCCGATCGATGTCGTCAGCGGCGGCAACACGTTGCCGGTATGCATCACCACGAGTTTCCCCATCGCCGCGAGCAACTCGTTGGCGCGGCGCGTGGCGACCTCGAGGTCCATCTCCGGCATGATCAGCACGAACTCCTCGCCGCCCATGCGGCAGGCGATGTCTTCGCTGCGCGAGGCCGATTGCAGCAGCCGCGAGAACGCCACCAGGACGGCATCGCCAGCGGCGTGGCCGTAGGTGTCGTTGAAGGCCTTGAAGTGGTCGAGATCGAACGTCATCACCGCCAGCGGCAGCTTGCGGCGTCCGCTGCGCGCCATTTCGCGGCCCAGCGATTCGGTGAGATAGCGGCGGTTGAACAGACCGGTCAGGGGATCGCGCACGGATTGGTCGCGCAGGCTCTGGCGCAGTTTCAGGTTGGCCAGCGCCAGCGCCAGTTGCTCGGCGGCGGCGACTGCGACCTGCATCTTCGGATAGGTGTCGGGACCTGGCGAGCTGAGATAAATCCAGCCCAGCGACTCACCCTGCGCGATCAGCGGAATGCAGGCGGTGCTGTAGATCTCGCTGGTGCTGCTGGCCAATACATGTGGGCAAAGCGTCTCCGCCGAATGGCTGTGGGCGATGTGCAGGCGATTGCGCTGCATCGCCCAGCACTCCTGGGCGCTGGCCTGGTTGACGGAATTGCAGACGTGGATACCCCAGAGGTGACTGGCCTCGGCGAGGCCCTCACCATCGATCAGTGGATAGATCGATCCGGCGCTGCCGGGCAGCAACAGCGAAAGCATCTGCTGGCTGGTCTGCAGCGCTTCGGCCAGATCGAGGCAGCCGAGCAGCAGGTTGCCGTAGCGGCCGAGCAGGCCGAGGTCGGCGGAATGCGATTCGGTGTCCTGCTGCACCTGCGCCAGTTCCTGGCGAAAGGCATGTGCAGTGTCGAGGTTGTCGACGATCTGCTGCTGGATTTCACGGACCATCCGGCGCATTAGCAGCAGCAGCACGACGCCGACCAGGATGCCGAAGGTTGCCTGCGCCGGGCTGATCTGCCCCAGGCCCAGCCACACCAGCAGCAGCAGCATGCCGATGCCACAGGTCAACAGTGGCCAATGGACGGGCGGCAGCGGCGGGGCGGGCGACGTCATGGGGCAACCTTAGGGGCTGGGGGCGGCGCTGACAATCGCCGGCATCGCAAGCTGCGAACTGGATCAAGGTGGATGGCCATCAAAGTGAATCGGCACAAAATCCGCTGCCGGGCTCGGCAGGTTATTGGACGGCAATTCAGAGTGGCGCGATCATGTTACGGCCGAACGTCCAAACCTTTGGACGCAGCAGGGGGATTGCCATGAAAGCCAACCACGTCTTCGCCATCGTCGGCTTGCTGCTGACACTGGCTCAAGCTGCCGCAGCGCAACAGCTGCCACACGCCGGAATCTGGGACAGCCACAAGGACGGCGGCAACCGCACTGCCGACAACCGCGGGTATGAAAATCGCGGTTATGACGATCGCAGCTACGACACCAGCGGCTATGGCTACGACGACCGTGACGATCGCTATGGCAACGGCTATGGCAACGGCAATGGTCGCAGTCGCAAGATCAACTGCGAATCGCAGAACCAGCGTGTGGTGTATTGCCGGGTCGATGCCGGCGCCGACGTCCGCTTTCTGCGCCAAAGTTCGCGCGCCGCCTGCATCGAAGGCCAGACCTGGGGTTGGAATAGCCGCGGTGTCTGGGTCAGCGGCGGCTGCCGCGCCGAGTTCGAACTCGTCGATCGTCGCGGCTATGGAAATGGCAATGGCTGGAACAATGGCAATGGTTACGGCAATGGCAACGGATATGGGAATGGCTACGGCAATGGTTATGGCGGCAGGGTGATCCGCTGCGAATCCAACAATTCCCGTACCGTCTATTGCGCCATCGATACCCGCGACGGTGTGCGCATCGTCAACCAGCTTTCGCAGAGCCAATGCATCGAAGGCCAGAACTGGGGTTGGGACCAGCGCGGCGTGTGGGTGTCGCAGGGTTGTCGCGCGGAGTTCGCAACCGGTGGCAATGGAGGCAATTACGGCGGCGGTTATGGCAACGGCAATGGTGGTCACAACAACGGTAGCTATGCCCAGCGCGTGACCTGCGAATCAACCGACGGCCGCTACGTGTTCTGTCGCAGCAATGGTTACCTGCGTCAGGCTCAAGTGCAGAAACAGCTCAGCCAGACCGCTTGCGTGCTCAACCAGACCTGGGGCTTTCGCGCTGACGGCATCTGGGTCAACGGCGGTTGCCGCGCGCAGTTTGTCGTTTACTGATCGCGATAGAAATGCGAAACAAGAAACCGCCGGCATGTCCGGCGGTTTTTGTTTTCTCAGCCGGTGGATTTCCTGCGCGCTTTTTTCACTGCCGCGGTTTTCGCGACGGCGATCGGAGACCAGGCGGTAGCGAAGCGCAGTGGGGGCAACGCCAGCGCGAGTGCTTCTGCACTCCAGCGCCGCAGTTTTGCCGGCGCCAGACTCAGGGCTTCAGCCAGGGGTGCCGGTAGCCAGTCGGCCCCGGCCTTGCGCAGGCGGCAGACGCTGTCGGCATAGCGGCCGGCCGCCCAGGTCGCAGCGACCGCTTTCGCAGTGGCGGTGATCAGAGGCTCCAGTGGTGTGTAGCGCATCAAGGGGCCGCTGATGCGGTCGGGCATCCAGGTGCGCAGCACGGAACGCAATCCTTCCTGCGTCGCCAACGGCGTGAGCACGCTCTGGGTTTGGGCGACGGCGAGGATTCCCTCGAGTTCCCAGCGCGCCGGCTTGAGTCGATAGCGGGCGTAGATTTCCTTGATCAGCAATCGCTGGATCCGCTCCGGTGCATCGCCGCGCGCGGCATTCGTCACCGGCCGTGGCAGGAAAGGTTTGAGCAGCGGCAGGCGTTCCAGCGAAACCTGCAATGCCGCGGCGGCACCGGCCTTGACACAGGCGGTGTGCAACGCGGTTTCGATGCCGGTGTCGGGCAATTCCGGCTTCTTGCGCACGCGCGTTTTGCTGGTGGCTTTTCGGGTGGCCATAGCCCGAGCTTACCTGAGCCCGGGGCGAAATGAATGACGTGGCGGCGCCATTGCAGAGGCTGGGGCGATCGTCGGGTCGCGGGTAAACTGGCGGTCGCACAATGGAACCCGACCATGGACTTCGACCGCTACGACCGCATCCGCCCGATCCGCTGGCAGGGAAATCTTCTGTCCTTGCTCGACCAGCGCAAGCTGCCTTTCGTTGTCGAATATATCGACTGTGTCGACAGCCAAGCGGTCACGCAGGCGATCCGCGATCTGGTCGTGCGCGGCGCGCCGGCCATCGGCATCGCAGCGGCGTATGGCGTGGTGCTGGCGGGACTGAAAGTGGACGCGCATGACGGCAGTGAAGCGCTGGCGGCGATGATGCCTGCGATCGATGAACTCAATGCGTCGCGCCCGACGGCGGTCAACCTGATGTGGGCGATCGCGCGCATGCGCCGGGTGCTCGCTGCCGCCGGACGCGATTGGCGCGAAGTCGCCGAACGCGAAGCGCGTGCGATAGAAAGCGAGGATCTCGCGGCGAACCGGCACATGGGCCGGCTCGGCGCCGAACTCATCGCGCCGAACTCGGGCGTGCTTACACATTGCAATACCGGATCGCTGGCCACCGCCGGTTTCGGCACGGCACTGGGCGTGATCCGCGCTGGCGTCGCGCTGGAGCGCATCGCCCGCGTCTACGCCAGCGAAACCCGCCCCTGGTTGCAGGGCGCGCGGCTGACGGTCTGGGAGCTGCTGCAGGATGGCATCCCCGCCACCTTGATCGCCGATGCCGCCGGCGCACATCTGATGAAAACCGGAGCGGTACAGTGGCTCGTGGTCGGTGCCGACCGCATCTGCGCCAATGGCGACACCGCCAACAAGATCGGCACGTATACCCATGCCATCGCTGCGCGCCATCACGGTGTGAAGGTGATGGTGGTGGCGCCGTCCTCGACAGTGGACATGGCCACCGCGCAGGGCAGCGACATCCACATCGAGGAACGCGACGGCGCCGAACTGCTGTCGATGTCCGGCGTACGCACGGTGGCAGACGGCGTGAGCGCATTCAATCCGGTATTCGATGTCACTCCTGCCGGGCTGATCGATGCGCTGGTGACCGAGAAGGGCGTGATCCTGGCACCGGATGCGGACAAGATGCGGGCATGTTTCCGCTAGCGCCATGTGCTGTCGGGATGTCGCGCCGCGCCATCCCCTGCGTACCGGTGAGGGGCATCCGTCCGTATTCCGACTGAGCAAAAAAGCAGCACTTTCGATGTCCCCCGGCCGGCGTCTTTTTGAGGGTGTGGCGACGCCCCCTGTCAAGCCCTGAAACACCTGTTTTTCCGGCCTCGAAGGCGGTCATCGAACCCGCGTTTCTGATACACTCGGACGTCTTTGGAGACTGCCCGTTTTCCGCGTGGAAACCGGGTCCGAAAAACGCAGGGAACGGAAGATCGAATGGCAGAGCTCGCGAAGGAAATCATCCCGGTAAACCTCGAAGACGAGATGCGCAGGAGCTACCTCGATTACGCGATGAGCGTGATCGTCGGCCGCGCCCTCCCGGATGTCCGTGACGGCCTCAAGCCTGTCCACCGCCGCGTGCTTTTCGCCATGCATGAGCTTGGCGCGCATTCGAACAAGCCTTACTACAAGTCGGCGCGCATCGTCGGCGACGTCATCGGCAAATACCATCCGCACGGCGACCAGTCCGTGTACGACACGCTGGTGCGCATGGCGCAGCCGTTCTCGCTGCGTTACCTGCTGGTCGATGGCCAGGGCAACTTCGGCTCGGTCGACGGTGACTCCGCCGCTGCGATGCGATACACCGAGGCGCGCATGTCGCGGCTCACGCACCAGTTGATGGCCGATATCGACAAGGAAACCGTCGATTTCCAGCCCAATTACGATGAAAAGGAACTCGAGCCGACGGTCATGCCGACGCGCGTGCCGAACCTGCTCATCAACGGCTCCGCCGGCATCGCGGTCGGCATGGCCACCAACATCCCTCCGCACAATCTCAATGAAGTCATCAGCGCGACCATCGCGCTGATCGACGACCCGGAAGTGAGCATCGGCGACCTGATGCTGCATATCCCGGGCCCGGATTTCCCCACTGCCGGTATCATCAACGGTGCCGCCGGCATCCACGCCGCGTACCACACCGGCCGTGGTCGCGTGCGCATGAAGGCGCGCGCCGAGGTCGAGGTCAACGAAGACAACGGCCGCGAGTCGATCATCGTCACCGAGTTGCCCTACCAGGTGAACAAGGCGCGCCTGATCGAGAAAATTGCCGAGCTGGTCAAGGAAAAGAAGCTCGAGGGCATCACCGAGCTGCGCGACGAGTCCGACAAGGACGGCATGCGCATCTACATCGAGGTCAAGCGTGGCGAGTCGGCCGAGGTCGTGCTCAACAATCTGTACCTGCAGACGCCGATGGAATCGGTGTTCGGTATCAACATGGTGGCGTTGGTCGATGGCCGCCCGCAGTTGCTCAACCTCAAGCAGATCCTCGAAGCCTTCGTGCGCCACCGCCGCGAAGTCGTCACCCGCCGCACCATCTTCGAACTGCGCAAGGCGCGTGCGCGTGCGCACATCCTCGAAGGCCTGACGGTTGCACTCGCCAACATCGACGAGATGATCGAACTGATCAAGACCTCGGAATCGCCGCAGGTCGCCAAGGACCGCATGCTCGCCAAGAACTGGGAGCCGGGCCTGGTGCGCGCGTTGCTGGGTGCCGCCGGCGCGCAGGCCTCGCGTCCGGAAGATCTGTCGGATGAATTCGGTCTGCTCGGCGATGGCTACCGCCTTTCGGAAGTGCAGGCGAAGGAAATCCTGGAGATGCGCCTGAACCGCCTCACCGGGCTGGAACAGGAAAAGCTCACCGACGAATACCGCGCGTTGCTCGATACGATCCGCGGCCTGATCCGCATCCTGGAAAACCCGGACGTGCTGCTCGACGTGATCCGCACCGAGTTGCGCAACCTGCAGGAAGAATTCGGCGACGCGCGTCGCACCGAAATCCGCCCGGGCGAGGAAGATCTCGACATTCTCGACCTGATCGCTTCCGAAGACGTGGTGGTCACGCTCTCGCACGCCGGTTACGCCAAGCGCCAGCCGACCAGCGCCTATCGCGCGCAGAAGCGCGGCGGTCGTGGTCGTTCGGCGACGGCGGTGAAGGAAGAAGATTTCATCGACCGCCTCTGGGTGGTCAACACGCACGACACGCTGCTGACGTTCACCAGCGCCGGTCGCGTGTTCTGGCTCAAGGTCTACCAGTTGCCCGATGCCGGTCCGAACTCGCGCGGTCGCCCGATCATCAACTGGATCCCGCTGGCCGAAGGCGAAAAAGTGCAGGCGGTATTGCCGGTACGCGAATTCGCCGAAGATCAGTTCGTGTTCTTTGCCACGCGCGACGGCACCGTCAAGAAAACTCCGCTGTCGGAATACTCGCGTCCGCGCGCCAACGGCATCTGGGCGATCAATCTCGATGAAGGCGACGGCCTGGTCGATGTCCAGCTCACCAATGGCGAGCGCGACATCATGCTGTTTGCGTCCAACGGCAAGGTCGCGCGTTTCGACGAAGCTTCCGTTCGCTCGATGGGTCGCACCGCCACCGGCGTGCGCGGCATGCGTCTGGTCGAAACCGAAGGTGTCAGCGTGCCGAAGGTGGTCAGCCTGATCGTTGTGGCTGGCGACGGCGACATTCTCACCGCGTCGCAAAATGGTTTCGGCAAACGCACTGCCGTCGGTGAATATCCGAAGAAAGGCCGCGGCACGCAGGGCGTGATCGCGATCCAGACCAGCGAGCGCAATGGCGCGCTGGTCGGCGCAATCCAGCTGACCGAGCAGAACGAGATCCTGCTGATCTCCGACCAGGGCACGCTGGTGCGCACGCGCGCTTCGGAAGTGTCGCAGGTCGGCCGCAATACGCAGGGCGTGACGCTGATGCGCGTGGCCGAAGGCGAGAAGCTGATCGCGGTCGAAAGCCTGGATCTGGCTGAAGTCGAAGCGGACGTCGAGGATATGCCGAGCGATGTCGCAATCGACAGCGGTACCGGCGATTCCCAGCCTACCGACGCCGCCTGATCACCGCCGCGAAGGCACCCGCTCTCCCGTGTGATCGGGGGAACGGGTGCCCTACGCCGGGGCGTTCATGTACCAGGCAGTCGTGTCATCCGGGCGGATGATTCCGCATGGATTTTTCACAGCGCTTGCGCCTAAGCTTGGCCCAGGTCTTCTGGGGTTCCCATGCGCAACATTCCGTTTGTCCTGCGCTCGGCGCTGTTCGCGCTGACGATGATTTTCCTGGGTGGCAACGCCGCCCGCGCCGACCAACTCCTGCCGGCGCCTTCCGATAGCAACCGCATCGCCACGGCACGTGATCGCGTGCTGCCGGTGGTGGTCAGTATTCTGACCGTTCGCCAGGATTATCGTCAGGGCGAGCCGCTGCTGAGTGTTTCCAGCGGCAGCGGTACTGTGGTGAGCGCGCAAGGCCACATCGCGACGAATGCGCACGTCACGCAAAACGGAAAATCGTTCCGCATTGTTTTCGCCGATGGTCGCGAGTTGCCCGCCAAACTCGTCGGCACCGATACGCTCTCGGACATCGCCGTGCTACAGGTGCAGCCGCCGAAGCCGGAAACCTTCGCCTTCGCGGAATTCGCCAAGACGCTGGATCTGCGCCCCGGCGATACCGTGCTGGCGATGGGTGCGCCCTGGGGGCTGTCCAACTCGATGAGCGCCGGCGTGGTCAACAATCCGCGTCGTCTGCTGGTGTCCTTGTTCGACGATGAAGCCGAATACGAAGACAGCATCGGCGAAGATGAGCCGACCGGGCGTTACTACGCGTGGATCCAGCACGACGCGGCGATCGCGCCGGGCAATTCCGGCGGCCCGCTGGTCGACTTGAACGGGCGCATCGTCGGCGTGAACACACGCGGCATGATCGTCGGTGGTGATTTGGCGTTCGCGATTCCCGGGCCGGAAGCGGGCAGCGTGGTGCGATCCCTGATCGACAACGGCCGCGTCAGGCGCGTGTCCCTCGGGTTCCGCCTGCGCTCGCTCAAGGGCACAGGATTTTCCGAAGGCGTGCTGGTCAATGCCGTCGAGCGCGGCTCGGTGCCGGAAAACGCTGGGCTGCGTGCCGGTGACCGCATCCTGAAACTCAACGGTGAGGCGATCAACGCGCTGCAGCCGATCGATCTGCCGGCACTGCAAAAACACATCGCGGAGTTGCCAATCGATTCGAAGGTCGTCCTTGAAGTCGACCGCGATGGCAAACGTCGCCAGGTTGAACTCAAGGCGACCGAGCAGATTCGCGAGCGCGGCGATGAAAATGCGTTTCCGCCGTTCGGGATTTCCGCGACGCAGTTGACCGCGGCCATGGGGCGGCGACGCAGCCTCGATTCCACGCAGGGATTGCTGGTCACCGGCGTGCGACCGGGCGGACCGGCGGCCGTTGCACGACCGGAACTCACCGAAGGCGATCTGCTCCTCAGCGTCGATGGGAAGCCGGTCACATCGCTCGCCGATCTCAATCTGGCGGCGCGTCCGGGTGCCGAGGCGAAGCCGCTGATCATCCGTCTCGAACGCGACGGCGAGCAGCGCCTGAGCCTGCTCACACCGGTGTTCGGCGATCAGGCGCGCACGCCGCTGCCGGATTCGATGCGCTCGGGTTCGCCGTGCCGCACCCACAAGAGTTCCATCAGTGCACCTCGAATCCGAGAACGGCCGCGAGCTCGGCCAGGGCTTCGTGATAGTCGACCACCTTGATCGTGGTCATGCCCAACGCGCGCGCGGGCTTGACG
>Ga0207983_1000068_pt1 | contig 12661 bp, 15 predicted proteins | sample SoimicmetaGmgHMB_FD_188341 | JGI IMG/M metagenome (GOLD analysis project Ga0207983, IMG submission 188341) | Soil and rhizosphere microbial communities from Laval, Canada - mgHMB (SPAdes) (version 2) | ecosystem: Environmental > Terrestrial > Soil > Agricultural land | place: Laval, Canada...
TGACTGGCGTCTTGGTCGTGATCGCCGCGAAAGGCACTGGGTCCCCGCCTACGCGGGGACGACGGGCAAGATCTTTCCACTCACCACTCACCACTCACCGCTCACTCCCGCAAAGCCGCAACGCCACCCGACTTCAGGTCCCCGGTCCGCAATCCATGGCGTCGCGCGCTGGCGCGGGCTTGCGCTTGAGTTCGCGGCGCAGATCCTTGAGCGCGGTACGCAGGCCTTCCTCGATCACCGGATGATAGAAAGGCAGGTCCAGCATCTGCTGCACGGTGAGCTCCTGCGCGATCGCCCAGGCGAGGAGATGCGCGAGATGTTCCGCCGCTGGCCCCAGCAACTGCGCGCCCAGCAGGCGACCGCTGCTGCGATCGCCATAAAGCCGACCGAGACCGACGTTTTGCGCGATCACGCGGCTGCGGCCCTGATCTGCGAACGAGACTTCGCCAATCGCCGTCTGCGCGGGATCGCATTCCGACAACGACGCCCCGACTACGGCGAATTGCGGTGAGGTGAAACCGATCGCCAGGCGCGGCGTCCGCCGATGTGTCGTGACATCGGGAAAGCGCGCGGCATTTTCGCCGGCGATGCGGCCCGATTCGGTCGCCTCGTGCAGCATCGCGCGCTGGCCATCGACATCGCCGGCGAGAAAAATCGCACTTTCGCCGCAACGCATCGTGGCGGGGTCGAAGGTCGGGACGCCATGCGCATCCAGCGCGATGCCGGCTTTCGCAAGATCCAGCGCTTCCAGCCGGGGTCTGCGGCCGGTCGCGACCAGCACGTATTCGAAACGTTCGTTGCGCGCCGTGCCGCCGGCATCATGCCAGGCGATGTCCACACCAGCCGCATCATGCGACAGCGGCTGCGCGTCGGTAGAAAGCTCACACGGCAATGATGCGGTGAACAACTTCGTCGCGAGCGCGGCGATCACGGCATCGCCGCCCGCGCCCAGGCTCGCACTCCGGTGGAAAAGCCGCACGCGCACACCGAGGCGATGCAAGGCCTGGCCGAGCTCGAGCCCGATCACGCCGCCGCCTACCACTGCCAGCGAAGTCGGCAGGGTCGGCAGTTCGAACAGCGAATCGGTGGTCAGCAGGCGATCACCGATATCGCGAAAGGCGTCCGGCACGAACGGCGCGGAGCCGGTCGCGATGACGATGCTTTTCGCCTGGATGCCGACGTCCCCGACGCGCAGGGACAGCGGCGCTTCGAAACGCGCATGGCCGGCGAGCCGCTCCGTCTCGGGAATCTTCGCCACCGAAGCCAACACGCCGCCGACAAAGTAGTCGCGCAGCGACTGCACGCGCCGCATCACCGCCGCCCCATCGACTGCGACGTCACCGACGCGAATGCCGAAGATCCCTGCCTCCGCGATGCCCTGACGACTGTCGCCGGCAGCGATCAGCAACTTGCTGGGCATGCAACCGACGCGGGCGCAGGTCGTGCCGTAGACACCACCTTCGATCATCAACACCGAGGCGGTGAGTCGACGCGCCGACGCATGCGCCGCCAGCCCGGCACTGCCGGCACCGATGATCGCGACGTCGACGCGACGCTCAGTCATTCACAGCACCGGCGAAAGAACCATGAGCAGACCGAAGATCGACGCGCCCCAGATCAAGGTACGCAGATAGGGAATGCCAGCCGCGTACACCGGCACGAACGCGACCCGCGACCAGAAATAGATCTGTGCGCCAAGCGCGCTGTGCGGCGTGCCACGCTGGGTGATCGTCACTGCCAGCACCGCGACCGCGAAGAACGGAAACGTCTCCAGCAGATTGCGCAACGCACGATCAAGGCGGCCACCGACGGCAGTCAGAGGTTTCGGCGCGTCATCGCGGGCGCCGACGTTCCAGGCAATACCTCGGGTATGCGTCGAGATCGATGCACTCACGGCGATCTGCACCAATCCCAGCACCACGGTCCACAGCAACATTTGCAGTTCGGTGGTCATGCGTCTATTTCCTTTTGTTATTGAACAACAAGCGAGGGGCTGCGATGCGACCTCGGCAGGACGATGCCACGATGATCCGCCTCAACCGCAGGTGATGCCCAGCACGATGTTCTTGCCATCCACGCGTACATCCACGCGTTCGGCATTGAATTCCATGGTCACCATTTGTCCGGGCTTGATCACGCGGACGACTCTTGCACCGCTGATCTCGCGCACTTTCGCCAGCAATGAGGGTTCAGCGAATTTTCCGATGGCCCAGGCGGCGCGCGATTGCTCGCAGGTCATGGGCTTTGTCGCTGGCGGGGGCTCGGTCGCGATCGGCGGCGAGCTCGCACAGGCTGTCAATATCGATGCCGCGATCACCACTACGCCAATGCCGATCAAGCGCTTTGCCTGGTTCTTCATCGCTGGTTCTCCGGAAGCGAGCGGTGGATACGGGCGCGCCGAGACACGAAGCGCAGCGGCGAGTGTCGCCAGCAATGCCGGCCCTGTCCAGTCGCGACGATGTCCCGCCGAACCCGGTCTGCACCGGACTTCCCGTTTCGCGCCACAAAAGGCACTCTGCCCACTTTCCGGAGATCATCGCGATGCGCCTGCCCCTGCTGCTGACTTTCCTGCTCGCCCTCGCCGCCTGCACGACGGCATCGCCGCCGCCCGGTGGCAGCGTGGCCGAACTCAAGCTCATCGACGAAGTGGTCGGCACTGGTGCCACCGCCGATGCCGGCATGGATGCGGTGGTTCACTACACCGGTTGGTTGTACGACGAAAAAGCCAAGGATCACCGTGGGCAGAAGTTCGACAGCTCGCGCGATCATGGCGAGCCCTTCACTTTTTTCATTGGTGGCCGCCAGGTGATCCGTGGCTGGGACGAAGGCGTGATCGGCATGCGCGTCGGCGGCAAGCGTGTATTGCTGGTGCCAGCCGACTTTGCCTACGGCAGCGATGGCGCCGGCGATGGCCTGATTCCGCCGAATGCCTCGCTGGTGTTCGAGATCGAGTTGCTGGAGTTGCGCAAGCGCTGAACCCTGCCGCGCTCACTCCAGCGAGAGCCGCAGGCCGCTCTCGAACTGCCGCGTCACACCGCTGAGCGGATCGACGAACTCCAGCCCCTGCGCCAACAACTGCAGTGGCGCACTGAAGTCATCGGCAGCGCGTGGTAGCACGCGCGGATAGAAATCATCGTTGACGATGGCCGCACCCAGCGCAGCCATATGCAGACGCAGCTGATGCTTCTTGCCACTGATCGGCGAGAGTGCATAACGCCAATGCGCGCCCATTTTCTCGATCACTTCGATGCGCGTCTCGGCATTGGCCTGACCATCGATTTCCTGGCTGAGGAAAAAGGGCTCGCCGCGCACGATGCGCGTGCGGCGCACTTGTGGAAATTCCGAATTCGGCAAGCGTGGCGCAATCGCCTGGTAGCGCTTGCGTATTTTCTGCTCGCGAAACAGAGCCTGGTAGCGCGATCGCGTCGCAGGATTGGCGGAAAACAACACCAGCCCGGCGGTACCGCGATCGATGCGATGCAGCGGCACGAGATCGGGGTTGGCCAGACGGCGGATCAGGCGCACGAGAAGCGTCTGTTCGACATAACTGCCCACCGGCGTCACCGGCAGGAAATGCGGCTTGTCGGCGACGACGAGATCTTCGTCGGCATGCAATATCGTTTCCAGGAACGGGATCACCACTTCGTCGGCGACCTCGCGGAAATAATGCACACGCAGGCCGGGTCGATACGCACTCTCCGGCGTCAGCGCGTGACCGGACGCATCCAGCACGCGGCCGCGCTGCATCCGGTCCAGCCATTGCTCGCGAGGGATCGCAGTGAAGTGAGCGCACAGGCAATCGAGTACCGTCGTCCACGATCCGGGCGGCAATTGCAGCGTGCTGGCGGCGAGGCCGTCGAGTGTGGGTGTGGGATTGGACAATGCGATGATTCGGGAATGGGGAATGGGGAATGGGTAGACGGGAGTCTTGTCAAAAGTCTTTTTGGGAAAAAGATTCCGTCATCCCGGCGAAAGCCGGGATCCATGTTGCTCGTGTGAAAATCAAAATGGATCCCGGCTTTCTTCGGGATGACGACTCCCCTCAATCATCGCTTCGTGGCTAGAGTAACCCCTTCCGATTCGGACGCCTGCATCCATGCCCCACCCTGCTCCGATCTACATTCTCGCCAGCCGCTGCCCGAGTTGTGGTGCTGCCAAGAGCCGCGCCTCGGTCACCGCTTATGTCTACTGCGATTTCTGCGGAGCGCTCGCCGACTACGATTTCCGCAAGGCCTGCGAACAGCCGCAGCAGATGCCCGGGCCGGTCTACCGGAACCTGGTCGCGGCGCTGCAGAAGAAAACTGCCGCCGCGCTGGCCGCGGGCGACCGCAGCGCCCATCGCGAGTTGCAGGTGAAAATCTACGAAGCCTGGGTCGATGCCTGCCCGAGCGCGGTGCCGCCGCGCGTGCGCGATGCCGAGTACCGCCGCGCGTATATCGCCAATCTTGCCGATGCCGGCACGTTCGCGGCCTTCGATCCGGAATCGATCATGCTCAGCGAGCGCATGAATGCCGCCGTGACAAAACTGCAATGGGAGGCGGGGACGATTGGTAAACCCGCGCGCGTGCGCGCCGGCAGTTTCGAACCAGTACTGGAAACCGTTCTGGCCAGCCTCGACCACGCGCTGTCCGATGCCGTGCAGGCGCAGATATCGCCGCAACCCGATGCTGCCTCGCCAGCATTGCAAAAACGCATGGCGCAGGCGATGTTCGTGCAGGGCTGGCTGCCCTACCTCGACGAAGCGAGCGCGCACAAGCTACTCGATCGCACCGGGCTGGCGCAGGAATACCTCAGCGTGGCTCCGGTCGAGGGCAAAGGCGGCATCTGCGGCCACTGCCAGGCGCCGATTGCGATCCTGCCGGGCGCGCGCCGCAGCGTCTGCGACCGCTGCGGCCATCAATTGCGCCTGGATCGACCCTTGACCTGCGATGGCTGCGGCAGCGTGCTTCTGCTCGATGGCGGCGGCGCGGCGGTCAACTGCCCATCCTGCCAGCGCCGCATCGAGCGCATCGCCGTGCCGTTCACCTGGCCGGGCGTTGCAACATGACCTCGTCCGACTAGAATCGGCTTCCCGTCGCCGCTTTTCCCAAAGCAGCCACCCTTCGTCACAAGGAGCGCGTCATGAGCATTCTCGATCTGGTCAAGGGCCAGCTGCTGGAAATCATCGAATGGACCGACGATTCCCGCGACACGCTGTCCTATCGCTTCCCCGATGACGACAAGGAAATCAAGAACGGCGCGCAGCTCATCGTGCGCGAATCGCAGAAGGTGCAGTTCGTCGCGGCCGGCAAATACGCCGACCTGTTCGAGCCGGGCAAGCACACGCTGACCACCGAGAACATTCCGATCCTGTCCGACATCCTCGGCTGGAAATACGGTTTCAAGTCGCCGTTCAAATGCGACGTCTACTACGTCAACACGCGGCTGTTCACCGGCAATAAGTGGGGCACGTCCAACCCGGTGATGATGCGCGACAAGGATTTCGGCGTGGTCCGCCTGCGCGCCTTCGGCACCTTCGATTTCCATATCGTCGACGTGCCGAAATTCCTCAAGGAAGTCGCTGGTACCGATCAGAATTTCCGTCTCGACGAATTCGCCGACACCATGCGTTCGCGCATCGTCAGCGTGTTCACCGACGCGCTCGCCACCGCACAAGTGCCGGCGCTCGATGTCGCCTCGCGTTACAGCGAGATGGGCGACGCGCTGCTGCCGATCATCAACCCTGCGGTGACCAGCAAGTACGGCATCGAGATCACCAGCTTCCTGCTGGAAAATGTTTCCGTGCCGCCGGAAGTCGAGCAGGCGATCGACAAGCGCTCAAGCATGGGCGTGATCGGCAACCTCAACGACTACGTGAAATACCAGATGGGCCAGGCGATGACGCAAGGCGGCGATGCCGGCGCGGCCGCGACGATGCCGGCGCAGATGGCGATGGGCTTCGGCATGGCGCAGCAGATGATGCGCGACATGCAGCCCGGCGCTGCGACACCACCACCGGTGCCGGCAGCAGCTCCAGGCGCCGCGGCCGCAACGCAGGCGCTTGATGTGCTCACGCCGGAACAGGCCGCAACCACGCTCGGCGTCTCCGTTGAAGACGTGATGGCTTCGATCACTTCGGGCGATCTGAAGGCGCGCAAGATCGGCAACGCCTATCGCATCGCCAAAACCGCCCTCGACGAATTCCTACGTGGGTGAGCGGGGATTTCGAGTGGCGTCAGCCACGAGCCCGCGAACGCACGTCGGCATGCAAGCCGGCGGGCCGGACATGCGGGGAATTCGAGTGGCGCCAGCCACGAGCCCGCGAACGCACGTCGGCATGCGAGGAAGCTGAGTAGCTATGGAAAATGCGAGCACCATCGGCAAGCATCCCTGCCCGGAATGCGGCGGGGATCTGCAATGGGATGCGGCCAAACAATCGCTGGCCTGCCCTTACTGCGGCACGCTGGTGCCGTGGTCGCCGGCGGAACAGGCCGATGCCGGCACGATCCAGGAACTCGATCTCGCCGCGGCGCTGCAAAATCCGCAGGTCGCGCGCGACTGGGGTGATGAGCGCCGCGAGGTTCAGTGCCAGAGTTGCCATGCGATTTCGGTGTTCGTCGATGGCAAGGTCGCGCAACGCTGCGAGTTCTGCGGCTCGCCATCGATCATCGCGCACGAGAGCGCGCGCGATGCGATCACGCCGCAGAGCCTGCTGCCGTTCAAGATCAGCGACGGCCAGGTCCGCGACCTGATACGCAAATGGTACGGCTCGCGCTGGTTTGCGCCGGATCGGCTTAAAACCGCCGCGCTCACCGACACCTTGCGCGGCATCTACCTGCCGTACTGGACCTTCGACGCGCACGTGCAGGCGAGCTGGACTGCCGAGGCCGGTTACTACTACTACGAAACCGAGAGCTACACCGACAGCCAGGGCCGGTCGCAGACACGCGAAGTCCGGCACACGCGCTGGGAATCGGCCAGCGGCGACCTTGCGCATTTCTTCGATGACGAACTCGTCGCTGGTACCGTTGGCGTGCGCGAAGATCTGCTACGACAGATCGAACCTTTCCCGACGCTCACCGACCTCAAGGCCTATTCACCGGAATTCGTGCGCGGTTGGACGGTAGAGCGCTACCAGGTCGACCTGCGCAAAGCGTCCGAACTCAACCAGCAGGATATGCAGGCGAAGACCGAACAGCTGTGTTCGGCGGAAGTCCCCGGCGACACCCAGCGCGGCCTGCAGGTGCAGGCGCAATACCAGGGCCGCACCTTCAAGCACATCCTGGTGCCGGTCTGGCTGGTCAGCTACACCTACGGCGCGCGCAGTTTTCAGGTCGTCGCCAACGGCTACACCGGCACGTTGGCGGGCGAACATCCGCGCAGCTGGGTGAAGATTTTCTTCGCGGCGCTGGCGGCATTGATCGTGTTGTCGATCTTCCTGTTCGCGTTCGCGAATTCGGACTAGGGCGACGACGCGCGCCGCTGCCATGAAAATCCAATTGCAAGCCCAGCGCGAGATCGCCGCCCCGGCGATGGCGGCCTATCTGTTATGCATTGATGCAAAGCGCTTTCCGTCCTTGTTCCATGGTTGCGGCCCGATCTCGGCGATCCGCGAAGTCACACTGGACGCGCCGCTGGCTATCGGCAGCACGCGCCGCATCCACAACGCCGACGGTTCGGTGCTCAGCGAACGCATCACCGCGCTCGATCCACCTTCGCGCCACGCCTATGTGCTTAGCGGATTCACCGCGCCGTTTTCCTGGCTGGTGAAACTCGGCGAAGCGGATTGGCGTATCGCCAATACGGAAACGGGCGCGGGCATCACCTGGAACTACACGTTCACGCTGAGCTCGCCGCTGGCCTGGCCGGTCTGCCTGCCACTGCTGAAAATATTCATGCAGGGGGCGATGCGTCGCTGTTTGGATGCGATGGCAAATACACTCGAAGGAAAGAACTGATGGAACGCTGGATCCTGCTCGGCATGGCGCCGGTATTCCTGGGATTCGTAATCTGGGAGGCGTGGTACTGGCATGGCAAACGCGCCGTCTACACGCTGCGCGACACGCTATCCAATGCCGCGCTGGCCTTGATGCATCAGGGTGCCGATGCCGTCGCCTGGCTGCTGGTGATCGGCATCTATTACGCGATCTACCAGCACCGCCTGTTCGATCTGCCGGCCTCGGCATGGACGATCGTCGCCCTGTTCGTTGCGCAGGATTTTTTCTATTACTGGTTCCATCGCGCCCACCACCGCATCCGCTGGATGTGGGCATCGCATGTCACGCATCACTCGTCGGAGCGCCTGAATTTTTCCACGGCGTTCCGACAGAGCCTCACCTATCCCGTCTCGGGCATGTGGATTTTCTGGCTGCCGCTGGCTTGGCTCGGGTTCGAGCCGAAGAACATCGTCGCGGTGGTCGCGATCAATCTCGGTTTCCAATTTTTCGTGCACACCGAAACCGTTGGCAAGCTCGGCTGGCTGGAATATGTGTTCAACACGCCTTCGCATCACCGCGTGCACCACGCGCGCAACCCCAAGTACATCGATCGCAATTACGCCGGCGTGCTGATCATCTGGGATAAATTATTTGGCAGCTTCGTCGAGGAAGACGAAGCGGTGCCCTGCGACTACGGCATCGTCAAACCTATTCACTCGCACAACCCGATCACGCTCACCTTCCACGAATGGGTGGCGATGTTCACCGACGCAGCAAGGCCGCAACCGCTGCTGTCGCGCCTCAAGCAGATGTTCGGGCCGCCGGAGCGGGCGTATTCGGAAGTTGCGCAGCCTGCGCTATCGATGCGGGTAGAAGATGAGGAAGCGAAGATATCGGGATGATCAATCGGGCAGGTCAATAAAATCGAAGAAAATAAAACCGGCCCGTCGTCCCGGCACAAGCCGGGACCCATGTTGATTTTCGCAAGAGAAAAATGGGTCCCGGCTTGCGCCGGGATGACGGGACACATTTTTCACCGCAGAAAAATCAATCCCCATCCTCCGCCGCTTCCCTGCCCTGCTGACGGATGATCGCTTCCTCGCGGGCGTCGTTGATCGCCCACATCACCGCATCGACATCGACGGCCGCGTCCGGATCGACAAACAACCCCGTGAGCACGCTGTCGGGCTTCAATTCACCCTTCTCGAACAGCGCCCACATTTCTTCGGCGTAACGCGTGGCCAGTAATTCGGGCGCGAAGCGCGCGAGACTCGCGCTGAGGTTGTTGACGTCGCGGATAAGCATCGCGCGGGCGGCATTGTTGCCGGCGGCGCTGACCACCTGCGGAAAATCAATGATTACTGGGCCGTCGGGCGCGACCAGGACGTTGTATTCGGAAAGATCGCCGTGGATCAGACCGATGCAGAGCATGCGCACGACCTGGCGGATCAGGAAGCGATGGAATTCGCGCGCTTCCTCGGCCCAGAGTTCGACTTCGCCCAGCCGCGGTGCCGACTGGCCTTCGTCGTCGGTGACCAGCTCCATCACCAGCACGCCGTTGAAATAGCCGAACGGCTTGGGCACGCGCACACCGGCGGCATCGAGCTTGTACAGCGCGTCGACCTCGGTGTTCTTCCAGGCCGCTTCCTGTTCCTTGCGGCCGAACTTGGTAGCCTTGCCGATCGCGCGCGCCTGCCGGCTGCCGCGCACCTTGCGCCCTTCCTGGTATTGCACCCGCGCCTGGAAACTGCGGTGCGCCATGTTCTTGTAGACCTTGGCGCAGCGCACCTCGGCACCGCAGCGCACGACGTAGACCGCCGCTTCCTTGCCGCTTTTCAGGGGTCTGACTACTGCGTCGATGATGCCGTCGTCGATCAGGGCTTGCAGGTCTTTGGGCGCTTTCATTGGTTCCGGAGTGACTGTCGCATCCGGCAAGGATACGGGCCGGCGGCGGATTCCCGAAATCTGGGCCGTTCAGCGGCTGCCACTGAAAGCCCGGATCAGGCCTTGTTCTTGCTCTGCCAGCGGATCTCGACGCCGTTGCGGCTGTCCTCGATCAGCGCCGCCAGCCGCCGCTCGCGCGTCGCCGCCTGCTTGGCGCTGATCACTTTCCACACCGCCTGCTTGCGATACCAGGCCGGCCGCGCCTCGAATGCCGCCCAGGCTTTCCTGTCCCTCTTGAAGCGCGCAAGTTCCTCTGCCGACAACTCACCCTCTTCGTTCTCATACGAATACAACTTGGTGCGATGCTGCCCGCGCGCAAACGCCGCCTCGCCCGCCGGCGCCACCAAACCTGCCTCTTTCAACACCGCGAACCGCGCGATATTGACCTGACTCCAGATGCTCACCGGCTTGCGCGGCGTGAAACGAATGCAATAACTGCGCGCATCGATCGACCGCCGCACGCCATCGATCCAGCCAAAACACAGCGCCTGATCCACCGACTCCGGCCAGGTGATCGACGCCTCACCGGAACCCGTTTTCCAGAATCCGACGATCAGCTCGCTCGCAGATTCGTGGTTGCTCTGCAACCAGCGGCGAAACTCGGCGGGTGTGGCGAAGAAGTGTGGTGACATAGGAGAAATCGATTCGCCGAAGGAGCTGGGTTCAGTGTCTTGCTGGTGACTACGCCTTGAAAGCTCGGCCCTCGTAGGAGCGCTCATGAGCGCGACGGCCACTGCCGCCCTGTCAAAGCAATGCGGTGCCTGCCTCTCGCCAACTCAGGTTCCGTACAAGGTGATGAAAAATAGCGCACACCTATAGCCAAGCACGATGGCCGCTACCGCGAGCGACAGCAGGGCTGCTTTCGCAATCCGCTGAGCCCCTGCGGCACCGTAGACCGGGAGTATCGCCAGGTAAATGTAGCCAGCGCACGCGGCGAGATTTACGACGCTTAGCACGTCGTCCACCATCGGAGCCTCGAGTCCGCCAAAGCCTGACAATGCACTCAACTTGGCCGCAAGGAGGGCAACACAGAAAAGCAGCAAGAGAAATGTATAGAGGTGCAGCGAGAAGATCACGTGCGTCATGAAGGGGCGTCGTTCACGTACGAAGACCAACTGCAGCAGCATTGCGAACGGCAAGGTCATCAGGAGAATGAGCGACTTCGCGTTCAGCACGACGGCGCGGTCAAAAATCGGCTCGTACTGGGCGAGGGTTCCGTGAGTGGCCTCAAGTCGGCGCGACAGCGACGCCTGGGCCAAGTCACTCCAATCCTGGTGGTGAAGATGCGAGTCAAGCGACGAACTGAAGACGTTTTCACCGGTCGCCCACTGCACCGCGAAGAGGAGAACGTTGGCGATCAGAAATAATTGGAACGGCGCCACGTACGGCTTACGGATGCCGCCGATCCACGCCAACGTGAGTTCGCCCGGATGGCGCAAAAGCATTCGGGCCGATCTTGCGGCGCGCGCATCGATATTCGTAAAGGCATGAATTATCTTCGCGATGAGGCCGCGCGCGGTGAGATCGGATGGCGTAAGCAGTTCTTCGCCGCACCGACCACAGAATGGCGTTCTCACCATGACCTTGCAGGTGGGGCACGTCCAAGACGTCTTGTCGGCCATGGCGACAACCTCGTGGTTAGTGGGCCATGAAAGCAAGAGTGCCACGAGAACGGGGTCAGGTTCACTTCTTGCGGACGCCTTACGTTGCAAGTGAACCTGACCCCGTTTTGCTCACCCCATTTTTCTCCGTTTTGATTACTACTTGCCGGAGCACTCGGACAGCGCCTTTCGAGCCAGGCGCGCCGCAGCTGGGTTCGAAAGATCGTCCATATGCTTAAATACATCCAAAGCGTCGCAATTTCCTTGCTCAGCACTCAAACGCAGCCAAAAGTATCCCTCCCCTGCATCGCCGCCATAAATGAAGTCCTGCGCAATTTTGAATGAGGCATCGCCATCGCCTCTCAGCGAGAGTGATCTGAACTTAGAGAATTGCTCCACGGAAAGCGAATACCTTTCGTTCATATCGTAATAGGTCTTCTGCTGAACCGTGCCACGCTCCACTGACTTGCAAGATGCTAGGAACAGCAGAGCCATAGAAATTACAAAAACGGCTCTCTTCATAACTTCCTCCAATAGCAGAGAACGAGGTCAGGTTCACTTCTTGCGGACGTCTTACGTTGCAAGTGAACCTGACCCCGTTTTGCTCACCATTTTGGCACTAGTACTTTGCTACGATCTCGCACCTGATCAACCCTCTCGCAAGTCTCCACGCCTCTTTTTCTGCAACTTGATCATCGCTCTTGAACTCGAACCACAGCCGCGAGCCTTCATCGGAATTTAAGGATTCGACGCTTAACACTCTAGTTGAGTCGTACTCGCCTTCAAAGAAGCGCTTGGTTGGATCGCTTGCTTCCGATTGTTCAAGCTTTATCCCCGGCGGCCCGACAGTCTTCCCGGCCATAAAAGATATCTTATGCGCCTGATCGTTCTCCACGAACACATACTCGCCGTATGAGAATAAGACATCCCTGCGAGTGGTATATGTCCCATGAGCGGCAAACTCTTTCGGCAAGCAAATTCCGTAACGGTCGCTGATAACAAGCAACCCTTTGCTCTTTGGTTCCTTAAGCTCGGCGTGCGATTCGACGATTAATGCGGACTGCGAGCGACCTGCAGTCCCACTTATGGTCTCCCGGGAGCACGATGCTGCCAACAGTGCGGCCACGAGATATACGGAGCTGCGATATTTCATGGCTTGCATCCACATTCCGAGAGTCCGTCTACAGAACAGGGGGCAGA
>Ga0207983_1000069_pt1 | contig 12610 bp, 10 predicted proteins | sample SoimicmetaGmgHMB_FD_188341 | JGI IMG/M metagenome (GOLD analysis project Ga0207983, IMG submission 188341) | Soil and rhizosphere microbial communities from Laval, Canada - mgHMB (SPAdes) (version 2) | ecosystem: Environmental > Terrestrial > Soil > Agricultural land | place: Laval, Canada...
CGTCGTCCTCCGGCGTGACCGGCACGGCGGCCGCGTACGCGGCCGCCGACCGCTCGACCAGGCCCGCGGCGTCGGCGTAGGGCCCGGCGGTCATGGCCGCAGGCCCGCGAACAGGTCGTCCTCGGGCAGCGGGGCGCCGGTGGTGTCGCTGGCCCGGATGAAGCTCTCGCGGCCGAAGGTGGCTGCCGCGATGTCCTCCGGGATCTTACTGAACCACGACTCGCCGCCGATCTGGCTGCCGTGCGCGAACAGGGCCTCGCGCTTGCGGGGGAGGACCGACCTGATGTCGACGGTGGTGGTGATGCGCTCCTCCGAGGCGAGCGACCGCCGCTGCCGTTCCGGATCCGGCTCCTCCCAGTCGGGCACGTCGGCGCCGAGTTCGCGCAGGGCCGCCCAGATCTTCCGCCAGTCGCTGCCGCGCATCGCGGTGAGGTAGAGCTTGGCCACGCTGCCGCTGGCGGCAAAGGCCTTTTGGGCCGAACGGCTCGCGTGCACGTGGTCCGGATGCTGGTACGCGCCCTGATCGTCGTACGTGATCAGCACCTGCGGCCGGTACCTGTCGATCAGCTCCGAGATCCGGGCCGCCACGTCCGCCTCCGGGATGTTGCAGAAGGCGTCCGGCCGGTCCTTGTAGTCCCAATCCGGCATGCCGGAATCGTGGTAGCCGAGGACTTCCAGGTTGGTCACGCCCAGGATCGTGCAGGATTCGCGCAGCTCAGCCAGGCGCTGCTGCGCGCCGACGATGCCGCCGGCACGGTGCGCGCGATGGTGGCGAGCCTGTCCGAGGACTTCCAGGGCGATTCGGTACGCATGATCCTGTTCGCGCCGATCGCTGGCTTGACCGCCGACTGGCTGCAGGTGATCGCGGAAAACGACGCAAGGCTCGCGCCGTTCCGCGACTGTCTGACGAGCAACGAGCCGATCTGTGGTCGTCTCAATCCCGACAAGATGACGGTGCTGTTCGGCGACGAGCAGGAAGCGAGCCAGTCCGTGGCGTTGATGCCGGTGGCCGGCGTTGGCGTGATCGCGGTTGGCAGCCGCGACGGAAACCGCTTCTTTCCGGGCATGGGCACCTTGTTCCTGCGCCTGATGGGCGAGAACTTCGCCGCAGCACTGGCGCGCAACGCGCGCGCATGACGCCGCGATGTCGGTGCTGACCGCGAGCATCGAGGCTTTCCTCGGCTATCTCGCGGTCGAGCGCCGGATGTCCGTACACACGATCAGCAACTACCGGCGCGACCTGCTCGCGCTCGCGGAGTGGATGGAAGCTTCTGGCATCGCGAGCTTTCGTGCATTGCAGGGCGAGCAGTTGCGCAGCTTCATCGCCAGCGAGCATCGCCGCGGCCTGTCCGGTGTGAGTCTGCAGCGGCGCCTGTCGGCGCTGCGCAGTTTCTTCCAGCATCTGCTCAAGCACGGCGAACTCGCCGGCAATCCCGCGCAAGGCCTGCGCGCACCGAAAGCACCGCGGAAATTGCCGCAGGTGCTCGATGCCGACGAGGCCGCGCAACTGGTCGAGGTACCCACTGACGGTGCGCTGGGGCGGCGCGACCGCGCGATGCTCGAGCTGTTCTATTCCTCAGGACTGCGTCTTTCGGAATTGTGTGGACTGCGCTGGCGCGAACTCGATCTCGCCGATGGCCTGGTACGCGTCAACGGCAAGGGTGGTCGCATGCGCGTGGTTCCCGTCGGCAGTCATGCATTGAGTGCATTGAACGAATGGCGCGAGGAATCCGCGCCGGCGCTCGATGCGCCGGTGTTTCCCGGCCGCGGTGGCGGGCCGATCACGCCGCGCGCGATACAGTTGCGCGTGCGCCATCTCGCGCAGCAGCAGGGGATATGGAAACGCATCTACCCGCATCTGCTGCGGCACAGTTTCGCCAGCCATGTGCTCGAATCCTCGGGCGACCTGCGCGGCGTGCAGGAATTGCTCGGCCATGCCGACATCGCCACGACGCAGATCTACACGCACCTGGATTTCCAGCACCTCGCCAAGGTCTACGACGCCGCGCATCCGCGCGCGAAGCGCCGGCCATGACCACTGCCACAATGCGATGATTCGCGCATGACCACGCCCAAGCCCACCGACATCACCCTGCATCGCGCCTCGCATGTACTCGAGGTCGCGTTCGACAACGGCGAGCGTTATCGCCTGCCCTGCGAATACCTGCGCGTGGAATCGCCGTCGGCGGAAGTACAGGGACATGGCCCGGGGCAGCGCGTACTGGTGCCAGGCAAGCGGCACGTGAACATCCGGGCGATCGATCCGGTCGGCAATTACGCGGTGCTGCTGCATTTCGACGACGGCCACGCCAGCGGCATCTTCAGCTGGACCACGCTGCGCGAGCTGGGCCAGGAATACGAGCAGCGCTGGCCCGCGTATCTGGCCGAGCTCGAGGCGCGTAGCCTGAGCCGCGAGCCGTAGGAGCGGGCACGACCGAAGTCGCGGCAAGGGGGATTCATCGCGGTCATGCCCGCTCCCACGAACGGGCCCCGGCCGTGGAATAATGCCGGCATGGACGAAAAAACCACCCATTTCGGTTTCCGCGACGTGCCGGTCGAGCAGAAGAAAAAGCTCGTCGGCGAGGTCTTCTCTTCGGTTGCGGCCAAGTACGACCTGATGAACGACCTGATGTCGCTGGGTGTGCACCGGGTCTGGAAGCGCTACTTCGTCGGCACCTCGGGCGTGAAACGCGGCGACCGCGTGCTCGATCTCGCCGGCGGCACCGGCGATATCGCTGCGCTGCTGCACGAACGCGTCGGCGATGCCGGCGAGGTGGTCATCGGCGACATCAACGCCGCCATGCTTGGCGTCGGTCGCGATCGCCTCACCGATCGCGGACTGGTGCGCGGCCTGCGTTACGTGCAACTCAATGCCGAAGCGCTGCCGTTTCCCGACGCGAGTTTCGATCTGGTCACGATCGCGTTTGGTCTGCGCAACGTCACCGACAAGCAGGCCGGACTCAACGAGATGCGTCGCATCCTCAAGCCCGGCGGTCGCGCGCTGGTGCTGGAGTTCTCGCAGGTGAAGCCGGAGTGGTTCCGGCCGATCTACGATTTCCATTCCTTCAAGGTGCTGCCGAAACTCGGCAAGCTGTTCGCCAACGATGCCGACAGCTATCAATACCTCGCCGAATCGATCCGCAAGCATCCGCCGCAGGAAGAATTGCAGGCGATGATGGCCAAGGCTGGCTTCGCCCGCTGCACGCACCGCAACCTCAGCGGCGGCATCGTCGCGATCCATTCGGGTTACAGCGTCTGATCACCGGCATCTCATGATTGCGATGGTGGTCTCGTAGGAGCGGCGTGAGCCGCGACCAGGGCTGGCGAGATAGGCATTACGGCAGGACTGCCGATGTTGTCGTAACCGCTACTCGCCGAATTGTCGCGACGACCGGCTTCGCCGTTGAAAACGCCATCGCTTCTACGTTGTCAGGTCAAATCACCGCTCCCACGCGTACGCGAATTTCATGAACAGGGTGCGTTCGCGTTGGAACAGCGGCGTGGTCTCGTCGCCCTGGTAGCCATCGGCATAGCCGGCGAAAAACGCCGTGCCCGGATTGATCTTGTAGCTGTAGATCAGCTGGCTGCTGATCGAGCGATCGCGCTCCGGCACCGGGAACGAGGACAGGCGCGGGTCGAAAGTGATGTCGTTGCGCACCAGCGCCAGGCGCAGGCGCTGGCGCAGGCTGAATTGCCAGGACAGGCGCAGGTCGGTGAGGTTGGCGACGTAGACATTGCCGCCATCGCGACTCAGGCGCTCGTAGTTGTGATCGACCGTCAGGCTCAACGATCGTCCGAGGTTGAGCGTGATGGTTGGTTCCATCGAGGTGACTTTGCCGAGCCGGGTGTTGGCCAGATCGGTCATGTCGCCATGGCGCACGAACAAGGTCAGGCCGACGCCACGCACCGGCTTGAATTCGCCGTAGATGCGGTTGATTTTTTCCGGGAAACGCTGGCCGCGCCATTGCCGGTCGCGTTCGACGTGACCGAGCTCAATGTAGCTTTGCAGCGGGCCGTTGGCGCCGAGGAAGATCTCGCGCTTGAGCTGCATCAGGGTGCCGTCGCTGGTGCGATCGTCGTTCCAGCGCGCGCTGAGGCGGATCTGGTTGAAGAACTTGTCCTTGTCGCCGTACCAGGCGCGATTGAGCCCGAAGTAGTTCTGTTGGTAGCCGACCTGGCCGATGAAGCCGAGATCGGCGCGGAAACCGTCGTCGAACTTGTTGCGGAAGAAGAAGCCAGACCAGTTGCGCGAATCGTAGTCGTATTCGACGTAGTAGGCGTCGCCGTCGATGCTGGCCTTGCCCGGATCGTGCGTGCTCGAGCTCATGAACTGGCCGATCACGGTGTGGTGCCCTTGCTGCCAGCGGCCGTCCACGGCCTGCAGGCTGTTGTGGTAATCGTCGCCGCGGCGCTCGGTGGCGAGCACGCCGACGCTGGCGGTATTGGTCAGGTCGTAGCGATAGCGCAGCGCGGCGTCGTTGGAGGCGGTGTCGTAGCGCGCGAGTCGTGAGCCGAACACGCCCGGCAGCAGCAGGTCGGTGACGGTGTCGCGCGCGACGAACACGCCATAGGTCTGCTGACCGTTGCGGCCGGTGGCGCGCAGGCCGACATCGGGGTCGTTGACGTTGCGCGTGTAGACCAGCTGGTTTGGCGTGCTGAAGTAGTCGGCGCCTTCAAGGAAAAACGGGCGCTTTTCCGGGAAGAACAGCGCGAAGGTGTTGTTGACGGAAAGTTGCGAGCTGTCGCTCTCGACCTGCGAGAAATCCGGGTTGATGGTCGCGTTGAGGGTGAAGTTGGTGCTCGGCGCCCACTTCACGTCGACGCCCGGCTCGACCTTGAAGCCGTCGCTGGTGAACGGCGTCGCCGGCGCGTTGCGCTCCTGCGAATAGTGCATCGTCACGGTCGATGCGATCTCGAGGTTGCGGCCCGGATCGATGCCGGCGAAGCCGCGCAGCTTGCCGATGCCGCACAGATAGCAGGGCTTGTTGCGGTCCTGGATGTTGTTGGACAGACGGTAGCGGTTTTCGCGCGGACGGAAGCGCACGAAATCGGCGCCCCATTGCTGCGCATCCTTGCTGCTCTTGAAGCGCAGCGTGGAAAACGGCACCGCGATCTCGACGATGTAACCCTTGGCGTTGATCTCGCCGGCGGACTGCCACAGGCCGTCCCAGGAGTCGTCCTCGTTGTGGTTGGCTTCTTCGTAGACCAGATCCATCTGCGCGCCGAGCGGGTTCACATACAGCTCGTAACTGCGGCGCTGGTCGTCGAAGGTGTCGAGGTTCATGCCGACGAAGTCGTCGTTGTAGGCACTGTCGCGATCGCGCAGGTAGGCGCGGATCTGCTTCGGATCGGGATCCTCGGCGACGAACGCGACCAGCAGCTCGCTGCCGTTCTCGCCGATGTAGACGGTGGTCTTGGTGCTGGCGGGAGTGTTCTCGCCCGGCTTTGTTTCGTAAGTCAGCTCGAAATGCGCGGCCTGCTGCCAGAACGGCTCGTCCATGCGGCCATCGATCTTCGGCTTGCCGTCCAGGTGCGGAACATCGACCGGGTCGGCGGCGCGGGCCACGCCGGCCTGGGCAAGCAACAGGACGAGCAGGGGCAATGAGAGCAGGCGCATGACGATTTGGATTCCCCGGGAGATGCCGGAAGGCTAGGGCCTGAACGACACCCCGTCCCATGGCATTAGTCATTTAAACCTTTTGCTCCGACCGGGCTAAACTCGCCTCCTCTTCCGCCACCGACGACACGACCATGCGCCTGCCCGTCCTGATGCTCGCTGCTGCCCTCCTGCCCCTGGCGGCCTGCCAGAAGCCCGCTACGCCTGTCGCCACCGTTGCTCCGCCCGCGACGGCCACGCCCGCCGCCGAACCCGCGAAGGCCGCCCTCGTGCACGATGAAAGCTCCTACGCCGAACCCGACAAGGTCGTGATCAAGAATCTGGCGCTCGATCTGGCCGTGGATTTCCAGAAGAAGATCCTCGCTGGCAGCGCCACGCTCGACCTCACCTGGAAAGACAGCGCCGCCACCGCGCTGGTGCTCGACACCCGCGAGCTCAAGATCGCCAAGGTCGAGGCCGGCGACGGCAAGACCTGGCAGGACGTGCCGTTTGAGCTCGCCGCGCCCGCGCCGATCTACGGCAGCAAGCTCACCATCACTCTGCCCAGCCAGATGCCGCAGGTGCGCATCAGCTACAGCACCTCGCCCGAAGCCAGCGGCCTGCAGTGGCTGACGCCGGCGATGACGCTGGGCAAGAAAACACCGTTCATGTTCAGCCAGTCCGAAGCCATCCACGCGCGCAGCTGGGTCCCGTTGCAGGACACCCCCGGCGTGCGCTTCACCTACAGCGCGCACATCACCACGCCGAGCAACGTGATGGCGGTGATGAGCGCCGACAACGATCCGAAAGCCGTGCGTGACGGCGACTACAGTTTCTCGATGCCGCAGGCGATCCCGTCCTACCTGCTGGCGATTTCCGCCGGCGACCTGGTGTTCCGCCCGATCAACGAACGTGCCGGCGTCTGGGCCGAGCCGGCGATGGCCGACAAGGCCGCGAAGGAATTCGAAGACACCGGCAAGATGATCGATACCGCCGAGAAGTTGTACGGCCCGTATCGCTGGGGCCGTTACGACATCCTCGTGCTGCCGCCATCGTTCCCGTTCGGCGGCATGGAAAATCCGCGCCTGACCTTCGCCACGCCGACCGTGATCGTCGGCGACAAATCCCTGGTCAGCCTGATCGCGCACGAACTCGCGCACAGCTGGTCGGGCAACCTGGTGACCAATTCGAGCTGGAAGGACATCTGGCTCAACGAAGGTTTCACCACCTACGTGCAGGACCGCATCGTCGAATCGCTTTACGGCGCCGATGCTTCCGACATGGAAAAAGTGATTGCGCAGCACGGCCTCGCCGAAGAGATCAAGGACATCAAGCCCGACGACCAGCTGCTCGCGCTGGCGCCGCTGACCGGTCGCGACCCCGATGACGCGCTGACCTCGATCGCCTACATCAAGGGCCAGTGGTTCCTCACCTTCCTCGAACAACGTTACGGCCGCGAAACCTTCGACGCCTTCCTGCGCAAGTGGTTTGATGATCACGCCTTCACCAGTCAGGACAGCGCTGAGTTCGAGCGCTTCCTTCATGCCGAGCTGATCGAGAAGAATCCCGGCAAGACCACGCCCGAGGAAATCAACGCCTGGCTGCACGGCCCGGGCATCCCGGCGTTCGCGACACCGGCGGCGTCGGCGCGTTTCGACAGCGTCGATGAAGATCGCACGCACTGGCTGGGCGGCCACATGAAGGCCGGCGATTTCGACACGTCCAAGTGGACCACGCAGGAATGGGTGCGCTTCCTCGAAGGCATGCCGGAAAAACTTTCCGCCGACCAGTTGACCGAGCTCGACGCGGCCTTCCATTTCACCGGTACGCCGAACGCCGAAATCGCCCAGCGCTGGTATCCGCTGACCATCCGCAGCGGCTACACGCAGGCGCGCCCGGCGATCTCGCAGTTCGTCAGCCGCATCGGCCGGCGCAAGCTGATCATGCCGATCTACACCGAACTGGCGAAGACGCCTGATGGCCTGGCATTTGCCCGCGGCGAGTTTGCCAAGGCGCGTGCGGCGTATCACCCGATCACGATCGCTTCGGTCGAAGCGGCGCTGGCCGACAAGAAGACGCCCTGATCGATGCGGAAGGGTCGCGTCGCGCTGGCGGTTTCACTGGGGCTGGCGCTGACGACGGTGGGCGTGGCGGTGACCATGCCCGAGCGCGTGCTCGATGCCGAGTTCGCGCGGCAGCGCTGGCTGGCCGGTGCCAGCCAGCACACGCTGCAGGTCGACGACCATCGCTGGAGTTACATCGAGGCGGGTCACGGGCCGCTGCTCGTACTCGTGCACGGCTTTACCGGCAGCAAGGAAAACTGGCTGCCGCTGATGCGCGAGTTGGCGAAGACGCATCGCGTCGTCGCACCCGACCTGCCCGGCTGGGGTGAGAGCGAACGCAAACCCGACGGCGACTATGGCCCCGGTGCGCAGGCGATTCGTCTTGCTGCCTTCCTGGCCGCGCTGAAGGAAAAACCCGCACTGCTCGTTGGTCATTCGATGGGCGGACAGATCGTCGGCCTGCTCGCGGCGCGGCGACCGGAATTGGTGACGCGCGTCGTGCTGATGTCGTCGGCCGGTGTGTTGTTTCATGAAAACGAATTCGGCCGCGAAGTCGTCGCTGGTCGCAACCCGTTCGAAGTGACCACGCGTGCGCAACTGCAGCGCTATCTCGGCATCGTCTTCACCGATCCGCCGTTCGTGCCCTGGCCGGCGAGTGAGGCGATGGTGCGCCGCCGCCGCGCCGACGTCGCCTTCGAACAGAAGGTGCTGGATGGTATCGGCCGCGGTCCCGAAGCCTTCGCACTGCAGGCCGAATTGCCGAACATCCAGGCGCCGGTGCTGCTGCTGTGGTGTCGCGATGACCGCGTGGTCGACGTCAGCGCCGCGGAAATTTTCCACCAAGGCCTGCATGACAGCCAGACCGTGTTGCTCGCCGGCTGCGGCCACATGCCGATGATGGCGCAGCCGGGCAATGTCGCGGAAGCGTTGAACGCGTTCGTGAAGTAGCCGGTCGCCAGCAAGCTGGCTCCTACAAATTACGAGCGCACGTAGGAGCCAGCTTGCTGGCGACCCTACAGAGCATTCGTCAACATCAAGGCTGCTCGCCTTTGCGCGACGCATCGCGCAGCGCGCGGAACGGGCTGTCTTCGCGATAATTCGGCCAGTCGCGGCTCATCGCCAGTTTCTTGCCGACGCCATACAGGGCGTTGAGGTCCTGCACGATGCCGCGCAGATCCCAGGCCGGATCGTAGTTGTCGCTGGCCTGGTGATAACGGTGCGCGGTGTAATCGGCGAGTACCGACAGGCCATAGTCGCGGCCTTTCTCGATATGGTCGGTGCCGCCTTTCGCGTACAGCGCCGGCACGCCAGCCTTGGCGAAACTGAAATGGTCGGAACGGAAGAACTGCCCTTTCTCCGGCGACGTTTCCGGCACCAGCACGCGGCCTTGCTTGTCGGTGATCGGACGCAGCACGGCATCGAGATCGGAATTGCCGAGGCCGACCACTACCAGATCGCGGGTCGGGCCAACCACGGGCATCGCGTCGATGTTCACCACCGCCACGGTTTTCGCCAGCGGCACCAGCGGATGCGCGACGTAATATTGCGAGCCGAGCAGCCCCGATTCCTCCAGCGTGACCAGCAGAAAGATCACGCTGCGTTCGGGTGCGGGCTTGAGCACGGTGAATTGCTCGGCGATTTCCAGCACGCCGGCGACGCCGGTGGCATTGTCGACCGCACCGTTGTAGATGTTGTCGCCGGGCTCGCCGGAGTGCGTGCCGAGGTGATCCCAGTGCGCGCTGTAGACGATGGCTTCATCGGGATATTTGCTGCCCGGCAGTTTCGCAACGACATTGCGCGAGGACGATTCCCGGATTGTGTTGTGCAATTGCGCGTCGAAGTGGGCATCGCCCAGCGGCAATGCATGGAAACCGCGCTTGCCGGCGGCGGCATACATGGTCGCGAGATCAAGCCCCGCACTCGCGAACATCGTCTGCGCCGCGGCGCCGCTGATCCAGCCCTGCATCGGCAGACGCGGCTGCGGGTCGTCTTCGCTGCGAAGGTCGAATTGCGCGCCGCTCCAGCTGCTCTTCACCACGTCCCAGCCGTAGCCGGCACCGGACGTATCGTGGACGATGATCGCCGCGGCGGCACCCTGGCGCGCGGCTTCTTCGAACTTGTAGGTCCAGCGGCCGTAATACGTCATGCGCCGGCCTTCGAACAGGTTTTCGTCGCCGGAATGGAAGCCGGGATCGTTGACCAGCATCACCACGGTCTTGCCGCGCACGTCGATGCCGGCGTAATCGTTCCAGCCCAGCTCCGGCGCATTGACGCCATAGCCGACGAAGACCATCGCGCTGTCGCGTACGGCGATATCGGCCTGGCCGCTACGGGTGTTGACGATGAGATCATCGCCAAAACGCAGCGCCTGCGATTTTCCGTGCTGCACGATCGCGAGCATGCTGTGCGCGACGTCAGCGGTAGTTTCGACCATTGGCACGGTCTGGAAATAGCTGTCGCCATTGCCCGGCTGCAGGCCGAGGCGCTGGAACTGCTCGCGCAGGTATTCGACGGTCTTGTCTTCGCCGGCGCTGCCTGGCGCGCGGCCGCCGAAATCATCGGAGGCGAGAACCTTTACGTGGGCCGCGAAATCCTCGGCGGAAATTTCCGGTCCGAAGGCGTGGCCGGCGCGTTCATTGGCCGAGACCAGCGACGCTTCGGTGATGTGCATGGCGCTTGGTTGGCAGCCGCAAAGGCCCAGTGCCAGCACCAGGCAGAACGAGGCTCGAATCATGCGGGTCTCCCACCGGCGAGACCCGCATTCTAAACGTACTGCCGCCGCTTACGGCCGTGCGGGCAGGGTATCGGTGTAAGGCTTGGCGGTTGCGCCGATGACCTTGCCGATCTTCGCGCTGGGATGCACGAACAATTCCACCTCGCGTTCGAAGCGCAACTCGCCATCGACTACGGCGTTCGGGCCAATCACCACGCGTGGCGTGCGCTGCTTGCCGAAGCTGATGTTGAAGCCGCCATTGTTCGGCTTCTCGACCAGGATGCCGCCGGCGACATGCGATTTCGCGCCGATGGTGATGTCGCCGTTGATCGTGTGCACGCGGCCGCCGACTTCGGTCTGCTGCACCAGGATGCCGCCGTTGACGGTGCTGATGTCGCCGCCAACGTGCGAGTTGAAGCCGACGCGGATGCCGCCGTTCACGGTTTCCAGATCCTTGCTCACCTGCACGCCAGCGCCAGCGGTGATGCCGCCGTTGACGGTGTTGGCGTTGTGCAGTTGCGCCTTGTCGTCGATGTCGATGCCGCCGTTGACGGTATCGGCATCCTTGATCACGGCGCCGGTATCGATACTGATGCCGCCGTTGACCGTGCTCAGATCGCCGTAATTCTTGCCGGCTTCGGCGTGCACGCCGCCATTGATGCGGGAGGTGTCGTTGTCATCGTCGTCGTCATGGGCCTGGGCGCCGGTAACGGCGAGGCAGAGCGCGAGGGCGAGCAGGGTGCGGCGCATGGGGTGTCTCCGTTGAGGGTCGTGGCTCGGATGCCGGGGTTCGGGAAAAGGTTTACGGCCAGGGCAGGAAGCTTTTCTGGCGAACCCTTTCTAGGCCTGTTCGCTACAATCGTCCCGTGCCGAACGTCAGGAGTGCCCATGGCCCGCCCCAAACCCTTGCTGCTGCTGATTCTTGACGGTTGGGGCCACCGCATCGAACGCGCCGACAACGCCATCGCGCTGGCCGAAGTGCCGAACTGGCGCCGTCTGCTCGCCGATTATCCACACACGCTGGTGCATACCGAGGGCCGCCACGTCGGTCTGCCCGAGGGGCAGATGGGCAATTCCGAAGTCGGGCACATGAATATCGGTGCTGGCCGCATCGTCTATCAGGACCTGACCCGCATCGATGCGGCGATCGAAGACGGCAGCTTCTTCAGCAACCCGGAGCTGACCGCCGCCTGCGCCGGCGCGAAAGCGGCGAACCGTTGCCTGCATATCTTCGGCCTGCTCTCGCCGGGCGGCGTGCACAGCCACGAGACGCACGTGTTCGCGATGATCGAGCTCGCGCGCCGGCAAGGCGTTGCTGAAGTCGCCGTGCATGCCTTCCTCGACGGCCGCGACACGCCGCCAAAATCCGCGGAAGCCAGCCTGGCCGCCCTCACTGCTGCTTGCGCGAACGCCGGCAACGCGCGCATCGCGACCGTCAGCGGTCGCTATTACGCGATGGATCGCGACGCACGTTGGGAGCGCGTCGCGCCGGCGTACCTGGCGATCACCGAAGCGCAATCCGAGTTTCACAGCGCCGATGCGCTTACTGCACTGACAGCGGCTTATGCGCGTGGCGAGACCGACGAATTCGTCAAGCCGACGGTCATTGGTTCCGGTGCGAAATTCGCCGACGGCGACGCCGTGGTGTTCATGAATTTCCGCGCCGATCGTGCCCGCGAACTCACCGCTTGTTTCGTGCAACCGGATTTCGCCGGCTTTGTGCGTCCGCGCGCGATCGCGTTGTCGCGTTTCGTCTGCCTCAGCGAATACGACGCCCGCCTGCCGGCGGCGGTCGCCTATGCCTCCGAGGATCTGCGCAACACGTTGTCGGAAGTACTGGCGGCGAATCACCTCAGCCAGTTGCGCATCGCCGAAACGGAAAAATATGCGCACGTGACCTTCTTCCTCAGCGGCGGCCGCGAGCAACCCGAGGCCGGCGAAGATCGTCTGCTCATTCCCTCGCCGAAAGTCGCGACCTACGACCTGCAGCCGGAAATGAGCTGCCCGGAACTTACCGCCGCGCTCTGTGCCGACATCCGGGCGCAGCGCCACGACGTGATCATCTGCAACATCGCCAATCCCGACATGGTCGGGCATTCCGGCTTGCTCGACGCGGCGATCAAGGCAGCGGAAGCGGTGGACGTGGCGCTGGGAGAAATCCGCGCGGCGCTGCAGGAGGTCGGTGGCGAGATGATCGTCACTGCCGACCACGGCAATCTGGAAATGATGCGCGACCCG
>Ga0207983_1000074_pt1 | contig 12257 bp, 10 predicted proteins | sample SoimicmetaGmgHMB_FD_188341 | JGI IMG/M metagenome (GOLD analysis project Ga0207983, IMG submission 188341) | Soil and rhizosphere microbial communities from Laval, Canada - mgHMB (SPAdes) (version 2) | ecosystem: Environmental > Terrestrial > Soil > Agricultural land | place: Laval, Canada...
CGTGATGCTGGTGATCCTGAACTGGGACAGTCTCACGCACGGCCCGGTCGGCCTCTCGGCCATTCCGCCGTTGTCGTTCTTCGGCGGACCGCTGCTGAGCGGCACCTGGATCTACGAGATCGCGCTCGGCGTGCTGATCGTCCTGCAAGTCATTCACAAAACCCTGTTCGCACCACTCGTCATCACCGTCGCCACCAATGCCTTGTTCGCCGCGACGACGGCAGCGTTCCTGGTGCACCTCGTCCTCCGCCTGGGCACCATCAAGAAGAACCGCGGCGAAGCGCTCGTAGCCGCATCCTGGGCTCACCCTCTGGGGCTGCTGATGGCGGTGTTGATCGGCATAGCCCTCGTGGCGGGCTATGCCGGCGTCGCAGCGTTTATCTCACTGCGCGTGATCGTCGCCGCCGCGGTGTTCGGCGCCTTGTTCCTGCTGCTCGTCATCACTCAAACTCTGTTCGCTTCGATCAATGAACAGACGCCGAAGGGGCAGATGCTGGCGGAAAGCCTCGGCATCGATCCGCGCACCCTCGGGCTGAGCGGCGCACTGCTGTCCGCGCTGATCCGCGTAATTCTGATCGCAACGTCTTTCCTGCTGATCATCGGCCCGTGGGAGGTGTCGACCGCCGATCTGTTCGACACCGTCCGCAACATCCCGTTCGGGTTCAAGATCGGCGAGATCCGCGTATCGTTCCAGGCGATCCTGGCGGCCATCTTGGTGCTGGTGCTGCTTCTGGTCCTCATGCGCATCATCCAGCGTTGGCTCGAACGGGAGCTGCTGCCGCGGACCGGGCTCGAACCAAGCCTGCAGCTCTCCATCGTGACCATCTTCGGCTACGTCGGCGCGATCACCGCGATAGCGCTTGCGCTCAGCGGGCTCGGATTCGATCTGCAAAAGATCGCGTTGATCGCCGGCGCTCTATCGGTGGGTATCGGGTTTGGCCTGCAGTCAATCGTGTCGAACTTCGTTTCCGGGCTGATCCTGCTCACCGAGCGGCCGATCCGGGTCGGCGACTCCATCGTCGTGAAAGGCGAAGAAGGTTGGGTCCGGCGCGTGCGGGTGCGCGCGACCGAGATCGAGACGTTCGACCGGGCGAGCGTCATTATTCCGAACTCCGAGTTCATCACCGGCGTCGTCAAGAACTGGACGCGCGCAAACCGGTTGGGCCGGATCGTGGTCAAGGTCGGGGTCAGCTACGAGACCGATCCGGATCGGGTCCGCGACATCCTGACCGACATAGCCAATGCGCACCCGCAGATCGTTCAGACCCCTCCTCCCGCCGCTTACTTAGTGGCCTTCGGAGAAACGCAGCTCGAATTCGAGCTGCGTTGCGTCGTGGCGGAGGTCGAGAAAGGCCTGTCGGTCAGGAGCGAACTCCACTACGCCATCATCCAGAAGTTCCGCGAAGCCGGCATCGGAAGGTTCGGGCCGAAGACCGGTGACACCTGACCGGTTCAAGAGGCCAACGCGCGCCGGCAGATTTCGACCATGACCGACCGGCCGCGCTGCTTCCCGGTGAGCCCACGCCCTAGTCCGAAGAGGGCGGCAACTTGCCGAACGCATCTTCCAGATCCACGGTGACGGGAACCTTGTCATCCAACGATCCGGATTGCTTCCATGTGCTGGCGACGAGCGTGTGCGGTCCGGTGAACTTGAAATCCGCGGACAGTGTCGGCTCGCCTTTGATCATATCGCTGAATTGCGCGAAGCGATTTGCGGCACGGCCGTACACTGCGATCGGAAATTGCCACGGCGAATGGCCGCCCGAAGAGGACATGCTGTAAACAAAGAACTTCGAGTCGGGCGACCACTTGGCGTTGACGACATAGTACCCGTTGAACCCGCGCGGCGAGGCATAGTCCTTGGACGTCAGCGTGTCGCCCTTGCTGGTGCGGATCACGACCCGGCTCTCCATGTCGGGTGTGGCATTGAGGCTGATATCGACAGGGTACACCACGGCACGCAACGAACCATCGGGCGACGGGTAGACCTGCGGTTTGACATTGCTGCAACTCAACTCCGCCCGCGGCGCGCGGAGAAGCTTGTGTCCGGTGCACGGGCCCGCAGCCAGCGCGTCGGCCGAAATCAACGATGCCAATGCGACGCCGAGAACCGAAAGCGAGGGCACCCATTTCGGTTTGCGACGCATCGTCCTGCTCCAGGAGCTCAAGAGGCGGAGATCACCGTCGCGGCCTATCCCCGGGACTTCTTTTTGGCAAAGGGATTCTTCTTCTCCCGCAGCATGAGCCGGATGGGCGTGCCGGGCAATGCGAAGGAGTCGCGCAGACTATTGACGAGGTAGCGGCGGTAGGCGTCCGGCACAGCATCGGTGCGGCTCATGAACAGCGCGAAGGTGGGCGGTCGGCTCTTCGGCTGGGTAACATAGTCGAGCCGGATGCGCCGGCCTGACACCGCCGGCGGCGGATGGGCGGCGACGACATCGGCGAGCCAGCGATTGAGTCCACTCGTTCCCACGCGTCGATTCCACACCTCATGTGCATCGAGAACCGCTTGCATCAGCCGGTCGAGTCCCTCGCCGGTAAGGCCTGAGACCGCGACCGCCGGAACACCTTTGACCTGCGGCAGCCAATGGTCAGCCTGTTCGCGCAAGGTCTTGAACGCACCGGAGCGCTGTTCAACGAGGTCGGCTTTGCTCAGCCCGATGACCAGCGCGCGCCCCTCGCGCTCGACCAGGTCGGCGATGCGCAGATCCTGTTCCTCGAACGGCCTTTCCGAGTCCATCAGCAGGACCACCACCTCGGCGAAGCGAATGGCATTGAGCGCGTCGGCAACGGACAGCTTTTCGAGCTTCTCCTCGATCCGGGCCCGGCGCCGCATCCCTGCGGTATCGTGCACGCGGAAGCTCTGGCCGTGCCAAGTCAATTCGACCGCGATCGCATCGCGCGTAATGCCGGCCTCCGGACCGGTCAGCAGCCGCTCCTCGCCGAGCAGCCGGTTGATCAGCGTCGACTTCCCGGAATTGGGGCGACCGACCACGGCGATACGGATCGGACGGGCTGGCCTGGGCTCCTCGCCGCCGCTTTCGCTTTCGTCATCGGCCGGCTCCGCGTCGTTCGCGGGCACGGTGGCGTCGGGCAGCGCCGCGCGCAGCGCATCGTAAAGCTCGGCGAGGCCCTCGGCGTGCTCGGCCGAGATCGCGACCGGCTCGCCAAGCCCGAGCTCGTAGGCCTCGAGCAGGCCGGGCCCCGCAGCCCTTCCCTCGCACTTGTTTGCCACCAGGATGGCCGGCTTGCCTGATCGGCGCACGAGATCGGCAAATGCGCGGTCGGCCGGAAGCGCTCCCGCACGGGCGTCGATCATGAACAGGATCGCATCGGCGCCTGCGATCGCGGTCTTGGTCTGCTCCCGCATGCGCCCGCTCAGGCTCTCGGGCGCGGCCTCTTCGAGGCCGGCGGTGTCGATGACGCCGAATGCCAGATCGCCGAGGTGCGCCTGGCCCTCGCGCCGATCGCGCGTGACCCCGGGAAGGTCATCCACCAATGCGAGACGCCGCCCGACGAGGCGATTGAACAGCGTCGACTTGCCGACGTTGGGCCGTCCGACAATGGCGACGGTGAAGCTCATGACCGCCGCCCGTACGCTGTGCATGCCGCCATGTCCAGCGGCTGCGATGAGCGCAATCAGCGCGTCGGTGGCGGATCGGGCCAGGCGACCCCACCGCCCGAAGGCTGCGGCGATCCGGGCCAGGCGCCGCTGGCGGCAGGCCGCTGTTGCTGCGGGGCTGGCGGATCAGGCCATTGGACCTGGGACTGAGGCTGCGACTGCGCTTGGGCTTGCGGCTGCGCCTGGGCTTGTGGTGGCGGCGCGGACGGCCGGACCGTGAGAACGGTCGGGGTCGATTCTTCCTTCGGCTTGGCCACGACTCTCGGCTTGGGCGCGGGCTTGGGCTTCGCCTTGGCCTCTTCCGGCGGCGGCGTGGCGGCTTGGGCTTCCTGCGACTGCGCCGCGGGGTCCTGATAGCCCTTCACCAGCTCCTGCGGCACCCCCTGCGGCACGCCCGGCGTGCCTTCAGGGAACACCGGCTTGCGATCGCCCGGCAGCTTCTTCTTGGTATTGAAAATTTCCATGTCGAAGACGGCGGTGGGATCGAAGCTGCTCGGATCGAAGCTTCCACAGCCAACGAGCAAGGTGCTCGCCGACAGCATAGATGCGCTCAAAGCGACGCGCGCGAAGCGATTCATGATGCGCCCCTCAGGTGTTGCCCGGACTGGCGCCGAGCGCCATCAGTTTCTCGACCCGCATGCGGGTGGCGGCCGGGGTCTGTACATCGGTCATCATCAAATCAAACCATCGTTTTGTCGCCGCGCTGTCGCCGGCGCGCGAGGAGGCCAGCACCAGGAATTCGCGGGCGGTGTGACGGAACGTGCGATCGTTGGCCGTCAGCGGCTCCAGCCGGCGGCGTGCCTCCTCGTAGGAGTTCGCGTCGATGAGCAGCGCCCCGGCGCGCAACGCTGCCAGGTCCTGCAGCACCGGGCCGACCGCGCCATCAGCGGAGATCTTGTCGTAGGCCGCGATGGCGGCCTTGGGATCGGTCTGGGCAAGCTCGGCCGTTTCGCGCAAGCGCGCGAGATGGCGATAACCGGAGGTGCCGTCGGCGGCGATCTTGCCGAACGCGGCCTCCGCCTCGCTGCGCTTGCCGGCCTCGGCAAGCGTACTGGCAGCCTCGAAGGCCGCGCCGGCCTCGGCGGCTTTCCTGGCCTCCCACCACGCATAGCCGCGCCAGGCGGCAACCCCGACGACCACGAGGATGAGCGCCGCGACGACAAAGTTGCCGTACCTGTCCCACAGCTTCTTGAGCTGTTCCCGGCGAACTTCCTCGTCAACTTCCTGGAAAATATCGGACACGGAACTTTCCAACCCACCGGCGCGCCGCGCGCGCCTGCCCCAACCAGCGCCGGTTACCCTATCGATGTGGCATTGGCAAGGCAAAGCAACCCGCGTGGCCCTTTGCTAAGCTATTGAAGGCGCGCCTACTTTCCCTTGGTGCGGAGGGGATAGACATGCTCCGGGCCGGGGAAGGCGCGGGCGCGAACATCTGTCGCATAGGCCGCCACCGCGGCTTCGATCGAGGGGCCGAGCTCGCCGTAACGTTTGACGAATTTCGGCACCCGGGGCGAGAGCCCGAGCATGTCCTCGAGCACCAGGATCTGCCCGTCGCAGGCCACGCTTCCGCCAATGCCAATGGTGGGAATCGGGACCGCGGCCGTGATCCGGCGCGCCAGCGGCTCGGCCACCGCCTCGATCACGACGGAAAACGCGCCGGCCTCGGTCACCGCGCGGGCATCGTCCTCGATCGGTCCCCAGTCGGCCTCGTCGCGCCCCTGCGCACGGAACGAGCCGATGGTGTTGATGGACTGCGGCGTGAGCCCGATATGGCCCATCACAGGCACGCCGCGTTCGACCAGAAAGGCAATGGTCTCGGCCATGCGGCGGCCGCCCTCGAGCTTGATCGCCCCGCAGCCGGTCTCCTTCAGCACCCGCGCCGCGGACAGGAAGGCCTGCTCCCTGGACGCCTCGTAGGAGCCGAACGGCATATCGACGACAACGAGTGCGCGCCTCGATCCGCGCATCACGGCGCGCCCCTGCAGGATCATCATGTCGAGCGTGACCGGCACCGTGGTCTCGAGGCCGTGCATCACCATGCCGAGGGAATCGCCGACAAGAATCAGATCGCAGTGGGCATCGAGCAGACGCGCGGTATGCGCGTGGTAGGACGTGAGCGAGACGATCGGCTCGCCACCCTTGCGGGAGCGGATGTCGGGGGCGGTCAGCCGCCTGATTTCGTTCTGGATCGACATGGTCGAAGACTCTAATACGCCGGCGCGCCGAAAACCGGTACCCCGACCACGATGGGATGAAAGATGAAGCCGAGCGCGAGATAGAGCAGCGTCCCGACCACCAGTGCGATGACATCGTTGCGGCGTCCGCCGACCGGGAACGGTGGTGCGCCGGGATCGGTGCGGCGCTTGAGCGTGATCCGGTCATAGACCGCCCAGGCGAGGACAGAGCCGAACAGCACGATCGAACCGAGATCACCGTTCGAAATAAGATGCGCGACGGCCCATGTCTTCACCCCGACCAGCATGGGATGCTTGAGCGTGCGCCAGATCTGGCCCCGGCAATAGGCCGCGACCACGCAGATGCTGGCCGGCCACATCAGCAGCTGGGTGACGTAGTTCGTCCATCGTGGCGGAGACCAGACCTGGACCCAGCCGGTGGCCCGATAATGCCCGAAGCCGTAGCCGATCAGAACCAGTCCCACGAGCGCGACGACCGACATCAGCCCCTTGTAGGGCCACTCCCCGATGCGGGCGATCACGGCGGCGCGCGGTCCGCGCAAGGTCACGAAGACATGCGCGCCGAGAAACAACACCAGTCCGATCACCAGTGCGCCCATGTCCCCTCCGAAGGCGTGCTTCGTGCTGTTCCGTGTTCTGGAACCAGTCTAAGCGGCGGCAGTAGAGGCTATGGCACGTCCGGAGGCAAGCAGTCGCCCGGCGGCCGAGGGTTGTCTTGCCGGCGGAAAGCAGGCATCCCGTACTCTCCTCACCGGCAGCGCATACGTCGCCGGTGATGACCCGATACGTATTTGTTGATCGCATCGCCGAACGCGCGAGAGACCCGATGAAGAGAACTCTGGCCATCGCACTGGCGGCAGCGCTGTTCATCCCGGCCGCTGCCGCGGCGCAGGAGTGGCCGACGAGGAGCGTCAAGATCGTGGTGCCGTTCGGGCCGGGCTCCACGCCGGACATGGTGGCGCGGCTGATCGCGGACCGCCTGCAGCAGAAGCTCGGACAGACGTTCGTGATCGAGAACAAGCCTGGAGCGAGCGGCAATCTCGGAACCGACGCCGTCGCCAAGGCCGAGCCCGACGGCGCCACGATCGGAATTTCCATCGGCGGACCACTGGCTATCAACACGTTGCTGTTCTCCAAGCTTCCCTACGATCCGGCCAAGGACGTCGCGCCGATCACGCAATTAGTCACGCAACCGAGCGCGCTGGTGATCAACACCAGCCTCGGCGTCAATTCGGTGCCGGAGCTGGTGGCGCTGCTCAAGCGCGAGCCGGGAAAATACAATTTCGGCTCGATCGGCAACGGTTCGCTGTCGCACCTCGCCATGGAAGCGATCGCGCTCCGCAGCGGGACGCAGGTGGTGCACATCCCCTATCCCGGCTCGCCACAGGCGATGACCGCCGTGCTGCGCGGCGACGTGCAGATGGCATGCCTGCCGGCAATCTCGGTGACCCCGCACGCCGGATCGGACAAGGTGAAGATCCTCGCGGTCTCCACCGCCAAGCGCTCCGCACTGCTGCCCGATATCCCGACGCTGAAGGAATCCGGGATCGACGTCGAGGCGGATGCCTGGATGGGGCTGATCGCCCCCGCCAAGACACCCGACGCGATCATCGCGCGCATCCACGACGAAGTCTTGGATGCGATCAGGACCCCGGAGGTACGCGAGAAGCTCGCGCTCCAGGTGATGGAGCCGATCGGCAATTCGCCGGCCGAATTCCGCGCGAACATCAACGCCGAGATCGTCCGCTGGGCGCCGATCATCAAGGCGGCCGACATCAGGATCAATTAGACCCGCTTCCACACGATTGTGCCTCGCGCTCAGCTTGTCATTCCGGGGCCCGAGCGATAGCGAGGGAGCCCGGAACGACGGCGGCGGCGTTTACCGCGGCCAGCGGCCGCATGCATCCCGGCCCGTTGCGTGCTAGACGCACCGCGGCCCAGAATACCGCCGGTCCGCACGCCTGCAGGCGGGACACGGCAAACCACCGCGAATGCGGGGCACCAGACAGAGGAAACGACATGTTCAGGTTATCCCGTCGCTGTTTACTGGCTCTTATTGCATTCACCGTCGCGCCGGCGCACGCGCCGGCTCTGGCGCAGAGCTATCCCTCCCGGCCGATCACGATCATCGTCCCGCTCGCCGCCGGCACCGGCATGGACACGCTCGCGCGCCTGTACAGCGAGCAACTCTCGCAGGCGCTGGGCAAGCCGGTCGTCATCGAGAACAAGCCCGGCGCCGGCCTGATGCTCGGGACCGCGGCCATCGCTTCCGCGCCTCCCGACGGTCACACGCTCGGCATCTCGACCGCCACGCCGATGGCGGTCAACCAGGTGCTCTACAAGAAGATGTCCTACGATCCCGACAAGGATCTCACACCGGTTTATTTCTACGTGAAATCCCCGTTCGTCCTGGTGGTCAATCCGGCGCTGCCGATCAACTCGGTGCCCGATCTGATCAAGTACGCCAAGGAGAGCGCGAACCCGATGAGCTACAGCACGCCGGGCGCGGGCACCTCGCAGCATCTGGCGATGGAGTTCATGGCGCAGCGCTTCGGCGTCAAGGTCACGCACGTGCCGTATCGCAACTCGCCGCAATCCATCACCGACATCGCCGCCGGCCACGTCAACCTCGGCTTCGCCGAAGCCGGCGCATCCTTGCCGTTGATCCGCGAGGGCAAATTGCGCGCACTCGCGGTGTCCTCCCTGGTCCGCCTGCCCACATTGCCGGACGTGCCGCCGTTCGGCGAAGCCGCCGGGGCGCCCGATTTCGAAGCGGTGTCCTGGCACATCCTGTTCGCGCCGGCGGCAACGCCGAACGAGATCGTCGAGCGCCTGCACGCCGACATGCGGCGCATCATGTCGGCGCCCGACATGAAGAAACGCGCCGCGGATATCGGCCTGCTCCCGCTCGATTCGCCTCCGATCGACGGCATCCGCGCTTACGTCAAATCCGAGCAGGAGAAGTGGGGCTCCCTGGTCAAGAAGCTCGGCCTTGACGGCACGCAATAACAATCGCGGCGCAGGCCGCTGCAGTCGCGCCTGATGGCGCAGGCCTGCGTCCCGCCATTGTTAATAACAATGAATTAACAATGCGCCCCAACTTCGCGCAGCGATCGAAGTTCAATCTCTAGCGCATTGTTCTGCATTGCGAATTTAGCTCTGTCCGAAGTGCAGGATGAGGCCGCGTCGGGCCCACTCGCCGCTGCCGGAAACAACGAAGATCAATGAATAACAATGACGCGCACGATCGCGCGAAATAATCCGCCCGCGCCGACAAGCGGGGTCGGCGACGCGACGATCGTTCCGGACCCAATTGGGAAATTGTGCGCCTTATATACGAGATTCGGGTAACGCGAGTCCAGCAGAAAATCGCCTGTCCAGCCACCGGTAAGGGCGCGCGCCCGCACCGGGGACAGCACCTCAGACCACCGGCGAGCGTCCGCCGTCGACATTGATCGCGGTGCCGGTGATGTAGGAGCCGGCGTCGGAGGCGAGAAAGCAGGCGATGTTGGCGAACTCCTCGGCCCGCCCGATGCGGCCGAGAGGCACCTCCTTGGTGCGCGCGGCGACGTAGTCCTTGAGCGCGATCCCGGCCTTGGCCGCGGCCTGCACGTGCTGGTCGGCCTCGATGAACCCGACCAGCAGCGCATTGACCAGCACGTTGTGCGGTGCGCCTTCGCCCGCGAGCACCTTGGTCAGCGCCAACCCGGCGGCGCGCGTGATCGAGGTTGGGGCGCTACGCGCGCGCGGCGCCTTGGCGCCGATATTGAGCGTGTTGATGACGCGGCCCCAGCGCCGCTCCTTCATCTGCGGCCATACCAGCCGCGTCAGCCGGATGGCGGCGAACAGCTTCTGGTCGAAGTCGTCGCGCCAGATCTCGTCGGTGATGTCCTCGAACGCGCCGGTGCGCGAGGTGCCGGCATTGTTCACAATGATGTCGATCTTGCCGAACGCCGTCATCGCTTCGTCGTAGGCGCGCTTGATGTCGGCCGCGACGCCGACGTCACCCGCAATGGCGGCGACCTTTCCCTTCGCGCCCGCGCCGATGGTCTTGACCGCCTCGTCAAGGGCGCCGCGCCCGCGGGCGATGACCGCGACGTCGGCCCCCGAGGCCGCGAACCGCGTGGCGATCGCAAGGCCGATCCCTTTGCTGCCGCCGGTGATCACGGCCGTGCGGCCGGCGAGACGGACTTCCATTTTTTACCCTCCCGATGGCGCCGGGCTTCGGACGCGCGTTACTTCCTAGCGTTCCGGAGGCCATGCTCACAATCGCCGGCGACAAGATTTATTATTCAAGCCCGAGGTGGACACACAGCGCAACGCCGGCGACCGCAGCGCGTTTGCAGCGATGTCAGATCTTGCGGCTGTCATAAGCCCAGTGCAGGAGCGCCTGCCGCTGCCGCGGGCGGCAAGTCAGGTCTCCCGGCTCGCAGTGCCGCTCGATCTGCCGGATATGCCGGCGTATGGCTTTCCATCGCTTGATCTGCCGCCGGTCTTCGGCCGGCATGCGGCGGCCCATATAGTAGCGGCAATACCACTGGAACCAGCCGCGCGGATCATCGGGGTGAAGCCATCCCTTGCGACGCCAGACCGATAGCGGCTGGCTGGCGTCGACGCCGAAGAAATTGAGCGAGCAGTCGCGCCCGCGCGGCGAGAGCCTGGCGCGCGCGAACCAGCTCTTGGGAAACTCCTTCCGGGTATCCGTCATGTACTTGCCGCAGAACACGCCGAGGCGGAGCATCTGTTGCGGCGTGAGCTCCGGCTTGAACTCCGGATCGAAATTGCGGCCGACCGCCGCCGTTCGCACATAGCGGAACCGCTTCTGCATCTTGTCGTTCACGATGACGGTGCGTTGGGGCATTTCACCTCGCGCCGAGGTTCACACCGCTGCCGCTGCCAACGGAGTACGGCCGCGGATCAGGTCCGCCGCTTTCTCGGCGATCATGACCACAGGGGCATTGATGTTGCCGCCGACCAGATCGGGAAAAACGGACGCGTCGACGACGCGAAGACCTTCTGTCCCGCGCACGCGCAACTCCGGATCGACGACCGCCATGGCGTCGGTCCCCATGCGGCAGGTGCCGGCTGGATGATGGGCTGTGACCGCGGTCGCGCGGATGTGCGCGTCGATGGCCTCGTCCGACGTCGCGGCCGGACCGGGCCCGATCTCCGTCTTGATAAACGGCTGCAGCACGGGCTGGCGCGACAGCTCACGAAACAGCCGAATGCCCGCCCGGATGCTGTTCCAATCCCGGTCGGTCGCGAGCAGGTTCTGCTCGATGCGGGGTGCCACCCGCGGGTCGGCCGACGTCAGTCGGATCTGCCCGCGCGATTCCGGCCGGAGCACGACCAGGCGGCACGCGAAACCGTCGGAAAAAGGCTGCGAGAACGGTGGCAGATAGGGGCGCGCCTCGAACAGGGGCGCGGCGATGAAGAGAAGCTGGATATCGGGAATCGTCTGGCTCGAATCGCTTTTGAGGAATGCGGTGGGCCCACCCGGCAGATTGGTTGCGAAGCCGGTGCCGAAGACGAAGCCTTGGGCAATGCTCAGGGCCAAGCGGTCGAGCCGCATGTTCTGCTGGAACGGGCCGCCTTGGCGGCGGGCGTAGGTGACGAGCGCGGCGACGTGATCCTGCAGGTTCTTGCCGATGCCGCTCAGGGGAACTCGCACGGGAATTCGTTGCGCGCCGAGTTCGTCGGGGTCACCGATCCCGGACAGCATCAGGAGCTGCGGCGAATTGATCGAGCCGCCCGAGAGGATCACCTCACGCTCCGCCCGCACGACGGTCTTCTCGCCGTGGCGGATATACTCGACGCCGACGACACGCGCACCGTCGAACAGCAGCCGGGTCACCAGTGCCTTGATCTCCACGGTCAGGTTGCGGCGCGACAGCGCCGGGTGCAGATAGGCGACCGCGCCGCTGCAGCGGCGGCCATGCTCGATCGTCATCTGCATGCGTGCAAAGCCGTCCTGCTGCGCGCCGTTGTAATCCTCGGTCACCGGCAGGCCGGCAGCGCGGGCGGCATCCACATAGGCATCGCAAAGCGGATCCTCGTAGCGCGATGTTTCCGTCACCAGCGGACCGTCGCTCCCGCGATAGGCGTCGCCTCCGCCCTCCCAGCGCTCCTGCCGCCGGAAATACGGCAGCGCATGCGCGTAGGACCATCCCGTCAGGCCTGTCGCCGCCCAGCGGTCGTAATCGGCGCGATTGCCGCGAACATAGGCCATCGCATTGATCGACGATGACCCGCCGACCACCTTCCCGCGCGCGCACTCGATGCGTCGTCCGTCGAGGCCCGCCACCGGCTCGCTCTCGTACATCCAGTCGTGGCGGCGCTGCTGCAGAAGCCGCCCCCAGCCCAGCGGCAGGTGGATCCACATGTCGCGGTCCCAGCCGCCGGCCTCGAGCACCAGCACGCTGACATCGCGATCCTCGGCC
>Ga0207983_1000075_pt1 | contig 12212 bp, 10 predicted proteins | sample SoimicmetaGmgHMB_FD_188341 | JGI IMG/M metagenome (GOLD analysis project Ga0207983, IMG submission 188341) | Soil and rhizosphere microbial communities from Laval, Canada - mgHMB (SPAdes) (version 2) | ecosystem: Environmental > Terrestrial > Soil > Agricultural land | place: Laval, Canada...
CCACTTTCGCGTTGCCGCACGTTGGATCGACAGGAAGATTGGTGGGCTGTGAAGGATTCGAACCTTCGACCTATTGATTAAGAGTCAACTGCTCTACCAACTGAGCTAACAGCCCGAAATCTTTCCTGCCGCTACGGCGGCGGACGCGGCATTATGCCGTATCCAGTGACTGGGGTGGAAGACGGGATTCGAACCCGCGACCCTCGGAATCACAATCCGATGCTCTAACCGACTGAGCTACATCCACCATTGAACGTGAAACTGGCGCGCCCGGAGGGACTCGAACCCCCAACCAACGGAGTAGAAGTCCGTGGCTCTATCCAGTTGAGCTACGGGCGCTCCGCTGGAATTGTGCACCGAACCCACCCGATCGTCACAACTCAATCGGCGAACCTGGTCGGGGAGACAGGATTCGAACCTGCGACTTCTGCGTCCCAAACGCAGCGCTCTACCAGACTGAGCTACACCCCGGCGAACCTTAAACAGCGGCACCGAGCGCCATGCATCCAACACTTTAGGCGTCCGGGCTTTTGCAGGCAAATGACGCCCCACCCATCGACCCGGAATAAAAAGGGTGCCGAAGCACCCTTTTCACCTCAACACATTTAGTGGCGCGCCCGGAGAGATTCGAACTCCCGACCACCAAGTTCGTAGCCTGGTGCTCTATCCAGCTGAGCTACGGGCGCACAGCAGAAGCGGAATTATGGGGGAGGCGCCAATTGGCGTCAACGGGTTGGTTCAAAAAAGCGAGCACCCTTGGCGAAACAACCGCCAGCTCCGCGCATTCGGTCCAGGAACAAACCCGGGATCGCCAGTGAGAAGCGAGCATCGCATTCCGCAATTGGTGGGAGTGAACATCGGACTGGCGAGTGATCGCGATGGGATTTCCCGGCGATGAATCGGCTGTCGTCGCAATGCATGTCAGCGGCGACTCGATGCTGTGGACGATAGGCAAATGCAACGGCGAACACGCCGCCCGCAGTTGCACTCGTTAGACGCGCCGTGACTGCGTGACCAGCGAGGGATCCGTGACGGTTCGGTCGGCAGTCCTGTGCCGAACCACCGTCGCAGGCCCTCCTCGGCCTGCTCATGGACCGCCATCGCCGGCCATGCAGTCACTCTGCCGAGACACTGCGAATCGCCGGGCGCGGAGTTTTCCGTGTCAGTCAAACCGAGGGCTCTCATCACGTCCTCGTCTTTCCTCTAGAACCAAAAAAGCCACCCTTGCGGGTGGCCTTTTTGGTTCTGGCGGAGAGAGAGGGATTCGAACCCTCGATCAGGCTTTTGACCCGATACTCCCTTAGCAGGGGAGCCCCTTCGGCCACTCGGGCATCTCTCCGAAACTCGAAAATTTCGCACCGGTCAGCAATCGTTGGCCGACTGACCGGCTGCGTAGGATACCGATTCAATCGCCCTTCGGCAAAGAATCCTCGTGATCGGCCGCTTTCGCGTCCGCGCCCTCCTTGTGCAGGCGCTGGAAAATTTCCTCGCGATGGACGGCAACATCCTTGGGCGCAGTGATTCCCACCCGGACCTGGTTGCCCTTCACGCCCAGCACGGTGACCGTGACCGAATCACCGATCATCAGGGTTTCGCCAACCCGTCGCGTCAAAATCAGCATGACCTGCCCTCCCGATACATCCGTGCACCGGTCCGTTGGGACGATACCCACGGCTCGCGGCCGTCTTGTTGGCGGCCTGAACCGATGGTAGAGCGGGCAGGCCCCAGGCGCAACGCAGCGCCCAAGCCGAAAAATCAGCTCAGTCGCTGACGGACCCAGTCCGGCACCTCGGCCAGGGCTGACAGCAAGGCAGGCCCATCCTGGCCACCGCCCTGCGCCATATCCGGCCGACCGCCGCCCTTGCCGCCAATCTGGCTGGCAACGTGCGACAGCAACTCGCCCGCTTTCACCCGACCCAGCGCCTTGCCCTGCACGCCCGCGACCAGCGAGGCCTTGCCGCCCTCGACCGAGGCCAACAGGATCACCGCATCGGCCAGCTTGCCCTTGAGATTGTCGACGGCGTCGCGCAAGGATTTCGCGTCCAACCCTTCAACACGCGCCGCTACCAACTTCACGCCGCCGATATCGATCGCTGATGCCGCCAGATCCGCGCTTGCACCCGCCGCTGCCTTGGCCTTGAAGGACTCGATTTCGCGCTCGAGTTTTTTCTGGCGATCAAGCAGCTGCTTCAGCTTGTCGATGACATCGTCGCTGCGACCGCCAAGCAACTCGGCCGCCTCATCAAGGCGTCGTTCCTGTTCGCCGAAATACGCCAGCGCCCCAGCACCCGTCGTCGCTTCGATGCGGCGCACGCCGGCGGCGACGCCGCCTTCGGACAACAGCTTGAACACGCCGATATCACCGGTGTGATGCACATGCGTACCGCCGCACAGTTCGGTCGAGAATCCGCCCATCTTCAGCACACGCACTCGTTCGCCGTATTTTTCGCCGAACAGGGCCATCGCACCGAAATCGATCGCCTCCTGCATGCCCATGTGGTGCACTTCGGCTTCGGCATTGCGACGGATTTCGTCGTTCACCATGCCCTCGATGCGAACGAGTTCGGCCGAAGTGATCGGCTGGAAATGCGAAAAATCAAAACGCAGTCGATCGGGCGCGACCAACGACCCCTTCTGCGCGACGTGCTCGCCCAGCACCGTGCGCAACGCCGCATGCAGCAAGTGCGTGGCCGAATGATTGAGCACGATCGCCTGTCGACGCTCGCCGTCGACGCGCGCCGACAACTTGTCGCCAACTTTCAAGGATCCCTGCACCAATTTGCCGACATGACCATGGAAGATCGCCGACAGCTTGACGGTGTCGCGGACCTCGAAACGGTCGCTGCCCGGATCGAGCAACACGCCAGCATCGCCGACCTGGCCGCCGGACTCGGCATAAAACGGCGTGCGATCGAGCAGGATGACCGCCTCGTCGCCGGCAGCGATTGCATCGACCGGCTTGCTGTCCCGGATCAACGCGACAATCTTGCAACCATCTTTTTCCAGCGTTTCGTAGCCGAGAAATTCCGTGGCGTGCAAGGAAGCAACCAGTTCCGCCGGCAAGCCGACGCTACCGCCAAACTTGCTGGCACCACGGGCGCGCTCGCGCTGCTGTTCCATCAGTGACTCGTATTGTGCGTGGGCACCCTCCGTCAGCGTCGCGCCTTTCTCGCGCAGGATGTCGGTGATCAGGTCGGGTGGGCAGCCGTAGGTATCGTGCAGTTGAAAAAGCTGCTCGCCATCGAGCTTGCCGCCGCCAGCCGACAGCGTCGATTCCAGCCGCATCATGCCGGCGTCGAGCGTCGTCGAAAATGCTGCCTCCTCGGCTTTCAACGCTTGTTCGACAAACGCTTGCTTCGTTTTCAGCTCCGGATACGCCGCGCCCATCATCTCGACCAGCGGCTGCACCATGCGCCAAAACTGGCCATCGGCCTGCAAGGTGTTTAGCTTCCAGAAATGCCGCACGGCGCGACGGACGATGCGACGCAGGACATAACCGCGTCCCTCGTTCGAGGGCAGCACGCCATCGACGATCAGGAAGGAGCACGCACGGATGTGGTCAGCGATCACACGCAAAGATTTGTTGTCGAGATCGGCCGTACCGGTGAGCGCCGCGACGTGCTTGATCAGATGCTGGAAAAGATCAATCTCGTAGTTGCTGTGCACGTGCTGCAGCACCGCTGCGACGCGTTCCAGGCCCATGCCGGTATCGACGCAAGGCGCCGGCAGCGGCAGCAGCGTGCCATCGGGCTGGCGGTCGAACTGCATGAAGACGTTGTTCCAGATTTCGATGAAGCGATCGCCGTCTTCGTCCGGCGAGCCCGGCGGACCACCCGGAATATGCGCGCCGTGGTCGTAGAAGATTTCCGTGCACGGGCCGCAGGGACCGGTATCAGCCATCTGCCAGAAATTGTCGGAGGCATACGGCGCGCCCTTGTTGTCGCCAATGCGGATGATGCGATCAGCTGGCAGGCCGATCTGCGTATGCCAGATGTCGAAGGCCTCGTCGTCGGTGTGATAGATCGTGACGAGCAGTTTGTCTTTCGGCAGCTGCCAGACGCCGGTGAGCAATTCCCAGGCGTAGGCGATCGCGTCTTTCTTGAAGTAGTCGCCGAAACTGAAGTTGCCGAGCATCTCGAAGAAGGTGTGATGGCGGGCGGTGTAACCGACCTGATCAAGATCGTTGTGCTTGCCGCCGGCGCGTACGCAGCGCTGCGAACTCGCCGCGCGCGTGTAACTGCGTTTTTCCGCACCGAGGAAAACGTCCTTGAATTGCACCATGCCAGCATTGGTGAATAGCAGGGTCGGATCGTTGCCCGGCACGAGTGGGCTGGAGGGTACGATGGTGTGACCCTTGGACTGGAAGAAGTCGAGGAAATCCTTGCGGATCTGCGCACTCGAACGCGGGGCACTGGTGGTCATAAGCTCGGGCATCGGTCGTGGAGAGGGAAGCGGCGACTGAACCACACCGCCCGACCCAAAGGTGCCGGCCGGCGCTGGAGTTCTCAATCGAATCCGCAGAGTCCTAGATTATCAGGCCCGACCCGCAGTCCGGACGCGACGGATGCTTCAGCCGTCGAAATCGTCGCCGCCGTGTCCGGTCCGGACCGCGGCAAACGCCGATTTCTGATCGAACCCCCGTCGCAACAGGAAATCCACGGCCTTGCGCCGTACCGCTTGATCGGACAGATCCTTGTTGCCGTAGCGCCGGATGATGATGTCCCGGGCGCTAGCCAGCCAGTCCCGCGCGCAGGCCTCGAGCGCAGCATCGATGGCTTCGCGCGGCAGACCATGGGTGCCGAGTTCGGCACGGATACGCATGGGCCCGTACCCGGACGAGGACCGGGTACGGGCCAGCGCTTCAGCAAACCTCTCATCGTTCTGGAAGTCCTGCCTGGACAATTTGTCCAGGGCGACATCCATTTCTTCCGCGGCGACACCCTTGGCGCGCAGTTTGCGGCCCAGCTCCTTGCGCGAGTGCTCACGCCGTACCAGCAGGCCTAGCGCCCGCTGATAGGCGGTGGGCTCGACGGCGTCTTTCCCGCGCCGCCCTGCCATCAGGCCTCGACGTCTTCCGCTGCCGCCGTCGAACTGACCGCCACCACTTTCGGAGCCAGCTTGTCGCGCAGCTTGGCTTCAAGTTCGATCGCCATGCTGGGATTTTCCTTGAGGTATTGGCGGGCGTTTTCCTTGCCCTGGCCGATACGCTCGCCCATGCAGCTGTACCAAGCGCCGGATTTCTCGACCAGCTTGTTGTCCACGCCCAGATCGATCAACTCGCCTTCGCGGGACATGCCCTCGCCGTAGAGAATTTCCGTGATGACCACCTTGAACGGTGGCGCCATCTTGTTCTTGACGACCTTGATCTTGGTCTCGTTGCCGATGATCTCGTCACCTTTCTTGACCGAGCCGATGCGGCGGATATCCAGGCGCACCGAGGCATAGAACTTGAGCGCATTGCCGCCAGTGGTGGTTTCCGGATTCTGACCGGGCATCATGTTGCCGATCTTCATGCGCAACTGATTGATGAAGATGACCATGCAATTGGAGCGCTTGATGTTGCCGGTCAGCTTGCGCAGCGCCTGGCTCATCAGTCGCGCCTGCAGGCCGACCTGCATCTCACCCATCTCGCCTTCGATTTCGGCGCGAGGAGTCAGTGCGGCGACGGAGTCGACCACCACCACATCCACTGCGTTCGAGCGCACCAGCATGTCGACAATTTCCAGGGCCTGCTCGCCGGTATCGGGCTGCGAGATCAGCAGGTCATCAAGGCTCACGCCCAGCTTCTGCGCATAGCCCGGATCGAGTGCGTGCTCGGCATCGACGAAAGCGGCGGTGCCGCCGGCTTTCTGGCATTGCGCGATCACCTGCAGAGTCAGTGTGGTCTTGCCCGAGGATTCCGGGCCGTAGATCTCGATGACGCGACCCTTGGGCAGACCGCCGATACCCAGTGCGAGATCGAGCATCAGCGAGCCGGTGCCGATGACCTCGTGCGCCTCGACCGACTTGTCGCCCATCAGCATCACTGTGCCCTTGCCGAACTGTTTGTCGATCTGGGCCAGGGCGGCGGTGAGGGCACGTTTCTTGTTCTCGTCCATTGTCGAATTCCTTGGGTCGCTAATTGAAGTGATGAGCAACTGTAAATCGCGCCGGTCGCACGGACTGAGACGAGTCCGGCGAGGGCATAAGTTGGCGGATGCCGGTCGAATCGGCCAAGCGGAAATTCACCGCCATGGCTGTCCGGCGAAGCCACGCCGGGCGCGCGTCGCAATGATTGACCGCGACCGTCACCGGCTCGGCCTCACCAGGCCGCAATACAGGCCTTCGATCGCAAAATCCTGATCAGGCGAGACATCGATCGGTGCGAAATCGGGATTGCGCGGCAACAGACGAATGCCGGTCCTGGTGATCTTCAGCAGCTTGACGGTGATTTCGTCATCGATGCGCGCGATCACGATCTGACCCGACTGCGCCTGGCTGGTGCGATGCACGCCGATCAGGTCGCCGTCGAGGATGCCGTCGTCGCGCATGGAGTCGCCCTTGACCTTGAGCAGGTAATCCGGCGACGGGAAAAACAGGCTGCGATCAAGCAGCACGACCTCATCCGAACCGATATCCGCGCCGATCGGCATGCCTGCCGCCACGCGCCCCAGTACCGGCAGGCGCAGCGCATCATCGTCGTTGCGTCGCGATCGCGATGGCGGCGAAAAGTCTTCACCCTCGCCTTCCTCGACATCCACCTGCGGCAATCGAATGCCGCGCGCCTGGCCCGGAATACGGGCGATCGCTCCGGCCCGCTCGAGGATTTCCAGGTGATATTGCGCGGCGCGGACGCCGCGAAAGCCCAGCGCTTTGGCGATTTCGGTCTGCGACGGCGGCACGCCGTCGTTCTGGATACGCCGGGTGATCAGCGCGAGGATGGTTTGCTGGGTTTCGCTGAGGTCCATGGTTAGTAGTAATACTACTAACGAAATCGACTGGCAAGTCTTTTCAGCCTTTTCCTCCGACCGGTCCGGCGACGGCCCCGACTACCGCGGCAAGTCCAGCATCCCGCGCCGGTGCATCTCGCGGTGGATGATCGTGTAGCGCGGCGGCTCGTGGTGGTTTTCCGACGAATACGGTGCGGCGAAATGCCCGCCAATCAGATCGTCGCGGACGAAGAAGGCGTTGACGCCGTTGAAGTCGCAGCCGACCAGACTGTAGCCATAGCCTGCAGCGAGATTTTCGAACGCCTTCAAACTCGCGCCGTAATTCTGGCTGCCGTCCCAGACGCGATCTTTGGCGTATTCGACTTTCCAGTCGACATCCGGCGGAATTGCGGCGTTGTATTCGACCACCACAACGCGCGGACGCCGCGCCGCCAGACCTTCCCACAGGTAGTAGGTGTTCTGGTCGACATCCAGCGACAGCAGATCGAATTCCTGCGGCACGTTCATTTCATCGAGCGTGGCCGCGATGTTTTCGCGATCGACGAAACGCACTCGCCATTGCAGGCGATCACCGCGGCCGACCAGCGCCGGCGCGATGCGCTCGACGAAACTGTCGTTGCCGTCCACCCAATAGCCGCGCCAACCCTGGGCGAGCAGGAAGGCACTGTTGTTTTCGAGGCCATCGCCGACGCCGATTTCGACGAAGACGCGATCGGTGCGGCCGATACGCCGAAAGATCTCGTTGAGGATGCCGTCCTCGCCGTTCTGCGAATTCACACTCTGCCCGTAGCGCGTGAGCCGGCGCTCGTCGCTCAGGCGCGGACTCGCGGCGAGCAGGCTGTAGTAACTGTGGAAAGCGAAATTGTTGTACTGCGCGTTGCCCAGCGCGAGCAACTGCGCATTGCTTTCGCGAATGCGTTCGACTTCGGCCTTGAGCGCGAACAACTCGCGCCCGATCGGCGACCTGTTGAAAAGCCGCTGCCGAAGGCGTCGAAAGGCGAGTTTGATATTCCTGAGCAAGATTGCTGGTTCCTGGAATCTGTTGAGTTCGGAGGCGCCGGTTTTCAGGACTTGTCCGAAAGGACGAGCAGGCCTTCGAGCGCCTTGAGCACGGTTTGTCGACGCACTGCCTCGCGGTCGCCGTGGAAATGAAACACTTCTGCCAACGGATAACCACCGCGGCGTTTCCAGCCAATCCAGACCGTGCCGACCGGCTTGTCTATCGTCCCGCCGCTGGGGCCGGCGATGCCGGTCACGGCGACCGCAACGCTGGCACCGGACGTAACCAGCGCCCCCGAGACCATTTCCAGCACCGTCTCGCGGCTGACCGCGCCGAACTGCGTCAACGTTTCCGGGCGCACGCCGAGCAACGCCTGCTTGGCCTCGTAGCTGTAACAGGCCATGCCGCAATCGAACCAGTCCGAGCAACCGGGAATGTCGGTGATCATCTTGGCGATCCAGCCGCCGGTGCAGCTTTCCGCTGTGCACAGCATCTGCCGATTGGCGCGCAGCACACCGCCCACGCGTTCAGCCAGGCCATGCAGTGCGGCATCGTCGTAGGCGCTGATCGGTTCCGCGGTCGAGGTTTCCATGGCGGGTAGACTACGGGCCGCCCCGCTGCCTGTCACGATGCGATCAGATGCGTCCGGCGCAAAACCGACGGCAAACTCGCCTGTGTATAGTGACCGCCATGCCTGCCTGGTCCACCCTGCTGCGCGTTCTGTTGTGCCTGAGCCTGATCCTCGACGGGACAGCCAGCGCCGTCGCGGCCACGCAGATGCAACTCGCGCCGATCGCGCAGGCGCAGGCGATCGAGATGGATTCGGCGTCATCGGGATCGACTCTGTCGAAAGCAACGCCGCCCTGCCACGCGCAGATGGCGATGATGTCCGAACACGCAGCACCCGTCGCGATGGCCGGCCTTGATCATTCCTCTCCGTCGAAACATCCCTTGCCCGACTGCTGCAAAGCCGGGCATTGCAGCTGTGCCTGCGCGCATCAGATCCAAACCGCGCTGGCATTGATGATGATGGATGCCATTCCCGGACACGACAGGGCGGCGACCGCGATGACCAGCGGACATCCCGCGCCGCCGCTGCCGCACCTGACCCGACCTCCCATCGGCTAGCGACACCGCCGCGCCGCGTCTGCGGCGCCGTCTCCGTTGCCCGTGTTTTTAGCCCGCATTCGCTGCGGGCATCCGCGATGGCAGCACGTTCGATTCGGCGAATTCGCCGAGTCGCAAAAAAGCTCCCGGGAGCATTCCATGTCATCCGAATTTTCCGGCTTCCCGCCGGACGGCCTGTCCAGGCCATCCCGTCGTCGTTTCGTCCAGGGCCTCGCTGCCGGCGGCGCCATCGCCAGCCTCGGCCTGTGGCCGCGCGCCGTGTGGGCGCTCAAATCGCCAAATCAACCGACGCTGATCGCAGGTCGGGACTTCGATCTGCGCATCGGCGAAACCGCCGTCAACTTCACCGGCCGCGCGCGCTCGGCGATCACCGTCAACGGTTCGCTGCCGGCGCCGACGCTGCGCTGGCGGCAGGGCGACCGCGTGCAATTGCGCGTCAGCAACGCACTGCCACCAGGGTCGATCCACGGCCACGAAACCTCGATCCATTGGCACGGCATCGTGCTGCCGGCGAACATGGACGGCGTGCCCGGCATGAGCTTCAACGGCATCCATCATGGCGATACCTACCAGTACCGCTTCGACGTCCGCCAGGCCGGCACCTACTGGTATCACAGCCACTCCGGTTTCCAGGAACAGGCCGGGCTTTACGGCGCGCTGATCATCGATCCGATCGAGCCGGAACCCTTCCGCTACGACCGCGATTACGTCGTGCTGCTTTCCGACTGGACCGATCTCGACCCAGCCGCATTGTTCGCACGCCTGAAAAAAATGCCGGGCTACGACAACATCCACCAGCGCACCGTGGCCGATCTCGTCCGCGACACACGGCGCAATGGTCTCACCGCCACGCTCGCCGACCGGAAAATGTGGGGCGCGATGCGCATGACGCCCACGGATCTGTCCGACGTCGATGCCAGCACCTACACCTATCTCATCAACGGCACGACATCGCTGGGCAACTGGACCGGGTTGTTCCATTCCGGCGAAAAAATCCGCCTGCGCTTCATCAACGGCGCGTCGATGACTTATTTCGACGTGCGCATTCCCGGCCTGAAAATGACTGTGGTCGCGGTCGACGGGCAATACGTGCATCCGGTATCGGTCGACGAATTCCGCATGGCCGTGGCGGAGGTGTTCGATGTGATCGTCGAGCCATCCGGACAGGATGCCTTCTCCATCTTCGCGCAGGATATGGGCCGCACCGGCTACGTCAGCGCCACGCTGGCGACGCGCGAAGGATTGCGCGCACCGATTCCGGCACTCGATCCGCGTCCGATTCTCACCATGGCCGACATGGGCATGGCGGGGATGAGCAGCGGCCACGACATGGCGAACATGGATCGCGGCAGCCACGACATGACAGCGATGCCGGGCATGGATATGTCCGGCATGGACATGTCCAAGATGCAGCCCGACGGCGCGACGCAGGCGCATCCGCCGGGCGAAGCCTCAAATCCGCTGGTCGACATGCAGGCGATGGCGCCCATGCCGAGGCTTGATGATCCCGGCATCGGCCTGCGCGACAACGGCCGCCGCGTGCTCAGCTATTCCATGCTGAAAAGCCTGTTCGACGATCCCGACGGCCGCGATCCCGGCCGCGATGTCGAACTGCACCTCACTGGCCACATGGAGCGCTTCGCGTGGTCGTTCAACGGGGAAAAGTTCTCCGATGCCGAACCGCTTCGCTTCAACTACGGCGAGCGGCTGCGCATCATTCTGGTCAACGACACGATGATGACGCACCCGATCCACCTGCACGGCATGTGGAGCGATCTGGAGGACGCGAACGGCGATTTCCAGGTGCGCAAGCACACTATCGACATGCCTCCGGGCACCATGCGCAGCTATCGCGTGCGTGCAGATGCGCTCGGCCGCTGGGCCTATCACTGCCACCTGCTGTATCACATGGAAGCCGGAATGATGCGGGAAGTGCGGGTGGAGGAATGAACGTCTTGTCCGCCTATCTGAAAAAACACGCGGCCATGCTCGCTGCCGCGATGTCGCTGGCTTTCTGTGCGATGGCGTCGGCGCAGGAAATGGATCACTCGAAAATGCACATGCCGATGACCATGCCGATGCCGGCCAAGCCAGCTCCGGCAAAGAAACCTGCGGCAAAACCGCCAAGAACAGCTGCGGCCGCGACCACGCCGAAGCGCAGCGCGCCAGCACATGCCGTGAAAAGGACGGAGACAGCGACGACGCCGATCGACGACGGCTCCATGCCGGGCATGGATCACTCAACGATGGATCATGCCGTGATGGATCACGATGACATGACGATGCCCATGCCGATGGATCACGACGCGATGCCGGGCATGAATCACTCACAGACTCCAGCGGAAGCGACTCCCTCGAAAGCGGCTGAAAAACCGCCATCGATCCCCGCACCCACCGACGCCGACCGCGCCGCTGCGTTTCCGCAAATTGTCCATCACGCGATGAACGACGACGGCATCCACAGCTATACCTTGTTCAATCGTTTCGAAGCATGGAATGCTGACCACGGCAGTGGATTGACGTGGGAGGGCCAAGCCTGGATCGGCACCGATCTCGACAAGCTCTGGCTGCGCAGCGAAGGCGAACGCAGCGACGGCATCACTGACGTCGCGGATCTGGAAGTGTTGTACGGCCGCAGCAAATCGCGTTGGTGGGATGTACTCGCCGGCCTTCGTCACGATTTCCGGCCCGGCACTTCGCAGGATTGGCTGGCGTTCGGCGTGCAGGGCGTCGCGCCCTACAAGATCGAGGTCCGTGCCACCGCATATCTCGGGTCGTCCGGGCGAACGGCGGCGCGGATCGAAACGGAATACGAATTGCTGTTGAGCAATCGCCTGATCCTGCAACCGATGATCGAATTGAATTTCGCCGGCAGGCAGGATGCACGCCGCGGCATCGGCTCGGGTTTGAGTACTGCGGAATTCGGTCTGCGCCTGCGCTACGAAATCACCCGGCAGTTCGCACCCTATATCGGCATCGTCCGCGAGCGCGCGTTCGCAGGCACGGCAGACTTTCGGCGCGCGGCAGGAAACGACAGCAACGACACCCGCTTCGTCGTGGGCCTGCGCTTCTGGTTTTGATCAAGGAAAATCGCCATGCCCTTCATCAGCAGAAAATCCTTCTATCTCATGACGACGCTCGCCGTCGTTGCGGTA
>Ga0207983_1000077_pt1 | contig 12057 bp, 9 predicted proteins | sample SoimicmetaGmgHMB_FD_188341 | JGI IMG/M metagenome (GOLD analysis project Ga0207983, IMG submission 188341) | Soil and rhizosphere microbial communities from Laval, Canada - mgHMB (SPAdes) (version 2) | ecosystem: Environmental > Terrestrial > Soil > Agricultural land | place: Laval, Canada...
CGGTTTTCCCGCTGCCTGCGGACGACGAGCCCGACCCGCGCTGGATCCTCGACCGTATCGGCAGGAAGTCGCCGTCGGCAGCAGCGCAGCAGGCGGCCGGGCAACTCGTTGAATATTGGGATGAGGTCGCGGATGTCCTGCGTGCTGGGCGCAGCGCGACGCCGCCGGCATTCCCGCGTTTTTGGCAGGATCTGCCCAATTGGTTGGAGTCCGCGGTCGATCGCCAGGAGACGCTTGCGGACGATCACGCGCACCGCGAGCAGGCGTTGCTTGCCGATCTCGCCCACGCCCACGCGCAACTCACGGCATCCGCCGCCGCACTGGACGAAACGGGGCATCGACTGGCGCTGATGACCGCAGCAAAGGACGAAGCAGAGCATCAGCTCGCGCTTCAACGGGCTGCGGAAGCGGCGAGAATCACCGCGCGCTTGCGTGCCCTGCTGCGCGGCTTGAGAAAACCCGTGGAGAATGACGAACGATGATCGACCTGAGCAGACTCGACCCGAGCGCCATGCAAACGCAACCCTTCCGCTGGGCGCGGATCGACGGACTGTATTCGCCCGATGATGCGGCCGCACTGGCGGCGTCCTTTCCCGAAGACGGTTTCAAAACCGTCAAGGGCTATGGCGGCGAGAAAGATTACGAATACGAAGCGCGCGCGCTGATTGGCATGGGCGCGGAGGAAATCAACGGCGGCGATACGCTCAGCGACGCCTGGCGGCGACTGGCGCAGGATCTGCGTTCGCGCGCTTATCGCGAGGCGATGTCCACGCTCACGGGTCTGGACCTGCGGACGGTGCCGATGGAGGTGAATGTTTTCCACTACGGGCCCGGTGCCTGCCTCGGGCCGCATCCGGACCTGCCTGACAAGTTGGCCACGCATATTCTTTATTTCAATCCATCGTGGCGTCGCGACGACGGTGGCTGCCTGGGTATTCTGCGCTCCGCAGATCCCGCCAGCATCGTTGCCGAAATCGAGCCGGTCGTCGGCAATTCCGCGGTGCTGGTGCGCTCGGACGACTCCTGGCATGCGGTGTCGCGCGTGGTCGAGCGCAGCGCCTCGTCGCGCCGCAGCCTGACCGCCACCTTCTATCGCCCCGGCTCCGCGAGTTCGATGTGGCCGGATGGCGATACGACGCTGCTGCATGATTTCCGGGTACGCGGCTGATGTCCGTGCACAACCATGACGTGCGCCGTCCGAATTCCGGAGCGCCGGTCGTGAGCGATGTCGATTCGCCAGCGTCCGAACGCGAAGCCCTGATCGCCGCGCGTGACTTCGCCATCGCCGAGCGCGATATCGCGCTCGCGGAACTGGACCGGCTGCACAAGACCCGCTCATGGCGACTGACCAAGCCCTTGCGCTGGTTGGCGAATGTGTTTCGCCGCGGATTGTCCTGGGAAGATCGGCAGCGCTGGCGGGCGCTGCTGCGCCATCCTTGGCAACGCACGACGATCGCGGGCGCGGTCCCGGCCATCGCGCCGGTGGTGCAGCCGATATCGCGACCGATCGCGGCGCCCGTGGCCGAAGGGCGCCTGGACATCGTCTGCTTCGCCAATATCGATTGGGCGGCGCGCTTCCAGCGGCCGCAGCAATTGATGAGCCAGTTCGCACGGCATGGCTACCGCGTTTTCTATGTCGTGGCATCGCGGCAGCCGCCCGCCGGTCGCCCGTATCAGATGCACGAGGTTTACCCCGGCGTTTTCGAGGTCGCGCTGCAGGCGCGGGCGGCGGCGGATTTTTATCGACAGGCGGCGAACCGCGAAAATGTGCTCGCCTACGTCGACGCGCTCGATGCCCTCGTCGCCGACCAGCGCATCAAGACTGCGGTGTCGGTGGTGCACCTGCCGTTTTGGACGCCCTTGGTCGAGGCTCTCAGAGACAGGCATGGTTGGCGCATCCAGTACGACTGCATGGACGACTGGGTCGACTTTCCGAATTTCGGTCCGGCGCTGTTGCGCACCGAAGAAGCACTGGTCGCCAGCGCCGATCTGGTGACAGTGACGGCCGCCGTCCTGCAACGCAAATGGTCGGCGCGCAGTGCCCGCTGCCTGTTGGTGAGGAATGCCGTGGACTTCGATTTCTTCGCGCGCCATGGCGTACCGAGCACGCTGCTCGCCGGCATCGCGCATCCGATCATCGGTTTTTACGGCGCGCTGGCGGAATGGGTCGATCTGCCCTTGATCGCCGCGATCGCGGCGCGTCGACCGGATTGGAATTTCGTGCTCGTCGGCGACATCTTCGTCAACGATCTCGCCGGACTCGATCGACTCGCCAACGTCCATTTGCTCGGCCGCAAGCCCTACGAAGAAATGCCGCTGTACCTCTATCACTTCGATGTCTGCCTGATTCCGTTCCGGCTCTACAACGTCACCCATGCCGTGGATCCGGTGAAGTTCTACGAATTCGTGAGCGCCGGCAAACCGGTGGTGTCGGTTCCGCTCGAAGAGATGCAGATCTATGCCGAGTACGTCGAGTTCGCGACCGGTGCCGACGAGTTCATCGCCAGGATCGCCGCAGCGCTCGCCGAGAACGACCTGACGGCCGTCGGCAAACGCGTGGCGCTTGCCCGCAGCAACGACTGGCAGGCGCGATTCGAAGTGACCCGCGACGCGCTGGTCGAACTGCACCCGAAGGTGTCGGTCATCGTCGTGACCTATAACAACGTCGAGCTGACCCGGGATTGCCTGGACAGCATTCTGCGCAACACCACGTACCCGAACTACGAAGTGATCATCGTCGACAACGCGTCCAGCGACGATACCCGTAATTATCTGCGCTATTTTTCCCGCGGCCACGACAATGTCAGGATCATCCTCAACGACGACAATCGCGGCTTCGCCGCCGCCAACAACCAGGGGCTGGCGATCGCCAGCGGCGATTATTTCGTGCTGCTCAACAACGACACGGTAGTGCCGAAAGGTTGGGTCGATCCCTTGTTGCGCCACCTCGCCGATCCATCGATTGGACTGGTCGGGCCGGTCACCAATTCGGTCGGCAATGAGGCCAGGGTTCCGGTGACCTACAAAGACATGGCGCAGATGGAAGTGTTCGCCGACCGGCGCATGGCCCGGCACCGCGGCAGGATTTTCGATATCCGGATGCTGGCGATGTTCTGCGTGGCGATGCGGCGCGAGGTGGTCGATCGCGTCGGTCTTCTGGATGAAGCGTTCGGCATCGGCATGTTCGAGGATGACGACTACAGCCGCCGCATCCAGGATCTCGGCCTGCGCACTGTCTGTGCCGAAGATGCCTTCGTCCATCATCATGGTCAGGCGTCTTTCAAGAAACTCGTCGCCAGCGGCGCCTATCAGGCGCTCTGGGATCGCAACCAGGCTTATTTCGAAAGCAAATGGGGCGATTGGACGCCGCATGTGCTGCGCGATGCGCACACGGATCATTGATCAGGCGAGGTGGGCGGTGCTCGACAAGATACTGAGGTGGCGGACCGGCAAGACGGAAGCGGCGTCGATGCCGACGACGGCTGAAGCGAAACAGGTCACGGCCGCGCACTGGTCGGAAAACATGGCCGGGTCGGATGCGTTTTCACCGCAGGTCTATTGGCTCGCCGTGCCGGCCGTGCAGGAACGCCATCGTCGCCGCGCTTGCGCAGATACCGGCTACGGCGGATGGGTGAAATACTGCCTCGCACAATTCCTGCGTGCCGATGCGCCGGTGGAACACATGTTGAGCATCGGCTGCGGCAGCGGCGCACTGGAGCGCGAGCTGTTCCAGCTCAACGCGTTCGAACACTGCGACGCCATCGACATCGCGCCAGCCGCGCTGGACGTGGCGAAAAGAGAGGCGGCGGCGTCGGGCGCAGGCAATATCCACTACCAGCTCATGGACGTGGAAGCGGTCGACCTGCCGCAAGGCCGCTACGATGCCATCTGGTTCAATGGCTCGCTGCATCACATCCGCGAGCTCGAGGCGGTCTGCGCACGGGTGCGCGCCGCGCTCAAGCCAGGCGGCTGGTTGTTTTTCAACGAATACGTAGGCGCCAGTTGTTTCGATTTCGAACCGGCGCAGCGCGAAGCCATCCGCCATGCGTTCGCATTGATACCGCCGCGGTTCCGATATTCGTTTGTGGCCGGCTCGGCGGGCACGATCCAGGACAACGTACCGCTGCCGGATCCGCTCGAAGTCAGGCGCGTTGATCCGTCGGAGGCGGTGCGTTCGTCGGAGATCATGAAAGTGGTCGGTGACTTCTTCGACATCGAAACCAGCAATCCCTGTGGCGGCACGCTGTTGCAATTCGTGCTGCACGGCATCGCCGGGAATTTCCGCCAGGATGATCCGGAATCGATGCGGGTGCTGCGCATGCTTTTCGATATCGAAGACGGCCTGATCGAATCGGGAAGCCTTGCCAGCGACTTCGTGGTGGTCGCCGCCAGAGCCGGAACATCGGCAGGAGTGCCGTCATGACGGCGAGGGTGCTCGTCGTCTTCGGCACACGACCGGAGGCCATCAAGATGGCGCCGGTGATTCTTGCCTTGCAAAAGGACGACCAGATCGACTGCCGCGTGGTCGCGACCGCGCAGCACCGGCAGATGCTCGATCAGGTATTGCATGCCTTCGCCATCCGGCCCGACGTGGATCTCGACATCATGCGCGACGGCCAGTCCCTGACCAGTCTGACGGCGCGATTGCTGCACGCGTTCGACGATGTGCTGGGCAAGGAGCGGCCGGATGCGGTGCTGGCGCAGGGCGACACCACCACGGTGATGGCGATTGCGCTGGCCTGTTTCTACCAGGGCATTCCTTTCGGCCACGTCGAAGCCGGCCTGCGCACGGGCGATCTGGGCAATCCTTTTCCTGAAGAACTCAATCGCGTGATCGCAGGCAAGCTGGCGAAATGGCATTTCGCACCAACGCCCGATGCCCGCGCGAACCTGCTGGCCGAAGGGATCGCCGATGCCGATATCTTCGTCACCGGCAATACCGGCATCGACGCGCTGACCAGCCTCCCGGAACGACATGGCGACCTGCCGTTCGCGCTGGCCGCCGACCAGCGCCTGCTGCTGGTGACGGCGCACCGACGCGAGAATTTCGGCGAACCGTTCGAACGCATCTGCCGTGCCGTGCTGTCCCTGGTCGATGCCAATGCCGACCTGCGGGTGGTTTTTCCGGTACATCCGAACCCGAACGTGAAGCACGTGGCGCACGCGCTGCTCGGTTCGCATCCGCGCATCTCGCTGTGCGAGCCCCTCGATTACGCGACCTTCGTCGCGACGATGAAACGCGCCTACCTGATCCTCAGCGATTCCGGCGGCGTGCAGGAAGAAGCGCCCGCGCTGGGCAAGCCCGTACTGGTGCTCCGTCGCGGGACCGAGCGGCCGGAGGTGATCCGCGAAGGTGTCGCGAAGCTGGTGGGAACCGATCACGATGCCATCGTCGCAGCCGCGCAGTCGTTGCTCGATGATCCCGCCGCGTATGCGCGGATGGCGCGCGGCGTTTCCCCATACGGCGATGGCCGCGCGGCGGCGCGGATCGTTGCCGTCCTGCGCGCGCATTTCCAGCGGGAAAAACGGTCTTTGGGTAGCGTGCTGCCCGGATAAAGCGTGGGCGGGGCGGCGCCCACCGCTCCGCCCCTTGCCCTATCATGGTGCAATGACCGACCCGGTGATCCCTGCCCTCGACCAACTCGCCACGCCCGTGGCTTGGCTGGACGTGGGCGGGCGGATGGCGGGCTGCAACGCGGCGTTTGCGAGCTGGTTGGGGGTCAGTGTCCGGCGCTTGCAGGGGCTGACGATCAACGAGCTCGATGTCGAGGTCGGCCGGCTTTCGGCGTTGCTGGAGCGGTTTCCCGATCACGGCAACGCAGTGCGCGTGCATCGTGCGCGATTGGCGTTTCCGGGCGGCGCCGAACATTTCGCCGAGCTCTGGCTCGCCCGCGATGAGGCCGGCGGCGTTCGCATCGAGGCGCATCCGGCCGACGAATTTCCCGGCGAGGATCCGGCGACGGCGTTGCCCGCCGCTTTGTCGGCGGCGCTCAAAGGCCTCGCGCACGAAATCCGTAATCCGCTCGCCGGTCTCAAGGGCGCGGCGCAACTGCTGGCGCGGCGTGTGGAAGGCGAGGACGCGCTGGAATTGCTCGAACTGATCGGCGCCGAAGTCGATCGTCTCACCACGCTGGTCGATCGCCTGATGAATCCGGCGCCGCCGCAGGAATTTTCCATCATCAACATCCACGCCGTGCTCGAGCGCGTGCGCCAGCTCGCCGATGCCGAGGCGGGCTGGTCGGTGAAACTCGTGCGCGACTACGACCCCAGCCTGCCCGATATCGCCGGCGATGCCGATCGACTCGCGCAGTCGTTGTGGAATCTGGTGCGCAACGCGCTGCAATCCGGCGCCGGCACGGTGTCGCTGCGAACGCGCGCCGAGCATCACGTGCTGATCGGCGACGCACCGCATCGCCTCGCGGTGCGCGTGGAAATCGCCGATGACGGCCGCGGCGTGCCCGAGGATCTGGCCGAAAGAATTTTCCTGCCATTGGTTTCCGGCCGCGCCGAAGGCACCGGTCTGGGCCTGCCGCTGGCGCAGCAGGTAGCGCGCGAACACGGCGGATCGCTGAGCTATCGCTCGCGCCCGGGCCACACGGTGTTCACGCTGTTGTTGCCGGTGCCGCTGGAAGAGGAGGTCGAAGATGGCGAACGTTGAACGCGGCGGCGCAGCGCGGATCTGGGTGGTCGATGACGACCGCGCCGTACGCTTCGTGCTGACCGAAGCCCTGCGCGAGGCTGGCTATCGCGTGCAGTCGTTCGACGGCGCGCAGGCGGCGCTCGCTGCGCTCGCTGCCGGCGGCGCACCCGATCTCGTCTTCACCGATGTGCGCATGCCCGGCATCGACGGCCTCGCCTTTCTCGACACGCTAAAGACACGCGCGCCGGAATTGGCCGTGGTGGTGATGTCGGCGTACACCGATATCGCGAGCACGGCCGGTGCATTTCGCGGCGGCGCGCATGAATTTCTGTCCAAGCCTTTCGATCTCGACGAAGCCGTCGCGCTCGCGGCGCGCGCGCTGCCGCAGGAAGCAGCGGTCGCGGCGGTCGTGACGACGATCGAGGCCGGCGATGCACCGGAATTGATCGGCGACACCGCGACGATGCGCGAACTGTTCCGCGCCATCGGCCGGCTCGCGCAGGCGCCGCTGGGCGTGCTGGTCACCGGCGAAACCGGCACCGGCAAGGAGCTGGTCGCACGCGCGCTGCATCGCGAATCGCCGCGCGCGGGCAAACCCTTTATCGCGCTCAATACCGCCGCGATTCCCGCCGAGCTGCTCGAAAGCGAATTGTTCGGCCACGAGGCCGGTGCGTTCACCGGTGCGCACAAGCGCCAGGTTGGACGCTTCGAACAAGCCAACGGCGGCACGTTGTTCCTCGACGAGATCGGCGACATGCCAGCGGTGTTGCAGACGCGGCTGCTGCGTGTGTTGGCCGAGGGCGAGTTCTTCCGTGTCGGCGGCCGCGAATTGATCCGCGTCGACGTGCGCGTGATCGCCGCGACCCATCAACCATTGGAGGCGCTGGTCGAGGATGGTCGCTTTCGCGCCGACCTGCTGCATCGCCTCGACGTTGTGCGCCTGCGCGTGCCGCCGCTGCGCGAGCGCAAGGCCGACATCGCCGGGCTGGCGCAGCGCTTTCTCGCTGTCGCGGCGAACAAGCTGGCGACGCCGCCGAAACATTTCCACGCCGACGCGCTCAAGCGCCTGGAACAACACGACTGGCCGGGCAACGTGCGCGAGCTGGAAAATCTCTGCTGGCGTCTGACCGCGCTCGCCGCCGGCGACACCATCAGCCTGCGCGATCTGAAAACCGCGTTGCGCACGGAGGCCGGCAGCCGCAGCGCCGACTGGACGCAGTCGTTGACCGAAGCGGTGGCGGCGGCGCTGGCGCGCGGCGAGACCGGACTGCATGCTGGCCTGCGCGCGCGCTTCGACCAGGTGTTGCTGGAAGCCGCACTTGAGCACACCGGCGGCCACCGGCAGCAGGCCGCCGAGCGTCTGGGCCTGGGCCGCAATACACTGACGCGCAAGCTCGGCTCGGTGCGTACGCGGAAAACCTAGCAGCGACAGTTTTCTTTTGCCGAAAGCGGCGCCGATTTTCCGGCGCACCGATCCCTCCCGCATCGTTTCAAACAGCCACTGCCGGCATCGAGGAAGCCATGACCAACATCGTGATCCGTCCCGCCCGCGAAAACGACATTTCGCTGATGGCGCGCTGGGCCGAGGCCATGGCCTACGAGACCGAGCACAAGCGCCTCGATCTCGCCATGGTCACGCGCGGCATCGAGACCGGGCTCGCCGATCCGATGCGCGCACGCTATTTCATGGCCGAACAATCCGGCGAGCCGATCGGCACGCTGATGCTCACGCCCGAATGGAGCGATTGGCGCAATGCCTGGTGGTGGTGGATCCAGAGCGTCTACGTGCCCGAACAGCATCGTCGCAAGGGCGCCTATCGCGCGCTGCATTCGCATGTCGTGGAGTTGGCGAAAGCTGCGCCGGAGGTTTGCGGGCTGCGCCTGTACGTCGAGCGCGAAAACGTCAATGCGCAACGCACCTACGAATTCCTCGGCATGGCGGACCCGGGCTACCGCATGTACGAATTCGCGATTCACCGCAGCGAGCGTTGAAGCGGATGGCATTGACCGGCGACGCTGCTTCGAAGCAGGAAGCGAGAAGTTTTTTTGGCCTGCGCGCCGCCGATGTCTGGGCGCTGCTGGCACTGCTGGCTCTGGCGGCGTTGTCGGGATACCGCGCGCATCTGGTCAACGCGGCGTTCGGACAATACACCGCCTGCCCGCACTGCCTGGACACGACAGTCTGGGTCGACGACGCATGGTTGTTCGCCGTGCTGCCGGTATTGCTGGTGCTGTCGCAATGGCTGCGCAATCGTCCGTTGCGGAGACTGTTGGCGTTGACGGTGGCGATCGCGGTGATCGCCTACGGCGTCGACATCGTGGTGTTCCGCTTGCTAACGCAGCGTCTGCTGTGGATCGATGTCCTGCATTTTGCCGGCGATGGCGCTGCGATGTTTTCGGTGTTCCGGCCGCTGCTGACGCGCTGGCAGGGTTGGGTGCTGCTGCTGACAATCCTGATCGCGGCGTTCGCCGCGGCGGCAGCGATCATCAGTGCCGCAAACAGCCGCCGCCGCATGTTGTTCTGGAGTGTCATCGCCGCGCTCGCAGTCGCGGCAGGCTGGCTGTTTCCGCCGCTGCCCTACATCAACATGCAGGCCTACCAGAATCTTTGGCAGGTCAATCACGAGATCGATCCGGGTCGCGCCTACAGCACCGAATTCCATCGCCAGACGCTGGCGCAACCGCCGCCAGCGCTGCAATGCGAAACCGGTCGCGCGCAGAAAACATCAGTGGTTCTCGTCGTGGTCGAATCGCTGTCGGCTTATCACAGCAAACTGTTTTCCGGACTCAACGACGACACGCCGCAACTCGACCAGCTGGCACGCGGCGGCAGTTACTTCAGCCACTTCTACGCCAACGGCTATTCCACCGAAGGCGGATTGATTTCCCTGCTCACCGGCTATGTGCCGATCCCGACCGCGGGAAGTTTCGGGACGACCATGGCTTTCACGCAGACGCAGGGCGATTTTCATCGCTGGTTGCGCGGCCAGGGTTACCAGACCGCCTTCTTCACCAGCGGCCTGATCACGCTCGGCAATCGTGGCGGCTGGCTGCAAAAGCTCGGCATCGAACATGCCGAGGGCAGCGAGCAGCCGTTCTATGCCGGCATGCCGCAGGGGGCGTTTGATGCGCCCGAAGATGGCGCGCTGGTCGAACGTTTTTTGCAGTGGCATGCGCACGAACGCCGGCCGGGCCCGTTCATGGCGACGGTGTTGACGGTGGGCACGCATCCGCCTTTCCTGCTCGCCAACAGCGGCCGCATGGACGAAACGGCGAGCGTCCGCGAAGTGGACCGGCAACTCGCGCATCTGGCGAGCGTACTCGCGGCGCGCGGTTTTTTTCGCGACGGACTATTGCTGATTGTTGGCGACCATCGTGCGATGACGCCGATCCGTCCCGCCGAGCAGCGCGTGCTCGGCGCGTCGGCATCGGCGCACGTGGTCGCGCTCGCGCTGGGCAGGACCGGCCTGCCGCTGGGCGAATCGCCGCAACACCTGCAGCAGACCGACCTGATTCCGTCGCTGCGTTATTTGATCGGCGACCGCGCCTGCCGCAACGATTGGCAGGGACTTTTTTTCGGCGGACCGCCGCAGCCGGCGAAATATGTCGTGCATACCGACCCGATGCGGCGTAACGAGGTCTCGGTGCTCGCCGGCGATAACGACTACCGCCTGCTGCTCGATGGCGACGCAACGCATTGGCGGCAGGCGCCGGCGGATTCCGCCGAGGCCGATCGCCTGCGCACGCAGGTCAATCGCGAGCGCATGTCGCGCATGGTCGAGTTCGGTTATCGGCCGTGAGTTTGTAGCGACAGAGTGCGCTCAGCCGCGTAACAGCGCGCGTGCGTCCGCGCCAGTCGGGCAGTAGTCGAAGGTGACGGGAATGCCGTGCGCTTCGAGCAGCGCGGCGATCTGCCGCTGGCGCATCTGGAAGCGATCGAAGGCGCGCGACAAACGCGCATCATCGTTGTCCAGCGTGGTGAAGCCGCCCTGCGCCCAGGCTTCGCAATCGAGCAGGGCGATATGCGCTTCACCGGCGGAGACGCGCAGCAGCGGTTCCGGCGGCGCGTCCAGCCAGTGTTCCTGGTCGGGCGCGAACAAGGCCGTTTCGATCAGCGGCCAAACCGCGCCGAGGCCGACATGGTCGTACTGCATCGCGATCATCGCGGCGAGATCGTTGACGCTCAGATAGCGAGCGTGTTCGATGCTGGCGGCGAAGGTGCTCTGCGCGAGCAGTGCGGTATCGGCACCGGCCATGCCGATATCGAGCAGCACTTCCTCGAGATGCGAGCCGGTCGACGATACCGCGCCGGCATCGCCGCGCAGCACGAACGGCAGCAGGCGCATCGGACCGTTGGCGAAGGCCGGATCGGGATTGAGGCCGACGGGCAAAGCGCCATTGCTCGCACCCAGCGCGATGACGCGCCCACCGTTGGCACCGGGCGCGAGCGCAAGCAGGCGTTCGAGCTCGGCATGCACGGGATAGCGCGGACGCAGCAGTTCGACCGGATCGAACAGCGCCGCGGCGACGATCAGGTCGAGTGCGCTCGCCGAGGGGGTGAGCTTGGCCAGGTCGCGGGCGATCAACTGCGCCAGCGCGCCTGCAGCTTCCGTTTCCGAATGCGGCTGCGCGGCCATCGTGCCGGGCACCATTTCGATGGCGAGCGCGCCGAGGAAGGAAAGGGCGGTGTCGGGCATGGGCTCTAAAAGAAAGCGGTTATCATCCAATCATAGCCTTCCCGCCTCGCTGCGGCTCGTCAGCGACCTCATGGATTATCTCGACTACAAGTCTTTCTGGAACGAGCGCGCGGCTTCCCCGGCCGGTGCGATCGCGGCTGTCGACGGCAGCCAGAACGAAACCACGCTGCAGCTCACCGGCGCCTATTCGGCGCGACAGGTCGCTGCCGCCCTTGCGCTGCGAGCCGGCGATCGCGTGTTCGAACTCGGCTGTGGCGTTGGCCGCATCGGTCGCGAACTCGCTGGACATTTTTCGCACTGGCATGGCCTGGACATCGCCGAGAACATGCTCGCCGTCGCCCGCGATCGCCTCGCCGGCATCGATGGCGTGCAACTGGATGTGCTCACCGAATCGCGACTGACGCCGCTCGCCGACGCCAGCGTGGACAAGGGCTACTGCGTCGCGGTGTTCATCCACATGGACAAGGAAGATTTCCTGCTCTATCTGCGCGATGTCGCGCGCGTGCTAGTGCCGGGCGGGCTGTTTTATTTCGACCACTGGAATTTCGCGCATCCGGTCGGCTGGCGTCGCTTCGATCTCGAAGTCGCGCAGGCGGCGATCACACCGGCGAACACGCGCAAGAACGTCGCGCGCAACCAGTTCTGCATTCCCGAGGAAGTCGCAACCTATGTGCGTCACGCCGGTCTCGAGATCGTGCATGCGCAGGCGGATTCGCCCTG
>Ga0207983_1000079_pt1 | contig 11981 bp, 7 predicted proteins | sample SoimicmetaGmgHMB_FD_188341 | JGI IMG/M metagenome (GOLD analysis project Ga0207983, IMG submission 188341) | Soil and rhizosphere microbial communities from Laval, Canada - mgHMB (SPAdes) (version 2) | ecosystem: Environmental > Terrestrial > Soil > Agricultural land | place: Laval, Canada...
GCAGGTCAGCTGGAAGAAGAGCTCGCCGAAAATGCCTGGCTGACCGTGCCTGCGGACCGCGCAATCCTGTTTTCCACGCCGATGGCGGAGCGTTGGCGCGCGGCAGCGCAGATGATCGGCGTGGATCTGTCGCGGCTCGCCGATGGCGTGGGCCACGCCTGATGGATGCGATCACGCTGTTCGGTTTCGATGTCGGCGCGCGCCGGATTGGCATCGCGGTCGGCAACACGATTTCAATGACGGCCAGCGAGGTCGGCGTACTCGAAGTCTTCGAGTCCGGCCCCGATTGGCCGGCGCTCGATCGCTGGATCAAGGAGTGGCGACCGCAGATGCTGGTGGTCGGCGATCCGGCCACGCTCGATGGCGGCGAACAGCCGATGCGCAAACGCGCGCGCGCGTTCGGGCGCGCGCTGGTGCAGCGCTACCAATTGCCGGTCGAACAGGTCGACGAGCGCACAAGTTCAGTCGAGGCCGCGCAGCGTTTCGCGTCCGGTCGCGCCAGCGGCGAACGCAAACGCCGTCAGGCCGCGCAACTCGATGCGCTCGCCGCCGCCGTCATCCTCGAACGCTGGCTGCGCGAACCCGACTCCCGCCTTCCCTTGCCCTGAGCGCGATTTTTCATGAGCGACCAACCTGTAGCGCAGCTTCATCCCAACGGCAGTCTCCGACACCTGCTTACGCTGGACGGCTTGCCGGCGGAGACGCTTTCGCATCTGCTCGATGATGCCGAGGCGCTGCGACCACAGGCGCTGGGTGGCACTGCGCTGCGCCAGATGCTGGCGGGGCGCACGGTGTGCACCTTGTTCTTCGAACCCTCGACGCGTACGCGCAGCAGTTTTCAGCTCGCGGCGGCGCGGCTTGGCGCCGACATCCTCGGCTTCGACGTAATGGCCTCATCGGCGAAAAAAGGCGAGACCGAACTCGACACCCTGCGCAATCTCGAGGCGATGGGCGTGGATTGTTTCGTGGTGCGGCATGCCGACAACGGCACGGTCGCGACGCTGGCGGCAGGCGCGCACGCGCGTACGCGTTTCATCAATGCCGGCGACGGTCGCAGCGCGCATCCGACGCAGGGTCTGCTCGACATGCTGACCTTGCGCCAGCGCAAGGGTCGCGATTTTTCCAAGCTGCGCGTGTTGATCGTCGGTGACGTCAAGCATTCACGCGTCGCGCGTTCGGACATCCACGCGCTGCGTACGCTCGGTGCCGGCGAAATCCGCGTCTGCGGTCCGGCTTCGCTGCTACCCGAAGATGACACGCTGCGCGGTTGCCGGGTCACGCGCAATTTCGACGCCGCGCTTGAAGGCGTCGACGCGATCATGATGCTGCGCCTGCAACGCGAGCGCATGGAGGAAGGCCTGGTGCCGTCGCTGGAGCAGTATTTCCGCGACTACGGGCTGACGCCGGAGCGCGTTGCGCTGGCGAAGCCCGATGCCATCGTCATGCACCCGGGGCCAATGAATCGCGGCGTCGAGATCGCACCCACGGTGGCCGACGGTCCTGCCTCGGTGATCCTCGATCAGGTCAGCAACGGCGTCGCCGTGCGCATGGCAGTGCTGCGCGCGGTGCTTGCGGGTTGAAGGCGAGTTGATGGCGCACGCAGTCGTCGCTCCTACACAACAACAGCGACGCGGTTATTGCTCGCTGTCGACGCTGCCGTTCTTGAAGTCCCAGGTGCGCGTGATGTAGAGCTCGTCGACGCTTTCCGCGGTTTTCGGTAGTGGCGGGAAGGGTTCGGCGAGCCTGACGGTCCTCGCGGCGGCCTGGTCGAGCACTTTCACACCGCTGGGCGTGACGATGGTGATACCGCCGACGTTGCCGTCGCGGCGGATCACCACGGTCATCACCAGGCGTCCGCTGAGATTTTGCCGGCGCGCGAGTTCGGGATAGTTGAGGTTGCCGACGCGTTCGACTTTTTCCACCCAGGCGCGCATGTAGGACGCGTACTCGTATTGCTGGGTGCTCGCGGAAATGAATTTGCGCTTGGGCCGCTTGGCGTAAAGCGCCTGCCGGCGTTCGATCTCGGCCGCCAGCCGCGCCATTTCCAGGCTTTGCTGCATGAGCTGCCGGCCGGTGGGCAGTGGCGCGGGATCGCTGCTGGGTTGTTCCTCGGGGTTCGGCACGCGGACGGCGCTGGCGCCTACGGTGGTCACCATGCGCTGCAGCGGATCCGGCGCCGGCGGCGGCGCCTGTGCGGGCATCGGCTGCGGTGCCACACCGGGCTGCGGTTTCGGAACCTGGCCGACCTGGTCGTCACGTGGCCGCTGCGAGGTATCGCTGTCGCCACCACCCTGGTTGTTGGCCTGGGCAATGAAATCGGCGTGCTTGGGAGCATCGGGCGTGCTTGTCTGGGTGAGGATCACATCCAGAGTCGGCACCACGGGCGCGGCGTCGTCGCGGCTGAAGCCGATGCCCAGGATCAACACGCCGAAGCAGATCAGCGACAGTGCCAGCGTCGCCGACAGGCGTTCGCTGGGTCCGATCGTGGGGCCTGGACGGGGACCGGTGGCGGGTGGGGCGGGGGTCGAACTCATCAGGGCCTCATGCCCGCGCGCGCCTCGCCTCGATGGCGTCGAACAGGGTCGCGGCGATGTTGAGGCCGAACTCGTGGTCGAGCTCGCGCACGCAGGTCGGGCTGGTGACATTGACCTCGGTCAGGTAGTCGCCGATCACGTCCAGGCCGACGAACATCATGCCGCGGCGCTTGAGTTCCGGCCCGACCTGGGCGGCGATCCAGCGGTCGCGCTCGGACAATGGCCGGCCTTCGCCGCGACCACCGGCGGCGAGGTTGCCGCGGAATTCGTCACCCTGCGGGATCCGTGCCAGGCAATACGGCATCGGCTCGCCGTCGACCAGCAGGATGCGTTTGTCGCCGTCGCGGATCTCCGGCAGGTAGCGCTGGGCCAGGGCCAGGTGCTGGCCGTTCTCGGTCAGGGTCTCGAGGATGACATTGAGGTTGGCGTCGCCGGCGCGCGCCTGGAAGATCGAGCGGCCGCCCATGCCGTCCAGCGGCTTGAGCACGCAGTGTCCTTGTTCGGCGACGAACGCGCGCAGTTCAGCGGCGTTGCGGGAAATTAGCGTAGGCGGGCAGCATTGCGGGAAGAGCAGGGCAGCCAGCTTTTCGTTGAGGTCGCGCAGTCCCTGGGGGTCATTGACCACCAGCACGCCCTCGCTCTGGGCCAGCGACAGGATATGGGTGTCATGCAGATAATCGGCATCGACGGGTGGGTCGGTGCGCATCAGCACCACGTCGATCCCGGCCAGCGGTCGGGTCTGCACTTCGCCCAGGGTGTACCACTTGCCCGGATCGTCGGCGACGGTCAGCGCGGCCATGCGCGCCATCGATCGGCCGTCGCTGATGCCCAGGCCGCCCGGCACGACATAGTGCAACTGGTGTCCGCGTCGCTGGGCTTCGAGCAGCATCGCGAAACTGGTGTCCTTGACGATCTTGATGGCCCCGATCGGGTCCATGACGACAGCCACGTGCAAAGGCATGCGCACATCCATTCAAGCGGTGATCTGCGCGCTAGCCTAGCAGGGCCGACCTGCGACCGTGCAGGGTGTCACGGATCGTTGTGTCCACCCCGTGGCGCGCTTGACACATTTCCCCCGCGCTGGGATATAAGCTACGTGGCCAAACACCAGCGGATGGTGTGCCGAGATGCCATGCCATGGGGAGTCAGATGGAAGGAAGCAATCTCAACGGCTTGCGCGTGATGGTCATCGATGATTCGAAGACCATCCGCAGGACGGCGGAAACCTTGCTGAAAAAGGAAGGTTGCGACGTGGTCACCGCCACCGATGGTTTCGAGGCGCTGGCGAAGATCGCCGACCATCAGCCGCAAATCATTTTCGTCGACATCATGATGCCGCGTCTGGATGGCTATCAGACCTGCGCGCTGATCAAGAACAACCAGATGTTCAAGGGCACGCCGGTGATCATGCTGTCGTCCAAGGACGGCCTGTTCGACAAGGCCCGCGGCCGCATCGTCGGCTCCGAGCAATACCTCACCAAACCGTTCACCCGCGACGAATTGCTGTCCGCCATCCGAACCTACGTGCCCGGAGGCTGAGCGCGACCATGGCCAAGCCCGCCCCCAGCCAGCGCAGCAGTTCCTTCGACACCTTGCTCGATTACGAGGATCGTTCACTCGCGCACGTCGCCGGCCGTCCCGAGATGATCGAGGCGCCAGGACACTGGCGCGGCGTCGGTTTTCGGCTCGGGCAGCGCCGGCTGGTGTCCTCGTTCGACGAAGTCATGGAAATCCTCGCGCTGCCGCAGGTCACCGCGGTGCCGGGTGCGCAGCCGTGGATGCTGGGCGTCGCCAATATCCGCGGCAGCCTGCTGCCGGTGGTCGATCTCAAGCAGTTTCTCGAAGGCGAACGCACTGTCGTGCATGAAGGCCAGCGTTGCCTGGTGGTGCGCCAGGCCGGCGGCAATGTCGCGGTGATCATCGACGAGCTGTTCGGTCAGCGTACTTTCAACGATTCCCATCGGGCCGACATGTCCGGTGAAAACGATGGGCGTTACGCCCACTTCGTCAGCCAGGTCTATCGACTGGCAGACATATCTTGGGGTGTGTTCAGCATGGCAATGCTGACGCGCACGCCTGAATTCCGGCAGGCCACCGCTTGACGGTGGTTTTCGAAGCAATTCCTTGGGGTGAGGTCCAGACATGAGCACGAATTCAAGCTCGATTTCCGACAAGATCAGCAACTTTGGCCTGCGAGCCTGGTCGGTGATCCTGGCCATTTCACTGATCGTTTTCGCAGTGAACTTCGCGTACTCCACGTACCTGTCCCGACAGGAAAACAACGCTCGAGGCGTGACCGCGGAATTGCAGGTGCTCTCGCAGCAGCTGGCGAAATACTCCAAGGAAGCCATTGAAGGCAACGCGGAATCCTTCGGCGAATTCACCGCCACCAAGGCGCGCATCGACGCCATCGTCACTGCCTTGCGCAAGGGCGGTGCCGAGGGCGTCCCCGGTTACGAAGGCAGCGTGCGCGAGCCCGGCGTGAGTTCGGCGCTCAAGAAAGTGACCGGCATCTGGACCAAGATGTCCCTGGACGCGGATCGCATCGGCAAGAGCCAGCAGCAGATCCTCAACCTCACTGACACCGCCAACAGCTTCAACACGCGCATCCCGCTGCTGTCGGCCCGCCTCAACGAAGTCGTGACATCGATGTCCGACAGCGGCGCTTCCTCGACGCAGATCAACTTGGCCAACCGCCAGCTGGTCCTGGTTGACCGAATGTCCCGCCGCGTGACGGAAATCCTGGCCGGCGGCGACCGCGCCGTGACCGCCGCCGACGCGCTCTCGCGCGATAGCGCGGTGTTTGCCAACGTGCTCTCGGGCCTCAAGCAGGGCAATCCGGACATGGGCATCACCGCCGTGACCAACCCGGCTGGCCGCGCCGCCATCGAAGGCGTCGAAAAGCTCTACGGCGATTCGCAGAAGGAAATGGACAGCATCCTGCAGGCGTCCACCGACCTGTTCGAAGTGCAACAGGCTTCGGCCTCGATCTCCGGCGACTCCAACGTGCTGCTTGAAGATGCGCAGGCACTGTTTGGTACGTTCGGCTCCAGCCTCGGTCGTTTCTTCCCGAACAACTTCTGGGCAATTGGTTCCGGCCTGATCGCCCTCGGCGCGATCATCGGTCTGCTCTGGACCGTCAGCCGCGACCAGCGCCGCGCACTGGCCAGCACGCAAGAGCTCAACCAGCGTAACCAGGAAGCCATTCTGCGACTGCTCGATGAAATGGGCTCGCTCGCCGAAGGCGACTTGACGGTAAAGGCAACGGTCACCGAAGACATCACTGGCGCGATCGCCGACTCCATCAACTTCGCCGTCGAAGCTCTGCGATCACTCGTATCGACCATTAACGAGACCGCCGTGCAGGTGGCTGCCGCTGCCCAGGAAACGCAGGCGACCGCCATGCACCTTGCAGAGGCCGCCGAACACCAGGCGCAGCAGATCACTTCGGCGTCGGCGCAGATCAACGAGATCGCATCGAGCATCGATCAGGTGTCGAAGAACTCCGCCGAATCGGCCGACGTGGCGCAGCGCTCCGTGCAGATCGCCGCGAAAGGCGCCGATGTGGTGCGGCAGACGATCCAGGGCATGGACAACATCCGTGACCAGATCCAGGAGACCTCGAAGCGAATCAAGCGCCTTGGTGAGTCCTCGCAGGAAATCGGCTCGATCGTCGAACTGATCAACGACATTGCCGAACAGACGAACATTCTTGCTCTTAACGCCGCCATTCAGGCCGCGTCCGCCGGTGAGGCGGGCCGAGGCTTCGCGGTCGTGGCCGACGAAGTGCAGCGACTCGCGGAACGCGCTTCGAACGCGACCAAACGAATCGAAGCGCTGGTGCAGACGATTCAGTCCGATACCAACGAAGCGGTGAGTTCGATGGAACAGACCACCGCGGAAGTGGTGGCCGGTGCGAGGTTGGCGGAAGACGCCGGCCTGGCGCTGGGCGAGATCGAAAAGGTCTCGAACGACTTGGCCGACCTCATCCAGAACATCTCCACCGCGGCCCGCCAGCAGTCCACCGCAGCGACCAACATCACCGCGACGATGTCCGTGATTCAGGAAATCACCACGCAAACCTCGCAGGGTGCGAGCCAGACGGCCGAGTCGATCGGAAACCTGGCGCAGCTCGCTGCCGACCTGCGTCGTTCGGTCGCCGACTTCAAACTGCCGGCGGTCTGATCCTTGCGGATCGTGTCCCGATGGGTGGCATTGGCAATGGTTTGGTGTGGACGCCGCTCCTGGCGTCCGCTCACTGACAGGACCTCGGCATGAGGCTGCACGAAAATATCGATTTCACCACGCTGACCTGGGTCAAGCCCGAGCTCGACGAGACGCTCAAGCAGGCACGCGATGCGTTGCAGGCTTACGTCGAGGACGGCCAGGATCCCGCCCAGCTGCGCTCCTGCGCCAGTCTCCTGCATCAGGTGCAGGGCACGCTGCGCATGGTCGAGCTGTACGGCGCGGCGATGGTTGCCGAGGAAATGGAGCAACTGTCCAAGGCGCTGGTCGGCGACACCGTCGCCAATCGCGACGAGGCCTACGGCGTGTTGATGCAGGGCATCGTGCAGCTGCCCGATTATCTCGAGCGCCTGCAGAGCGGCCACCGCGATATTCCAATCGTGCTGTTGCCCGTGCTCAACCAGTTGCGCGCCGCGCGTGGCGAAAAAGGCCTTGCGGAAAGCGTGCTGTTCTCGCCGGATCTGTCGCGGCCCTTGCCTGCATCGGCACAGGGTCCGGCCGAGCCCTTGCCGGTCGATCAGCTGCGTCGTCGCGCCGAAGCCCTGCGCGGCCTGTTCCAGGGCGCGCTGCTCGCCTGGCTCAAGGACGACAACAGCGCCAACACCATCCGTGACCTCACCGACGTCTGCGAACAACTCGTGCCGATCACCTCGGCCGAACCCGCGCGCCGTCTGTTCTGGGTTGCCGCCGGCACGCTGGACGCGCTGGCCAAGAATGCGTTCCCGGTCAGCAAACCGCTCAAGCAGGCGCTGGCCAAGGTCGAGCGCGAGATCAAGCGTCTCGCCGAAGGTGGCGATGCCGCGTTCCGCACCGATCCACCCATCGAACTCACCAAGAATCTGTTGTATTTCGTCGCCCATGAAGGCAGTGACGACGGCCGCATCGGCGAAATCCGCGAGGTCTTCGGCCTCACCGACAACGTGCCCAGCGAAGCCGAACTCGCGCACGCGCGTGGCAGCCTGACCGGTCACAACCGCGCCCTGCTCGAAACCGTCGCCGGCGCGATCAAGGAAGACCTGTTGCGCGTGAAAGACGCGCTCGATCTGCATCTGCGCACGCCCGGCTCCTCGCCGGCCGAACTCATCGCCCAGGTCGAGGCGCTCGATCGTGTCGCCGATACGCTCGGCATGCTCGGTCTCGGCGTGCCGCGTCGCGTCGTGCAGGAACAGCGCACCGCGATCCATGACGTCACCACCGGCCAGCGCAAGAACGACGAAGCGACCCTGCTCGACATCGCCGGCGCACTGCTCTATGTCGAAGCCAGCCTCGATGACCAGGTCGAGCGCCTCGGCCAGGGCGAGGCCGAATCCGCAGCCACGCCGACCTCGGCGATGCCGATGCCGGGCACCGAGTCGCGCAAGCTGCTCGAAGTGCTGGTGAAGGAAGCGATCACCAACTTCGCGCAGGCGCGTCAGTGTTTCGTCGCATTCGTGGAAACCCATTGGGACCACGCCCAACTTACCGACGTGCCGCGTCTACTCGAGGAAGTTTCCGGCGCGCTGCGCATTCTCGACCTGCAGGCGCCTTCCGAATACCTGACGGCCGTGCGCCGCTTCACCGAAAGCGAGCTGCTGCGTCGCCATCGCGTGCCCAACGGCCAGCAGATGGATCGTCTCGCCGATGCACTGGCCAGCCTCGAGTATTTCCTTGAAGCGCTGCGCGATCGTCGTCCGAACCGCGAACAGATCCTCGATGTCGCCCGGCAAAGCCTGGAGTCGCTGGGTTACTGGCCGTTGCCGGAACAGGACGCTGCCGATGCCCTGGTCGCGGCGAAGCCGCCGGTCGAAGCTGCACCCTCTGCCGCTGCGCCCACCACACCGAAGGCGCTCGAACCTGCCGCAGTCGACGTCGCACCTGCGACGCCTGCGCCGGAGATCGAAGCTCCGGTCGTCGCTGCGCTGTCGGAAATAACCGAAGCGCCCAGCGTCGAAACACCGGCGTTCGAAGCGCCGGTCCTGCCGATCGCTGCTGCCGTCGCCGCTGTGCCCGTGGCCGCCGCGCTCGCGGCTGCGCCCATCGCTGCCGCACCGGTGTCGGGCATGGTCCCGACCGGCGGTCTGCCGCGCATTCCCGGTTTCGATGGCGCCAGCAACGAGGAAATCGACGACGAAATCCGCGAAGTCTTCCTCGAAGAATTCGAAGAGGAAATCGGCAATCTCGATCAGCTGCTGCCGCCCTGGCGCAACAAGCCCGACAGCGCCGAACTGCTGCGGCCGATTCGCCGCGTTTTCCACACGCTCAAGGGCAGTGGTCGCCTGGTCGGTGCGAAAACCCTGGGCGAGTTCAGCTGGAAAGTGGAGAGCATGCTCAACAAGGTGCTCGACAACTCGCGTCCCGCCACACCTGCGGTCGTGTCCCTGATCGAGCAGGCGTTCACCAATCTGCCGCTGCTGCGCGCCGCGCTGCAGGGCGAAACCGTGCACGCCGATCTCGCCGGCATCGAAGCCGTCGCCGAGCGCATTTCCGCCGGCGAGGAAGCCTTCTACAGTCCTTCGCCGCTGGCCGCGGTGTCCGCCGACATTCCGGTCGGTGGCCTCGCCGATGTCGCGCCCGTCGCAGAACACGCGCCCGTCGCAGCCGTTTCTGAGCCGCATCCGGCAGCCGTTGCCGAACCCGCTCACTTCGACCGCGCTGCCATTGCGAGCGCAGACACGGTCTCCGACGCCACGGAAACGCCGGCGTTCGCGATCGATCCGGTGCTGTTTGAAATCCTCAAGCCGGAAGTCGACGGCCACCTGGAAACGATCGACGCCTGGCTCGCCGAATGCGCCGCACGCGGTCCGCAGCCGGTTACCGATCCGTTGCTGCGTTCCGTGCACACGATGAATGGTGCGTTCGCGATGACCGAGGTGTCGGTGATCACCGACGTCACTGCGCCACTGGAAGGCTTCCTCAAGCGCTCGCTCGCGCAGCACCGCGTCCCCGGTGCCGATGGCGTCGCGCTGGTGACCGACACCGCGCAGGCGATCCGCCAGACCATCATCGCGCTCGAACGTCCACGCGCCGCCTTGCCGGACTTCCCGGAACTCGCTGCGCGCGCGCAGGCCCTGCGCGACCAGCTGCCCGATTCGATGCTGCCGAGCGTCGGCTTCCATTCGGATGCCGATTACGGCACGACGACGATGCCGACGGCCGTGGTCATGGAAGCGCCCGATGTCTCGGGTATTCCGGATTTCGCCGCCGCCGCACCGACTCACGTCGAGGAAGTACACGCAGAAGCCGCTCACCTCGATGCTGTGCCGGTCGAACATGCGCAGGCTGAACACGAACACGCCGAGGCCACGCATTTCGAAGAAATGCAGATCGAGGAAGCGCACGCGGAAACGCCGCACGTCGAAGAAACGCATGTCGAAGAGACGCATGCCGCGCCGATGCATTTCGAGGAACTGACGCTGGACGATGCGCACCTCGAACCGATGCATGCAGAAGACGCCGGTGTCGACGCGCTGCACCTCGAAGATCTTCATGGCGAACCCGCGACGGCGCACGAGTTGGCGCTGGAAGAGCATCCGGCGGAAGCGTTCGAATTCGTCGAAGCGACGCCCGAGCCCGAGCTCGCCGCGCATGGCGAAGGACACGCGGAAATGCCTGCCGCAGAGCATGCGGAAGAGCAGGCCGAGCAGCACGTACATGCCGCTGCCGACGCACCGGAACCCGAGCTGCTGTCGCTCGACGATTTCCTGACCGCCGAAGCTGGCGAGTCGGCGTTCGCGTTGCACGAAACCGCGCCGGAAGCGGAAGCCGCGCCGACACCGGAAGCTGCCGCCGAACCGGAGCCGGCGCTGGCCGTTCCGACGGGTGCGCCTGCCGACGATGCGCTTGCGGCGATGATCGCGGCCTACTCCGCGGAAGCGCCGGTGCTCGCCTCGACCGCGCCCGCCGCGGCGGAAATCAGCGTCGATGTGCCGGTCGAAAGCATCGATCACGCGGCCGAGGTTCTGCCGGTTGCCGAATTGCATGGCGATCATGATCTCGAGCATCACGATTTCGAACACATCGAAATGGTCGATCACGACGCTGCGGCGGAACACGTCGATTTCGCGCATACCGATCTGGTCGATCATGAAGCGGCCGATCACGCGGCTGTACATGCCGCGCCTGCCGCCGCTGGAGCCGACGCCTACTACGGCATGAGTCTGGAAGAACTCGAAGCGCTTACCTCGCCCGAGTCCGCCACGCATGCTGCCGAAGGAAGCGCCGCGCACGGCGATGACGCGTCGGCCCACGCCACGCACGAAGAACCCGAAATCTTCTTCGCCGACGAGCCCGAGCCCGAAGTCGCTGCGCCGGCGCCGGCACCCGTCGCCGAAGTTACGACGGTTTCGCGTCCGCAGGTCCCGGTCGCCCACGATCCTGCGGATCCGGAAGACGATCTCGACACCTCCGACCTCGATGTCGAACTGCTCGACATTTTCCTCGAGGAAAGCAACGACATCCTCGATCACTCCGACGGCATGCTCGCCGGATTGCGCGAGAACACCCGCGACCGCGAACTGGTTGTCGGTCTGCAGCGCGATCTGCATACGCTCAAGGGCGGCGCGCGCATGGCCGGCATCTACGCCGTCGGCGATCTCGGTCACGCGATGGAATCGCTGCTCGAGGCCGTCGCCGAAGGTCGTCAGCAACTCGACGATCGCGGCGTGGTCGTGCTCGAGCGCGGTTTCGACCGCCTGCATGGCATGGTCATGCGCATCGGTGATCGCAAGATGATCGCGCTGCCGGCCGGATTGATCGCACAGGTCGAAGCGCTCGCGCGCGGCCAGTCGCTCGATACGCTCACTGAAGCCGCCGCGCCCAGCCCTGCGGTCGAAACCAAGCTCGACGTGCAGGCGCGCGCCGCCGGCGTGGTCGCGGCGCCGGTATCCACGGCACCGCAGCCGCTGGAAGCCGAAGTGCCGGAGGCCGCCGCGGTTTCCGAATTCGCACCTGTCGCGTTCTCCGCCGTCTCGGCGCTCAAGCCGCTGTCCGCGCCCGTACAGGGCTTGGGCGAGGACGAGGAAGGCGCCAGCGTGCGCGCGCCGCAGGAACAGGTGCGCATCCGCGCCGACTTGCTCGACCGCCTGGTGAACTACGCCGGCGAAGTGGCGATTTATCGCGCCCGCCTTGAACAGCAGTTGGGCGCGTTCCGATCCAACCTTGGCGAACTCAACCAGACCACCACGCGTCTGCGCGAACAGCTGCGCCGTCTCGATATCGAAACCG
>Ga0207983_1000082_pt1 | contig 11788 bp, 16 predicted proteins | sample SoimicmetaGmgHMB_FD_188341 | JGI IMG/M metagenome (GOLD analysis project Ga0207983, IMG submission 188341) | Soil and rhizosphere microbial communities from Laval, Canada - mgHMB (SPAdes) (version 2) | ecosystem: Environmental > Terrestrial > Soil > Agricultural land | place: Laval, Canada...
TTGTCCTCAACGGCCTTCCTGGTGACAATGTAACCGAGACTCAATTCTCGCATCTCGGCGCTGTACATCCAACGCTCGCCAGCCCTGTCATCGTAGAAGGTAGAAGCGCCTTCACCCTTCTCTCTCGCAAGCGGCAGGTACGCCATCTGCGTGCGGCGTTCGAGCGCCATCTTGGATGATCGCTTCTCGAAACAGCGCGACCACTTGGTCTCGATCTTCTTGTAGCGCCCCTCGACCGCAGCAAGGCCAGGGAACAGCTCGTTCTTGATACTCGCAAGATCAACAGCCATGACTTATCCTTTCCCTGCCCGCGCCTTAGACGCCGACCATCTGTTTGAAGATGTGATCGTTCCAGGCCACCTGAACGATGTTGAAAGCCGAGGTGTGGTCGTAGCCATTGCCAACCATCGGCGCGGGATCACCTAGCTGCACGACACGGAAGGTGGCAGTGGCGGAAGCCGCTGGCGTAGCCAGCGACCACTTGGAAAATCCGGTGGTGGAGGCAACGACGGTGGGATTGGCAGTCATCCCAACATCGGCAAAAGCGACGGGACCAGCCGCCGCTTGCACCTCGAACACCACATTGGGATCATCGATGATGAAGACATCGACATCGCCTACGGCTCCGGCCCCTGGCCAATAGTTTGACCAGATCGGATAGCCGAGCGCGGCTGCGAGATAGTGACAGCCGACATACACGCCAAGCGCGGAATGGTCCGCTATCGCAGCAGGTGCGACCTGGACATAGCCGGAGGCTAGTTGCTGTACGACATCGCCGCGATTGAGCGCGCCTGCCGTGTTCAGCATCTTGCGGGTGGTGTGACCTCCGGTCCAAGCTGCGCCATCGAGACGGCGGCAAGGGCGGAATCCAAATGCAGAGTCAATGTTCGCCATAAGCTGGCTCCCCCTTGAGGGTTTACCGGCCTTGGCGAGCTTCGCCGCGTCCGTGAGGTCAGGCTGCTAACGGCCCCCGAGCTTCGGAAACCACCCCTATTCGGGGATTTCGATGGCCTCTCGCGAGGTACGAACAACCGGGGTCGTTCGCGGAGCTTGCCCCTCGGGGGCTTCGGCCATCTTCTGGCGATGCACCTGCATGGCGCGAGTCGCCCGAACATAATCCTCTTCTCTGGCCTGTACTGTCAAGCGCATAGGCCTTTCCATCAGGATCATGTCGTTGACGAGGACCGGCCCCTCAGTTCCCGGTGGAGCGAATCGATCAGGGAACATGGTGTGCGGCACAGGCCGCCAGCCCTGATCGTGATAGGCGCGCATCAGTGCAAAGTCCCGCTTGCCGTACACCTCGTAGGTGTTCCACTGAAAGTCAGTCTCGCGCGCAATCTGCTCCTTGGTGCCTTTCCCATTGGTCGGGCAATATATCCGCCTGATGTCATCGATGTCGTAGGGATTGATGACGGCATCCCCTGTCCGCATGCGCTGACGGCCATCATCGATAATGGGCCGGATATCGCCGCGCTGCTCGGGGCGCTGGTGCTCTTCACGTAGGTTGTTAGGTGACGGGATTCTGTCCATCATAAACTCCTAGGTAATGGGGGTAATCCGCCCTTCCTTGAGCAGCTTCACGTAATTGGTGGCCCACTCGGTGGGCGTGACCCCCTGCTCCTCGGCCAGCCGCCGCATCTTCGGGGTCAGGCGGAAAGTGCCAGGAGCAAGATTATCACCACCAGGAGCAGGACCACGAGTGACTGGCGCTGAGTAGCTGGGGATGCGCTGCTCTGCTGGAGCCGCTGCCACACCATTGGACTCACCGTTGCTTCCCAAGACCTGCTCCACATACTGGAAGTACGACTCGGTATCGACGGTATGACCGGCATCCAGCGCCTTGTCATGAGCGTCGATGGCGATCTTCTTGAGCGTGCCATCACTACGCATCAGCTCGGTGTGCTTGCGCAGGAACGCCTGCGTAGCTGGTGTGCGACCTTTGATCGCCCGCTCCACCGGATCCACTGGCACCTGTGGCTGCTGCACCTGCGGTACAGACTGCCGTGGTTGCTGCCGCTGCGGCTGCTGCTGCCGCTGCTGCTGCAGAGCAAGCTTCTCGCGCTCCGCAATGGCCAGCGCGCCGCCGATACGCCCAAGCCGCTTGTTGATCTCGGCAGCGGCCTTGAAGTCCCCCTCATTCATGGCATGCTCAGATTGAGCTGCCAGCGTGTCCATCTCCCCCGCCATGCCCTGAATCTGGCTATCTACGTAGGCCTCATAATTGGTGCCGCCGCGCCGCTCCGCCTCCTGGGCATACTGGATGGCTTGATCACGCTCAGCCGCAATACGCCGCGCCGTCTCATCGGACTGCGCCCGCGCCCTGCGCTCGTTGGCGATCTGCTGCTCCAGGTCTTTCAACCCGACCTGGGGCGCAACCGCCGGGGGCGGCCCAGGAACCGGAGCAGGCTTGGCTTCAGCCTTAACCTCAGTCTTAACCTCGGTCTCTGGCTCAGCATTAAGGTTAACGACTAGATCCTCTTCACCTTCGTCTGCCATTGTCCTCTCCAATCAGTACACCAGCTTTGGATCCGTAATCTTCCCAAGGATCCTCACGTCAGGGATCCAGCGGCAATGCACCCGATTGATCGTGTGCTGCCGAGCGTCGTGGATGTCCCAGATGATCCACTCGCCAATTTTCACATCTTGGCCTTTGAACTTGTTGCGGTCGTCGTCCACGAAGGCCAGCGGCCCCTTGCCGAGAACCAGCCCGACCTTGCCCTGCCACAGCGCCTCATCCTGCGATTTCTCCGAGCGGAAGAACTTCTGACCGCCGGGAAGGACCTCGAACGCTGGAAGGTAGTAGGTCGCCGCAATCACGTAATTGCCGAACCAAGTGACGTTATCCATCCAGAGCTGACACCGGGACAGCATAAACTCGGCAGGATCTGCGGCGTACTCCTCGGCCTCGTGCTCGTTATTCCAGGGGGTCTGCGCCCCCTGCGCCATGGTGGTCAGGCTCTGTGCCGCCAAGATCGCCATCAGTTCGCTCTCCCGAGGTGATCACGATCCTGATCATCATCACCATTCATCTTGCGTACCCGCTCATTCATCGTCTTCATCGCCAGCTCGATCCCCTCGATCCGGCCTATGGTCCGCTGATATGCCTCCCAGGTCTGCACGGCCCGGAGCCCTTGGTGGAGCCCCGGTCTCTCGTTGTCGCCAAACAGAACCTGATTGAGATCACGCTCCAGCGCGTCCCGCAGAAATATGTCGTCGCGGTCGAGCATCAGATCTCCGTCTTGGCAGGCAGCTTTGCCGCCACTTTGGAATCCCGCAGTCGCGCCAGTCCAGTAGCGGCACCCACCTTCTTCACCGCGCCACCCTTCTTGAACTGGAACTTGCTGCCAGCACCTGCAGCACCCGGCACGGCACCCGGCTTGAACCCGGCACTCTGATTGGCCCGCATCAGGCTCTGCGTGGACCCGGCAGCCGCCTGACCCGCCTTCTCCGCCGCGCTCGCGGCAGCATTCGCCGCCTTGGTCGCGTAGTCGGTCGTGCCAGCGGGAGACGTGGGACTAAGGGACTTCCCCAACCCGGTCAGCCCCTTCATCACGCCCGATAGACTTGATTTGGACGCATCGGCAGCCGGAGCCGAGACCGAGGTGCTGCTAGCCTGAGGCTCGTCCACCTCATCCCCGTCCTCGTGGTACGTGACCTTGCCACCGCCAGCGTACTTCTTGCCCTTCATCATCCTGGCAAAGAGCTTTTTGTCCTGCGCCTCGTCGTCGTGAACCTCACCGCCCTTCTTGTAGCCAGGACCGCGAATGCCGGGGCCTCCCGGCTTGCCAATCATCGGCTTTCCGGGCATCGGCCCCTGACCAGGGACCGGCGCGGGCGCGAACGGCCTGCGGCCCGGAGGAGCGCCTGCAGCACCTAGTCCACCAGCGAGTGGGCCTCCGTTAGCCTTTTTTTTTATGTGCCCACCGTCTTTGAAGCCTTTTCCCCAATTGTGATAGGTCGATCCAACCGAGCCGCCAGCAGCCATGCCAGGGGGTCTAATCGCTGGCATGGGTGGCGGCCCGACTGGACCCGCTGCAGCAGGAGGCGGCACGTTCACGTTTACAGGCGGTCCACCGGCACCGGGCGGCCCCATCGGAGGACGCGGCGGAGGCAGACCGCCAGCCCCGCCAACCGGAACAGGTACGGGCCGATTGACAGGCACAGGCACCGGCACCGGGCGCGGCCCAGCCGCACCGCCGCCACCGGGCGAGGCAATGATGATGTTCGTGGTGGAATGGCCCTTCTTCTTGGCCTTGCTGCCACCAACGGTCCCGCCAAAAGCGAAGTGGTTAGCGGGACGATCCGCGCGCTTCTTGGCGGAGCCGCCCGAGATGGTCAGCTCACGCGAGGTACCCGCATTTTTCGCCGGGTAGCTCGTCTTCTTGTACATCGAGGTCGAGCCGAAAGACTTCCCGGCTTTTGCACCGAGCCTACCTAGACGGCGTTTTTCGGAGGCTTTCGCTTGTGAAGCATACGGATGCGCCATGGTGGTTCTCCTGTTTTCTGCCTCCAACCGAGAACGAACGGCCAGCGTGACGCCAACCGCCAGATCATCCCCGGACAGTATACGTACCAGATTCCGTGGTTTACGTGCTCGATCTTCAAATAATCCTCCCCCTGGACGGGGATAGCTGCGTCTGTGGCGGGGCAATCATCTGCGGCCACTGCCGCACGAACTGTTCCGCGACCGGGGTCGCCAGCGGATGGATCAGCGCGCCCTCGGCGAGATTCATCTGCTCCTGCGCCATCTGCTGCTGCTCGATCTTCTCCCGCGAGGCGCGCTCTTCCCGGTTATTGGTCAGCTTCATGTACTCCTTGAGGATATCCATCTTCGTATCCTGCTGATCCAGCAGGGCCTGCATCTGCGAGTCGTCTTTCTTCTGCGCCAGCTCCCGCAGCTTGAACTGCAGCTCGGCCATATCAACCATGACCTTCGGGTCCATACCCTGCTGCTGGTCACCTTTCTTCGACATCAGGTCGCTGACATTACCCATACCGACCATGGTCGCCACACGCCGGATCACCGCCGGGATATCCCACTCATCTGCTTTGAGCTGAACGAGCTGCACCAATGCGACAGCCTTCATGACCCTTATCGTGTGGCTCGGCGTGTTGGGGTCCGCTTGCGGCGTGAGATTGCACTCCTGTAGTGCTCGCACGAGATCTTCCCGCTCCCAATCGCGCGCTGGCGAGGGCTGAGCGCATAGGAGGCTGTCTGGATCATCAATGAACAGATCCCGCAGCAGCGAGAACTCTTCCGCCTGGGCAATGTGCATCCCCTTGTGGACAGAATCCAAAACCTTGACCGCCTGATCCAGCATGGCAAGCGTCGTGCCGACAGGAACATCCTGCCGTCCCTCCCCGACCATCAATTCGGGCGTCCCGCCGACACGACGTGCCTCCTCCTCGATGTGCTGAGTGACCTGAACCAGCCCCGCCGTCACGTCCTTGTAGGGCAAGGGCATCACGTTCTGACCGATGGGCTGACCGCCAGTGTTGATTTTTACGCCCGAGCCCAGCCCCACCCGGAAATTCATGGTGTCCTGGCGACCCACGGTCTCAGAATAAAGAAACCCTGGCCAGGAGCTGAAAGCTGCACTGTCCAGGGCCAGTCGCCACGCCGTGGTGATCGCGGCTGTCGCGTTACCCATGATGTTGAGAAGACCTATCCCGTAGAAGCCGAGGCCCTCTACGAACGGGTACTTCACGATGGGCATATGTTTTAAGTAACGATCATCGTCTTGCTTCCAGTTCCGCCGCACCTCCAGGATGGTCTGAGAATCCTTGTCGATGGTGACACGATAGGGAAGGGGCAGCCCCGTGATCTTGCCCTTCTCCTTGTGCTCGAACCCGGCAACGTCCAGCTCGCAGTAGCACTCGTAGATCGTGTGCTTGTAATCCTCTGGCCGCATCGAGTAGGGGCTGAGCCCCGCCACGTCCTTCTCGGCGCGCTCGACCGCGTCAGGGTCCGGGGGAGATGGCGAGATAATGTCTTGATCCAAATACGTCCCGGCGAGCTGCATCCGCCTCAACATGGATTGTTGCATATTGATACGATGCGTTACCCGAGCGCAGTCTGCGAGGGAAACCTCATTATCGCTGACAATGATATCGTCGGCATCGCTGGCGCGTGACACCGGACGACGCAGGATCGGACAGCGATAGACCTTCTTGAAGGCGCAGCCGCCAAAGCCCTGCATGAAGAACATGCGATTGGTGTCGGGATAGTAGGGCCGGTCCACCACCGTAAGATACCTGTTGAACAGGCCCTCCAGGTCTTCCGCCAGGATGTCAGAGTCATCCTTGATCCCAGCCTGTTCGTACTTCTGCTGCCGAGAGGGGGTCTGCGTGGTGTTCCAGTTGGCGATCTTGACCGGGCCGCCTGCCGGAAGAAGCTCGCCCCTGGCATTGGCCTGGAAGCGCATCACCGCGTCCAGCATGATCGGAGAGCGTATCGTCGCCTGCCCCTCGACCGCTGTATCGGCATCCGCAGAGGGTGATCTCGGACTTTCTACTTTAAGGGCTAAGTGCTTGATCCCAGCAGCTCTTCGGTCGATCCAGTCTTGCCGGGACTGCAAATCAGCATCGATGCCATTTAAGAGTTCGTCACAGATACGGCCAAGCTCGTTGTCATCGATATACATCGCCAAGTTGGTGTCGTGGACCTTGGCCCCGGCGGGATCGACCTTGCTGGGCTTTCGTCCGTCCAGACGGATGATCAGACTTCCATCCGCCTCCTCGATGCCAACTTCCTCGACCGGCTCGTCGGCGTCTTCCTGCAGGACGATAATGGTCCCCTCCGGGAGAGAAGGCGGCCTCTGACCGGGTACGGGGTCATCGAGATTGCGATAGTGCTCGGTGGGAGCTGCACCAATACCGTTGGAGCTTCCGTTGATGACGGCCATGGGTGGTGGCTCCAGAATCGCGGGAGCACCATATCATGGCTTTCGGGTAATGGGACCGTCTCCGTTGATGGGACGTATCGGTAAAGTCGGGGCGGGCATCCAGGCGTGCGGAGCCTTGTGCGGTTGCCCTGTATTAGTCCGCCAATCCCCCATAGGGCTGAGCGACATCAACCCCAGCCCCTCGTCACAGGCACAGATCAGCATCACACCCCGAGGCGGTAGGATCTCCATCGAGCGCCAGCCATTGAGGGCGTAGTCGATCATGTGCTCATAGATCGCCGCCAAGGCAGCAAGCTGAGACTGATCGTAAGCCCGCTCCGACCAGCGCCGGATGAACTGGTCCTCGGTCTCCTGCATTAGTCAACCGGGGGAGGCGGAGCGACCTCCGTGTAGATCATCTGAAAGATCGAGGTAGCCGTCGTCAGCCAGAGCTGACGGCGATCTGGCCCCCAGAACGATCCCGGCACCGGCAGCTCCTGCAGCAATCCCATCACGAAGGGATGCAAATCCTCCAGCACCGTCGCATCCTCAACCATCTTCTCCTCCGTCGCTTCCCCTGCCGGATACAGTTCCGTCTTCTTGCGCCTTGCCATCATGCTCTCCCTTTGGTTCGTCCTTGAACACCTCGTCCATCACCTGCCGCCAACGCCCCACACTGACCAGCTCAACCGGATCGATGGCGTGGGCCTCGGTGAGATCCAGTTTACGCGCGACCCGCTCCTTGAGTTCCTCCTTGGTGAGTTCTCTTGCGGTGATCTCCGGGACGACCTTCTCCGGTATAGGCCCCAGCTCACCCTTGTAGAGATTGTCGCCTATCACCATGCGCTTCAACGCAGCGAAGCTCTCAGCGAGACCCTCGTTGTAGGGCGAGATACCGGCTTGCTGCTCAGCGAGCTGCTGGTACATCGCCAACTCTGTTGCCTGCCTCTGAGAGACAGTCGGAGTGCTGCCTTTGCTGCCGCACATCACCGACTCCACAAAATCACGCAGCTTGGCGGAAATATCCTTGCGATCCTCGATCTCGTACCGAGAGATCTTCAGCTTCTTCCTGTTATCGCCCCACCTCGCCATGATCACCAGATGATCGCTCCCGAACTCGACATAGCTGTCGATCCGTATCCCGCCGCCAACCGCGTTTTGCAGCCCCGGTAAAAGCTCGTCCCTGAGGCTCGAAAGAGAGATTGCCAACGTCTCGCCCTCGGTCTTGAGCCTCGCCAATCCCAGATAACGAATCGGCATGTGCCCCCAGATGATACTCATCCCAGTGCAGGATAGAGCGCCTGCGGTGCCCGGACGTACTTGTTCTCATCGATATGATCGAGTTCGTCTTCATCAGGCATCTGTGCCAACCCAAGCTGCCGCAGATGGATCAATGCCTGGGTCATGGCGTCGGCAAGGTCGTCATGCTGACCCTTCGGCAATTCCGCCAGCTCGGTGATCACCTTGTCGGCCCATTCCTTGAACAGGTAGTCGCCATTCCCCGTTCCTTCGGCAGGCGCGTAGATCAGGCCGCATTCGAAGAGATTCTGGACGCTGTAGGCGCGAGCGACCTTGTCACCCTCGGGATTGAGCAACTGCACGCCAAAGTCCGACCGATCCTGCGTTTTCGGGTTAAAACTGAGCAAATCACTGATATGCCGCGCTCTACGGCGTAATTCTTGGGCGACGGGGTGCCCTGACGCCTTGTCTTCGATCAAAACCCGATTGACCTTGAACTTTTTGCAGGTTTCTTCGACTTTTTTGATCAAATCGTAGAGTTCGAGGCGCTCGGCCCACGCCCACATCAGGATCAGCCTTCGGTTCTCCCACTGATCCCGGCAAACCCCCAGAACCACCGCCGCCGAGGGGTCGTTCTGCTTCTTCTCGGTCTGCGCAGTATCCAAACTCAACACCGTGTAGCTCATCACGGGTAATTTCGGCCACGGGACACCAAAACGTGGACACTCCTCCGCTGTGTACGGCCTCCAGTGCTCCCTCTTGATGATCCCGCCGCCACGCGGGGCAGGACGTTGCTGGTACTGCCCCGCATACGCAAAGCTGCCCTTCTCCCGCTCGATATTCGCGACTGCTTCGGGTGAGAATCTCTCTGGCCACGCTAGATCTCCGTCTTCTGTACGCGGATCGACCCAGCCAATCGTGTTGAACGGCTCGCGACCCGTCTCGAACTCCATTGGCACCATTAAATGACAGTACGGCCAGCCCTGTTCGAGGATAAAGCCGCTAATATCAAGCTGATGAACTCGTTGCATGATGATGATGATTGCACTGTCATCGAGATTGTTGAGACGATCCGTGATGGTTTCCCTGAACCAACGCACCGTATCGGTTCGAACAATATCTGACTCGGACTTGTGAACATCATGCGGGTCGTCAATGACCACTCGATCTCCGCGTTCTCCAGTCCCAATGCCCTTAACTGACGATGCAAACTTGCTACCTGTCTTGTCATTGGTGATTTTGATCTCACCTTCTTTTTCGAGGTTGAATTGGTCACCCCACAGCTCCCGATATTTGTCGTGCATCACCAGTTTGCGGAATTTGGTGTTGTCTCGCTCGGTCAGGCCAGACGAATAGGAGAAGCTGACGTAGCGCAGATGCGCCATACCCATCGGCCCCCACTCCCAGGCGGGCCAGAACACGTTAACCATTAATGATTTCATCGATCCGGGCGGGACGTTAATTAATAATCGGGTAATTTTGCCAAAAGTAACCGCTTCCAGGTGCTCGCAGATCGCGTACAGCACCCAGCCCTCGACCAGCTTGGTCTCCGGCTCCAAGATGTTCCAGAAACGGCGCACAAACGCGATCAGACCGCCAGCGCGCGACTGATTCTTGCGCTCCCGGCGCAGCTCCAGCTCGTCCCGCATCAACTTAAGTACGTCGGGTGCAAGCTCGGGTGCGATTTCGGGAGATTCTTCGGAAACGGTTGCCTCGTCGGTCATAGCGGGATGGAGCCAAGGTCACCTTTGACTGGATGATCGGAGGGATAATCCTTCACGTCCACCTCTTTGGACTTACGCGGCGAGCCGTCAGCCTCGCGGGTGATGCTTATATTCACCCACATGGCCACCTCACGGAACTTGCGCAGAGCATACGTCTTGTCAGGACCGTCAGGCAGCAGCCGCTCCAGGAACTCGGCGTAATCTTTCGCCATCTTCCTGGCATGCGACATGTCAAACATCTGATCGTTGGCTGGCCTGAGATAATCGAAGGTCTCGGAATGTAAAACCATCAGGCGTTCTCCCGCTCACGCTTGACCCGGTCCAACAGCATCATGCGCGCCCAGGAGGAGAGCTGCAGTCCTCTGGCCTCGGCGTCACGCTCGAATCGCAGCCGCTCGGCCTCGGTGAGCCTCACCACCATGATAGAGGTGCGTAACGATGGCGCTTCTTTCGCTTGACGTGGTTTTTTGCTCATGTTTTCGCCCTTGGGCACCCCTCCCAGCTTGCAAAGCTACCAGAGGCGTATTACGAATGCAACACAGGGAACCCACATGACATATGACATACAGAACCAGACCCGCGTCCAGGAGCTGGAAGGCCAGCTCCAAGCCTGCCGCAACGATGCTGCCCTGGTGATCCATGCCTTGGACTGCGCCATTCAGTTGGTCGCCGTGTTGATCGCATTCACCCCTGATGGCTCCGCGATGCATCCCGGTGTTGCCGCCGCCAAGGAAGGGCTGGACGATGCGATGGCGGCCATCCATGGCAGGAGACGGAGCCCGGACAATGTCTGACCTCAAAGAGCGGTTGATCGACCAAATTGGTAACGATCACGAGCGCGGCTGCATGGGCCGAAGCTACGCCTGTTCTTGCGGCTATGACGAGAAGACCGAGGCGCTGCTGAAGGAAGCCGCCGAGGAGATCGGGCGGCTGGAGCACAACCAGATCACCGCCTCGCACACCACCATTGCCCAGGCCGCCGCCTTTCAAGCCCAGCATGCCGACGCCAGTGCGCGAGAGGCCGATGAGCAGCAGCAGCGCGCCGAGATGCTGACCGAGAAGTGCTCGCAGTTCACCAGGGCGCTTGGCACCGCACTGACCCTGATTGATGAGCTTATGCGGGAGAACGGCAGGCTGTGCGCTGCATCGAGCGAGCCGCCCAACGTGAAGCTCTTCACCGCCAAGAACAGCTTCGACGCCGCCATGAAGAAGCTGCTGCGAGACGAAGACCTCAACTAAAAAGCCGGGGAAGAGAGATGATCCCTTCCCCGGCCTACTCCTACGCTACACCACGCTATGCCTGCGCCGCCGCCTCGTCAGGAGGAGGCAGCGGTACTGGACACAGGATCTCTATCGCCTGCTTATAACGCCGCTCGCTGATGTCCTTCGTCTTCACCATGCGGTCAAGACGAGCTTGCATCATCAGGCGGTCGTCCTGTGATCCGGGATCGTACAACTTCACCTCCTTGATGCGATGATGGCCCTCTTCCGCAAACTTGACCACGAGAAGACGGCCTTCCTCGACCAGGAGATAGTTGAACAACCGGAACACATAGCGACGAGCCTTGTCCTTGGTCGAGAGCGTGTTCTGGCCCCACGCAGTCTTGGCCAGCTCACCAATCCCAACCCAACGCAGACGATTCTCCTCCAGCATCAGATACTGCGCCATGCAGGCGTTATTCCACCTGCCGCTGGAGGTCACTTGACGATTGCCGATGGTCACCAAAGTCGGCTTGCTGTACGTCCGTCTTGCGACCGGACGATCACTTGCTGACTGGCTTTCGTCTGTCATCACGTTCTCCTCTCAGTTCATGCGCAACCCTTGAGACGATCACGCACACGATTGAGACGCCCCATGGCGTCCCTGCTACCACCCTTGTCGGGGTGGAGTTCCTTGGCCAAGACCTTGAAGCCGATGTCGATCAGACGCATAGCGAGCGT
>Ga0207983_1000085_pt1 | contig 11650 bp, 9 predicted proteins | sample SoimicmetaGmgHMB_FD_188341 | JGI IMG/M metagenome (GOLD analysis project Ga0207983, IMG submission 188341) | Soil and rhizosphere microbial communities from Laval, Canada - mgHMB (SPAdes) (version 2) | ecosystem: Environmental > Terrestrial > Soil > Agricultural land | place: Laval, Canada...
ATGGTGATGCCGCTGCGGCTGGTGCGTTCGAGCACCACGTAGTGGATGAGGTTCCAGTGCAGGATGCAGGGCGTCTGCAGCTTGTCGAGGTCTTCGACCTCCAGCCTCAGCGCGCGGCCCTGCAGGCCGAGCTTGCCGGCATCCTCGTAGCCGAACTCACGCACCAGCGCCAGCGCGACGAAGGTGCCGAGGGTGACGAAGCCCATGTGCGCGACCGACGAATAGGCGATCAGCTTCTTCATGTCCTCCTGCACCAGCGCGACCAGGCCGATGTAGACGACGGCGATCAGCGACAGCGCGATCACCACCCAGGCGAATTCATGGCTGGCATCGGGCACGATCGGCAGCGAGAAACGCAGGAACCCATACCCGCCGATCTTCAGCATCACCGCCGCCAGCACCACCGAACCACCGGTCGGCGCCTCGACGTGGGCATCCGGCAACCAGGTGTGTACCGGCACCATCGGCACTTTCACCGAGAACGCCGCCAGGAAGGCGAAGAACAGCCAGACCTGCTCGACATGCGTGAGCGGCAACGCGGTCATGTCGGAGAGCTGGAAGCTGCCGCCTTTCATGTACAGGTAGATCAGCCCGACCAGCATGAACACTGAGCCGAGGAAGGTGTACAGGAAGAACTTGACGCTCGCATACACGCGTCGCGGCCCGCCCCAGACGCCGATGATGATGAACATCGGGATCAGCATGCCTTCGAAGAACACGTAGAACAGCATGGCGTCGAGCGCGCAGAACACGCCGATCATCAGGCCTTCGAGGATCAGGAAACTGGCGAAGTACTGATGCACGCGGCGATCGATCGAACGCCAGGCGCCGAGCAGCACCAGGATCGTGGTCAGCGTGGTCAAACCGATCAGCGCGACCGAGATGCCGTCGACGCCAAGGTTGTAGCCGATGTGGAAACTCGGGATCCAGGCGTGGCTTTCGGTGAACTGCATCGTCGCCGACGAAGCATCGAGCCCGGTGAACAGCGGAATGCTCAGCGCGAAGGTGGCGACCGCGACCAGCAACGCGAACAGGCGCGCCTGCGCGGCGCGCTGGTCTCCGAAAAACAGCGTCGCCGCGCCGCCGAGAATCGGCAGCCAGATCAGCAGTGTCAGCAGCGGCCAGGACGATGGCATCAGAACATCCTTGAGTCTTGTCTTAGTAGCCGAGCATGCCGGGCAGCATCGCAAGCAGCGCGATCAGGCCCAGGATCATGGCGAAGGCATAGTGGTAGAGGTAGCCGGACTGGCTTTGGCGCAGCAGTGCCGAGACGCGATCGATCACCCAGGCCGTGCCGTTGACGGCGAGCCCGTCGATCAGGCCGGCGTCGATGAATTTCCACGCGGCCTTGCCGAGCTTGACGCCGCCGGCGGCGAAACCGCCGATCCACAGGTCATCCATGCCGTACTTGTTGTCGAGGATGCGCACCAGCGGCGAGAACATCGCACGCAGGCGCGGCGCCAGCGCCGGATTGAACAGGTAGAGATAGGTCGCCCAGAGGAAGCCAAGCAACGCGAGCACAAACGGTGGCTGCGCAAAGCCATGCAAAGCCATGCTGACCGCGTCATGGAATTCTTCCGCCAACGCCGACATCGCCTTGAGGTGTTCCGGCGTTTCGTTGACCTGGATCGAATTGGCGAAGAAATCGCCGAACAGCATCGGCTTGACCGTGAACATGCCAACCAGCAGCGATGGAATCGCCAGCAGGATCAGCGGCACTGTCACCACCCAGGGAGATTCCTTCGGCTCGACAGGGCCATGGCTAGCGTGGTCATCATCCTCGGCATGGGCGTCGTGATGTGCGTGGACCGCGGCATCTCCGGAAGCATGCGCGTGGCCTGCAACATCTCCATTCACCGCATGCGCATCGTGTTCGTGCCCACCCGCCACCGACGCGTGCGCCGCATCATGTTCCAGATGCGCAGCGGCTTCCGCTTCCGCATGATCGTCATGACCATGCGCGTCGGCATGGCGGAAGCGCTCTTCGCCGTGGAAGGTCAGGTACAGCAGGCGGAAGCTGTAGAAGCTGGTGATCAGCACGCCGATCAGCACCGCCGCATAGCCGTACCAGGCGACGTTGAAGTAACCGACGCTCTCGTGCGCGTGATGCGCCGCCGCCTCGATGATCGTGTCCTTGGAATAGAAGCCCGAGAAGAACGGCATGCCAGTCAGCGCCAGCGTGCCGATCCACATCGTGATGAAGGTGATCGGCATGTATTTGCGCAGGCCGCCCATCTTGCGCATGTCCTGCTCGTGGTGCATCGCGATGATCACCGAGCCGGCGCCGAGGAACAGCAACGCCTTGAAGAAGGCGTGCGTCATCAGGTGGTAGACCGCCGCCGAGTACGCCGACACGCCCAGTGCCACCGTCATGTAGCCGAGCTGCGACAGCGTCGAGTACGCCACCACGCGCTTGATGTCGTTCTGCACGACACCGATCAGGCCGGTGAACAACGCCGTGGTCGCGCCGATGAACAGCACGAAATCCAGCGCCGACTGGCTGAGTTCGAACAGCGGCGACATGCGCGCCACCATGAAGATGCCGGCGGTGACCATGGTCGCGGCATGGATCAGCGCCGAGATCGGCGTCGGGCCTTCCATCGAATCGGGCAGCCAGACATGCAGCGGCACCTGCGCCGATTTGCCCATCGCACCAATGAACAGGCAGACGCAGATGAAGCCGAGCACCGCGAACTGCAATCCGTGGAATTGCATGCCGAGGAAATGCAGTTCAGGTACCAGCGTGATGCTCGCGCCGACCTGCATCGAAGCGTTCGCGAACACCAGCGAGTAGTCCAGCGTGCCGTAGAAATACAGCACGGCGGCGATGCCGATCAGGAAGCCGAAGTCGCCGACGCGATTGACCAGAAAGGCCTTCATGTTGGCGAAGATCGCGCTCGGGCGCTTGAACCAGAAACCGATCAGCAAGTAGGACACCAGGCCCACCGCTTCCCAGCCGAAGAACAGCTGCAGGAAGTTGTTGCTCATCACCAGCATCAGCATCGAGAAGGTGAACAGCGAGATGTAGGCGAAGAAGCGCTGGTAGCCCGGATCGTCCTTCATGTAACCGATCGTGTACACGTGCACGAGCAGCGACACGAACGTCACCACCACCATCATCATCGCGGTGAGATTGTCGATCATGAAACCGATGTGCCCGCTATAGGCACCGATTTCGTAGAAGGTGTAGACGTTGCGGTTGAACGGATCGGCCTGGTGGGTCACCAGCAGGTACAGCACCTGCATCGACAGCAGGCAGCTGATCGCGACGCCGGCGATGGTCACTGAGTGCGCGACGGTGCGGCCGACCCGCTGCCCGAACAGGCCAGCGATCACGGCACCGGCGAGCGGCGCCAGCGCGATGATCAGGAGGATGGTCATCGAAAGCATGCGCGGTCAGCCCTTGAGGGTATCGAGTTCGGCGACGTTGATCGTGCGCCGGTTGCGGAACAGCGTGACCAGGATGGCGAGGCCGATCGCCGCCTCGGCTGCCGCCACGGTGAGGATGAAGAACACGAAGACCTGGCCGGAGGCATCGCCGAGGAAACGCGAGAAGGCGATGAAGTTGATGTTCACCGACAGCAGCATCAGCTCGACGCACATCAGCAGCACGATCAGGTTCTTGCGGTTGATGATGATGCCGGCGACGCTCAGCGAGAACAGGATCGCCGCGACCACGAGGTAGTGATAGAGAGTGATCACGGGTTGCCCTCCGGACGGCTGTCGTTCTGCGGCTTGCTGGCATTCATCTTGATCAGGCGCACGCGATCCTCGCGGCGCACCATCACCTGGCGCGACGGGTCCTGGGTTTTGGTGCCGACGCGACGACGCAGGGTCAGCATCACCGCGATCACGATCGCGACGGTCAGGATCACTGCGGCCACTTCGAACGGCAGCATGAAGCGCGTGAACAAGGCCTGCCCGATCCACTGGATGTTGCTCATGCCAGCCGCAGTCGCCGGATCCGTCGCAGACAGCGTCATCGACAGATGCGCCTGGTCGACGCGGATCAGGCTGAGCATTTCGAACAGCATGATCGAGGCGACGAGCCCGGCGATCGGGAAGTAGCGCGCGAAGCCTTCGCGCACCGGCGTCATGTTGACGTCGAGCATCATCACCACGAACAGGAACAGGATCATCACCGCGCCGACGTAGACCAGGATCAGGGTGATGCCGAGGAATTCCGCCTGCAGCAGCAGCCACAAGCAGGCCGCGGAGAAGAAGGTCAGCACCAGGCTCAGCGCCGCGTGCACGGGATTTTTCACCGTGATGACGGTGATGGCCGCCAGCGTCATGACCAGGGCGAAGGCGTAAAAGGCGATCAGTTCGAACGACATGTCGGTTCCCTGCCCTCAGCGAAAAGCCGCGTCAGCGGCCCGGCGTTCGGCGATCTCGGCTTCGAAGCGGTCGCCGATGGCGAGCAGCTGCGGTTTGGTGACGATGTTCTCGCCGCGATTTTCGAAGTGATATTCGTGGATGTGGGTTTCGACGATGGAATCGACCGGGCAGCTCTCCTCGCAGAAACCGCAGTAGATGCACTTGAACAGGTCGATGTCGTAACGCGTGGTGCGGCGCGAACCGTCGGCGCGCGGCTCGGCGTCGATGGTGATCGCCAACGCCGGGCAGACGGCCTCGCACAGTTTGCAGGCGATGCAACGTTCCTCGCCGTTCGGATAACGACGCAGCGCATGCAGGCCACGGAAGCGCGGCGACTGCGGAAACTTCTCGAATGGATAGTTCACCGTGTACTTGGGCTTGAACATGTACTTCAAGGTCAGCCACATGCCCTGCAGGAACTCCAGCAGCATGAGGCTCTTGAGATAACTGATGATGCGGGTCATGGCGCTCAAGCCCCTCTGACGAAGACGTCGTTGTAGGCCATCACCGCCGTCACGAAAATCCAGACGATGGTGATCGGAATGAAGACCTTCCAGCCCAGGCGCATGATCTGGTCGTAGCGGTAGCGCGGGAAACTGGCGCGGAACCACACGAAACTGAAAGCGAAGAACAGCGCCTTGGCGAACAGCCACCACCAGCCGGCGACGCCGAGCAGTCCCCAGCTCGGCGGGAACGGCGACAGCCAACCGCCGAGGAACAGCAGCGAGGCGAGGAAGCTGACCAGGATCATGTTCGCGTATTCGGCGAGGAAGAAAATCGCGAACGCAGAGCCGGAATATTCGACGTGGAAGCCGGCGACGATTTCCGATTCGCCTTCGGCGACGTCGAATGGCGCGCGGTTGGTCTCGGCCACGCCGGAGATGAAGTAGACAAGGAACAGCGGGAACAGCGGCCAGACGAACCATTCGCCGATGCCCAGATCACCGGCCTGCGCCTGCACGATCTCGGTCATGTTCATGCTGCCGGCTGCGACGAGCACGCCAACGAGGGCGAAGCCCATGGCGATTTCGTAGCTGATCACCTGCGCAGCCGAACGCAGCGCGCCGAGGATGGCGTACTTGGAATTGGATGCCCAGCCGCCCAGGATGATGCCGTACACGCCCATCGAGGTCATCGCCAACAGCGCCAGCAAACCGGCGTTGACGTTGGCCAGCACGATCGGGCCGTGATCGTTGGCGTCGAACGGAATCAGCGCCCACGCGGCGAACGCCGGCGCTAGCGCGAGGATCGGCGCGAGGCGGTAAAGGAAGGGGCTGGCGCTGCTCGGGACGATCAATTCCTTGAACAGCATCTTGAACACGTCGGCGAACGCCTGGATCACGCCGACGCCGAACACGCCGCCGACGAATTGCGGCCCGTGGCGCACGTGCATCCAGCCGATCACCTTGCGCTCGAACAAGGTGTAGAACGCCACCGAAATAATCAACGGCAACGTGACGCACAGGACCTTGAGCAGCATCCAGGCAAAGGCGCCGAATAGACCGTACTGCAGCAGGAATTCGCGGATGAGATCGATCACGCGCCAGCCCTCACGACAGCCAGGCCCGCGGTCGGCGATATCGGCGCCGTCGCTTCATAACCCGATTCGATCCAGATCGCGCCATGCGGTACGCGTGCGCTGATCGTCACCGGCAAGGCGGCGCTGCCGACGCCATCGCCGGCCTTGATCATCGCGCCTTCGGAAACACCGCGTGCCAAGGCATCTTCCGGATGCAGCACGGCGCGCGCGCCATGCGTCAGCGGATGCGCGTTCAACGCTGCCGCACGACGCAACACGGCATCGCCGCGATAGATCGGCGTGCTGACGATGCGCTCCAGACCAGGTGAAATCGTTGCAGCCGTTGCAAGGCCCTCACCCGACACCGCGGCAACCGGCGCAAGCATCGCCTGCAGGCCGGCAAAATCGGTGAAGTCGAAACCCTTCAATGCCATCGACCCGGCGAGTGCGCGCAGCACGCGCCAGCCCGGACGCGCCTGGCCCGGCAACTTGCCGCCAGCACGCGCGGATTGATCGCTGCCGTCGACATTGGTCAGCGTCGCATCGATTTCCGGCAACAGCCCGATCGGCAGGATCACCTGCGCGATCTTTTTCAGATCCTCGGAAGCGAATGCGGAGAACGCGATCACCTTCGCGGCTGACAAAGCCGTCAGCGCCTGCGTGCTGTTGGCAAAGTCGTAAGTCGGCTCGATGCCGTACAGCACAGCCGTCTTGAGCGAACCGGCCAGCATCTTCGCGACATCCCTGCCCTGCCCGGTCGGCAGCACGCCATGACGGGCAAGACCGAGTGCGTTCGCGCCCTGCGGAATGCGATTGAGGCGAGCGCCGGTGGCCTGCGCAAGTGCGCGTGCGGCGGCGTGCAGGTGCGAGGCATTGACATGGTTTTCGGCGAGTTCGCCGAGCACGATCACAGCATTGCCGTCGGCCTGCTTCAGCGCGTCGGCGATCTGGCGCGCAACATCGTCGGCATCCACGGCAAGCGCTGACGCCAGGCTGGCGCCTGCGGCCTGCGCGACACCAGCGAGCGCCGCCGGCAGTTTCGACGGCAGCACGATGCGCTTGCCGGCGAGAGAAAAAGTGAAATTGAAGTCGACCGGATTGATCGCGAAAATCTTCGCGCCGCGCTTGCCGGCCTTGTGCATTCGCTGGTGCAGCAGCGGAATTTCATGGCGGATATTACAGCCGACCAGCACGACCACGGCGGCCTTCTCGATGTCCGCAACCGGCATCGCGAAGGCTTCCGCGACGGCGGCATCGGCGAAGTCGAGCTGCTTGAGGCGGTGGTCGATGTTACCGGTGCCAAGCGCTTTCGCGAATGCAGCGAGCAAGGCGCCTTCCTCATTCGAGGTCGATGGATGCGCGAGCACGCCGAGATCGTTCGCCGCCGTGTTTTTGATCAGGTCGGCGGCGACGGCCAGGGCTTCTTCCCAGCTCGCCTCGCGCCAGCCGTCGCCTTCGCGCAGCAGCGGCTGCGTGGCACGGTCGGCGGCGTACAGGCCTTGATGCGAATAACGGTCGCGATCCGACAGCCAGCATTCGTTGACGGCTTCGTTGTCGCGCGGCACGGTGCGCACCACTTCACCGCGATGCAGGTGCAGATGCAGGTTGGAGCCGAGCGCGTCGTGATAGCCGAGCGAATCGCGAGCGGTCAATTCCCAGGCGCGGGCCTTGAAGCGGAACACCTTGTTGGTGAACGCGCCGACCGGGCAGACGTCGATGACGTTGCCGGACAATTCGGTGGTCAACGGTTTGCCGTCGTAGGTGCCGATCTGCAGGTTCTCGCCGCGATTGAGACCACCGAGTTCGTAGGTACCGGCGATGTCGGCGGTGAAACGCACGCAACGCGTGCACTGGATGCAGCGAGTCATGTCGGTGGCGACCAACGGACCCATATCCTCGTCGACGACCACGCGTTTGCGATCGACGTAACGGCTGACCGAGCGGCCATAACCCATCGACACGTCCTGCAATTCGCACTCGCCGCCCTGGTCGCAGATCGGGCAATCGAGCGGGTGGTTGATCAGCAGGAATTCCATGACGTTGCGCTGCGCATCGAGCGCGCGCTTGGTCTGGGTGGTGATCTTCATGCCTTCCATCACCGGCGTGGCGCAGGCCGGTGCCGGCTTGGGCATCTTTTCGACATCGACCAGGCACATGCGGCAGTTGGCCGCGATCGGCAGTTTCTCGTGGTAGCAGAAACGCGGGATCGGGATGCCGGCCTTGTCGGAGGCATGGATGATCATCGAACCTTTCGGCGCCTGCATCGGCACGCCGTCGATTTCGATGTTCACCGTGTCGGGCGCGGTGTTGTTGGTTGGCTGCGCACTCATTGCGCGTTCCTCTCCGCCGTCATTCCCGCGAAGGCGGGAATCCAGCGACTTTGTTCTGACGAGCTCCCGCGAATGCGCGAAAGACACTGGATTCCCGCCTTCGCGGGAATGACGAAATCCCTGGGAAGCCGGGAACGACTCATGCCGCGACCTCCACGGCAGGAGCGGCGACCGGTTCGTCGACCAGGAAGCGCTTGTTGACGATCGCGAATTCGAATTCGTGCCAGAAGTGCCGGAGCATGCCCTGCACCGGCCAGGCGGCGGCTTCGCCGAAAGCGCAGATGGTATGGCCTTCGATCTGGCCGGCGGCGGCCTTGAGCATGTTCAGATCATCCATGGTCGCGTGACCTTCGACGATGCGGGTCAACACGCGATACATCCAGCCGGTGCCTTCGCGACAGGGCGTGCACTGGCCACAGCTTTCGGCGTAGTAGAAACGCGCGATGCGCTGGCAGGCGCGGACCATGCAGGTGGTTTCGTCCATCACGATCACCGCACCCGAGCCCAGGCCGGAGCCGGCTTTCTGGATCGAGTCGTAATCCATCGTGCAGGCCATCATCGTGTCGGCGGGCAACACCGGCATCGACGAGCCGCCCGGGATCACCGCCTTGAGTTTCTTGCCGTCGCGCACGCCGCCGGCGAGCGCGAGCAGATCGGCGAACGAAGTACCCAGACGGATTTCATAATTGCCCGGCTTGTTGACGTGGCCGGACACGGAAAAAATCTTCGGGCCGCCGTTGTTGGGCTTGCCCAGACCGAGAAACCACTCGGCGCCGTTGCGGATGATCGCCGGTACGGACGCATAGGTTTCGGTGTTGTTGATCGTGGTCGGGCGACCGAACAGGCCGTAGTTCGCGGGGAACGGTGGCTTGTAGCGCGGCTGGCCTTTCTTGCCTTCCAGCGATTCCATCATCGCGGTTTCTTCGCCGCAGATGTAGGCGCCGGCGCCAAGCGCGGTGTGGATGTCGACATCGATGCCGGAACCGAGCACGTTCTTGCCCAGCCAGCCATTCGCGTACGCATCCTTCAGGGCCTGCTCGAAGTGTTCGAAGGGCTCGTGGTGGAATTCGCCGCGCAGATAGTTGTAGGCGACGGTGCAACCGGTCGCATAGCAGGCGATCGCCATGCCTTCGATCACCGAATGCGGGTTGTAACGCAGGATGTCGCGATCCTTGCAGGTGCCCGGTTCGGATTCGTCGGAGTTGCACAGGATGTACTTCTGGCCGGGCGCGCTGCGCGGCATGAAGCTCCACTTCAAGCCGGTCGGGAAGCCTGCGCCGCCGCGGCCACGCAGGCCGGACTGCTTGACCATGTCGACGACCTGCTCGGGCGGGATCTTCTCGGCGAGGATCTTGCGCCAGGCGGAATAGCCGCCGGTCTTGAGATAGTTTTCATAGGACCAGGGCGTGTCGAAATGCAGGGTCGTGTAGACGACGCTGTGTTCCTGCGGGGCCGGGCCGACCGGGCCGTGGGTCTCAGAGTGAGCCATGGGCGGTTCCTTACTTCAGTCCGTCGAAGAGTTCGTCGAGCTTCGCCGGCGTCAGGCGCTCGTGATAGTGACCATTGATCACCATCATCGGCGCGCCGGCGCAGGCAGCCAGGCACTCTTCTTCAATTTTCAGGGTAATGCGGCCGTCGGCACTGGTGCCGCCGTGCTTGCAGCCAAGTTTCTTCTCGGCGTGGCGGACCAGGTCTTCGGCGCCGTTGAGCCAGCAGCTGATGTTGGTGCAGATGGCGACCTTGTTGCGGCCGACAGGCTGCAGGTCGAACATCGAGTAGAAAGTCGCGACTTCGTAAGCCCAGATCGGCGGCAGGCCGAGATACTTGGCGACGGCGGCGATGATTTCATCGGTCAGCCAGCCACCGTTCTGTTCCTGCGCGGCCATCAAGCCCTGGATCACGGCCGAGCGTTTGCGATCGGGCGGAAACTTCGCGACCCAATGATCGATGTGTTCGCGGGTAACAGCCGTCAGCGCGACCATCGGGTCGACGTGCTGGCAGGCTTCGAAATTGCCGGTGGCTTTCATGCGGTCAGTTCTTTTCCGATTGCTTTGTTCGACTGCTGGAAGCGACTGCCTGCAGCAGTGGCGAACACGCGGGGCGCACGCGCGTACGTTTCGAGTCGCTGCCCGATATCAGCTTGGTCGAAACGCACGCGCGTGCGCTCCGCTTCGGCGATTTGATTCATTTTGACGCTTCGGCTCACCGATCCACCTCGCCGAACACGATGTCGTAAGTACCGATCATCGCGACCACGTCGGGCAGCATGTGGCCGCGCACGATCGTGTCCATCGAGGAAAGATGCGCGAAGCCCGGCGCCCGCAATTTCAGGCGGAACGGCTTGTTGGCGCCGTCCGACAGCAGGTACACGCCGAACTCGCCCTTGGGGGCTTCGACTGCCGAATACACTTCGCCCGCCGGCACCGAATAACCTTCGGTGAACAGCTTGAAGTGGTGGATCAGCGCTTCCATGTCGTCTTTCATCTCAGCACGCGACGGCGGCGAGACCTTGAAGTTTTTCGCCATCACCAGACCGGGATTGCGCCGCAACCATTCGATGCACTGCTTGATGATGCGATTGGACTGGCGCATTTCCTCGACGCGGACCAGGTAACGGTCGTAGCAGTCGCCTTGCACGCCGACCGGAATATCGAAATCGACCTTGTCGTAGGCGGCGTAAGGCTGCTTCTTGCGCAGGTCCCAGGCGATGCCGGAACCGCGCAGCATCGGGCCGCTCATGCCCCAGGCCATCGCCATCTCCGGCGGCACGACGCCGATGCCGACGGTGCGCTGTTTCCAGATGCGGTTGTCGGTGAGCAGGGTTTCGTACTCATCGACACGACGCGGGAAATCGTTGGTAAACGCTTCGAGAAAATCGAGCAGCGAACCTTCGCGCGATTCGTTCAGGCTCTTGAGCTGGGCGCCCTTGCGCCACGGCGATTCCTTGTACTGCGGCATCTTGTCCGGCAGATCGCGGTAGACGCCGCCGGGCCGGTAGTAGGTCGCATGCAGACGCGCGCCGGACACCGCTTCGTACACGTCCATCAATTCTTCGCGTTCGCGGAACGCGTACAGGAACACCGCCATCGCGCCGAGATCGAGACCGTTGGAGCCGATCCACATCAGGTGATTGAGGATGCGGGTGATCTCGTCGAACATCGTGCGGATGTATTGCGCGCGTTCGGGCACTTCCAGGCCCATCAGCGTTTCGATCGCACGAACGTAGGCGTGCTCGTTGCACATCATCGACACGTAATCGAGGCGATCCATGTAGCCGATCGACTGGTTGAACGGCTTGGATTCGGCAAGTTTCTCGGTGCCGCGATGCAGCAGGCCGATATGCGGGTCGGCGCGTTGCACGACTTCGCCATCCATTTCCAGCACCAGGCGCAACACGCCGTGCGCGGCCGGATGTTGCGGGCCG
>Ga0207983_1000087_pt1 | contig 11301 bp, 10 predicted proteins | sample SoimicmetaGmgHMB_FD_188341 | JGI IMG/M metagenome (GOLD analysis project Ga0207983, IMG submission 188341) | Soil and rhizosphere microbial communities from Laval, Canada - mgHMB (SPAdes) (version 2) | ecosystem: Environmental > Terrestrial > Soil > Agricultural land | place: Laval, Canada...
TCACCCATTCGCCCGGCACCAGACCGGGACGGCCGACCGCGACCACGAGGATGTCCGCCTGCCGCACCTGCGCCTCCAACACCTCGCGTGGGGTGAACTTGTGGCAGCTGATCGTCGTGCAGCCGGCGATCAGCAATTCCAGCGCCATCGGCCGGCCAACGTGGTTGCTGACGCCAACGATGACGGCGGTCTGGCCGCGCACGGGACGATCGGTGTAAGCGAGCAAGGTGGTGATGCCGCGCGGCGTGCAGGGGCGCAGGCCGAATTGGCGCAGCGCGAGATGCCCGACGTTTTCCGGATGGAAGCCATCGACGTCCTTGCGCGGATCGATGCGATGGATCAGCCAGCTGCCGTCGCGATTGCCGGGCAGCGGCAGTTGTAACAGGATGCCGTGGATTTTCGGGTCGGCATTGAGCCGGTCGATCAGCGCCGCGAGATCGGCGTCGCTGGTATCGGCGGGCAGATCGAAATCATAGGCGTGGATGCCGACTTTCTTGCAGGCGCGGCGCTTGTTGCGCACGTACACGGCCGACGCCGGATCCGCACCGACCAGAATCACCGCTAACCCCGGTGGCGGCAGGCCCACTACGCCGCGCAACTCGACCCGCTTGGCGAGATCGTCGAGCAGGGCGTCGGCGATGCGCTTGCCGTCGAGGATTTGCGCGGTCATCGGGTTCCTTGGCTGCGGCGGGAATCTTGCGGACGCTACACTGGTGCGGGATGCCGTTGCGCGGCACCCCGGACTTCGCGAAGGGGTCCGGCCAATTATCCCCGATGAGCTCCCTGCCCCGCCATATGAAACGATCGATCGAACTCGAAGCCGCAGCGTTCCGGCGCCTGCTCGCACATCTCGACGCCCGCAAGGACGTACAGAACATCGACCTGATGATTGCCGCTGGCTTTTGCCGCAATTGCCTGTCCGACTGGTACCGGGATGCCTCCGAAGCGGCCGGCATTCCACTGGCCAAGGAGCAGGCGCGCGAATTGATCTACGGCGAGCCTTTCGCCGAATGGAAAGCGAAATACCAGCCGGAGGCGACGCCGGAACAACTCGCGGCATTCGCGGCGGCGCAAAAACGCCACGACGGCTGAGGCGGATCAGCCGACGCCCGGTCGATTGCGAGACGTAAAAATCACCGCCCGCAAGAATCATCGCCACAAAAAAACGCCCCGGAAAACCGGGGCGTTTCGTTTTCCCTGACGAGGGGATGGCAACGTGAATCGATCAGGCGGCGCGGCGGGTGCGCTTGACCGGGCGCTTCGCTACCGGCTTCTTCTTCGCCGCCGTGCGCTTGGCCGGCGCCTTTTTCACGCCGAGCTTTACCAGCACCGGAGCGAGACGGGTTTCAGCCTGGGCTTTTGCTTCGGTTGCCAGCGCGATCACCTGCTTCTTCACAGGGCCCACCTTGGCCTTGGCTTTCTTGCGGAAGGCGATGACGCTGTCGTTGACCGTCTCGACCGCATCCTGCACGGCGGCGCCGGCACGGGCGCGCAGATCGGAAGCGTTGTCGATGGTGTAGGCATAGGATTTGATCGCCTGCTTGCGACCCAACGAGACTGCGCCGATGCCGGCGAGCAGGAGGTCATGCGGCTGGAACTGGACGGGCTTGGCGGTGCGGGCGGCAGCGCGCTTGCTGGTCTTACGGGCCATGGGAAACCTCGATTGTGGGGATTGGGCCGTACGCGGCCGGATGGTTCGCTGCCGAGTCTCGATAGTCAGGGCTGAGCTTTCACACTAACCCCCCAGAACTTGCACGCCCTCCCCGGCCACGACATTCTCCGACCATCCCAGGGAGAACGAGATGGCGACCAAGAAATCCGGCTGGAGCAAGTTTCCCCACGACGCCAAGGCCTTCGATTACGCCGGCGACAAACTCAAGAAAGCCTGGCCCAGCCTGCATGCTGGCGATGGCGAACCCTTCCCCGACGACAAGCGCGCTGCCGCACTGATCAAGGCCGCCGGCAAGACCGCGCCGAAAGGACTCGCCGCCGCCGACCTGGCCGCGCAACTGCAGGACGCCTGGCGCGCCTTCCATCACGGTGATTTCCAGCAGGCCTTCGAGGCTGGCGAAGCCTTGGGCCCCATCGGTGCCTCGGTCGCAGTCAAGGCGATCGGCATCCATGCCACCTACCTGCTCGACGACGATGCCGAACAGCTCAAACGCTACGAACTCGCCGGCAAACTCGCCGAAGCCGCGATCGCCGCGCTGCCCGACGAGGCCAACAGTCATTACCGCTATGCCTTCGCGATGGGACGCTACAGCCAGGGCATCAGCATCGGCAAGGCGCTGAAACTTGGCCTGGCCGGCAAAGTGCGCGAACAACTCGAAGCCACGCTCAAGCTCGATGCCAAGCATGCCGAAGCGCAGACCGCGCTCGCGCTTTACCACGGCGAGATCATCGGCAAGATCGGCGCATTGATCGGTGGCATGACCTACGGCGCCAAAGCCGCCGACGCGGAAAAACACATCGCCGCCGCACTCAAGCTGACGCCGGATTCGCCGATCGCGCATGTCGAACACGGCAACCTGCTGCTGCTCCTGCACGGCAGCAAGAAGGAAGACGCTGCTGCTGCCGCTTACGAAAAAGCGAGCAAGCTCAAGCCGAAAGACGCGATGGAAAAACTCGATGCCGAATACGCGAAGGCGCAGATCGAGTAATTCGCCGCGGGACCGGATGCCTCAGCGGCGGCTGTCGACGGCATCCATCATCCACGCCGAAGATTCTCCGGCGCCGCCTGCTCAGGCGGCGTGTTTCTTCACCCATGCCAGATACGCATCCACCCAGCCCTGCAGGAATGCCTTGCTGTTGGGTCCGATATTGCCGGCCTCGTCGAACAATCCTTCTTTGGCATGGATGAAGGCCTCCGGCGCCGTCAGCGTCGGCATGTCGAGGTAGGCAAGAATATTGCGCAGGTGCTGCTGCGCCAACGCAGTGCCGATGGCGCCGACCGAGGCGCCGATGATGCCCGCGGGCTTGCCGGCGAAAGCACTCTGGCCATAGGGCCGCGACGCGTGGTCGATCGCATTCTTGAGCACGCCCGGAATCGAACGGTTGTATTCCGGGGTGACGAACATCACGCCATCAGCGGCACGAATTTCCGATTTCAGCCGCTGCACCGACGCCGCCTGCTGGCCGTCGTCGTCCTGGTTGTAAAGCGGGAGGTCGCCGATTTCCAACTGCTTGAACTCGGCTTCCGGCGGCGCCAGACGGGCGAGTGCGACGGCGAGCCGGCGATTGAACGACTCGCGACGCAAGCTGCCGACGATAACGGCGATGGTGATCCGGCTCATCTCGAAGTTCTCCAGTGGATTTTATTTGGCGTGCGATCAAGACAACCGAGGCGTCTCCAGATGCTACCCCTGCGCCCACGCGACGATGAGCGAAGATCCTCTGCCGGCAAGGATTCGTTTGGCGTGAATGTCGTGCGGCTGATCGATATGCCGGATCCGCGCCGATCTTGCCCACTGGAAATCCGTCGGTATCCAGCGCGAATGCTGTGCTTGCGATATCCGTTAGGCACAGCGGCCGAATACCCAGTACCGCGCGTGCAGGAAATCATCGTGAAAAACGGAAAAACGCGATCACCAAATCGCGCACCGTTGAAACGCAAACAGGCCGGGAAATTCCCGGCCTGTGCGATTTGAATCTGGTGGGCGGTACAGGGCTTGAACCTGTGACCCTTGCCGTGTGAAAGCAATGCTCTACCGCTGAGCTAACCGCCCGTTAGAGCGGCGCATGGTATGCGTTTTGCGCTGTTGAGGTCAAGCTGGGGCCGGTCTGGGCTAGACTTTCGGGCATGAACGAAAGCGTCCTTCTGCACAACCCCGGCTGCTCAAAATCCCGCGAGGCCTTGGCGCTGCTGCAGGCTCGCGGTATCGAGCCGCGCATCCTCGCCTATCTCGAATCGCCACCGGACGCGGCGCAGATCGATGCGCTGCTGGCGATGCTGGCGCTGGAGCCGCGCGAGCTGATGCGCCGCGATGAAAGCGACTATTCCGCCTTGGGCTTGGACAATCCGGCGCTGACGCGAACGGCGCTGATCGCGGCGATGGTCGCGCATCCGGCTCTGATCCAGCGTCCGGTTTTCATCCACCGTGGTCGCGCCGTGATCGGCCGGCCGCCGGAGCGCGTGTTCGAATTGCTTTGATCGCGCGCGTTGCCGTCGACGGCTTCAACCGATAAAAATTCCGCGGATCAATTGACCTTGCTGGTACGCAATGCGCGCACCTGCGCCGGCGGTGAAAACGCTTCCGGATCCGCGTCGGTCCAGAACGCCTGGAACGCCGGATGGTCAGGCAGCGTGCCGGTGAGCAATTCGCCGGGTTTCAGGAAACGATGCAACACCGCCAGCGAACGCACCTCGGTGGACGAGACGCGACGGATGATGTGTTCGGGGCCGATTTCGTCGGGATGCGTCAGGCCGGCAGCAGCAATCAATTCCTTCAGCGCCTTGAGCGTGTTTTCGTGGAATTGGCTGACGCGCGTCGCCTTGCTGACCGGATCGAGACCTTTCTGCCGCAACGGATCCTGCGTCGCCACGCCGGTCGGGCAGCGATCGGTGTGGCAGGTCTGCGACTGGATGCAACCGAGCGCGAACATGTAGCCACGCGCGGCATTGCACCAGTCCGCGCCCAGCGCCAGCGTGCGCGTGATGTCGAACGCGGTGATCACCTTGCCGGCCGCACCGATGCGGATGTGTTCGCGCAGATTCAATCCGACGAGCGTGTTGTGCACCAGCAGCAGACCTTCGCGCAGCGGTGCGCCGACGTGATCGGTGAATTCCAGCGGCGCCGCGCCAGTGCCGCCTTCGCCGCCGTCGACGACGATGAAATCGGGAAGGATGCCGGTCTCCTGCATCGCCTTGGCAATCGCGAACCATTCCCAGGGATGGCCGATTGCCAGTTTGAATCCGGTCGGCTTGCCGCCGGACAGATGGCGCAGACGATCGACGAATTGCAGCAGGCCTTTCGGCGTGGAAAACGCCGAGTGCCGCGCCGGCGAAATGCAGTCGACACCGACCGGGACACCGCGCGCCGCGGCGATTTCCGGCGACACCTTCGCCCCCGGCAGCACGCCGCCATGACCAGGCTTGGCGCCTTGCGAGAGTTTCACCTCGATCATCTTCACCTGCGCGGTGCAGGCGTTGGCGACGAATTTATCCTCGCTGAAACTGCCGTCGTCGTTGCGGCAGCCGAAATAGCCCGAGCCGATTTCCCAGACCAGATCGCCACCCTTCTCGCGATGGTATTGCGAGATCGAACCTTCGCCAGTGTCGTGATAGAAGCCGCCGAGACGCGCGCCTTCGTTGAGCGCGCGGATCGCATTGGCCGAAAGCGCGCCGAAACTCATCGCCGAGATATTGAACACGCTGGCCGAATACGGCTGCGCCTGCTTCGCACCGATGGTGATGCGAAAATCGTGCGTGGTCGGCTCAGTCGGCGCGAGCGAATGATTGATCCATTCGTACTTGTCGCCGTAGACATCGAGCAAGGTGCCAAACGGGCGCTTGTCGAGCACGTTCTTCGCGCGCTGGTAAACGATGGCACGTTGCGCCCGCGAAAACGGCCGCTCGTCGTTGTCGGCTTCGATGAAGTACTGACGGATCTCCGGGCCGATGCCTTCAAGCACGTAACGGAAATGCGCCATCACCGGAAAATTCCGCCGCACCGCCTGCTTGTCCTGGATCAGGTCTGCGCAACCGAGCAGACTCAGGCCGCCGAAGAAAACCGCAGGCCACAGCCAAGTCGACGACCAGGCCAATCCGGCCAGCGACGCGATCGCAAGAATCACGCAGGCAGCGAACACCCAATAGCGCGAAGGCAGCATCGCCGGCTCCTCAGACAAGGTCGGCCAAGCATAGCGAGGCGGATGCGCGATGTGGTGCCCGGGGAGGGGGTCGAACCCTCATGGCCTTGCGGCCGGGGGATTTTAAGTCCCATGCGTCTACCAGTTTCGCCACCCGGGCGCGGCGTGCGCCATGTTGCCGCAATCATGTCGCCTGCGACAGGGCCAAAAAAAACCCCGCCGGAGCGGGGTTTCCATCTGGAGGCCGAGGTCGGAATTGAACCGGCGTACGCGGATTTGCAGTCCGCTGCATAACCACTCTGCCACCCGGCCAGATGACGAATCGGGAAACTAGATTAGCGCAGTCATCGCGCCGATCAACCCGTAAGAAAAACAAAACCCCGGCGAGCGGGGTTTTGTAGAACCTGGAGCGGGAAACGAGACTCGAACTCGCGACCCCGACCTTGGCAAGGTCGTGCTCTACCAACTGAGCTATTCCCGCAGGAGACGCGTATTTTTGGCGATCGACGCATTTCTGTCAACACCTCAATTGCTTTGAGCGCCAAAACCCCTGCCAATGCTGGCGCTCAGCCTTTGCGCATGGTCGGCCAGGCGGCCCGCATGTAGTCGAAACCCGACCACAACGTCAGCGCTGCGGCCATTCCCAGCAGCCATTCGCCGATCCAGAAAATCGGCAAACCCAGCAGGGGCTCGCGGAAAATCAGGCAGCTGATCGCCACCATCTGCACGATCGTTTTGATCTTACCCAAACCCGCGACCTTCACCAGACCATGCGCGCCCATCTGCGCCATCCATTCGCGCAGCGCGGAAATGGTGATCTCGCGGCCGACAATCACCGCACCCAGCAAGGCGATCGGCACGGTGTGATGCCATTGCACGACCAGGAACAGCGCGATCGTCACCGCCAGCTTGTCGGCGACCGGATCGAGAAAAGCACCGAACGCCGAATACATGTCGTAACGCCGCGCCACCCAGCCATCGAGCCAATCGGTGAGCGCACCGAGCACGAACACCGCCGTCGCGATGACGTTGCTCCACGGGTGATTCCAGTAGAAAACCAGCACCAGTACCGGGATCAGCACGATCCGGAACAGGGTCAGCAAGGTGGGGATGGTCAGGGTCACTCAAACATCCTGTGCGGGGGCATCAAGGCCATGCAGTGAAGCATATATGCGCTCGGCGAGGGCGTGATTGATGCCGTCGACGCGCGCGATCTCCTCCGCACCCGCAGCCTTCAACCCCGACAGCCCGCCGAAGTGCTTGAGCAGACTGGCACGCCGGCGCGGACCAATGCCGGCGATGTCTTCGAGGCGGCTGGTTTCGCGGGTTTTCTGCCGACGCCCACGATGGCCGGTAATTGCGAAACGATGGGCTTCGTCGCGCACCTGCTGGATCAGTTGCAGGCCGGGCGACTCCACGCCGGGGCGGATTTCGCGACCATCCGGAAACACCAGCGCCTCGTGCCCTGCCCGGCGTTCCTCGCCCTTGGCCACGCCAACCATCGCCAGGCCGCTGATGCCGAGTTCGACCAGCACTGCCGCCGCCTGCGCAAGCTGCCCGGCACCGCCGTCGATCAAAAGCAGATCGGGCATTACGCCCTCTTCGATCGCGCGCTTGAAGCGTCGCTCCAGCGCCTGATGCATCGCCGCATAGTCGTCGCCCGGCGTGATGCCGGCGATGTTGAAGCGGCGGTATTGCCCGCGCACCGGGCCTTCGGCATCGAACACCACGCACGACGCGACCGTCGCTTCACCCATCGTGTGACTGATGTCGAAACATTCGATGCGCTGCGGTGGCGCCGGCAACTGCAGCAGTTGCTGCAACGACTCCAGGCGCAGGCGCTGGCTCGCGCTGCTGCTTTGTTCGGCGGTGAGCGCGAGCACGGCGTTGCTGCCGGCCATTTCCAGGTAGCGTGCGCGTTCGCCGCGCACGCTGGTCTTGATCTCGACGCGCCGTCGCGCCTGCTCGCTGAACACTTTCTCGAACAGTTCGAGATCGGCGACCGCGTGGCTGAGCACGATCTCGCGCGGCGGGCGTTTTTCCAGGTAGTACTGGCTGACGAACGCCGCCAGCACTTCCTCGGGCGTGTCGGCACCGTTGAGCTTGGGAAAGAACGCGCGCGTACCCAGGCTCATGCTGTCGCGGAACGACAACAGCATGACGCAGGCCGTGCCCTGGTTGAGCACACAGGCGAGCACGTCCATCTCCACCTGCTCGCCCTCCACATATTGTTTGGCTTGGGTGCGACGAATGCCGGCGACGGTATCGCGCAGTTGCGCCGCCTGCTCGAATTCCAGGCGCGCACTGGCGGCATCCATCGCCTGGGTGAGTTCGCCGACGAGTTCGTTGCTGCGGCCATCGAGGAACATAGCGGCGCGGCGCACGCTGGCATCGTAGTCGCGCGGCGCGATCAAGCCGACGCAGGGCGCCGTACAGCGACCGATCTGGTGTTGCAGGCAGGGCCGGCTGCGATTGCGGAACACGCTGTCTTCGCAGGTGCGCAGCTTGAAGATTTTCTGCATCAGGTCGAGGGTTTCGCGCAGCGATCCGGCGCTGGTGAACGGTCCGAAATAGCGGCCGGCAATTGCCCGCGGTCCGCGATGGAAGGCGATGCGCGGCCAGGTTTCCTCGGTCAGCAGGATGTACGGGTAACTCTTGTCGTCACGAAGCAGCACGTTGTAGCGCGGTCGCAGCGACTTGATCAGCTGGTTTTCCAGGATCAGCGCCTCGGCCTCGGTGCGCGTGACCGTGACCTCCATGCGCGCGATCTGCGCGACCATCAGCGCGATGCGCCGCGACGGCAGATCGGCGCGGAAATAACTGGCGACGCGCTTCTTCAGCGACGAGGCCTTGCCGACATAAAGCACGCTTTCGTCGGCGGCGAACATGCGGTACACGCCCGGCGCCGTGGTCAGGTCGCGGACGAATTCCTTGCCGTCAAAGGCGGAGGTGGGCCGGGGTTCGGGCATGCCGGGATTATCGCCGCGCACGCCGCGCAATCACTCCGCCACGCGGATATGCGTCAGCAATCCGGTGAGCAGATCGTGGCGCAATACTTCATGCGTGGCGGCGTCGGCGATCCACAGCGAGTTCTGCGCCATCGCCAGCGCCACCGGCTGGGAAATCGGCTGCGGCAACGCATGGCTGCTCATCTCGCCGCCGCCGAGGCGCAGCTTGCGCAGGCAGCCGTTGTAGGTATCGGCGACCCAGAGCACCGGCGAATTCGGGTCCAGCGCCAAGGCCTGCGGAAATTGCAGGCGCGCCTCGCGACGCTGGCCGTCCTGTTCGCCGAATTCATAAAGCCCCTGCCCGACCAATGTCTGCACCGCACTTTGCTGCAACTGGATGGTGCGCACCGCCGAACTCGCGGCATCGGCGACGTACAAGGTCTGCTGTACCAGCGCCAGACTGACCGGTTGCGCAAACAAGGCATTGCGCCCGGGCCCGTCGGCGATGCCGAGCTCGCCGGTACCGGCGACGAAACGCAGGCGGGAACCACCGAGGTCGAATTCCCAGATCTGGTTGCAGCCGGTCATCGCGATGTAGAGGCGATCGTTGGAAGCGACGACATCGCTGGGCTGGTTGAGCAGGCATTCCGAGGGCGCGGTGATGCCGCCTTCGCGCGGCACGCCCGGCCGACCGTTGCCGATCAGCGTATGCACCTGGCCATCGATCAGATGAATGCGACGCAGGGCGTGGTTGCCGGTGTCGGCGACGTAAAGATAATCGCGCAGGATGCACATGCCGCGCGGATTGCGGAACGCAGCCTCACCGGGCGGGCCATCGACCAGGTCGGCATGGCCATTGCCGAACTCGCGCAGCACACGGCCCTCGTGCGTGCATTCGAGGATGCGGTGGTGGCCGCTGTCGGCGACGTACAAATGGTTTTCGGTTGCAACCAGTCCCGACGGGAAGAGCAGCGGCGAGATCGCCTCGTTGCCGCTCAAGCGCAGATTCGGCGCGGGCATGGTGCTGGCCCCGAACTCCTCGATCATGTTGGCGATCGCCGCGTCCAGTGCTGGGCCCTGGTCGTCGCCAGAAAAAATTTCGCGCAGCATTCCGGAAGGATCGATCAGCGCCACCGACGGCCAGCTGACGATGCCGTAATGCTGCCAGGCCACCCAGCTGCGATCGTTGGCGACCGGGAAATTCACCCCGATGCGATTGAGCGCCTTGTGCACGGTGCGGCCATCGATCTCGGCGTCGAACTTGGGCTGATGGATGCCCAGCACCGCCAGGCCGACCGGGTGTCGCAGCTTGAGTCGCAGGATTTCGTCGATCAGGTTCTGGCTGTACGCCGAACTCGCATTCCAGAACACCAGCGCCAGCACCCGGCCGCGTTGCGCGGAAATCGTCTGGGCATCGGCGTTGAGCCAGTTCAGCGATTCATGCAGGGCAGGTGCGGGCGTGGCAGTGGTCATGGCGGAACCTGGTCACTCGCGGAAGGGCATTATGGCGCCGGGATCGCAGTCTGTGGGCAATGGTGCCGCGGTCATGCTCGATCTGTCGACTTCGCCGCCGCTGATTGCAGCCGGCTTTCGGCCCGGGCCAAGTCGGCTTCCGTATCGACACCCGGTGGGAACGCCACCGGCGTGATGCCGACCGCAATGCGATAGCCGGCTTCCAGAACCCGCAATTGTTCCAGCGCTTCCAGCGCCTCCAGCTCGCCGGTCGGCAAGCCTGCGAACACCGGCAGGAAACCGGCGCGATAGGCATAGATGCCGATATGCCGCAGCGCGCCGGGTGCGGGTGCGCTGATGCGATCGCGCGCGAAGCGGTCGCGCTGCCAGGGCATCGGCGCGCGGCTGAAATACAGCGCGAGGCCGCGTGCGTCGCGCACCACTTTCACTGCGTTCGCATCGAACAGGGTTTCGCTGTCCGTGATCGGCGTGGCCAGCGTCGCCATTTCCGTGCCGGCGGCCGCGAGCACCTCGGCGACCGCGCGGATGCCTTCCGCTGGCGCGAAGGGTTCGTCGCCCTGCAGATTCACCACGATCTGGTCGTCGCGCCAGCGCAGCTGCGCGGCGCATTCGGCGAGGCGATCGGTGCCCGAGGGATGATCGGCGCGGGTCATGCAGACCGTCACCGGATACGCCTTCACTGCTTCGGCGATGCGCTCGTCATCGGTGGCGACGACGACCTGACTCGCGCCGGCAGCGAGCGCACGACGCGCCACGTGCACGATCATCGGCTCGCCGGCGATCAACCGCAAAGGTTTACCCGGCAGACGCGAGGCGCCGTAACGCGCGGGAATGGCGACGATGAAACCGGATTCGCTCATGGCGTGATCGCTTTTATTTTTTCGGCCAGGGTGTCGTGAAATTCATCGGCCAGTTGCGCCGCAACGGGAACGTACCAGGCGTTGAGCAGGCCGAGATCGCGGCGATGGAAGCGGAGTTCTCGCGCGCGGTCCTCTCCCTCAAGAGCTCGAAGCTGGGACGTTCCGGCCGCGACGCGCTGGGCCTCCTCCCCTGGTACGTGATGATCGGCCCG
>Ga0207983_1000089_pt1 | contig 11216 bp, 11 predicted proteins | sample SoimicmetaGmgHMB_FD_188341 | JGI IMG/M metagenome (GOLD analysis project Ga0207983, IMG submission 188341) | Soil and rhizosphere microbial communities from Laval, Canada - mgHMB (SPAdes) (version 2) | ecosystem: Environmental > Terrestrial > Soil > Agricultural land | place: Laval, Canada...
GCAGCGTTCATCGCATCGATGTCGTTCGCATCCACCTTTCCAGTCGAATCGGCCGCGCAACGCGACCTGTCATTTTCGTATCGACTGGCCATCCCTGCGATAGAAGGAGTCATTTCATGAACCACAACAAGCATCTCAATGATCTGGTCGCCGTCGCCCGCGACGGCAAGGATTTTTACGAGTACGCCGCGACCCGTGTGGACGACCAGGAACTGAAATCGCTGTTTACCCGCATGGCCGGCATCAAGGGCGAAATCGTCCAGGGCCTGTCCAGCGAAATCAAGGCGACCGGCGACGTGCCGACGCAGTCGGGCACGATCGTCGGCGACATGAACAAGTTGTATGGCAGCGTGCGCGCGCTGCTCGGCAACAAGGACTATGCCTATGTCGCGCAACTGGAAGAGTCCGAGGACCGTCTGTTGAAGGCGTTCAACATCGCCATCGCCGACAAGGACACCACAGCGACGGCCCTTGCCGTGCTCAACCGCCTGCTGTTGCAGGTCCGTCAGTGCCATGAGCAGATGCGCACACGCAAGCTGGCCTTGAAGAAGGCGGCGTAAGCCTGGTGTGACACGTGAACAAAAGTCCGGCCGTAGCGATGCGGCCGGACTTTTTCACTCATGGGCGGGCTGAAGTCAGAGCGAAAGACACTGGGTCCCCGCCTGCGCGGGGACGACGAGCTTTCATATGCTTAACCGCTCACCGCTCACCGCTCACTAGTCACTGCTTCAACTTCCACCCCGTGCGGAAAATCCACCACACTGCCGCCAGGCACGCAGCGAGGAAGCCGAGAATCGCGCTGACGCTGACGACGACGTTCACGTCCGCCAATCCGTAAAAGCTCCAGCGGAACGCGCTGATCAGGTACACGACCGGATTGAACAGGCTGATCTTCTGCCAGATCGGCGGCAGCATGTTGACGGAATAGAACGCGCCGCCAAGGAAGGTCAGCGGCGTGATGATCATCAGCGGGATCACCTGCAGTTTCTGGAAGTCGTCGGCCCACAGGCCGATGATGAAACCGAACAGACTGAAGGTGACGGAGGTGAGCAGCAGGAAGCAGAGCATCCAGAACGGGTGCGCGATTTCGTAAGGCACGAAAAAGCGCGCGGTGATCAGGATCAGCACGCCCAGCATCACCGACTTGCTGGCGGCGGCGCCGACATAGCCGAGCACGATCTCGATGTACGAAACCGGCGCCGACAGCAGTTCGAAAATGGTACCGGCCCATTTCGGCATGTAGATGCCGAACGACGCGTTGGAAATGCTTTCGTTGAGCAGCGCCAGCATGACCAGGCCGGGAATGATGAAGGCACCGTAGCTGATGCCATCGACATTGCCCATGCGCGAGCCGATCGCCGCGCCGAACACGACGAAATACAGCGAGGTCGACAGCACCGGCGAGGCGATCGACTGCGTGATGGTGCGGAAAGTGCGCGCCATTTCGAAACGGTAGATCGCGCGGATCGCATGCCAGTTCATGCCGCGATCTCCTTTCTATCCGAATGCACCAGACTGACGAAGATCTCCTCGAGCGAGCTTTCGCTCGAATGCAGGTCCTTGAAGTCGATGCCTTGTTCGCCCAACAGTTTCAGCAGTGCGGCGATGCCGGTTTCCTCGGTCTGGCTGTCGAAGGTGTAGACCAGCGCGTGACCATCGTCGGCCAACTCCAGCGACAGTCCGGACAACGCGGCGGGAATCGAAGTCAGCGGTGCCTGCAGCTGCAGCGTCAACTGTTTCTTGCCGAGCTTGCGCATCAGCACCGCCTTGTCCTCGACCAGGATCAGCTCGCCCTTGCTGATCACGCCGATGCGGTCGGCCATTTCCTCGGCCTCCTCGATGTAATGCGTGGTCAGCAGGATGGTCACGCCGCTGGCGCGCAGATCACGCACCATCTGCCACATGTCGCGGCGCAGTTCGACGTCGACGCCGGCGGTGGGTTCGTCGAGAAACAAAACGGCCGGTTCGTGCGACAACGCCTTGGCGATCAACACGCGCCGCTTCATGCCGCCCGACAGCGTCATGATCTTGCTGTCCTTCCTGTCCCAGAGCGACAGGTCGCGCAGGACTTTTTCCAGATAGGCCGGATTCGGCGCCCGACCGAACAGGCCGCGACTGAATTTCACCGTCGACCACACGGTCTCGAAAGCATCGGTCGACAACTCCTGCGGCACCAGACCGATCATCGCGCGGGTGATGCGGAAATCCTTGCGGATATCGTGGCCATCCACCAGCACCGTGCCCTGGCTGGCGTTGACGATGCCGCAGATGATGCTGATCAGCGTGGTCTTGCCGGCGCCGTTGGGACCGAGCAGCGCGAAGATCTCGCCGCGTCGGATTTCCAGATCGATGGACTTCAGCGCCTGGAAGCCGGAGGCGTAGGTCTTGTTGACCTGCTGAATGGAAATGATCGATGCCATGCATACCTCATCGGGAGCAGCGAGTGCGCATCGTAGCCGATGCGCGGCGTGGTGGCGGGTGCCTGCGAGGGTTGCCGGGATTACGAGCGGAATCGCGGTTTCGCACCGGTCTTTGCTGCGCGCTAGACTGATCCCGGCAGGGGGTTGGCCAGCAATGACGAAGCCTGACATGCGCGGCGCGATGCTTCCGGATCACGGTCTGTCCTGGGTGGACCGGGACGCCTCCGGCCGGCGCGCCATGCTTACCGAAATCCTCGCGCAGGTGTCGCGCGAAGCGCTGCAGGGCGAGGGTCTGGAGGCGGTGCTGCAGGGCATCGTCGACTGCCTGGTGCGCCGCCTGCCGGTTGCCATCGCCAGCATCATTTTGCTCAGCGACGACGGCGCTCAGTTCACTCAGGAAGTCTGGGCGGGTGTGCTAGATCTGGACACGCCGATCGGTGCATCGATGAACGCTCCCTGGCCGGTCAGCGTCGGTGCCGCCGGCCGCTGCGCGCGCACCGGCGAGCCGCAGTTGATCCTCGCGGTCGAGAAAGATCCCGACTACGTGCCCGGCAATACCGCGGTGCGTTCGGAATACCTGGTGCCGATCCACCATCATGACCGCCGTCTTGGCGTGTTGAATGTCGAGAGCACGCGCACGGATTTTTTTACCGGCGAAGCCTGCGGCGTCTTCGATGCGGTGGCGGCGCAGATCGCCGGCGCCATCCATCTCGCGCGTGTGGTCGGCGAACTGGAGCTGGCCAATCGCAAATTGCATCAGTTGTCGATGAGCGACGGCCTCACCGGCATCGCTAACCGGCGTTGCTTCGATCAGCAACTGGCGCAGGATTGGCAGCGCCTCGCGCATGCGAACCAACCGCTGGCGCTCGCGTTGGTCGATGCCGATTGTTTCAAGGCGCTCAACGATGCCCGTGGCCATCTCTATGGCGATGAATGCCTGCGCGAACTCGCACGTCTGTGCACGCAGGCGGCGATCGGCGATGGCGATCTGGTCGCACGCTTTGGCGGCGAAGAACTGGTCCTGCTGCTGCCCGGCCGCGGCCTGCGCCCGGCCCGTGATCTCGCCGAACGCCTGCGTCGCAGTGTGGAAAAACACGCGATGGCGCATCCAGCCTCGCCGGTCTCCGACTGCGTCACCGTGAGCATCGGCGTGAGCGCGCTGTATCCCGCATTGTCGCAGGCACCGGAATACCTGGTCGCGGTTGCCGACCGCGCGCTCTACGCTGCGAAGGCGCGCGGTCGCAATTGCGTGGTCGGGCGCGGCGTGCGGATGCCGCGGTGAGGGTGCTTTTTCGTGGTCGCCAGCAAGCTGGCTCCTACGGGGCGAATCTTCGTAGGAGCCAGCTTGCTGGCGACCGAGCCTCAGGCAATCAATTCTTCACCAATTCCACGCGACGATTCTGCGCGCGGCCAATCGCCGTACCGTTGCTGGCCACGGGCTTGCTTGCACCGAAGCCTCTTGTGAGAAAGCGCTCCGGGGCGACACCGGCGGCGACCAGCCAGGCTTTCACCGAGGCCGCACGTTTTTCCGACAGCTGCTGGTTGTGCGCGGCAGTCGCGGTGGCATCGGTGTGGCCTTCGATGGTGAATTTCCACGCGGCCTTTTCTTTCGCGAGCTTGACGATGTTTTCCAGCGCGGCTTTCGATTCCGGTTTGATCACATCCGAATCGGTATCGAAGTTGATGCCGTAGATGCGCGCACGGCCGGTGTCGCCGATGTCCTGCGCCAGTTGCGACGAGCCGTTCTGTGCGCCTTTCCAGTTCGGGCAGCTGCCGACCTTGTCGCTGATGCGCTTGCCGGTCCAGATCTGTCCGGGGCCGTCGGTCTGGCCGTCGTACCACCACAGCCCGAGCATCTGCTTGCCATCCGGCGAAAACGTCAGCACGGCGGGGCCGCGCGATTTCGTCTGTATCCAGGTGAAGCGCGAAACGCGACCTTCCATGCCGCCATTGGCGAGCAGGCCGCCATCGTGTTCGTAGCAACCCGATACCGACGCGCCGTCCTGCTGCAGGTGGAAGTTGTCGTAGTTGGTCGCATAGGTGCCGGAGACGCTGGGCACCGCGGTATGGGTTTTCTGTTCGCCGTAGGCGCGGAAATCGAACAACTCGAGATATTCCGGCGAGCCGTGGTTGCTCTTGATCGTCAGTCGCACCCAGCGACCCGGCACCAGCTTGGCGATCGAATAGCGCTGGCGGTCGAGTTTCGCTTTCAGTGCGACCACCGCGATCGTTTCGAAACCGGCGTCCGGTCCCTGATTGGATACTTCAACGGTTACGTCCTTGGCCGAGCGGCTGCCTTCGGCATCGCCATCTACGCCGGCAGAATCGAATTCGATGTTGTGGATCAGCGATTGCTCGGGCAGCACGATCAGCAATTGCTGCGGCGACACCACGTCCTTGGGCGTGGCCCAGCCGGTCTGGTGCGATTCGTCGAGCAGCCAGAACGCCGACCATTCCTCGTTGTATTCCGCGGGCTTCTTGAGAATCCAGGCGCCGTTCGCGTACGAGGTGAGGTTGAGTTCGGCGGCCGCTGCGGCAACGGGCTTCGCGGCGGCGGGTGGCGCGGCCTGCGTGAGATTGGCGGCGAAAACGCCGGCCACGGCGACGGCGATGATGGCGCTGGCGAAAATTTGGCGCACGGGAAACTCCTGGCGGTGATCGATCGGGGCGACGCGGTGGCAGACGCGTCAGCAGTATCGGCAGGTGTTCGCGTGCTTTGCAACCAAGGGTTCCCGGAGTGCGAATCAACGGGGAGGGTGGCTGCCGGATTACTGTGCGGCCTGCGATTGCGGCCGTTTTTGTCCGAGGTTCGTGTCGCTGAAAACGAAAGGCGCCGGCAGACGCCTTCCGTTTTTCATGCGTGATCGACTCAGCGTCCGCTCGTCGCCGGTACCGCCTTGCCGCTGCGCAGTGCTTCATCCATCAACGCCTGCATGTCGCGATCGGCCTGGTGGCTGAGCAGTTCCTGCTGTTTGCCCAGCACTTCCATCTTGCGGCCGAGTTCCTGCATTGGCGCGCTGGCCTTCTGCATTTTTTCGCTCAGGGCCTGCATCGGTTCGCTGTTCGCCTGCATCTGCTGGCTCTGCGCCGACATCTTTTCGCTGATGGCCTGCGCTTTCTGGTTGACTGCTTCCATCTGCGCGTTCAACGCGTCCATCTTCTGGCTCAGGGCGTCCTGCTCGCTGCTGTTGGCGTTCTGCATCCGGTCGGCGAGCGGCTGCATCTTGACGCTCAGCGCTTCCTGCTCGCGGTTGAGTACTTCCATGTCGCGATTGAGTTTGTCCAACGCGGCGTTGTTGGGTTGCATGCGCGCATCCAGCGTTTCCATCTGCTTGCTCAGCGCTTCCATTTCCTGGCTGTGCGGCTCCATCTGCGCGCTGAGGGCTTCCATGCGCACGCTCAGCGCTTCGCTGGGTTGCCAGACTTGGGTGGCTTTGGCGACCAGCGCGGGATCGCGCACCAGATAGGCCTTGCCGCCGTGCCGGAACCAGAGGAAGTCGCCGGCGACTTCGCGCTTGAGGCGTTCGATCTGCGCGAGTTCGGCGGTGTTGCCCGAGAATGTCGTGTGCGCGCTGCCGGCATGGGCGAGGGCGAAACTGTCGCGGTTGTTGTCGTCGCGAGAAATGCGCAGGCCCTGCGTTTTCGGCGTGGTCGGCACCGTGGAGGTGGTCGGTGTGGTGGGTGTGACTGGAGTGACCGGCGTCACTGGCGTGGCTTCAGTCGCTTCGCTGGCATCCATCGCATCGCCGGCTTCAGTGGCGTCGACTGCATCGGCAGCATCCGATGCCTCGACGGGTTCGACGGCATCGACTGCTTCAACAGGATCGACAGCATCGGTCGCATCCTCGGCAGCGGTGGCCTGCACGGTGGTCTGGGCTTTTCCGCGAGTGGGCGTAGACGTGCCCTGCGCGTAGACGGTGAGACAGACTGCCGTCAATCCCAGGATCGGCAGAGCCAGTCGCCAGTTGAGTGTGTGGACGTTGGGGCGGATCAATCGCTGTATCCGTGACATGAGATTTCCTCCGTGCGCCGCTGGCGCGAGGTGGGGAGTGGAGAACTGGAAACGCTCCAGTTCCTGGAGGGCAAGGGCCAGGCGCCTAGGTTCGCCGAGGGCACTTGCCGCGAGATCGTCGGCAATCTGTTCGCGTTCGATGCGGATCTGCCGCGACAACCACCACACGACCGGGTGATAGAACAGTAGGGCTTCGATCGCGCTCTGGATCAGGTTGATGAGGTAGTCGTGACGCTTGATGTGCGCAAGTTCGTGCGCAAGCAACGCTTCGAGCAGGTCCACCGGCATGTTCGCGATCAGCGCAGCGGGCACGATTACGATCGGACGCCACCAGCCGGCGGCGACGGGGCTGTCGAGATCGTCGGCGACACGCAGGCCAATGCTGCGGCTTATGCGCAGACGCGAAGCGAGACGATCCAGGCGCAGTTGCCAGGCGGGGTGCATCGCCGCGGAGGTTGCGCGACGGATGCGACCGACCCAGGCCAAGCCGAGCAGCATGCGCAGCGAAAGCAAAGTCGCGCCCAGCGACCAGGTCGCGACGATCCAGGGCAGTCGTACCTGCAGGTCGGTGCGCCAGGAGGCAAGCGGCATCGCGATGCTGGTGTTCGATACGGCGACGGCATCGACACTGCTCTGCGTGATCGGCGTCGCGAATACGCCGTCGGTGGGAAGGCCGCGCCAGATGCCGATCAGCGGCAGCGCCATGCACAGCGCCAGCGCCAGACACGCGACGAGGTAGCGCTGCTGCGGTCGGGCATTGCGCAGCACGGCCAGCAACAACGCCGCCGCCGCGCCGATCAACACGCCCTGCCAGAGGAAATGGATCAGCGCCCACCCGAGCGCAGCGACGAAAACAGGCAGACTGGCGATCATGGTTCGTCTCCATGCAGGAATTTCTGGATTTCCTCGCGTTCCTTCTTCGTCACGTGCCCGCGCAATGCGGCCATGACCAATTCCTTGCCCGATCCGGCGAAGGCCTTGTGGATCAGTTCTTTCAGCAGACCGGTGCGCAGCGAGTCCTGCGCATGCGCGGGAGCGTAGACATGCGAGCGCTGGCTTTCGTCGCGGATCAGCAGGCCCTTGCCGTGCATGATCTGCATCAGCCGCAGCACCGTCGCGTAGGTGAGGTCCGGCCGCTTTTTCTGCATGGCCTCGTGCGCCTGTTTCACCGTCGCCGTGCCCAGTGGCCAGATCGTCTGCAACAGATCGAGTTCGGCGGCGGTGGGCTTGGGCAGGGGCGCGTTCTTGGCCATGGGGCGAGGCTGTCCGGAAGGTCGTTGGACAGGAGCCTAGAACGTCTAGACCGGTTTGTCTAGACCAATTTGTCTATGACTGATGGCAGGGGTGGGGGTCGCCAGCAAGCTGGCTCCTACGGGTGCTGCGTGGTTGTAGGAGCCAGCTTGCTGGCGACCCATCCGATGTATGCGGATCGGCGTCAGGACGAAAGCGGCGTGACGTCCGCCAACTGCAGCGAAACCAGTTTGCCGCCGCCCAGGCGCTGCTGGCCAACTTCCCGGAATCCGTGCCGCGCATGAAAAATCCGCGAGCCTTCATTGGGCGGATCGATATCGAATTCGCAAGTGAGTTTGTCGATGCCGTCCGCGCGCGCGAAGGCGAACAGGTCGTCGTAAAGCACCGCGCCCAGACGTCGACCCTGATGCGCCGTCGAGACCACCACGCGATCGATGTAGAGGAAGCGCGCGTAGGTCGCGGCGAACCAGCGGTAATTCGGGCTGTCGTAGTCGGCGCCTTCGCGCAATACGAGCAGGAAGGCCGCGACCTCGTCATCGATCTGCACAACCCGGTGATAGGCCGCCTGCTGATCCAAGTGCAGCAGCCGCGGCGCATCCATCGGGCTGAGAAACTGCACCGACTCGGCGTTCAAGGCCAGGATCGCGGCATGGTCTTGCGAAGTGGCGGCACGGATCAGCACCGCGCCGCCGGCTTCTCAATGTATGTGTGCGCGTTGCAGTGAACGCAGTAGTTCACGGCCACAACCACCAGAACGTCAGTGCGCTGATGATCGCGTAGATCAGGCCATCGAGAATGTCCTTGGCCACCGCCGCCCAGGGCACGCCTTTCCAGATGCCGTGCTGGACGCTGCCGCCGGCATAGGCGAGCAGGCTGAGCACGCCGACAAGATGGCCGGCGTGATGCGAATGCGAATGCAGGCCATAGGTCTGCAGCGCGACCGCGCCACCGATGGCGGCGATCAGCACCGTGTACAGAAACCATTTGATCAGCGCGCCGCCGATCGTCGGTGGACCGGGCTGGCGCAGCGTGAGGAAACCGATCGGGCCTTCGCGGAATTTCTTCTGGATCTCCTCGCCTTGCATCGCCTTCATGTCGGGGCAATGCGGAAAAACGTATTGCCCGGGTTTGGCGGTGCCGGCGCGAATCGCCGCGATCACGGCGTCCTCGTTCGACAAGGCCTGGTATTCCGATTTATGCCACTGGAACACCATATGGATCAGGCTGCTGGCGATGAAGATGAAACCGGCGGTGACCAGGATAGGCAACCAGAGCTGGACGAAATCGTTCATTACAGGCTCCTGTGAATTGACGCGGAAAAAACGTTTGTTGCGGACCAAGAAACGCGATAGATGTCGGCGGATGAAACTGCGGGCACAGCGTATTCCAAAAACCATCCCGTCGCCGCAATCAGGTGGGTTGCATGATCGCACCGCCGGTGCCTGGCTCCGCCAGTTCGACGCGATTCCTGCCGCCGGATTTTGCGGCGTACAAGGCTTGGTCGGCACGACGCAGCAGTGCGGCGAAACTGCGGTCGCCGGCATCGAGCACGGCGACGCCGATGGAGACGGCCAGGGGAATGTCGACGCCATCGAAGCGCAGGGGCTGCGCACGCAACTGCTGCTGGAAGCGCTCGGCCACAGCCAGGCTTTCGCCGCGATCGGCGCGATCGAGCAGCAGGAAAAATTCCTCGCCGCCAAGTCGGCCAGGCAGATCGCTTTTGCGGCAGACCGCTTCGAGCAGTGCGGCGAGATGTTTGAGCGCGAGATCGCCGACGTCGTGACCGTGGCGGTCGTTGATCGCCTTGAAAAAGTCCACGTCGAGCACCGCGACCGCAAAGACCTGATCCTGCCGCCGTGCCGCATGGAAAGCGCGTTCGCCGGCCAGCGCCACCGTGCGGCGATTGGCCAGACCGGTGAGGTAATCGGTGGATGCTGCGCGCTGCCATTGCCCGCGGATGCGTTCCAGGCACATCAGCAGGAAGGCAGTGGTGCCGATCACCGGCAAGGTCGCCGCCAGCACCAGGCCCAGCGAGTATTGCCAACCGCTGAGTTGAAGAAGATTTTTCGCGACCGGCGGCGCGACGATCGCCTGCACCGCGCGCGCGAACATGATGCCGGCGATGATCAGGAAAATGGCGGCGAGCACCGCGCGGCTGGTCATCGCTTCGCGTTCGGCGAAGCGTTGCAAGGTGCGCGCGCTGGCGAACAGAACGCCGGCCATCGTCAGCGAAACCAGCGTGATGCGCAGGCCGAGATCCGGATGCACGGCGGTAAACCAGAACACCGCGACGGTGGCCAGCAGTGGCGGCAGCAGCAACGACCAGCGCTCCGGCAGACCGTAGAACTGGCGCAGCGCACGCAGATACGCGGTCATTCCCAGCAACAGCAAGGCGTTGGCCAGCGGTAGCACGAATGCTGGCGGCAGCGATTGCTGCACCGCTTGCAACACGCAACCCGCCGCCTGCAGCAAGGTGCCGACGCGCCAGCTGAAAGCGCTGGGTTGCACGTCCGGCGCCAGGCTGCCGTGCATGAGCCCGAGTACGCCGCCGTTGAGCAGCATCATCAGCATCGCCACCAGAAAAACGGTGCGCGGATCGATGGCGAAGAGCTCTGGCATGATCGGCCCGTGTCGCAGGTTCGGCCTGCATCCTAGCACTTGGGTCGGGCGGTATTTCTGCCGCGGATCTTCGTCTCCGCCGACAGGTTCGTGGGCTATGGAGCAGTCAGGTTGTCCGCCGGTTTGCTCGCGTATAGGCTGCACCGGAGTCCCGGATTTGCGAATGCGCCTCGGGCGATCGCCGCGACTTTCATCAGCTGCCAAGGAGATCATCGATCATGATCAGCTCGCGTATCTCGCTGCGAAAGATGCTGATCCGTTGCCTGCGTGCGGCCGCCATCGCCGGCCTCGCGATATCGGCGGCGGGTTCCGCGCAATCGGGTGCGGCGAGCCTGCGCGGCTGGGTCGCATTCGAGGACGTCGCCTACGTCGACGTGCAGCCACGGGCAAAGGTGCAGTTGCGCCACGACGCGCCCGAGGCCGGCACAGTGTATGTGACGCAGACGGATGAGCACGGCTTCTTCGTCTTTCCGCACACCGGCCTGGGACGCTTCATGCTCACGATCACCGCAGCAAATTTCCGGCCGTATTCGGCCGACGTCTACCTGGCCTCGGATTTTTCCGGAAACTGGGCGGTGCAATTGCGCGCGATCAGGAAGAAGCGGGCCGCGCGCTGAGTGCGTGCCGCGTTCGGTAATCGATCCACGCGATTGGAATTTGTCTGTGTTTGCGCGAGCAAAACCGGCGAGGGCGCAGCGGTTGCCCATTGCCGCCCCATAGGCGAAGCTCACCTCGCGCAACCAGCATCGGAGTCGACGTGAGCGAGCGCTTCCTGACCCACCAGGTCGAAAACCAGCCGCCATCGCTGCTGCCTTACGATGCCTTCAGCACCGACCTTCCGTTGCGCGAGGCATTGGCGCGCGAAGGCGGCGGTTGGGCGCAGGCACAGGTGCAGGCTTACGGCGTGCTGGCCG
>Ga0207983_1000092_pt1 | contig 11020 bp, 9 predicted proteins | sample SoimicmetaGmgHMB_FD_188341 | JGI IMG/M metagenome (GOLD analysis project Ga0207983, IMG submission 188341) | Soil and rhizosphere microbial communities from Laval, Canada - mgHMB (SPAdes) (version 2) | ecosystem: Environmental > Terrestrial > Soil > Agricultural land | place: Laval, Canada...
GCCACGGCTGACCGTGGTTTTCGGCCGTGCGACAATCGTCCGCCGCGTCAGATCGCCATGCCATGCCCCGCACGAACGTCGTCACCTGCGCACTTCCGTACGCCAACGGCCCGATCCACCTGGGGCACCTGGTCGGCTACATCCAGGGCGACATCTGGACACGCGCGCGGCGACTGGCCGGCGACACCGTGCATTTCGTCTGCGCCGATGACACCCATGGCACCCCGATCATGCTGGCCGCGGAAAAAGCCGGGCAGACGCCGGAAGACTTCATCCACGCGATCCAGATCGGCCACGAACGCGACTTCGCCGACTTCGGCGTCGCCTTCGACCACTACCATTCCACCCACTCGCCGGAAAACCGCGACCTTGCCACGCTGATCTACACGCGCCTGCGCGATGGCACACACGGCGACAAAGTGATCGCGCGACGCTCGATCCAGCAGTTGTTCGATCCGATCAAGCAGATGTTCCTGCCCGACCGCTACATCAAGGGCGAGTGCCCAAACTGCGGCAGCCCGGATCAATACGGCGACAACTGCGAAGTCTGCGGCAAGGCCTATTCTCCGACCGACCTGAAGAATCCGCGCTCGGTGGTGTCCGGTGCGACGCCTGAGCTGCGCGATTCCGAGCATTATTTTTTCGAGCTCGGAAAATTCGAAATCTTCCTGCGCGAATGGATGGCCGGCGAGCGCGCGCACAGCTCGGTCAAGGCCAAGCTCGGCGAATGGCTGGAAGGCGGACTGCGCGACTGGGACATTTCCCGCGACGCGCCCTACTTCGGTTTTCCGATCCCCGATGCGCCCGGAAAATTCTTCTACGTCTGGCTGGATGCACCGATCGGTTATCTCGCCAGTTTCAAGGCCCTGTGCGAAAGCGCGAAAGCCGGCGAACACGGCCTGTCGCCGGCGAGCTTCGACGAATTCCTGCGCGCCGACAGTGCCGCCGAGATGCACCACTTCCTCGGCAAGGACATCATCAATTTCCACGGCCTGTTCTGGCCGGCGATGCTGCATGGCGCGGGCTTTCGTGCGCCGACCAAGTTGCACGTCAACGGTTACCTGATGGTGAACGGCGCGAAGATGAGCAAGTCGCGCGGCACTTTCATCATGGCGCGCACTTTCCTCGACGTCGGCCTGAACCCGGAAACGCTGCGCTATTACTTCGCGGCGAAATCCGGCGCCGGCGTCGACGATCTCGATTTGAATCTCGACGACTACGCGGCGCGCGTGAATGCCGACCTGGTGGGGAAATTCGTCAATATCGCCAGCCGCTGCGCGGGATTCATCAGCAAGCGTTTTGATGGCCAGTTGGCGAAGGCTCTGCCAGAACCCGCGATGTACGCGCGTTTCGCAGCGGCGCTGCATGAAGTTCGCGACTCGTACGCGGCCGGCGAATTCAGCCAGGCGATCCGCCAGGTGATGGCGCTCGCCGACGAGGCCAATCGCTACATCGATGAAAAAAAGCCATGGGTAATCGCCAAGCAGGACGGCGCCGACGCCGAACTGCAGGCTGTTTGCACGCAAGGATTGAATCTTTTCCGCGCCCTCGCCGCCGGCCTCAAACCGGTGTTGCCGTCGATATGCGCGCGTGCCGAAGCGTTTCTCGACGCGCCGGTCGCGCATTGGGACCACCTCGCGCAGCCGCTCATCAATCATCGCATCGCGACCTACGAACCCCTGCTCACCCGCATCGACCCTAAACAGATTGAAGCCATGATCGACGCCTCGAAAGAAACCCTGCAGCCCGCCGACGCTTCTGTAGGAGCGACGCAAGTCGCGAACGCGCAAGACGTCCAGACACCGATCGCGACTCGCGTCGCTCCTACGACGGCTACATCATCGACCATCACCATCGACGATTTCGCCAGGCTCGACCTGCGCGTCGGCACGGTGCTCGAATGCGCGTTCGTGGAAGGCTCGGACAAACTTCTGCGCTTCAAACTCGACGCCGGTGAACTCGGCGAGCGGCAGATTTTTTCCGGCATCCGCGCCGGCTATCCGGAACCGGAGAAACTCGTGGGGCGCAGCGTCGTATTCATCGCCAACCTCGCGCCACGCAAGATGCGCTTCGGCGTGTCCGAGGGCATGATCCTGTCGGCGGGTGGCGATGACGGCTTGTTTCTGCTCGATGCCGATGCCGGCGCGATGGCTGGCATGACGGTGAAATAGCCCCGCGTCTTGTAGGAGCGACGCAAGTCGCGACCTTCATCGCCAACAGGAAGATGTCGCGACTTGCGTCGCTCCTACAAAAAAACATGACCAACCTCTTCCTCATCCTGCTTGGCAGCGCCTTCGTCAACAATTTCGTGTTGGTGAAATTCCTCGGCCTGTGCCCGTTCATGGGCGCATCGCGCAATCTCGATGCGGCTTACGGCATGGCGATGGCGACCGGCTTCGTGCTGACGTTGTCCGCGGCGTTCGCCTGGATGCTGCATCACTGGCTGCTGCAGCCGCTGGGGCTGGACTATCTGCACACGCTGGCTTTCATTCTGGTGATCGCGGCGGTGGTGCAATTCACCGAGATCGTGATGACGCGGCGCAATCCGCAGCTGTACCGGCTGCTGGGCATCTACCTGCCGTTGATCGCGAGCAACTGCGCGGTGCTGGGCGTGACGCTGCTGAACGTACAGGCGCGACACTCGCTGCTGGAAGCTATCGTCTATGGCTTTGGCGCGGCGCTGGGCTTTGCGCTGGTGTTGATCCTGTTCTCGGCGATGCGCGAACGCTTCGAAACCGCCGACGTGCCGGCCGCTTGGCGCGGTGCGCCGATCGCGCTGACTACCGCCGGGCTGATGTCGCTGGCCTTCATGGGCTTTGCCGGCATGACGCACGGATGATGACAACGATCACGGCGCTGGCCACGATCGTCCTCTTGGCGTTGGCCGCTGGCGCGCTGCTTGGCTGGGCGGCAAAAAGATTCCAGGCCGCGCCGGATCCGATCGTCGAGCAGATCAACCGCCTGCTGCCGCAGACGCAATGCGGCCAATGCAACTACCCCGGCTGCAAACCCTATGCCCAGGCGATCGCACGCGGCGAGGCCGACATCAACCAATGCCCGCCCGGCGGTGCTGACGGCATCCGCGCACTAGCGAAACTGCTGGGCCGACAAGTCATCGCACTCAACCCCGACAACGGCATCGAGAAACCGGCCGTCGTCGCATTGATCCGCGAGGCCGAATGCATCGGCTGCACCAAATGCATCCAGGCCTGCCCGGTCGACGCGATCATCGGCGCACCGAAACTCATGCACACCGTGTTGGCCGACCTGTGCACCGGATGCGAGTTGTGCATCCCGCCGTGTCCGGTGGATTGCATCGATCTGGTGGCGGTGGCGTCGTCGTAGGAGCGACGCAAGTCGCGATTGGCGATAGCTTCAAAGCGAACTATCGCGACTTGCGTCGCTCCTACAAACAGCTACAGCCGCTCCACCTTGTAGCCCGCCGCCTTGAGCTTGGCGATCAGGCCATCCGGCCCCAGCAGGTGCAGGCTGCCGACGACGACCAGGGTGTCGGTGCCCGATTGCTGATCGAGCATCTGGCGGATTTTCGGCAGCCAGGCATTGTTGCGATCAACGTCGATGCGCTGGTAGAGCTTGGGATATTCGTGCTGGAGTTTCGTGCCCATCGCAGCGAACAAGGCCTTGTCGTCGCCGGCGCGCCACTGTGCATGCAAGGTGTCGAGCTCGGACTTCATTGTCGCCGATTCATCCAGCGCTTCTGTCAGCGCCTGGCGTTGTTCTTCCTCGCTCATGCTGTCGAGCGCGGCGATCTGTTCGTCGACGCTTTCCAGGCCGCGCGTGGGTTTGCCGGCATCGGCGGCGCGCGTCATCAGCTGCTGGTCCAGCCCCTGCTTGGGATCGAAACCGGTGCGCTGCATTTCCGTCGAGCTGATCACCAACGCCATGAACCAGGGATCGAAGTGTTCGAACGTCTGCAGCGGCAGGCCACGCTCGCTGGTGTAGGCCTGCAATTGCTGCCAGCTGCGCGGCGACAGATTCTGCTCCAGCGTCCGGCCCGGCGGCTGCGCGGCGGCACGAAGCATTTTCTGCATCAGCTCGGGCGACTGCATTTCCTGCGGCGACAACTCAAACACCACGGTCTCGGCATCGGCAAAGGCGGCATCGACCGCTGGCGCCACCGGATAGTCTTCGGGCTTGAGCGCATGGAAGGAACCGAGCAGGTAGATGTGGTTGTCGGCATCGCCGACTTTCCACAGCAGCGGCTTGGGCGGTTCGGCCTGTGCGCAGGAACAGCACAGCGACAACAGCAGCAGCGGCAACCACTTTTTAAGCGCGGCCTTGCTCATCTCAGAGCGCCACCGAGCCTGGCTTGCGTGGCTTTTTCTCGCCAGCGTTGATCGCCAGGTCGAGACGGTTCTGCAGCGGCGGCATCGGGCAGGTCGAGAACGGCGTGAACGCGCAGGGCGGGTTGTAGCCCTTGTTGAAGTCGACGATGGTGGTGCCGTCGGCGCCGGGATAATCGGCGTAGGTGAAACGCGCTGCGGCGTAGCTCTCGTGACCGCTGGTGCGGTCGGCATAGATCAGGAACAGGCGGTGGTCGCCTTCGTCGACCGCTTCCAGCGTGAAGCTCTTTCCATCTTTTTCGAAGGTCACCGTGCCGGGATTGTCCATCGGCTCGACCTGGCTGAGGATGTTGACGATATCGATCTTCTTGCCGGGCTCATGCGGGGTGAACTTCGCCTTGAAGCGGAAGGATTCGTCGATCGGGAAATAATCGATGCCAGCGAAGTTGATCCGCGTCTGCGCCATCGCGTTACGCACGCGCAGGGCGAACTTGTCGCCGCGCTTGATCACGATGAAGCTGGCATCGCCCTTGTTGAAGCCGACCACCGTCGGGCTGCCGTCGTTGCCGGCATCGACATCGTTGACCAGATTCACCGCACCGGTGGCGGGCTGGCCATCGATGAGGATCTCGGCGCCGGGTTCCGGCACCAGGGTCGTCTTGCCTTCCTTGGTGAGGGTGAGCATGCCGATCAACGACGGACCGACCGCGAGGCGCGTGCTGAATTTCGGGTTGCTGCCGACACGGGTAGTGCCGACATCGATCCAGTGCATGCCGACCAGCGACAGCCAGCCATCGGGTTTCTGCAGGCGCTGCACGCGCTCATTGCGCCAGTCCATGATTTCCTTGTCGTAAGCGCGCTTGTGCGCGGCGACGGCAGGGTCGGCGGTGGCGGCGTCATCATTCTTGCCGCAGGCGCCCAGCAGGACGAGAGCAGCGATCAAAGCGGTGGCGAGGCTCAGTTTGCGCATGGTGGGTCAGCGTCCACGTAGGAAAAGTTTGTCGAGTTCGGCCTTGGTCAGTTGCACCCAGGTCGGGCGGCCATGATTGCATTGTCCGGAGCGTTCCGTGGACTCCATGTCGCGCAACAATGCGTTCATTTCCGGCAGGGTCAGGCGCCGGTTGGCGCGTACCGAGGTATGGCAGGCCAGGGTCGAGAGCAATTCGTTGCGGGCCTGCTCGATCACCCGGCTGCTGCCGTGCTCGCGCAGGTCGTTGAGCAGGTCAAGCACCAGCGGGCGCGGATCGAGATCAGCGAGCAGGGCCGGCACCGAACGCACGCTCAGTGCCTGTGGGCCGGCGCGACGCAGGTCGAAGCCGAGGGTGTTCAGCGTCTCGGCGTATTCCTCGGCGATGTCAGCCTCACGCTCGGCCACCGCCAGCGCCAACGGCACCAGCAGCGGTTGCGCGCGAATGCCCTCGCCGTCCTTGGCCTGCTTGAGATGTTCGTAGGTGATGCGCTCGTGCGCGGCGTGCATGTCGACGAGCACGAGGCCGTGTTCGTTTTCCGCGAGAATGAAGATGCCGTGCAACTGCGCGAGCGCGAAACCCAGCGGCGGCGCCGCCGACTCATTGGCCGCGGGCATCGGTGCGAGCGCCGCGCCGGCCGGGATCGGCATCGATGTGGAAGGGCTGCGATAAAGCGCCGCATACGACGCCAGCGCATCAGCCACCGGCAGATTCATCGCGCCCTGCGGCGCATGCTGCCAGGCGGAATACGACGCACCCGCTTCGGCGACGGCATAGGCGGATTCCGGCACTGCGGCCGCGCCCGCGCGCGTCGCCGACAGCGCTTCATGCAAGGTCTTGAACACGAACTCATGGATAAGGCGGCCGTCGCGGAAACGCACCTCGTGCTTGGCCGGATGTACGTTGACATCGACGCGGCGCGGATCGAGATCGAGGAACAACACGAAGGCCGGATAGCGGCCATGGAACAACACGTCGGAATACGCCTGGCGCACCGCGTGCGCGACCACGCGATCCTTCACTGCGCGGCCGTTGACGTAGAAATATTGTTGGTCGGCACTGGAACGCGATGCCGTTGGCAGACCGACCCAGCCATGCAGGCGCAGGCCGGCGCCGGCATGATCGAGCGCGAGGCAGTTGCTGACGAATTCCTCGCCCAGCGCTTCGGCGACGCGAGCCAGGCGCTCGCCGGATTCGGCGACCGGACGGTAGTGACGGGCAAGGCGACCGTTGTGCGAAACGCGAAGCTCGACCTGCGGCCGCGCCAATGCCAGCGAACGCAGCCATTCCTCGACATGACCGAATTCGGTGCGCTCGGCGCGCAGGAATTTGCGTCGCGCCGGCACGTTGTAGAACAGGTCGCGTACCTCGATGGTGGTGCCGTTGGGATGCGGATGCGGCAGCACGCCGGACTGCTTTCCACCGTCGATTTCCAGGCGCGCACCGTGCTCGGCGGCTGGCGTTTTCGAACTCAGCGAAAAACGACTGACCGAGGCGATCGACGGCAGGGCTTCGCCGCGAAAACCGAGTGTGGCGACCTGCTCGAGATCGTCGAGCGAACCGATCTTGCTGGTCGCGTGTCGCGACACCGCCAGCGGCAGGTCGCTGGCGGCAATACCACCGCCATCGTCGCGGATGCGGATCAGGCGGATGCCGCCTTCCTCAAGATCGATGTCGACCCGGCGCGCGCCGGCGTCGAGGGCGTTCTCGACCAATTCCTTGACCACGGAAGACGGGCGTTCGACCACTTCGCCGGCGGCGATCTGGTCGATGAGGGTGTCGGGCAGCAGGCGGATCGGCACGGCTTTGGCGGTCTCCAAAGCCGGAATGATAGCAGCGGCATGGCGCCTGGCCGGAACGGCCGCGGCCTTACTGCGGCAGGGCGGCGACCATCGGGATGCGCAGGCGCTCGCCGACGCGGACGCGGTCGTTGTGCTTGTTGTTGGCCTCGCGCAGCGTGTCTACCGGCACACCATGCTGGGCGGCAATCAGGGTCAGGGTTTCGCCGCGGCTGACCACGTGGCTGCTGCTGCGTCGCGGGCTGCGATCGTTCACGGCAACCATCGCCGGCATCGGCACGTCGTCCTGCCGGGCGGCGTACCAGGTACCCGGCGGCGGCTGGTCGGTGAAATACGAACGCACACCGGAGGTGATCGCCGAAGCCAGGCGCTTGCGATAGTCGGGGTCGTTGAGCTTCTGCTCTTCAACCGGATTGGTGATGAAACCGGTCTCGATCAGCATGGACGGCACGTCCGGCGACCGCAGCACAACGAAGTTCGCGCGCTCGATGCTGGACTTGTGCGCCTTGCCGACATTCTTCAGCGAGGCCAGCACCTGCCCGGCGATGTCGTCGGAGGCGCGCATGGTTGCGCTCTGCGACAGATCCAACAGCACGGCGGCAAGATTGTGGTCCTTGTGGTCGAGGGAAACGCCGCCGACGAGGTCGGCGGCATTTTCCTGATCGGCCAGCCAGCGCGCCGCTTGCGAGGAGGCGCCGCGCGTGGACAGGACGAACACCGAAGCGCCGTTCGCGGCATCGTTGACCGCGGCATCGGCATGGATCGAGATGAACAGGTCGGCCTGGGCCGAGCGCGCCTTCATGTAGCGGTCCTGCAACGGCACGAAGCTGTCGCCGTCACGGATCAGCACGGCGCGCATGCCGGGGTCGGCGTCGATCTGGCGCGCGAGTTCACGCGCCACGGCGAGCGTGACGGCTTTTTCGTTGAGGCCGCTGGGGCCGTGCGCACCGGGATCCTTGCCGCCATGGCCGGCGTCGATGGCGATGATCAACTGGCGCTGGCCCGGGCCGATCACGTCCTTCATGGTTTTTGCTGGCGGCACGCGTGGCGTGACGACTTCGGCGGGCTCGATCGCCGGCAACGCCGCGGCGATTGACTCGGGTTGCCTGGTGGTTGTTGCAGGCGAAGTGACAGCGATCGATGAGGGCAGAGGCGCCGCGGCGCGCGGCGTACCGCCCGGCGGCGACAGATCGAGCAAGAGGCGCGTGCGGCCGCCACTACCCTCGACATGGGCGTCCGTGGAAACCATGCGACCCAACTCGAACACGATGCGCAAAGTGTCCGGCGTCGGCCGGCCGGTACGAACATTGGTGACCACGCCGTTGGCAGCGGGCAAGTCGTAAGCCGCGTCGAGCTTGGCGCCCTGCAGGTCGACGACCAGGCGCGCGGGATTGCTCAGGGTGAAAAACTTGTACTGCGCCGGCGCGGAAAGCTCGATTTCAGCGCGCGTGCCCTGGTCGTTCTCCAGCAGCCGCACGCTGCGCAGATCGGCCGCCGACGCGCTGCCGGCTGCTGTGGCCAGCGCGGCGAAAAGCGGAATCAGGAGCGGGGTCGGGCGCATGGCCCGGATTGAAGCACCAGCTTTTCCGGATTGCAAGGGGTTTCCCCTTTAAAATCCAGCACCTGGGCGACTTTCCTCGGAAAGCCCTAAGAAGAGGCTCCAGGAGCCGCCATTTCATTGAGTCTTGCCAGCAGGACCCGGCCGATGTCACTGCCTGCGTGCAACTGTGCGCGGCGACCCTCGCCCGCCACGGCCAGACTGATATCCAGATCGGCTGCCGGCAGGCCCGAGCCGCCCCGCTCGGGCCATTCGACCAGCCAGAGCTGGGCTTGGCTGGCGAGTTCGTCCAAGCCCAGGAAATCAAGTTCGGCGGCTTCGGCGATCCGGTAAAGATCGAGATGCGCGGCTTCGCCATCGGCGAGCCGGTAGCGCTCGATCAGTGTGTACGTCGGGCTCTTGATCGCGCCGGTCACGCCCAGCGCCCGCAGCATGGCGCGCGCGAGCGTGGATTTTCCGGCGCCGAGATCGCCGTGCAGATGGATCACCAGCGGCGCGGTGAATGCCTGTGCCAACCGCTGCCCCAACGCCTCGGTGGCGTCGGCGTCGGGCAGCGCGAAAACCGGCGCCATCATTCCGGATTCACCATGCGCCGCAGGTGCGGAAACAGATCGGAAGGCAGCAGTCCGCGTTCGCCATCGATGCGCGCAGCGGCGTCGCCGGCCGCACCATGCAGCAGAGCACCGAACACCGCTGCCTCGAAGCGCGGCAGATGCTGCGCATGCAGCGCCGCGATCACGCCGGTGAGGATGTCGCCCATGCCACCGGTCGCCATACCGGGATTGCCTGCGGCGATTACCGCCGTGGTCTGCCCCGGTGCCGCGACCAATGTGCCCGCGCCCTTGAGCACGACCACGCATTGGAATTTTTCCGCCAGCGCCTCGACCGCCGCGAATCGATCGGACTGGATGGCATCGCGCTCGCAGCCCAGCAGTCGCGCCGCTTCGCCAGGATGTGGCGTCAGGATCGCCTGCGGCAATGGACGCGGATGCAGCGCCAGCAGATTCAAGCCATCGGCATCGAGGATCAGCGGCTTGCCGGAAATCGCCGCGGTTTCGAACAGCGATCGCCCCCAGCTGCCCTGCCCCAGCCCTGGGCCAACCGCGAGCACATCGGCCTTGACGATGAGTTCGTGCAGCGCATCGGCGGTTTCCACCGCATGCGTCATCGCTTCCGGGCGCGCGGCGACGAGTGCCGCGACGCCTTCCGTTCGCGTCGCCACGCTGGCCAGGCCGACGCCAGTGCGCAGAGCCGCTTCCGCACACAGGCGCACCGCGCCACCCATGCCGACTTCGCCGCCGACGCACAACAAATGTCCGTATTCGCCTTTGTGCGCATTCGCATGGCGCGGCGCCAGGCCCGCAGTCAAATGCTCGGCGCGATAAAGCAGCGCTGCTGGCGTGAAACCCTGCTGCAATTCCGGCACCAGACCCAGGCCATCGAGAAATACTTCACCGGCATAATCTCGCGCCGGCCCTGTGTACAGGCCGCGCTTGCCGGCGATGAAGCTCAGCGTGACGTGCGCTCGCAGCGCCACGCCGGTGGCGCAACCGCGATCGGCATCCACGCCGGAAGGAACATCGATCGCCAGCACCGGGCAGCGTCGCCCGTTGAGGCGCTCAATCATCGCCTGCACCGCTTCGGTCGGCGCACGACTCAGGCCAAGACCGTAGATCGCATCGACCCAAACATCCGCCATCGGCAAATTGCCGTCAAAAATGCTGCTGGGGCCGCCGGCGGCGCGCCAGTCGCTGGCGGCGCGGAACGCATCCGGCGTGCGTGGATCGCCGCCTGGAGCCAGCACCAGCGAAACCTTGCAACCCGCCGCCTTCGCCAAGCGCGCGAGGACGTAACCGTCGCCGCCATTGTTGCCCGGCCCGCAGACCACACCGATATGCCGCGCCTGCGGCCAGCGCCGCTGCAGCAATGCCCAGGCCGCGGCGCCGGCACGGCCGATGAGTTCGTAGCCGGACAGGCCGAACTCCTGCTGGGCGCGGCGATCCATCTCGCGGACCTGTTCGGGGTGATACAGCGGCTGCGGCAAATTCATGCCGCGATTCTATACTTGCCCGATGCCCGACCTGCGCGCCCTCGCCGATGACATCAAGCAATGGAGCCGCGAACTGGGCTTCCAGCAACTGGGCATCGCCGGCGTCGATCTCGCCGGGGACGAGGCGCATCTGCACGATTGGTTGCAGCGTGGCCAGCACGGCGAGATGGAATACATGGCCAGGCACGGCGACAAGCGTTCGCGCCCCGAACAATTACAACCAGGCACCTTGCGCGTACTCAGCGTGCGCATGGACTACGGCACCGGTGAGGATGCACTGGCCTGGCAAACGATTGCCGACAGCGAGCGCGCGTATGTCGCGCGCTATGCGCTGGGCCGCA
>Ga0207983_1000093_pt1 | contig 10962 bp, 10 predicted proteins | sample SoimicmetaGmgHMB_FD_188341 | JGI IMG/M metagenome (GOLD analysis project Ga0207983, IMG submission 188341) | Soil and rhizosphere microbial communities from Laval, Canada - mgHMB (SPAdes) (version 2) | ecosystem: Environmental > Terrestrial > Soil > Agricultural land | place: Laval, Canada...
ACGCAGGCCGAACGCGTCTCGCAGCTGGTCAACGACGAAGCCGCCGACCTGCTCAGCGCCGCGTATGCCGAACGCTATCTCGGTGCCGCCCAGGAACAGAAAGCCGATGCGATCGGCGACGCGATCCGCGCCGCCACCGGCCGTGCGATCGATCGCGCGACCTGGCTCGATGCCGATGCAAAACTCGCTGCACGCAAGCAGATCGACGCGATGCGCCTGGCGATCGCCAAACCGGCGACGCCGGTGTCCTTCGACGGCCTGCATTTTGATCGCGGCGAATTCGCCGGCAACCTGCTCGCCCTGCGTCGCTGGCAGAAAGCCCGCGCGATCGCCCGCCTCACCGCTCCCGTCTGGCCCTGGCCGGTCAGCCAGGCGCAGCCGGTGGTCGGTTTCGAACCCGCGCAGAATCGCCTGATCGTCACCGCCGCCGCGCTGCAAGCGCCAATCTTCGAAGGCAAGACCACGGCCAGCGACTACGGCGCGATTGGCGCATTGATGGCGCAGCAGATCGTCCTCGGCCTGTTCGGCGGCGGCGAATACCAGGCCGCCTGGATGGCGCACGGCAGCGCGCTGGTCAATCAATACGGCGCCTACACCGCGATCGGATCGAACAAGGTCGATGGTGCACGCACGCAGGCGCAGAACGCCGCCGACCTCGCCGGTCTGGAAATTGCCTACGACGCACTGAACACGCAGGCTCCGACCGACTGGGCCGCGAAGAAAGCTTTCTACACCGCGTGGGCAGCGATCTGGGCGCGACAGGATCGCGATTCGGCGGTGACCGCCGCATTGTCGAGCACCACGTACGCGCCGGCGAAATGGCGCGTCAACGGCACCGTGATCAACCAGCCGGATTTCGCCCGCGTGTTCGCCTGCAAGGCCGGGCAGCCGCTGTTCAAGGCGGCGAAAGACCAGGCCGCACTGCTGCGCTGACATGTCGGACTTCCTGCCAGGCCAACGCTGGTTCAGCAGCGCCGAACCCGAACTCGGTCTCGGCACGGTGCTGCGCCTGGCTGGTCGCCAGGTGCAGATCGTGTTCACCGGCAGCGGCGTGCTGCGTCATTACGCCATCGGCAGCGCGCCGCTGTTGCGCGCGGCCTTCCGCAGCGGCGACCGTGTGCAGATCGGCGGCAGCGCGACGATCGTCGAACGCGTCGACGAACTCGACGGCCTGCTGCGCTACCACTGCGCCGGACGTTGCCATGCCGAAGGCGAACTCGATGCCGAACAACCGGTGTCGCAAGCCGACGCACGCCTGCTCGCCGGGCGCGTGGATCGCAACGATCGTTTCGAACTGCGCCGTGAACTGCTGCAACGCCGCGCGCAGGCGCGTGCGCATCCGGGCTGGGGCGTGCTCGGTGCGCGTATCGACCTGATCCCGCATCAGCTGCGCGTCGCGGAGATCGCCGCCGCACGACGCCCGCCGCGACTGTTGCTCGCCGATGAAGTCGGGCTCGGCAAGACCATCGAAGCCTGCCTGATCGCCGCGCAACTGATCGCCAGCGGCCGCGCCCGCCGCGTGCTGATCCTGGTACCGGAAAGCCTGGTCAACCAGTGGTTTGTCGAGCTGCTGCGCCGCTTCAACCTCGCTTTCTCGATCTACGACGAGGAGCGCTGCGAAGCGCTGGAGCTCACCGAGAAAAACGCCAACCCGTTCGAGGACGAGCAGCTCGTCATCGCCTCGGTCGACTGGCTCGCCAGTCATGACAAACGCGGCGAACAAGCGCTCGCTGCCGACTGGGATCTGCTGCTGGTCGACGAAGCGCACCACCTCGCCTGGTCGCCGGCCGCAGCGAGTCCGGCCTACGATCTGGTCGAAGCGCTGGCCGGACAAATTCCGGCGTTGCTGCTGCTCACCGCGACGCCGGAACAACTCGGCCTCGGTGGCCACTTCGCGCGCCTGCGCCTGCTCGATCCGGCGCGCTACACCGACCTGGAAAGTTTCGTCGCCGAACAGAAACACTATCTCGCGCTGTCGGCGCTCGCCGAACGCCTGCTCGCCAGCGAATCGCTGACTGCCGGCGACATCGAAACCCTGGCGCCACTGTTTCCCGGCGAAGGCGATCTGCTCGCTTCGCGTCTAGCGAAGATCGCGCACGGCGACGGCGATGCGCGCGATGCCCTGCTCGCCGATCTGATCGATCGCCACGGTACCGGTCGCGTGATGATCCGCAACCGCCGCGCCGCCGTCGGCGGTTTCCCGACGCGCATCGCCGACATCGACATCCTCGATGCCGGCGACGATCCGGCGCAGCCCGGTCTGCTGCAAGCCGAATTCGAACACGACCTCGGCGCCGTGATCGATCACCTCGATGATGGCGACGAGCCCGCGCACGATTACAAAAACGATCCGCGCACCGATTGGCTGCTGCGCAAGCTCGACGAGATCGCACCGGCGAAAGCGCTGCTGCTGTGTCGCACCCGCGCCAAGGTGCAGGCGCTGGAAGAAGCGCTGCGCCTGCGCAGCGGTTTGCCCGTCGCGCGCTTCCACGAAGACATGAACCTGTTGCAGCGCGACCGCAACGCGGTGTATTTCGCCGAACCCGAAGGCGCGCGCCTGTTGATCGCATCGGAAATCGGCGCCGAAGGCCGCAATTTCCAGTTCGCGCAGCATCTGATTTTCTGGGACCTGCCGCTGCACCCGGACATGCTCGAACAACGCATCGGTCGCCTCGACCGCATCGGCCAACTCGGCGATGTCAATGTGCACGTCGCCGCGATCGCCGGCAGTCCGCAGGAAGTATTGCTGCGCTGGTATCACGAAGGCCTCGATGCCTTCACCGGCGTGGTCGCCGATGGCCGCGAACTGCTGCGCCGTTTCGGCGAAGAACTCATCCAGCTCGCCGAAACCGACGCCGAGCAACGCGAGCCGGCGCTGACGAAGCTGATCGAGCGCACGCGCAGTACGCATGTCGAGCTCGCGGAATTGATCGCACAGGGCCGCGACCGCCTGCTCGAACTCGGCAGCCGCCAGGGCCAGGGCGACGATGCGCTGATGACCGCACTGCGCGAGAACGACGTCGCCAGCGGCGATGACGACTATCCGATGCGCCTGCTCGAAGCCTTCGGCGTGCACCACGAGCCGCTGAGCCCGACGCTGTGGCTGCTCGATCCCGAGTACCTGACCACGGAAGGGTTCGCCGAACTCAAGAATGGTCCGCGCCAGGCGACGTTCGACCGCGCCACCGCCCTCGCCCGCGATGATCTGCTCTACCTGCGCGCCGACCATCCGATGCTGCGTTCGGCGCAGGAGATGCTGCTCTCCAGCGAGACCGGCAACGTCGCCTTCCTGATCGACGACAGCCTGCCGCCGCGCAGCGTGATCCTGGAATCGGTGTTCGTGCTCGAATGCGTCGCACAGGAAAGTCTCAATGCCGATCGCTTCCTGCCGCCGACGCCGGTGAGCATCGCCATCGACACGCGCCTGCAGGCGCGACCGGATTTCGCACCGAACGAACGCGCCGGCCTGCGCGCCGGCGATCGCCAGTTCGACCTGTCGCCGATGCGCAAGGTCCTGCAGGCGCTGGTGCCGCCGATGCTGGAGAAAGCCCGCGGCGAGAGCGAAACCCGTTGCGCGGCATTGATCGAAAGCGCCGTCATCCACGCCGATGCCCTGCTCGGCAACGAACTGCTGCGCATCGAGGCGCTGGCGCGGGTGAACCCAGCCGTGCGTCCCGAAGAAATCGCCGCGTTGCGCGCGGAACGCGAACAATTGCTGGCGGCTCTGCCAACCGCGCGCCCGCGCCTGGATTCGTTGCGTCTGGTGGCCAGCGCGGATTTCCTGTCGCTGCGGCGTTGATCGGCCGCAAGCTATTTGTAGCTCGCGCCGCGATGCGCGAGCGGATTCAATTCACGATGCGGAAACGCGGCGGCGGCTTTTTCCTGTTGTTCTTGCCGAACGGCGGCTGCCCGCGCCAGTAGCGGATATGCAGCCAGGCCGCGAGCAGGCCGCCGAGGAATCCGAACTGGCTGAGCAGCCCCGCGCTCCACAGCCCAACGCCGAAATTGAGCGTGCAAAGCACGATCACCAATGTCTGCATGCGCACCGGGATCGGCGGCAGGATCAGCATCACTTTCTGCTGCGGATCGAGATAGGCGCAGGCGAATAAAATTCCGTACATCACGCCGTCGGCGCCATAGGTGGGCGAGTAGCCGCCGAGACCGACGTTGAATGCAACCGACGAAACGATGAATTGCAGCAACGTCGAACCCGCCGCGCAGGCGAGCAGGAACAGGCCGTAGCGGCGGCTGCCCCAGATCGCCTCGAGCATCATGCCGCCGAAGAAATACAAGGTCAGCGCGACGAAAATCATCTTCGTGCCGGGATTGACCAGCAGATGCGTCGCCAACTGCCAGGGCATGAAATCGCCGAGGAACCCGAGCACGCCTCCGTCGATGTCACCGCCCATGCCGCCGATCGGCCACAGCACCAGATGCGCAAGAACCGACCAGGGCAGCATCGAGACAAGAAAACTCGCGACGGCTGCCCACAGCAGCTTCATCGTCAGTGGTGGAATGGAGTTCATCGATCGTCACCCGAAAAATATCGGCGCGCCGGTGGTTTTCCACGCCAGTAGAGGATCAATATCGCCGCAAACAACAGGCCGCCGAGATGCGCGAAATGCGCGACGCCGGACTGCGCGCCGCTGAGTCCGAGGTAGAGCTCGATGGCGCCATAGATCAGCACGGCCCAGCGCGCCGGTACTGGCACCGGCAGCAACAGGAAAATCAACTTGGCGCCTGGATAGTAGACCGCGAAAGCCAACAAAAGACCGAAGATCCCGCCGGAAGCGCCGACTGTCGCGATCGGCATCGGATCGACGGCATCGAGCATCATCGTCGTCACCAGCAACTGGCAAAGCCCGGCGCCGATCACGCAGAAGAAATAGAAAAAAGCGAAGCGGCGCGAGCCGAGATAGTTCTCGGCCGCCGAACCGAACTGATACAAGGCCCAGCCATTGAACGCCAGATGCACCCAGCCACCGTGCATGAACGCATGCGTGACCAGTTGCCAGGGCTGGAAGCCGACGCGGACAACCTTGCCGAATTCGGAAAACTGCGCCGGAAAACTTCCCCAGGGCCAGAGCTCGAAAGGCGCCTGCAATTCCGGCGAGGCCCATTGCTGCAACAAAAACCCGGCGATGATCGCGATCAACAAGCCCAGCGTCACGGGAGGAATGCGATTCAAGGGCCTGATCTCCGGAAGCGAGGCCGTATGATAGCCCGATGATGCAGTCCGCCCTATCGGTCGAGTCCGCCGCGCTGGATATCGCTGCGGCGGGCTTGTCGACATCGGGATATGCGGTGCTGTCGATCGCCATCGACCACGAACTGCTGCTGGTCCTGCGTACGGAAGGATTTTCCCATCGCGACGCACTGCTGCCCGCCGCCACCGGCCGCGGCGACGGCAAGCACACGAGCAGGCAACGCGGCGACTCGACGCTGTGGCTGGATGACGCGGCCTGCGGCGACGCCTCGCGGCGATTTCTCGCGGGACTCGAAGACCTGCGCCGGCAATTGACTGGGCGCCTGATGCTGGGCATCAACGAGGTCGAGGCGCACTACGCACTGTATCCACCGGGCGCGGGCTATGCGCGCCATCGCGACCGCTTCCGCGACGACGATGCCCGCGTGCTGTCTCTGGTCTGCTACCTCAACAATGATTGGCTCGCCGAGTCCGGCGGCGCGCTGCGCCTGCACCTGCCGGACGGCGCCATCGATATCCTGCCGTGCATCGGCACGATGGTGATTTTCCTCAGCGCCGAAATCGAACACGAAGTACTGGCCGCGACGCGCGAGCGCCTGAGCATCGCCGCCTGGTTTCGCCGTCGCGACGACGCCTGATTTTCTCTCTCTGTGTAGGAGCGACGCGAGTCGCGACAGCTCTCGCGTCGGAGCGAGCTGTCGCGACTCGCGTGGCTCCTACAGAAACGTGGCAATCACGGCTTCCACAACACTTCGTCCAGCGTCGCGGCCGCGCGTTGTCCGCGCACGCGGCCATTCTCGACGATCACGCCTTCGGCGCGCAGGCGTTGCGCCTGTTCGGCGAACTGGCGGTCATCGGGCGGAAATGCGATGCGGCCGTCGGAGCGCAGGACGCGATGCCAGGGCAGTTTCGGGTCATCGTTGTCCGCCAGTATCCGCGCGACCATGCGTGCGCGACCGGGCAGGCCGGCGCGGCGCGCGATCTCGCCATAGCCGGCGATCTGTCCGCGCGGAACGGCGCGAATGGCGGCGAGTATCTTCTCGGCGGCAGACTTTCCCGGCATGCGGGTTTAGGATACGCCCTCGCAAAGGAAATGCCGCCATGCAAAATTTCGAACAGATCCGCAGCCACGTCCAGGGCAAATACAAACTCACCGCGCGCGAGCCGTACCTGGTCTGCGTCGAACTTTCCCTGGACAAGGGCAAGCGCCACCAGAGCATCTTCCTCGCCGAACTCGAGAGCGAGGATGGCCGCAAGTTCCTGCGCGTGAACACCGCCGTTGCGCCGATGACCGGGCTCGACCTGCGCCGCATGCTCGCCTTCAACTGGCAGAGCCGCGTCGGCTACATGGCGATTGGCGAACTCGATTCCGTGCCCTACCTGCAACTGTGCGAGAACCGCCCTTACGACACGCTCAATGCCGCGGAAGTCGATCGCATGGTCCTGGAAATCGGCGGGCTCGGCGACAACCTCGAGCGCGAATTGTCCGCCGGCGGCGATTTGCTCTGAGGCAAGCGATGCAGGAGCGACTGTAGGAGCGACGCAAGTCGCGATGGCTATCTCTTCGATAGCAGGCAATCGCGACTGGCGTCGCTCCTACATGGCTATTCTTACGCCCAACCCTGCGCCTTAAGCAGCCGCACCAGGCACCAGGCGATGATGCCGGCGGCGGGAATCGTCAGGATCCATGCCCAGACGATGCGTTCGATCACCGACCACTTGAGCGCGCGCGGATTCTTGGCGAAGCCCACGCCCATGATCGCGGTCGAAATGCTGTGCGTGGTCGAGACCGGCATGCCGAAATGCGCCGCGACGAACAGGATTGTCGCCGAGCTGGTTTCCGCAGCGAAGCCGTTGATCGGATGCAGCTTGATCATCTTGTGACCCAGCGTCTTGATGATGCGCCAGCCGCCCATCGCGGTACCGGCGGCCATCACCAGCGCGCAGCTGATGATGATCCAGGAGTCGATGCCGTCCTTGCCGCCGTGCGGATGCATGAAGGCAAGCCAGGACGGCAGATGATCGAGCGTGCCGTCGGCCTGCGCCGCGATGATCGCCATCGCGATCACACCCATGGTTTTTTGCGCGTCGTTGGTACCGTGGGCGAAGCCCATGTAGCCGGCGCTCAACACCTGCGCCTTGCCGAAGAACGCATTGATCCAGCGCGGCCGCGAGATGCGCGCCAGGGAACCGCCGGCGTTGTTCATGCTGCTGATCAAGGCCATCAGCCCGCCCATGATCAGCACGCCGAGCAGGAATCCCGCCACCGGCGAGGAAACCATCGGCACGACGACCTTCCAGTACAGGCCGCTGTTCTTGCTCAGGCTTTCGCCGGTCTTCGCCCAGACCAGCGCATGCCAGTTGTTGTCGGTAGCGGCGAGCGCGGCGCCGCAGATGCCGCCGATCAGCGCGTGGCTGGACGAGGACGGCAGCCCGCGCCACCAGGTGAAAAGATTCCAGACGATGCCGCCGGCGAGCGCGCAGATGATCACCTGCGAGGACAGGATGACGACGTTGGCGTCGACCAGCCCCGAGGAAATCGTCTTGGCCACGGCCGTGCCCCAGAACGCACCGATCAGGTTGGTCGCCGCGGCCATCACCACCGCCTGCATCGGCGTCAGCACCTTGGTCGCAACGACGGTGGCGATGGAGTTGGCGGTGTCGTGGAAGCCGTTGATGAATTCGAACACCAACGCCGTCGCGATGACGAGCAGGAGCAGGGTAAGCACGGCCGGCTCCTCAGGAGTTCTTCAATACGACCTGGTGCACCACGTTGCCGGCATCGCGGCAGCGGTCGATGGCTTTTTCCAGCAGTTCGAACAGGTCCTTGAGGATCAGGTAGCGCATCGGATCGGTTTCGCGCGAATAGGTTTCGCGATAGAGCTCGAGGATCAGGCGGTCGGCTTCGGCTTCGATCGCCTGCATCTTGTCGTTGAGGGCCTTGCTGGTGTCGATGTTCATGCCCTTGCGCAGCAGGCCGACCATCTGTTCGATCACTTCGCAGGCGCGCTCGAGCATCACGGCGCGCGAGGTGAAATCGACTTCGCCGAGGCGCTCGGCAGCGAGCATGTAGCGCTCGGCGAATTTCTCGACGATCTTCGGAATCTTGTACAGGGCGCTCGACAACGCATCGATGTCTTCGCGTTCAAGCGCGGTGACGAAGGTGTTGACCAGCTCCTGGCTGATCTGCGCGGCCAGGGCCTTTTCGCGCTGGCGTGCCAGCTTGAACTTCTCCAGCGAGCGCTGCGCCGGTGGCGTGGCCAGCAATTCGATCAGCGCGCGGGTGCTTTCGCGGGCGGCGGCGGCGCTGGCTTCCAGCAGCCCGTAAAACTTGTCGCCCTTGCCGAAAATGGTCTGGAGAGAAAACATCGCGCCGCCCTCTGGGTTCCGCCGGAGCATCCGGCACATGTCAGCTAGTTTACTCAAAGATGACAGTCCGCGGCCCGGATACAGGCCTGCTGTATGCTTGCGGACACGATAGCCCCGACCACCGCAGGCCATGCCCTTTTCCCTGTTGCGCCGCCCCCTGCCCTCGTTCCTGCTGGCCAGCCTGCCGATATCGGTGCTGGCAACGTCCGTCGCCCCCCTCCTCCGCCTTTCGATCCCTGCGGCGGTCTGCGCCGGCGAAGCGACTGCGCTGCCATGATCGAACTCTTCATCGTCGTTGTCTTCGTGCTGATGAACGGCTTCTTCGCGCTGTCGGAGATGGCCGTCATCACCTCGCGCAAGGCCCGCCTCAAGGAAATGGCCAAGGACAGCCGCGGCGCGGCCAAGGCGATCGAACTCGCCGAGCACCCGGAGAGTTTCCTGTCCGCGGTCCAGGTCTGGATCACCTTGCTGAGCCTGCTGACGGGCTCGTTCGGCGGCGAATCGGTGGCGGCGCGCCTGGAGGTCCCGCTGTCGCGGATCGACCTCATCGCGCCTTACGCGCATACCATCGCATTCGCCTTCAGTTTCGGACTGATCCTTTACATACAGGTCGTGCTCGGCGAGCTGCTGCCCAAGCGCCTTGGCACGCTGCGTCCCGAGCCGATCGCGCAGCGCGTGGCCTTGCCGATGAGCGTGTTGGCGACAATCGCAAAGCCCGCCGTATTCCTGCTCGCCGGCAGCACCCGTCTCCTGATGCGAGTACTTGGGCAAGGTTCGCTTGCCGAGGAAAAAGTCACGGAAGAAGAAATCCGCCATCTCGTCGCCGAAAGCCACGAGCAGGGCATGATCGATGTCGACGAACGCAACATGCTCAACCGCGTGCTGCGCCTGAGCGACCGCAGCGCCGATTCGCTGATGACGCCGCGCACGCGCATCGTCTGGCTGGATGCGAACGCCGAGCGCGAGGAAAACCTCGCGACGATGCGCGAGACGCCGCTGGCGCGCTATCCGGTTTATCGCGGCGCCGATACCGAAGTGCTGGGCATCCTGGAAGTGAAACACCTCGCCGGCCTGATCGACGACGATGGCAAGCCCGACCTGTTCACGAATCTCGGCACCGCGCTGTTCGTCACCGATTCCACCAATGCGTTGAAGCTGCTCGACATCTTCCGCGAAGAACAACAGACGCTGGCGCTGGTCGTCGACGAGTACGGCGACATCCAGGGCCTGGTCACGCTCAACGACCTGCTCGGCGCCGTGCTCGGCCGCGTGCACGAGATCGAAAGCGCCGACGACGAACCGCTGGTGATCGAGCGCGACGACGGCAGTTGGCTGATCGACGGCCGCCTGTCGATCGAGGAATTCCGCGAACTGCTCGTCCTGCGGCAACTACCCGGCGAAGACGACAACGACTTCACCACGGTCGCGGGCATGGTGATCGCGCGTTACGGCCGCATCCCGCATGCCGGCGAACATTTCGACTGGCAGGGCTGGCGCATCGAGGTCGTCGATCTCGACGGTGCGCGCATCGACAAACTGCTGGTCGCACGGACCTTGCTGTCGCAGCCCGAACACACGACCTGAACTTGCGTCCGCGGCCATTGATCCCCAATAGAGAGCGATGACCGACGTCCACGCCGCCAGCACCAGTACCAGCACCCGCGCACTCATCGACAAACTCGCCGATGGCGATCCGGATGAGGCACTGAGCTTCAGCGAGTTGCTCGATCAATTCAGCGAACGCGGCTTCGGCCTGTTCCTGTTGCTGGTGATGCTGCCCTGTTTCATTCCGCTGCCGGTCGGTGTTGGCGGCGTCAGCGGCAGTCTGGTCACGCTGATCGGATTGCAATTCCTGTGGCGCCTCGAACATCCGTGGCTGCCGGGATGGCTGGGCCGCCGACGCATCCATCGCCGCGTGCTGATCGGTTTCCGCAATCGCATGGGCAAATGGCTGGACCGCCTGGAGAAGCTCACGCGGCCGCGCAACGAAGCCGTACTCACGCATCCGCTCGCACACGCGTTCACCGGTCTGTTGCTGTTGCTGCTCGGCGTATTGCTCGCCCTGCCCCTGCCACTGACCAACTACCCGTTCGGCCTGATCCTGCTGGTCTTCGCCTTCGCCCTGATCGAACGCGACGGCCGCCTGATGCTGATCGCCTGGGCCCTGGGTCTGGCCGAGATCGCGGTGCTCGCAACCTTCTCAGGTGCGATGACGAAAGCGCTGGCGGATGTGATCGGGTGGTTTCAGCACTAGAACCTATTGCCTGGCATTGCGCCGACGCTCACTCCTGCACGAACAACTTCAAGAAATCCTCGGCCGGCATCGGGCGGCCCAGCCAGAAACCCTGGCCCTGATCGCAGCCGCGTTCGCGCAGGATCGCGTACTG
>Ga0207983_1000094_pt1 | contig 10701 bp, 9 predicted proteins | sample SoimicmetaGmgHMB_FD_188341 | JGI IMG/M metagenome (GOLD analysis project Ga0207983, IMG submission 188341) | Soil and rhizosphere microbial communities from Laval, Canada - mgHMB (SPAdes) (version 2) | ecosystem: Environmental > Terrestrial > Soil > Agricultural land | place: Laval, Canada...
CAAGCTCTAAAAGGAGGTAGGAAAAAACCGAGGCGCCCGCTATTCGATAACTCTCATCAAGAGAGCAATAAAGAGAGCAATAACGGGGTCGGGTTCATTTCTGATCGGCGCTCTTCCTGGGCGGTCTGTGGGCGGGTCGGACCGCGCCGAACCGACGGGTTTTCTCTCCACCATCGTCCTGAAGTCGTCTCGACCCCACGCGCGTTGTTGTTGTAGATAGTTCCGGATGGTTTGCACTTCGTCTTCGGACACGGCTTCACCCAACAGGGTCTTGTGGCCAAGAGTGCTTCACGCAGTAAGCTCAGATAGCTCTGGCGATCGTCGTCGTCCAGAAAGCAGGGCAGACGATTGTTGCCACGCTGCACAATGTGCTGCGCAATGTCAGGTAGCTCGAGTCGGGGTTGGCGGGCCATGCGCGGATAAGGCCACGGTAGCGGAGCGCTCGCCATTCCTGAGAAGGTCTGCGCCAAGTAGGATTTGTTCCAGCAAATGTCGTAAGTGAACCTGACCCCGTCTAAAAAAAAGGGGCGCCGAAGCGCCCCTTTTTTCTCACCTTGCTTCGCGACGAATCACTTCAAGCTGACATCGTCGATCAGGAACGAGGTCGCGACGGTCGAGCCTTCCACGCCTTCGAAATAGATCTGCACGGTCTGGCCCTTGTAGGCGCTCAGGTCGAAGCTGCGCTGTACGTAGGCGCTGCCCTTGTCCAGGTTGGAGTAGGTCTTGAGCGTGGTCAGCACGGTGCCGCTGCTGTTGCGCACCTGCACCTTCAGCGTGTCGTAGGCCGAGGTCGTGGTGGTCTCGTCGCTGAGCACCTTCAGCCAGAAGGTCAGCGTTGCCGAGCTCGCCGCGGCCGGGATGCTCACCGTCTGCAGCACGCTGTCGGTGTGCGCGCTGCCGTAGCCATCGAGCCAGGCTTTCCAGCTGCCGGCGTGCGAGGCCTGCGTGGTGCCGTTGTCGATCACGCTGGTGCTGGCCGTCCACACGGTGTTGCCGGACTCGAAGCCGCCATTGCCGATCAACTCGCTCGAGGTCGTGCCGGCGGTGTAGGTCAGCGCCAGCGTATAGGTCGCGGTGGTGCTGGAGCCGGCGTAGGCGATGACTTTCGCGTACACGGTCTGCGCCGTGGTGCCGTTCTTGTACGTCACCGTCTCGGCGCTGGTGCCGCTGGTCGAACTGGTCAGCGTGCCGTCGCTGCTGTTGACGACATACAGATCGTAGTCGGAACCGCTGGGGCCGCCGGACATGACGATCTTCACGGTTTCGTTCGCAGCCAGCGACAAGGCGAAGTAATCCTTGTCGGTGGTGTTGCCCATCGTGCCGACGATGCTGGCGACGCTGTGCGCGACCACGTTCGCCGCCGCCACCGAGCCGTTCGACTCGGCTTCGTTGAACTGCGTCGAGGTGCTGTTGTTGACCGTGAAGCTCACCGTACCCGACGTGCCGATGTTGCCGGCGGGGTCGTAGGCCTTGGCGATCAGGCTGTGGCTGGCGTTGCTGAGCGTGGTCGAATCAAAGGCGAGCGCGTACGGGCTGGTGGTATCCGTGCCCTTGAGCGTGCCGTCGACGTAGAACTCGACCTTGCTGACGCCGACGTTGTCGGAAGCGGTGGCGGTGAAGTTGATCGAGCCGCTGCTGCCGGACTCCGCGGCGCTGACCGTCGGTGCGGAAGTGTCGTTGGTGGTGTTGCTGATGGTGAAGTTCACGCTGGACGAGCTGCCGATGTTGCCGGCGGCGTCGTACGCCTTCGCGACCAGGGCATGGCTGCCGTTGGCGAGCGGGGTCGAATCGAGCGCGAGCGAATACGGGCTGCTGGTATCGCTGCCCTGGAGCACGCCGTCGATGTAGAACTCGACCTTGCTGACGCCGGTGTTGTCGGAAGCCGTGGCCGAGAGCGTGATCGTGCCGCTGCTGCCGGACTCACTTGCACTGGCAGTTGGCGGGGTAGTGTCACCCGTGCCGGTGCCCTGGCTTACCCAGATCGGCGCGGACCAGAGGCGATCGCCATCGGCTTCGGTGACCAGCACGTAGTAGAAGTGCTCGCCCTGCGCCGGCGTGAAGCTGTAGGTGCCGCTGCCTTCGAACAACTGCGTCACCGTGCCGTTGCGGCCCGGGACACCTTCGAAGAACTGCACGCGCGAGGCGGTGCCGCCACTGCTGCTGGCGTAGTTGGCGGCCAGTGTCAGCGCACCGTTGTTGCTCATGCTCTGGCCCATGACGACGCCGTTGCCGGTGAGCACGATCTGCGCGGTCTTGTCTTCGGTGGCGAAGGTGCGGCGTGCTTTCAACGCATCGAGGAAGTTGCTGACGGTGAGTGCAGCGCCGTTCGGCAACAGCACGCCGGTGCGGTTGCGGAAGCTCAGACCCCAGTTCGCGCAGTGGTTGTCCTGGTCGCTCGCCGGCGCGACGTGATAGCCACGCTCCAGCAGGATGTTCCAGGCCGTGGTGTAGGTGCTGCGGCTGGTCTCGGTCTCGGTGGTGTTGGTCGAGAACGCCGAGCTGTTGAGCACTTCCGCGAGCACCATCACCTCGGCGCCGTTGGCGTCGTAGGCGAGCGAGGTTCCGCCGATCGCGAACTGGCCGCTGCTGGCCGGATGGTTGAACTGGCCGATCCAGCCGCGCTGCTTCATCGTCGCGTACAGCGCCGCGTAATCGGATTTCGGCGTGGCGACATCGCCGATCAACTGATTGCTGGCGTTGTATTCCCAGGTCGCGAGGCCATCGGGGTTGTAGATGTTGAGGTGGCCGCCGTTGCTGATCACGCCCCACTCGTTGCCGTACAGCGCGAGGAAGCCGGGATGCGCGGCGCGGTAGTTTGCCGCAGCGGTCAGGCCGGACTGGAACAGCGCCTTGGCCGTCGCCGGATTGGCGGCGGTGTTGGTGCCGGTCGAGCCGTCGTACATGTGGTTGTGTTCGGAGGTCAGCAGGAAATCGCCGCCGGCCTGGTTCTGCATCATCGCGTAGGCGTCGGCCGGGCCGTACACGCCTTTTTGCGGTGTTTCGGCGCTGTTGCAACTGGCCACCGGCGTGCCGCCGTCGCTGTGGTTGGTCTGGCTGTGCAGGTTGCCGTAGTAGATCGTGTAGGGCAGCGTGCTGGCCGCGACTGACTGGATGCCGACGCCGGCCTTGCCGCTCTTCTGGATCGACAGGTTGCGTACCGCCGGACCGTGCGACAGACCCGGGAACACCGGCATGCGCGGTGCAGCAACGTTGCCGACGCGCACGTCGTAACGCTGGTCGGCGAGTTCATCCTTGCCAAGGCCGAAGGATTTGGCGACGCGCTGCACCAATGGCTGCGAGCGTTCCGTGGCCAATACCACCGACGGCACCGCGCGCAGACGCACCGAATAGAAACCGGATGCCAGCGGGGCGCCGTTGCTGCCGTGGCCATTCCAGGCGAAGCGATATTTGCCGTGACCGTTGACCAGCGGCGTTTCGCCAACCCAACGCTGCACCACTGCGCCTTGCGGCGTCAGGACATCGACCTGCCAGCTCGACAGCGTCGCGCTGCCACCGGCGGGGTAATCGAATTCAAGCTGGATCGGGAAGCTGCCCTGCACGTCTGCCTGGTAGGCGACCGCGAGCGTGGCGTCGAACTCGAAATGGTCCGGCAGCCGATAAAGGCCATTGTTGTTGGTGGCAGCGCCGGCGACAGCCGACAAGGTAGCGAGCGCGACGGCAAGAGCCAGCCGGCGAGGGCAGGAGCGTGTGGACATGGATTTCCCCGGAAATTTGGTAAACCGCATCCATGCGCAATAGGGGGTCTCCTGACCCCGGGGTCGGATAATCCCCTATCTCTAAGGCAATTGCGTGACGCAAAGCACAAAATATGGGGATCCGGGGGTCGGGTCAGGCCGGTCAGGCCATTGCGAAAGGGGTGGGGACCGCTGTCTGGGCTGTCGCTCCGGGCGCTAAACTCCCGGGCTGCCGCCATCCTTCGAGTCCCCGCATGTCCGAAATCCTGGTCCCCGTCTCCTTCGGCGAATTGCTCGACAAGATCGCCATCCTCGACATCAAGTCCGAGCGCATGACCGACCCGGCCAAGCTGGCCAACGTGCGCAAGGAGCGCGATGCGCTCAACGCGACCTGGGGCCAGCATCTGGCGTCGAAAACGGATATTGCCGAGTTGCGCGCCGCGCTCAAGGCCGTCAACGAACGCCTCTGGGTGATCGAGGACGACATCCGCATCAACGAGAAGAATCAGGACTTCGGCGCTGAATTCATCCGCCTGGCGCGCGCCGTGTATTTCGAGAACGACGAACGCGCGCGCATCAAGAAAGACATCAACCTTGCTTTGGGCTCGGCCTATGTCGAGGAAAAGTCGTATCAGGATTACCGCAGCAAATAGATAGCGCTGAATGCGCCCATATGCGGGAAAAGCGCAGCGCAGAGTGGACGCTCTGCGCGGTGGCGACGCGGATCGATGCTATCCACCCGCCGCTGGAAATTCCCCGCAGCAGGCATCGAAGTGCGCGATCACTTCCTCGACGCTGATCAGATCCATCACGCCGGGAAATTCCACGCGCTTGCCCCAGCCGATGTCGCTGGCAGGTCTGCCGAGAAATTTGCGCGCGGCTTCGTCGTAGTGATTCACCGACCAGCGCAGGTCCGAATACGGGCCGCAGCGTTCGCGGTCGGTGCAGGCGAACAGACCCAGCACTTTCGTGCCCATCGCATTGGCCATATGCGCGGGGCCGGAGTCGGGGGACAGCACGAGATCGGCGCGTTCGAGCAGCGCGAGCAATTGTTTCAGCGTGTCCTTGCCGATCAGGTCGATCGCCGGCGTTTTCATCGCCGCGATGATCGCATCGCCGGTGTCGCGTTCGAGTTGGCTGCGACCGCCGCAGAGCGCGATGCGCCAGCCGCACGCGGCGGCGTGATCGGCGACGGCGGCGTAACGATCCGGTGCCCAGTTGCGCAGCGCGTGGCTGGAACACGGCGAAATCAGCAAGGTTGGTTGCGTGCCCGGCAGTTGCTCGGCGGCCCATTCGCGTGCTGATGCCGGCACCGGCAGATTCCATTGCACACGATCCTGTTTCAGCCCCAGCGGCTCGCAGAATTTTCCGAAGACATCGAGCACGTGGTGTCCACCCGCGGCGATGCGTTCGTTGATGAACAGGCCATGGCCTTCCTTGCTGCGCGCGACGTCGTAACCGATGCGGCGATCGGCGCGGATGAACATCGACAGCAGGTTCGCGCGCAGGGCCAGCTGCATCTGCAGCAGCACATCGAAGCGTCGCCCAGCGAGTTGCCGGCGCAGGTCGCGAACGCCCGCCCAGCCGGCTTTCTTGTCGAACACGATGAACTCGACGCCCTCGAGGCCTTCCAGCATCCTGGCCTCGCCCTTGCCGATGATCCAGGTGATCGCCAACTCGGGCCAGGCGCGCTGCAGCGTGCGGATCAGCGGCACCACGTGGGTGGCGTCGCCAAGCGCGGACAGGCGCAGCAGGCAGATCGAACGCGGCGCGGCGGGAGTGCTCACTTGCTAGACTTCACCCTGATGGAAATGCCCTTGGCCGCCAGTGAAAAAAGACAGCCGTTCCGCGACGCGCGCGGGCAGGGCTCGATTGTGTTCGACCCGGCGCGCCTGCGGCAAGCGACGCCAGCGATGTTCGATGCCGCCAGTTACGGCGCCGACGCGCAGCCGATCCAGGGGCAGGGCGGGCGTGGCGCGGCGTGGTTCGTGCGCGGCGAATTTGGCGATGCGGTGCTGCGCCGGTATCGCCGCGGCGGCTGGATGGCAAGGCTCAGCGACAGCGATTACCTGTGGCAGGGCGAGGACAAGGTGCGCAGTTTCCGCGAATTCACGCTGATGCAACGCTTGTGCCGCGCCGGCCTGCCGGTGCCCGCGCCTATCGCTGCTTACTATCGCCGCAGCGGCCTGCGTTATCGCGCTGCCATCCTGATCGAGCGGATCAGCGATGTGCGCTCCTTCGCCGATGTCGTCGGCAACCAGGGCCTTGAAGCGCCCTGGGCCAAGGTCGGCGCGGCGATCGCGCGCTGCCATCGTCACGCGGCGCATCATGCCGATCTCAATGCGCACAACTTGCTGATCGGCGGCAATGATGATGTCTGGCTGATCGACTGGGACAAGGGACGGATGGAAACTGCGGCAGGCAAGTGGTGCGATCTGGTGCTGGCGCGGCTGGAACGCTCGCTGCGGAAAATCCATCGCGATCAGCCGGCAACGCTGATCACGCAGGGGATGGCGACGCTGCGCGAAGCCCACCAGCAGGCGCTGCAGGCATGAGCTGGTCGCTGCGATTTCTCGGCGTCGGCAGTTCCCAGGCGGTCGAGCTGGGTTCGGCTTCGGCAGTGATCGAACGTGATGGCCAGCCGCAGCTGATGATCGATTGCGGACAGGAAGCACTGACCGCCTATCTCGCGCATTACGGTCGTGCGCCCGAAGCCTTGTTCATCACCCATGTGCACATGGATCACGTCGCTGGGCTCGAACGTCTTTTCTACAAGATCTATTTCGATCCGCAACTGCGCGGCAGGGTGAAGCTCTATGTGCCCGCGACCGTGGTGCCGCATCTGCAATCGCGCCTGGCCGATTATCCGGGCGTAATCGCCGAGGGTGGTGCGAACTGGTGGGATGGTTTTCATCTGGTGCCGGTCACGCGCGGCTTCTGGCATGCACGGCGCTGGTTCGATGTTTTTCCGGTGCGTCACCATCTGCCGGATACGGCCTTCGGCCTTCGCCTCGCCGGTGCCATGGTCTGGACCGGTGACACCCGGCCGATTCCGGAAATGCTGGCGCAGCATGCCGATGCCGGCGAGTTGATCGCCCACGATTGCGCGATGCAGGGCAATCCTTCGCACAGCGGTATTGCGGATCTGGAACGCGAATATTCGCCAGAGTTGTTGGCGCGCTGCGTGCTTTACCACTACGCCTCGCATGCCGATGGCGATGCGCTGCATGCGCGCGGTCATCGCGTGGCGCAGGCTGGCGACGTGCTCGCGCTTGCCGATCCGGTCGGCGCGGACGTGACCGGATGAACGCGCTGTTCGAAACCACCGCGCTGCATCCGGCCGACGCACTCGGCCGACCGTTGCGCGACCTGCGTGTCTCGGTGATCGAGACCTGCAACTACCGCTGTCCGTATTGCATGCCGGAAGGGCAGACGCCCGAGGAAACTGCGTTAGATCGCAGCCGACGCTTGAGCTTCGACGACATCGAGACGGCGGTGCGCGGCTTCGCGAGACTCGGCGTGCGCAAGATCCGGCTTACCGGCGGCGAGCCCTTGCTGCGAAAAAATCTGCCGCAATTGATCGCGCGCCTGGCAGCGGTTCCGGGCATCGATGACCTCGCGCTGACCACCAATGCCTCCTTGCTGGCGGGGCAGGCGCAGGCCTTGCGCAATGCCGGTCTGCATCGCCTGACGATCAGTCTCGATGCGCTGGATCCGACGGTGTTTCGCGCCCTGTCCGGTGGTCGCGGCGATGTCGCCGATGTATTCGCCGGAATCGCGGCAGCGGAAGCTGCGGGCTTCGGTGCGCTCAAGTTGAATGCGGTGATCCAGCGCGGCGTCAACGAAGATCAGGTGTTGCCGCTGGTCGAACACTTCCGCGGCAGCGGACACGTGATTCGGTTCATCGAATACATGGACGTCGGCAATTGCAACGGCTGGCGTCGCGAGGCAGTGGTTCCTTCACAGCAATTGCGCGACCAGATCGCCGCGCGCTGGCCTCTGCGCGCACTGTCGGCGACCTATCGTGGTGAAGTGGCATCGCGTTACGGGTTTGCCGATGGCGGCGGCGAGATCGGCTTCGTGAGTTCGGTCAGCGAACCGTTCTGCGGCGACTGCCATCGTGCGCGCCTGTCCGCTGATGGCCAGTTGTTCACCTGCCTGTTCGCAGCGCAGGGTCAGGATCTGCGCGCAGCGATCGCCGAGGGCGTCGATGCGCTGGCCACACGCGTCGACGCGCTATGGCAGCGCCGTGCGGATCGCTACAGCGAGCAGCGCGCGAGTGGTGGCCGCGACAGAAAGAAGATCGAGATGTTTTATATCGGCGGTTGATCGGAGCGCGCGTTCGATGTCGATGGTATGGAAGGGTGACGATCGATCGTCAGAAAAATGAATTGAGGAGTGGTCGTGGCAGGAAAGTCATCGCGATTGACGCACATCGACGCCGCCGGTCGCCCGGCCATGGTAGACGTCTCGGACAAACAGGCCAGCGCGCGCGAGGCGACCGCCGATTGCTTGGTGCGTTTTCCAGCCGCGGTCGCCGCGCAGCTCAAGAAGTCCGGGCTCAGCACGGCCAAGGGGCCAGTGCTTGATACCGCGATCATCGCCGGCACGATGGCGGTCAAGCGCACGCACGAGCTGATTCCGTTCTGTCATCCGCTGCCGATCGACGGCTGCCGCTTCGATATTTCCTGGGCGAACGAGACCACGTTGAAGATCGAATGCCAGGTGCGGACCCACCATCGCACCGGCGTCGAGATGGAAGCGCTGACCGGCGCGACCATCGCTGCGCTGACCGTCTACGACATGTGCAAGGCCTTGTCGCATGCGTTGGTGATCGGCCCGGCAAAGCTGCGGGCGAAGAGCGGCGGCAAGCGCAAAGTCGGCAAGGCGTGAGCGTGACCGTGTTGTATTTCGCCAGCCTGCGTGATGCCACCGGCGTCGCGTCGGAAATTCTACCGACACCCGTATCGCTGGCGGCGCTTTACGATGCGTTGCTTGCCAGGCATGGTTTTTCGATCGCACGCGAACGGTTGCGCGTGGCCGTCGACGGCGCCTTCGTCGACTGGAACGATCCGGTGGCCGACGGCGCCGAGATCGCCTTCATTCCACCGGTATCGGGAGGCTGAGCGGATGAAGCGCTTTGCGATTGTCGATGAAGCTTTCGACATCGAGCCATTGCGCGAGCGCCTGCTCTCGCACCAGGCTGGCGCGTACGCGAGCTTCGAAGGCTGGGTGCGCAACATCAACGAAGGTCGGCCAGTATCGGCCCTCACTTACGAAGCGTATGCGGCGCTGGCCGACAGCGAGGGCGAGAAAATTCTCGCCGAAGCGGCCGCCCGTTTCGCGATCATCGATGCCGCCTGCGTGCATCGCGTCGGCCGTCTCGCTCTGGGCGAACTCGCGGTGTGGGTCGGTGTCAGCGCCGGACATCGCGACGCGGCATTTTCCGCCTGCCGCTGGATCATCGATGAAGTGAAGGCGCGTGTGCCGATCTGGAAGCACGAGCACTACGCCGATGGCGCTGCCGGCTGGCTGCATCCGGATGGTGATGCGTAGGAGCGATGGCAATCGCGACATGCCCGGTCGCGATTGCCATCGCTCCTACGAAGCGTGTTGTTCGTGAGATTGGAAGAGTCGTCGCGACAATGGAGCCGCAAGTGGGCTGCGATCAACGCAAGCGACTGCGATCAACACAAGTGGAACGCGTTAACGCAAGCGACTAGGCGCGGCGGTAGCCGCTGCTGCGGCAGACTTGGGTGGCAGCCCTTGTCGGCTGGCCTCGGCACCCGAATCAGTCAATACCATGCCTGCCTGGACCATCACTATCCTGGCGGTTAGCTGCTTGAGAAGAACCAGAGGTGTGCCTAGGCAGTTCTGAAGAAATGGCTACGCAAACCGACATGCCATGGGTTTTCTGAGGCAAGCGGACCGCTTCGATGCAAATGAAGCGGAGGGTCAGCGCAAGCAGACTGCGATCAACACAAGTGGAACGCGTTAACGCAAGCGGCTAGGCGCGGCGGTAGCCGCTGCTGCGGCAGACTTGGGTGGCAGCCCTTGCCGGCTGGCCTCGGCGCCCGAATCAGTCAATACCGTTGCTGCCTTCCGGCCCTGGCGGAGTTTTCAACCTATCGTCGCGAGGGGCCGACAAGGGCCGCCATAGAAAGTTGGCGATGCGTGCAACAACGGGGCGCAGCGTTTTCAATAACGAGAGGGATTGACTCGGGACATCCTGTCCCTCGCCCTGCGGGCGGCTTCGCCGTCCAGATCGGCAATCCTGCCGATCTGTCGAACCCTTAGGGCTCGAACCCTCTCTCTTTGCGACACGTTTTGCTTTTGCTTGCTGCTGGAACAGCTCGCGTCGAACTAATTTGGCGGAGAGAGAGGGATTCGAACCCTCGGTACGGGGTTAAGCCGTACACACACTTTCCAGGCGTGCTCCTTAAACCACTCGGACACCTCTCCGCGTCTTGCCGCACTTGCTGCAAGCGTGTAACCGCCTGAAACAAGAGCGAAATTGTACCCGAGCCGATAAGCCCGGACAACCCGCATGCTCACGGTGCTTGGCCCTGGCCCGGGGGGTTGGCACAATGGCCCGGTTCCAATCGGGTAAACCCATGTCCTATCTCGTTCTCGCCCGCAAATGGCGCCCCCGGCGCTTTTCCGAACTGGTTGGGCAGGAACACGTCGTGCGCGCGCTTACCAATGCGCTCGACACCGGCCGCGTCCATCACGCCTTTCTGTTCACCGGCACGCGTGGCGTGGGCAAGACCACGATCGCCCGTATTTTCGCCAAGAGCCTCAACTGCGAACGCGGCACCGGCGCCGAGCCCTGCGGCGAATGTCCGTCCTGCGTGGACATCGATGCCGGGCGCTTCGTCGACCTGCTCGAGATCGATGCCGCCAGCAACACCGGTGTCGACGATGTCCGCGCGTTGATCGAGAACGCGCAATACATGCCTGGCCGCGGCCGCACCAAGGTCTACCTGATCGACGAAGTGCACATGCT
>Ga0207983_1000097_pt1 | contig 10603 bp, 9 predicted proteins | sample SoimicmetaGmgHMB_FD_188341 | JGI IMG/M metagenome (GOLD analysis project Ga0207983, IMG submission 188341) | Soil and rhizosphere microbial communities from Laval, Canada - mgHMB (SPAdes) (version 2) | ecosystem: Environmental > Terrestrial > Soil > Agricultural land | place: Laval, Canada...
ACGAATTGTCCGCGCAGGAATGCGTCGACCACCTGGTCTCGGCTGCGCTCGATGGCGGCGGCTCGGACAACGTCACCGTGGTGTTGCTGCGACGGGTGTGATGTTGGGTGCAACGTCGTAGAAGCGGCATGTAGGAGCGACGCAAGTCGCGATTGATCTTCGCAACGGAGAGAAATCGCGACTTGCGTCGCTCCTACCGCGCTCCTACCCGCCGCTACTGCAAACGCACGATCACTTCGCCGGTTCTGGCGGCAGCGTCGGTTTCTCGCCGGATTCTCCCAGCGCAGCGGCGGCGTTGAGCTTGATCAGTGTTTCGTCGCCCTGGTCGATCGCCAGGCCGTTGCGCGCGGTCACGCCGCAGGGCGCCCAGAGCTCGAGCTTGCACAATTCGTAACTCTTGCTGCGGAAGAAACTCACGATCGCCGCGACGCCGGCCTTGGCACGCGCATTGTCGGGCTGTGCTGCGAGCACGCGACGGTAGAGACCGAGCGCGCTGTCGTCTTCGGGGAAAGTCAGCTGCTTGCCCGGATCTTTCACCGTGCCGATTTCCAGATAGGCATCGGCCTGCGTGAGCAGATTGTCGACTTCGGCAGGCGCCAGCGCTTCCGCAGCGGTTTGGGTCGGAAAACTCGTGCTCAGGCCGGTCGCTGCAGGAGGATCGTTGGCCGTGACCACGCCCGGATCGATCTTCGTCGTCGCGCTGTTCGGCGACACCGGCGCCTCGCGTGGATACAACTGCCACACGGTCACCGCCACCACCAATACCGCCGCACCGATTGCCGCCGGCTTGAACCAGGACGACTTCGTGCCTTCCTGCGACAGGCTCACGCGCGTGCGTTGCTGCGTCGCCGAGCTGCCGCCGATGCGAGCGCTGCCGCTGCCGACCTTGCGCGGCGTCGACTGCTGCAGGTTGATGCCTTCGGGCGCCGTCGCCATCAGCTTGTGCAGTGCTTCGACGAAGGCCGCACCGGTGTTGAAGCGCTCGCCCGGCAGTTTCGCCATCAACCCGGTGATCATCGGCTGCAGCCAGGCGTACTCACTGGGCAGCTCGGGCACGGGATGGGTGACATGCATCAGCGCGACGGTGAACGGATCGCCGGCCTGATATGGCGGCGTGCCGACCAGCATTTCGTAGAGCACGGTGCCGAGGCTGTAGAGATCGGAGCGGCCATCCACCGACTCGCCGCGCGCCTGCTCCGGGCTCATGTAATCGGGCGTGCCGATCGACGAACCCGCGACGGTGGAGCTGTTGCTGCCGTCCATCGCCTTGGCGATGCCGAAATCGGCGAGCACGACGCGGCCATCGAGACGGAACAACACGTTGCCCGGCTTCACGTCGCGATGCACGAAACCCTTCTGGTGGGCGAAATCCAGGCCTTGCGCGATGTCGGACGCGATGTCGAGGATCTCGCCGACGCTCAGCCCGCCCTCGGTGATGCGCTCCTTGAGCGTGCCGCCGGGAATGTATTCGGCGGCGAGGTAGTACACGCCGTTGTGGCTGCCGATGTCGTACACGGTCACCAGGTTCGGATGCTGCAGCTTGGCGGTGATCTTGCCTTCGACGATGAAGCGGCTGGCGAATTCGGCATTCGCCGCCAGCACCGGCGACATCACCTTCAACGCGACTTCGCGATCCAGCGACTGCTGCACGGCGAGGAATACCGAGGCCATGCCGCCCTCGCCGATCGGCCGCAGGATGCGGTAGCCGGGAATATCGATATCGACGGCAGTGAGAAGTACGGTCGCGTTCACGCTGTCCCCTGTGCGGCGTTCGTGGCCCGATTATCCACAAAGCGCGCCGTCGCCGCTCACGTCGGCACCGCGTCTGCTTCCGCCAGCGGCCAAGCCGCGCGACCGCCGGCCTTTTTGGCGATCTTTTCGATGCGGGCACGATGCGCGGCTTCTTCCTCTGCATTCGCACGCTGCACGAGACGTTCGCCGGTCGGCAGCACGACCACGCTTTCCTGGTTGGGGGTTGGCGTCGCGGCCGCAGCGAGACTCAGGCCGAGGTCGCCCTGACCCGCGGTCATCGACAGATAGACCTCGGCCAGCAACTCGGCATCGAGCAGCGCGCCGTGCAGTTTCCGGTGCCCGTTGTCCACGCCCAGGCGCTTGCACAACGCATCCAGCGAATTGCGCTGGCCCGGATAGCGTTCGCGCGCCAGCATCAGGGTATCGAGCACCGTCGCGTGCTCGCGCAGGCGGCCGTGCTGCGCGCCGACGCGCGCGAGTTCGGAATCGAGAAAGCCGACGTCGAAGCTCGCGTTGTGGATGATCAGTTCGGCGCCGCGGATGAAGTCGAGGAACTCCTCGACGATGTGTTCGAACAGCGGTTTGTCCGACAGGAACTCATAAGTGAGGCCGGTGACTTCCTGCGCACCCGGCTCCATCTCGCGACCAGGATTGAGATAGCGCTGAAAATGCCGGCCGGTCGGACGGCGCTCGAGCAACTCGATGCAGCCGATCTCGACCACACGATTGCCTTTTTCCCAGGACAGACCGGTGGTTTCAGTATCGAGCACTACCTGCCTCATGGCGTGACCTCACGCCCGGAGATTTTCTGTGCCGCGTTGCGCGCGAGTTGGTCTACGCGTTCGTTGTCGGGGTCGCCGGCATGGCCTTTCACCCAGCGCCATTGCATCGCATGCGGCGCGGCGGCGGCTTGCAGGCGCTGCCACAGATCCTTGTTCTTGACCGGATCGCCGCCGGCGGTTTTCCAGCCGCGACGGATCCAGTTCGGCAGCCATTCGCCGATACCTTTCTGCACATATTGCGAATCGGTGAACAGGGTGACCTCGCAAGGCGATTTCAGCGCTTCCAGCGCCATGATCGCGGCGAGCATCTCCATGCGGTTGTTGGTGGTATCGAGCTCGCCGCCGGAAAGTTCGCGTTCGGTCTTGCCGTGTCTGAGCAGCGCGCCCCAGCCACCGGGGCCAGGATTGCCGAGGCAGGCGCCATCGGTGTGGATCTGCACTTGCTTGATCGTCTCGGTCATCGCTCAACCCACGCTCATGCCGGGACGCATGCCGACTGCCGGCATCGGCTTGCGCTGCAAGGTGAGCGGCGCCTCGCGCCGACGCGCGATCACCAGCGACGCGGCGCGCAGGCCATCGAACCATTCCAGTCGCGGTGCCGCGAACGGCCCCGCGGCCGTGACCTGCGTCTTCGCCCAACGCGGCCCGACATAACGGCGACGAATCACTTCCAGGCCGGCATCCCTGACCAGGGTTTCAACGGCGTTGGCGGTGCGCGGGACGCCGGCATGCAGCGCCCAGCGCAGGCGCGTCGGACTCCAGGGATTGAGGCTGATGAACAAGGCGATTCCTTCCGGTTTGAGTACGCGGGCAACTTCCCGCATCAGGGCGGGTGCATTCGCCGAGGTTTCCAGCACGAACAAGCTGCAGAGCAGCGACAGGCTGTCCGCGGCCAGCGGCAGCTGCCCGTCCTCGCAGCGAAACACGCCGTCGAAACCGCCGGCCACACGATGCAGGCTCAGCACCCGCGCCAGCATGTTGCCCGACAGCTCCGGCGAGGACTCCGCCGAGGGCCGCAGATAGAGGCCGGTGTGACCAAACACCCGGGTCAGTTCCGGGATGGTCTGGCGCTGGGCCTCGCCGACCAGCGTCCTGCCCGGGCCCCATCCGAACCAGTCTGCCGGTCGGTTTTCGGGTTGACGCCGGGCGCGGGCGGAGGGCATGGTCGGGATTCTGCGGGAATCCGCCAGCCAGGTCACCCACTGCGCGTGCTTGCTTTACGCCCTCTGCCTGCCCTCGAAGACAACTACATATGGACCCTCGCCAACGACCACGGCGAGGCGCTGATCGTCGATCCCGGCGACGCAGCACCGGTGTTCGAAGCGATCGCCGCCGGACTTCGGCCCGTGGCGATCCTGCTTACCCACCACCACCCGGACCATGTCGCGGGCGCGGCGGCGCTGCTGGAAAAATTCGCAATCCCCTGTTTCGCCCCGCACGATGACCGCATTCTCGCGGCCAGCCATCGCGTCGGCGAAGGCGATCGCGTGCACATCGAGGCACTGGACCTGAGCTTCGATGTCCTGGCGATTCCCGGCCACACGCTTAGCCACATCGCCTACCACGGCGGCGGCCTCCTCTTCTGCGGCGACACCTTGTTCAGTCTCGGCTGTGGCCGTTTGTTCGAAGGCAGCCCCGCGCAAATGCTGGCCTCGTTGGACCGCCTGGCGGCACTGCCGCCGGAAACCACGGTCTGCTGCGGCCACGAGTACACCGAAAGCAACGGCCGCTTCGCCCGCGTCGTCGAGCCCGACAACCGCGATCGCGATGCGCGCCTGGAGGAAGTCCGCGAGCTGCGTGCGCGCGGCGAGCCCAGCCTGCCCAGTTCGATCGCAAGCGAACGCGCCTGCAATCCTTTCTTGCGTGCAGATCTCGCCGCTGTGCGTGCCAGCCTGGAACAACACGCGGGCGCGATGATCGCCGATCGCCTGCAGGCATTCACGCTAATGCGCGAATGGAAGAATGGATTCCGCGCATGAATTTCCGCTACCGCTATCCCCTGCTGCTATGCATGAGTCTGCTGCTCTCGGCCTGCCAGACCGGAACCATCAGACCCGATCATGCAGCACCGCCGGCGACTCCGGCGCCGACGACTGAAGCACCGGCGTCGCCAACCATGCCCTCGCCCGCAGTCACGGAAACACCGGCCGACACGAACGCCGGCACTGCCCCCGCCGAAGTTCCGACGACAACTGCGAACGGCACCTTGCGCGGCGAAACCGTGTTTGCACGCCTGCGTCAGGATCTGTCGCCCGACGCCTGCGCCGCCGGCGACAGCGCGCGGCAATGGCGGCAACGTTATGCCGGCAATCCGCGCGCGTTCGCGCAACATCTCGAACAGATCCTGCCGCTGCTCGATTTCGTCAGCCGCGAAACCGAACGCGATCAGCTGCCGGCGGAATTCGCGCTGATCCCGATCATCGAAAGCTGGTATCAACCCGATGCGATGGGCCGCGGCGGCCCGGCCGGCATGTGGCAGATGATCGGCAGCACGGCACGCAATCACGGCATCCATATCCAGTCCGGTTACGACGGGCGACTGTCGCCGGTGGAGTCGACGCGCGCGGCGCTGTCCTACCTCAAGACCTTGCAGGGCATGTTCGACGGCTGGCAGGCGACGATCATGGCTTACAACGCCGGCGAAGGCCGCGTGCTCAAAGCCTACAAGCGCAATGGCAGCCGCGAAACCTCCGGCGCGCGCCGCCTGCCCAAAGGCCTTTCCAACATCACGTACGACTACATCGCGAAAGTACAGGCACTGTCCTGCCTGATCAGCGAACCGCAGCAGCAGAATCTGCAGTTGCCGCTGGCGAAGGAGTTCCTGCCCTTGTCGGCGGTGCTGATCGCCGAAGACGTGCACAGCCTCGACCAGGTCGCGCACAGCCGCGGCATCAACGCGGCGGATCTGCAGCGGCTCAATCCGGGCTTTCGTTCCGGACACATCGTCGCCGGCGTGCCACGCCTGGTGCTGATGCCGGCCGGCGAATTGATCACGGCCGTTCCCGACAATGCCTCCGCGCAATTCGCCGACACAGAAGGCGATGCTGGCGGTCCGCAGACGCATCGCGTACGCAAAGGCGATACCGTCTGGACGATCGCCAAGCATTACGGCCTGTCGATCCAGCAACTGTTGCAACTCAACAATCTTGGCCGGAAAGCGAAACTGCGCCCGGGCCAGACCCTGAAAATACTGCCCTGACCAGGCTCCATGCTTGGCGGTATGGCGTCGCCGCGTTCACACTAGCGCCCTGAAACTACGCAACCTGGAGAGACACCATGGGATTTCTTAGCGGCAAACGCGCGCTGATCGTCGGCATCGCCAGCCAGCGCTCGATCGCCACAGGCATCGCCGAGGCCATGCATCGTGAAGGCGCCGAACTCGCTTTCACCTATCAGAACGAGAAATTGAAATCCCGCGTCGAGGAAGCCGCCAAGGATTGCAATTCCAGCATCGTGTTGCCGCTCGATGTCGCCGACGACGCGCAGATCGACTCGGTCTTCGTCGAACTCGGCAAGCACTGGACCGATGGTTTCGACATCCTGGTGCACTCGGTCGGCTTCGCGCCGCGCGAATCGATCGATGGCGAATTCCTGCAGGGCTTGACCCGCGAGAATTTCCGCATCGCCCACGACATTTCCAGCTACAGCCTGGCCGCGCTGGCCAAGGCCGGCCGGCCGATGATGAAAGGCCGCAACGGCAGCATCCTCACACTCAGCTACCTCGGCGCCGAACGTGCGCTGGCCAACTACAACGTGATGGGTCTGGCCAAGGCCAGCCTGGAAGCGAACGTACGCTACCTCGCGCTCAACCTCGGCCCGGAAGGCACTCGCGTCAACGCGATTTCCGCCGGACCGATCAAGACGCTCGCGGCGGCCGGCATCGCCAACTTCCGCAAAATGCTGCACCACGTCGAGGAATACGCGCCGCTGCGGCGCACGGTCACGATCGAGGATGTAGGCAACGTCGCTGCCTTCCTGTGCTCGGATCTGGCGGCCGGCGTCACCGGCGAGATCACCTACGTCGACGCCGGCTACAACGTGCTCGGCATGACCGGCATCGAAGGCGTCTGAGTTTTCGCCACCACTTCGCGAAGAAACACGCGCAATGAAAAGGCCCGGAGCGATCCGGGCCTTTTTGCTTTCCTGACGTCTGCGTTGCCGGCAGAACCTACAGACGATCTTCCGCAACCTCGATCTTGAAGCCCTTGCGCAGCGCTTCGGCGTACGCACGCGCCTCGACTTCACCGTGCAACTTGGCAATCTGCTCGAGCATGGTCTTGCGCGTGGCGGCATCGACCTTCGCCGGGTCGCCATCGGTGACGGCAGTGACCGCGACCAACGCATAGTGATCGGGTGCGAGCTTGGCGATACCGACATCGTTCTTGCCGCCGGCAGGTGCAGCCAAGCGGAAGGCGGCATTCACCAGCGGCGCGAGCTGCGGATTCTGCGCCTGCCGGGTGATGCCCGGGACATTGGCGACGGTGCGCGAGACGCCCGTCGCGAGCGTCTCCAGGCTCTCGCCTTTCTTCGCGCGCGCCAGCATGGCATCAGCCTGCGCCTTGGCCGCCTTGGTCAGGCGATCGTTGTTGAAATCGGCGAGCACACGGTCATGCGCCTGTGCCATCGGAATAGCCGCCACCGGCTGCACATCGATGACGTGCAGGACCACGACATGGTTCGGGCCGATTTCCACGGGATCGCTGACCATGCGCTCGGTTTTCTGCGGGCCACTGAAAGCGGCCTTGCGCACCGGCTCCAGCGCAGCGATGCCCTCGCCCGAGGCGATCGTGAACGGCGCGGTGCGATTGACGGTGAGCCCGAGCTTCTTGGCGCTGCTCAGCAGTTGCTGCGGATCGGCGTAGACGGCATCGACGAGCTTGCTCTGGATGTCGTTGAAGGCTTTTTCACGCTCTGATTCCAGCGCTTCGGATTCGAGCTGCGCGCGCACATCGTCAAAAGTCTTGAGCGAGCCCGGCGTGCTGTCACGGAACAGGATGATGTGCCAGCCATCGGGCAGACGCACCGGCGCGCTCACCTGACCCTTGGTCAATGCGAAGAAAGCCTTGTCGAAAGCGTCGCCGAACACGCCCTTGCTGACCGGGCCGAGATCGCCACCAGCATCCTTGGATCCGGCGTCATCGCTGTACTGGCGCGCCAGCGCCGCAAAATCGGCCCCCGGCAATGCCGCTTTGGTGGCGATGTCGCGGGCTTTGGCCAACGCCGCATCGGCAACCGCCGCCGGCGCCTTGTCGGGGACCTGCACCAAAATATGCGAGGCGACGCGCTGTTCTTCCGTACCGAAGCGCGATTTTTCCTGCTCGTACTTCACCCGCAGTGATTGCTCGTCGACGCCGATGTTCATCGGCAGCGTGGTGGCATCGAGCTCGACGTATTCCACCGCGACTTTTTCCTCGCTGCGGTACTGCACCGCGTGGCTGTCATACCAAGCCTTGAGCTGGGCTTCGGTCGGCGGCGCATCGGCCATCGATGGCGGCGGCAGATCGAGGAACTGCACGTCGCGGGTCTGCTGCGCCAGACGCAGGTAGCTGTCGAGTTCCGCGCCGCTGGAATAGGCGGAGGCCGCCAGCTGCGACGGCAGCAGGCGCTGGGCGATGTCGGATTCGACCATGTCCTGGAATTGCTGCGGCGTGTAGCCCTGCATCTGCAGTGCCAGCTGGTATTGATTGGCGTCGAACTTGCCGTTGGCCTGGAAAGCCTCCACACCCATGATGGATTTCTGCACCGCAGAGCGCGGCACCACCAAGCCATCACGCTTGGCGACCATCTTGAGCAGGGCCTCGTCGATCAACTCGTCGAGCACCAGACGCTTGTTTTCGACCTTCTCGAATTCGCCGGCGTTGAAGGCCTCGCCCTGCGCCTGACGCTGCTGCTGGCGGACCTGCTCGAAACGCTTGCGGAATTCTTCGCTGGTGACATCGACCGTCGGTTTGAACAGCCCCAGGAATTTCGCCGGACCTTCGATCCTTGCGGCGTAGGTTTCGACTTTCGGCGTCAGGTAGGACTCGATGCCGAAAAACGCCATCGTCAGGATGATCAACCCGAGGATGATGGTAGCGATCCAGCCGGAAGTCTTTTCGCGAATGCTCTGAAGCATGATGTTTGGCCGTTTGGGCGGGGCCGCTTGCAACGGCGCCGCAAAAAACGAGGGCGCCTGTTAGGCGCCCTCGGGGGTATGGCGGAGTGGACGGGACTCGAACCCGCGACCTCCGGCGTGACAGGCCAGCATTCTAACCGACTGAACTACCACTCCGCGTTTCATTGCCAAGGTGTAAAGCTGGTGGGTGCTGAGGGTTTCGAACCCCCGACCCTCTCCGTGTAAGGGAGACGCTCTACCGCTGAGCTAAGCACCCTGGCGAGACGATCAGTTTACTGCATCCTTCAGCGCTTTGCCAGCCTTGAAGGCCGGATTTTTCGAGGCCTTGATCTTGATGGTCTCGCCGGTCTGGGGATTGCGACCTTGACGCGCGGCGCGCTTGCGAACCGAGAAGGTGCCGAAGCCGACGAGAGTCACGTCTTCGCCCTTCTTGAGTGCCTTCTTGATAACTTCGATCATTGCATCGATAGCGCGACCAGCATCGGCCTTGGTCTGTTCCGCTTCATCAGCAACGGCCGCAACGAAATCTGCTTTGTTCATTATTGACTCCCTGGGCGGGATGTTCCCGCGATTTGTGTTACCGGATCCTGTATTGCCGCGCGCTGCACCGATCCGATCCTCTTTGTGCCGCATCTGGAAATTCTTCCGTGCAGCGGTTGCAGGGATTTATACCAGTGCAAATTTCTGCGTGCAATACGCGAGAGCCATATTTTTCGCGGGTTTGCGGGCCCCACGCAGTTTCTCGATCAATGCGGACGAACACTCTCCGTTGCGTGTTCGCCGCTGTCCTCCACCGCTTCGGCAACAGGTGGGGCGTCACTCGATTGCGGCGTCAGCGGCTGCACCAGGGCCAGATCGAGCACCTGATCGATCCACTTCACCGGAACGATCTCAAGGCCTTGCGTGACGTTCTTCGGAATATCGGCAAGATCCTTGCGATTCTCTTCCGGGATGATCACCAGCTTGATGCCGCCGCGCAGCGCCGCCAGCAACTTCTCCTTCAGACCACCGATCGGCAGCACTCGACCGCGCAGGGTGATCTCGCCGGTCATCGCCACATCCGAGCGCACTGGCACACCGGACAGCACCGACACCAGCGCTGTCACCATCGCCACGCCGGCGCTGGGGCCGTCCTTGGGCGTGGCGCCTTCTGGCACGTGCACATGCGTGTCGAATTTCTGGTGGAACTCCGAGTCCAGGCCCAGGCGCTCGCTGCGCGCACGCACGACGCTGTAGGCGGCTTTCACCGATTCCTGCATCACGTCGCCCAGCTGTCCGGTGAGGATCAACTGACCCTTGCCCGGCAACAGCGATGCCTCGATCTGCAGCAGGTCGCCGCCGACTTCCGTCCAGGCCAGCCCGGTGACCAGACCCACTTCGTGCTCGGCTTCCGCGCGACCGAAATCGAAACGTTGCACACCGAGATACTTGTCGAGATTCTTCGCCGTGACCTGCATCGCCTTACCGGCGCCCTTGCCGGTTTTCTTGACCGGCAGCGGACCGGCGAGCGCGATTTCCTTCACCACCTTGCGCGCGATCTTGGCGATTTCGCGCTCAAGATTGCGCACGCCCGACTCACGCGTGTAGTAGCGCACGATGTCGCGCAGCGCCGATTTGTCGATCGCCAGTTCGTTTTCCTTGAGACCGTTCGCCTTCATCTGTTTGGGCAGCAGATAGCGCTCGGCGATGCCGAGTTTTTCTTCCTCGGTATAGCCGGGGATACGGATCACTTCCATACGATCGAGCAAGGGGCCCGGAATGTTCATCGAATTGGAAGTAGCCACGAACATCACGTCCGACAGATCCAGATCCACTTCCAGATAGTGATCGTTGAAGCTGTGGTTCTGCTCGGGATCGAGCACTTCCAGCAGCGCCGAAGACGGATCGCCGCGGAAATCCATGCTCATCTTGTCGATCTCATCGAGCAGGAACAACGGATTCTTGCTGCCGACCT
>Ga0207983_1000099_pt1 | contig 10405 bp, 9 predicted proteins | sample SoimicmetaGmgHMB_FD_188341 | JGI IMG/M metagenome (GOLD analysis project Ga0207983, IMG submission 188341) | Soil and rhizosphere microbial communities from Laval, Canada - mgHMB (SPAdes) (version 2) | ecosystem: Environmental > Terrestrial > Soil > Agricultural land | place: Laval, Canada...
CCCGAGCGTGTTCAAGGACGACAACATCGCCATCGCCTATGGCATGGGCATCACCGCCGAAAAAGTCGCCGAGCAATGGAAAGTCTCGCGCGAGGACCAGGACGCCTTCGCCCTCGCCTCGCACCAGAAAGCTCTCGCTGCGGTCGCCGGTGGCGAATTCACCTCGGAGATTTCGCCCTACAACGTGATCGCTCGCCAGCCCGTGCTGGGCGGCAATACCGTCGCGATCCGCGAGTTGCTGGTGCAGAACGACGAAGGCCCGCGCGCCGATACCAGCCTTGAAGGGCTCGCCAAGTTGCGTCCTGTGTTCCGCAATGGCGGCAGTGTCACGGCCGGCAACAGCTCGCAGATGTCCGACGGCGCCGGCGCGGTGATGCTGGCCTCGGCGCAGGCGATCAAGGATTACGGGCTGACGCCGCTGGCGCGTTTCGTCGGCTTTTCGGTGGCCGGCGTAAAACCCGAGATCATGGGCATCGGCCCGAAGGAAGCGATTCCGAAAGCGCTCAAACAGGCCGGGCTGACGAAGGATCAGATCGACTGGATCGAGCTCAATGAAGCGTTCGCCGCGCAGGCGCTGGCGGTGATCCGCGACCTCGGCCTCGATGCCTCGAAGGTCAATCCGCTCGGTGGCGCGATCGCGCTCGGCCATCCGTTGGGCGCGACCGGTGCTGTCCGTGTCGCCACGCTGACGCACGCCCTGCAACGCCGCAAACTCAAGTACGGCATGGTGACGATGTGCATCGGCACCGGCATGGGCGCCGCCGGCATCTTCGAAGCTTTGTAATTTTTGGTAGGGGCGACGCAAGTCGCGACCCTTCCATATTGCGGAAACAAAAAACGGGCAGCCTGAGCTGCCCGTTTTCTTTTGCAACAACGCCCGGATTACTTGGCGCAGGCGATGAACTTGCCCTTGGCATCGCGGCAACGCGTGGCAGCCGGCTTCTTCGCGCAGGCAACGAACTTGCCCTTCGCGTCGTGGCAGCGCGCCGACGAACCCGCCGGCTTGGCAGCCGGGGCAGCGGCAGTGGTGGTGGCAGCCGGAGCGGCAGCAGCGGCCGGCTTCGCAGCCGGAGCAGCGGCAGTTGCCGGCTTGGCAGCCGTCGCGGCGGCGGTAGCCGGTTTGGCGGCAGGTGCGGTAGCTGCCTTGGCGACGGGCTTGGCAGCAACCGCCGGCTTGGCGGCCGTGGCGGGAGCCGCAGCCTGCGGGGTGGCGGCGCTGGCGCCGAAAGCCATGAACATCAAGGCAGTGGCGAGCGAGAGAGTGAGTCGACGCATGGGTATTCTCCTGGGATTGGTGCCCGACCAACGCCGGGGCAGGCACAGACTGCCGCGCGCCAGGTTACCGATTGCCGCTACCTCGGATTAAATTCTGGTAATGCGCAGCGACGATTACGCCGGTGGCGCCTCTCTTCCCGGTCTCAGCCCCAGCGTGCCTTCCAACCATCCTTCGCCTGCAGCCACCAATAGCTGAGCTGCGCGCCGGCAAATCCCGCTGGTTTCAGCGCCGACACCAACCCATAGCTGGAAAATTCCCGCCAGCGCGGATCGCCCTCGGCAATCGCCGCGGCGAGCACTTCGCCCGCGAATGTCGTCGGTGCGACGCCGTGACCGCCGAAGGCCTGGCCCAGCCAAAGGCCGTCGTCGATCCGGCCGATCTGCGGCATTTCGTGGCGCGCATAACTCATCAAACCCGACCAGGCCGATTCGATGCGCACACCTTCCAGCTGCGGAAACACTTTCATCAGGTCGCGATAAAGCAGACGCTTCACCGCCGCCGGCGAGCGATCGAGCACCGAGATGCGACCGCCCCAGAGCAGCCGCGAATCGGGCAGCGGGCGGTAGTAGTCGAAGGCGAAACGCGTGTCGTAGATCGCCGCGCGGGTGCGCAGGACCTCGTCCATGCGCTCGCGCAGCGGCTCGGTGACCATCACGTACGTGGCGATCGGCAGCACGCCGGCATCGACATCCGCGCGCAGACCGGCGAGATAGCCGCCGCAGGCCAGCACTACTTGCTCGGCCTCGACCTCGCCTTCCGGCGTACGCACGCGCCAACCCGCACCGGAGCGCACGAGCGCGGTCGCCGGCGAGCGCTCGTGCAGGCTGACGCCTTGCGCGGCGGCCGCTTGGGCGATGCCCAATGCATAGTTCAGCGGATGGAAGTGCATGGCATTTCGTTCGAACAGGCCATCGCTGTAGCGATCGCTGCGAATCAATTCGCGCAGTTCCGCGGCCGGCACGAACTGCCACTCGTTGCCGAAGCCATCCTTGAGCATGCGCTGGAAATCACGCAGCACCGCCGGATCGCGAAACCAGTTCGCCCAATACACGCCGGCATCGGTGTGCTGGCAGTCGATCCGGTATTGGTCGATGCGGCGGCGGATCAGGTCAACGGCATCGGTCGTGCCCGAATAGAGATTCCTGGCGCGCTGCGCGCCGAGATCCTTGAGCAGGCTTTCCGGCCCACGCGAAAACCCCGCGAAAACAAAACCGCCATTGCGTCCGGAAGCGCCGAACGCGATCTGCTGTGCTTCCAGCACGACGACGTCGCGGACGCCGCGTTCGGCCAGGCCGAGCGCGGTGTTGAGCCCGGCAAAGCCGCCGCCGATCACGCAGACTTTCGCGGTGCGCTTGCCGCTGAGCGCAGGAAAAGAAACATCCGTCGCTGCCGTTGTGCGGTAGTAGTTGCTCGATTCCATGCTGGATTCGCAGTCGTTTGTCGTCGGCTGGAAAAGCGATCGGATCGCTTCGCCCTGCCCGCTTCAGCGCTCGAGCGCGGCGCGCATATAGGCGCGGGCGGCGTCGGCAAGATCGTCATGGTCGAGCGCGTACTGGATGGTCGCCTCGATCAGACCGATCCGGCTGCCGCAGTCGAAACGCCGGCCTTCGAAACGATATGCCAGCGCTCGCTCCTGTTTCATCAACGCGGCGATGCCGTCGGTGAGTTGGATTTCACCGCCGGCACCGGGACGGGTTTTCTCCAGCAAATCGAAAATTTTTCCGCTCAGGACGTAACGACCCACCACCGCGAGATTGCTCGGCGCGACTTCCGGTTTCGGTTTCTCGACGATCGCGGAAATCAGCCCATGCCGGCCGCTGAAATCCTGCGTCGCGACGATGCCGTAACTGCCGGTCTGTTCGCGCGGGACATCCTGCACGGCGATCACACTGGCCTGCTCACGCTCGGCGAGATCGGCCATCTGCTTGAGCGCGCCGGGGCCGCGGTTCCAGATCAGATCGTCGGGAAGCAGCACGGCAAAGGGCTCATCGCCAATCACCGGCTTGGCGCAGAGCACGGCATGGCCGAGACCGAGGGCTTCGGCCTGGGTGACGAAAACGGCGCGCACATTGCGCGGCAACACGTCGCGGATCAGCGCCAGCAATTCCGATTTGCCGGCTTTCTCGAGCTTCTGTTCAAGCTCGTAGGCCTTGTCGAAATAATCGGCGACCGAATGTTTGTAGCGATTGGTGACGAACACCAGCGTGTCGCAACCGGCCTCGATCGCTTCATCGACCGCGTACTGAATCAGCGGCTTGTCCACGACCGGCAACATTTCCTTGGGCACGGTCTTGGTGGCCGGCAGGAAACGCGTGCCGAGACCGGCGACGGGGAATACGGCTTTTCGGATGCGGAAAGTCATGCGCTTGCGTCGCCATCGCTGGGGGTAATCGTCGCGGGAGTGTACTCGGGGACTGCTTCGCACAGCAGGGCCGAGAGAGCGTCGTCGCTGGCGTCTTCGGCAAGCGCCGCCAGCAGTCGCGTGAGCAAGGCGGTCACCTGTGGCTCCGATGCCTGGCGCGGCTGCGCGCGCAGGATCAGCGGGTTGATCGTTCGGTCGTGGCGTTCGCCGGCGGCGAACAGACGCTCATGCAATTTCTCGCCGGGGCGCAGGCCGATGTATTCAATGCGAATGTCGTCGCCGGCACGTTTGCCGGTAAGCAGGATCATCTGTTCGGCGAGCTCGCGGATCGCCACCGGCCGGCCCATGTCCAGCGTATAGATCGCTGCTGCCGATTCCGGCAACGCCGCGGTCTGCAGGATCAACTGGCAGGCTTCGGGAATGGTCATGAAGTAACGGGTGATTTCCGGATGCGTCACCGTCACCGGACCGCCCTCGGCGATCTGGCGACGGAATAGCGGCACCACGCTGCCGGCGGAATCGAGCACGTTGCCGAAACGCACGATCGACAAGCGCGTCGCCGACCCGGCGAAACAGGCTTGCACGATCAACTCGGCGAAACGCTTGCTGGCGCCGAGCACGTTGATCGGATCGACGGCCTTATCGGTCGAGATCAACACGAAATTGCCGACGCCGGCATCGCGACAGGTCGATGCGAGCACGTCGGTGGCGGCGACATTGTTGCGCAGGCCTTCGCGGATCTGGCCTTCGAGCAACGGCACCTGCTTGTTGGCGGCGGCGTGATAGACGAAATCGGGACGCTGGCGCAGCGCACGCCGGCAGGCGACCGCATCGCCGCAATCGGCAAGCATCAGTTCGATGGGAACCTGCGGAAAATCGTTGGCCAAACCTTCGCTGACCAGCAGCAACGGCAACTCGGCGCGTTCCAGCAGAATCAATCGCGCGGCACCGGCACGCGCGCATTGCCGCGCCAGTTCCGAGCCGATCGAGCCGCCTGCGCCGGTGATCAGCACCGATTTTCCGCCGACGCTTGCGCGTACGCCTTCCCAGTCGAACTTCACCGGATCGCGGCCGAGCAGGTCCTCGATCGCGACCTCGTTCAAGCGCAATTGCCCCGGCGCGGAATCGAGCATGTCGGAAAGACGCGGCACTTTCCGGAATGGCAGGCCGGTGGTCTCGCAAAGATTCACCACACGCCGCATCTGCAAAGGTGTAGCGCCGGGCATGGCGATCACCAGCATCTGCGCGGCGGTTTCGCGCGCGACTTCGGCGACGTCGTCGATGCGACGCAAAACCGGTACGCCCTGCACTTTCCGGCCGATCAGGTCCGGGCTGTCGTCGAGCAGGCCGACAGGCAAATAACGGCCGTCGCTGCGGAAATCACGCAACAACATTTCCGCGGCACGGCCGGCGCCCAGCACCACGACCCGGGTCGCATCGGAATGCCGCGCAGCCATGCGCTGGTCTTTCCAAAGTCGGTAAAGCAGGCGCGGGGCGCCGAGCAGGAACACCAGCACGATCACATACGGCAACAGCACGCGGCGCGGGATATCCGGCAGCATGCCCAACAGCCAGAACACCAGGATGATCAGCGCCAGGCCAAGCAAGGCGGCACGGGCGAGATTGGCGAGGTCGGGCAGGCTCGCGAAACGCCAGACGCCGCGGTACAGGCCGACGGCCCAGAGCATCAGGCCCTGTGCCGCGATCACCACGATCAATTCGGTGATGAGCCCCGGCGCATCGGGCGCACCGGCGACGCTGGCCAGCCAACGCAGCCCGACCCAGGTCAGCGCGACGACGAGCAGGTCGTGCAGCAATACCAGCAGCCGCGGCGCCATCGCCAACATCCAGGTCGCGCGCGTCATGCCGCGCTCCGCCGACGACGTTGCAGCAATCGCCGCCGAAGGCCGGCGTGTGCGATCACGCCGGTTGCGAACAGCAGCAGCGTCGCGATGCATTGCGCCAGCATCGTGGCAGCGCTGAGCGCGAGCGCGATGCCGATCGCGAGCGCGGTCGCTGTTCCGTAAGCCAGGCAAACCTGCCACGGCGCGCGGCCGCAACGCACCGCGAATTGATATAGATGCTCGCGATGAGCCTGCCACAGCACCCGCCCCGAACAGGCGCGACGCAGCAAGGTCACGCCTGCATCGATCAGCATTACCGAAGAAATCATCAGCGCTTGAGCGATGGTCAGCGTGTGCAGATGCAGGCTGATCAACAACAGGCCGACCACCCCGCCCGCCAGCACGTGACTGCCGATATCGCCAAGAAAAACCCGTGCGTTCGGAAAGTTGAAAGGGAGGAATCCCAGGCAGGCACCCGCCAGCACGAAAGCAGCGAAGCGCAGGTCCATGTCCTGCCCGGGCACGAAAGCCACCGCGAGCGCGATCAGCGCACCCTGCACTGTCACCAGACCGTGGCTGCCGTCCATGAAATTCCAGACATTGATCACCGCGACCGTGACAAGGCTAGCCGGCAGGAGAATCAAGACGAGCATGGGCATCGGCATTTGCCGGAGCAGCGGGATCAGCATCGCCAACGCCGCCAGCCATTGCAGGCAGAATTTCGGCAGTGCCGAAAGCGAGCGCAGATCGTCGACCAGCCCGAGCACGGTCAGCAGCACGATGCCGATCGCCAATCCACACCAGGCCGATGCCAGCGGTGATGCCTGCAAGGCGAGGATGATCGTCAGCAGCAACAGTACCAGCGCGATACCGATGCCACCGCCGCGCGGCGTGATCTGCGAATGCACGCGCCGGCCACCGGGGACGTCGAACAGGCCGCGCGCATGCGCGAAACGCATCCAGCCCATGCAGGCGAGCGCAGAAAGGATCGCCGCCGCCACCATCAGGATCAGGGCAAACGCCAGGCTTGCGCTCATCAATCGCCTGCCGCGTTCAACAGCGGCTTGATGCTGCCCCAGTGCTTGCAGCTGGGGCACTGCCAGTGGTGCGCGCGCGCGCCGAAACCGCAGCGTTGGCAGCGATAACTTGTGGTGCGTACGACCAGCTGATCGGTGATCTGCTTGATCACGCGCAGCGATTCACCAGGATCGTCGCCGGGATTTTCCAGACTCAGATCGATAAGCGCCGCTTCGCCGCGCACCGACGGACGCTGCTGCAGCTGCCGCGACAGGAAGGCTTGCGCCGCATCGATGCCCTCGTCGCGCTGGATCAGTTGTGCGAGCGCCAGCACCGGCGACACGCCGGGATAGTGCTCGATGGTTTCCTGCAGAAAGCCGCGGGCGCGCGCGGTTTCGCCGCGTTTTTCGTAGCAGGCCAGCAACGGCGCGAGGATTTCCGGGAGGAATTCGATGTCGTGGCGGGCGACGCGCTCGAACGCGCGGATCGCCGCCGCGTCGTTGCCTTCCGCAAGCTCCAGCCGGCCTTCGATCACGCCGGCGCGCACGCTGTTGCTGTCGGCCGAGTACGCCAGGCCGATCTGCTCGCGGGCGATGTCGCCTTGGTTTTCCAGACGCGCCTTGTCGGCGAGTTCGCAATGGAAATGCGCGATCACCCGGCCCATCGGTTCGCCGGAGGTCTGTTCGTAGCGCGTGGCGTGTTCGATCGCCTTGTCCCAGTCGCGCTCGGCCTGATAGATCGCGATCAACTGGCGCAGCGCCTGCGGCGCGTGCACGCCCATCTGCACGAGATCGGTGAACAGCGTCTCGGCACGATCGAGCAGGCCGGCGCGCATGTAGTCCTCGCCGAGCGCGAGCACGGCGCGCGTTTTTTGTTCTTCGCTCAGACCGTTGCGCGCGACCAGGCTTTGATGCAGCCGGATCGCACGGTCGACTTCGCCGCGTCGACGGAACAGATGGCCGAGCGCGAATTGGGTCTCGACGGTGTCCTTATCGACTTCAGCGATCTGCAAAAAGATCTCGATCGCCTTGTCCTGCTGTTCGTTGAGCAGGTAATTCAAACCACGGAAATAAGTGTTGGACAGTCGCGATACGCGCGCACCGCCCTTGATCTCGCCACCACGCCGGCCGGCAAGCCAGCCGCCAGCCGCTGCTGCGGGAATCAGCAGCAACCAGGCCGCATTGGTCATTATTGCCATGACGCATCCTTGTCTTCGCCCAGCTCCTGGATATCCGGTCCAGAGCCCGTGCCGCCGGTCTTGTGCAAGCGTCGCCGCAACGGCCAGACCACACCCGCGGTCACCACCAGGCCACCGATCAACGCGCCGGCCAGAAGAACAGTCAGGAGAATCAGACCCAGGCGCACATCAAAGCTGCGCAGCCACAGGTCTACGTGCACGGTCTGCTTGTTGAGCGCACCGAAAATCACGCCGAAAGCGATGAACAACAGGGCGAACAGGGCTTTGATCAGACGCATCGAACGGCCAGTCTGAGAGGGTGACGGGAGTTTAGCCGTTTGCCGGCGACTTGCTCAGCCCTGACACGCGGCGGGATCAATCCCCGACCGGATCCTTGCCGCCATTGACGCGGTCGCGCAACTCTTTGCCGGGCTTGAAGTGCGGCACGTACTTTCCGGGCAGGGCCACGGAATCGCCGGTCTTGGGATTGCGACCCAGGCGCGGCGGACGGAAATGCAGGGAGAAGCTGCCGAAGCCGCGGATTTCGATGCGGTCACCATCGGTGAGGGCATTGCTCATCATTTCCAGCAGGGTCTTGACCGCCAGGTCCACGTCGTCGGCCTTCAGATGGGCCTGGCGACGCGAAAGTATCTCGATGAGTTCCGACTTCGTCATGTATTGCGATCTCTCGAACGCTGGATTGGCAGTGCGATGGCGACGGTCATGCCTTCATGGCCGTCGCTGCATTCAAGACAAAACATCGCGGCCCGGGCGAACCCGGGCCGCGATTGACGCTTACTCGCTCTTGTTGAGCTGCTCGCGCAGCAACGCGCCGAGCTTGGTGGTGCCGCTGGAAGCGTCGGCAGCCTTGTTGACCTCGGCCATCGACTCGGCCACTTCGGCCTCGTCCTTGGCGCGGATCGACAGCTGCATGACGCGGCCCTTGCGGTCCATGCCGATGTACTTCGCTTCAACGCTGTCGCCGACCTTCAGGTACTGCGTCGCGTCCTCGACGCGCTCCTTGGCGATGTCGTTGGCCTTCACATAGCCTTCGATGCCGCCTTCGAGCTCGATCGTGGCGCCCTTGGCATCCACTTCCTTCACGGTGCCGGTGACGATGGCGCCCTTCTGGGTGGTGGCCATCATGGTGCCGATCGGATCCTGCTCAAGCTGCTTGACGCCCAGCGAGATGCGCTCGCGCTCCGGATCCACGGCCAGGACAACGGCTTCCAGCGTGTCGCCCTTCTTGTAGTTGCGGACCACGTCTTCGCCGGTGGTGTTCCAGCTGATGTCGGACAGGTGCACCAGGCCATCGATACCGCCGTCCAGGCCGATGAAGATGCCGAAGTCGGTGATCGACTTGATCTGGCCGGAAACCTTGTCGCCCTTCTTGAAGATGGCGGCGAACGCTTCCCACGGATTGGACGCGCACTGCTTGATGCCCAGCGAGATGCGGCGACGCTCGGCGTCGACGTCCAGAACCATCACTTCGACTTCGTCGCCCAGCTGGACGACCTTGGACGGGTTGACGTTCTTGTTGGTCCAGTCCATCTCGGACACGTGCACCAGGCCTTCCACGCCCGGCTCGATCTCGACGAACGCGCCGTAATCGGTGACGTTGGAGACCTTGCCGACCAGACGCGCGCCGGTCGGGTAACGACGGGCGATGTTGTCCCAGGGATCTTCACCGAGCTGCTTGAGGCCGAGGCTGACGCGGTTGCGCTCGCGGTCGTACTTGAGCACGCGGACCTGCAGTTCTTCGCCGACGTTGACGACTTCGGACGGATGGCGCACGCGCTTCCAGGCCATGTCGGTGATGTGCAGCAGGCCATCGATACCGCCGAGGTCGACGAACGCGCCGTAATCGGTGAGGTTCTTGACGACGCCGGTGACGATCGCGCCTTCCTGCAGGCGCTCGAGCATCTGCTCGCGCTCGACGCTGTTTTCGCTCTCGACAACTGCACGGCGGGAAACGACGACGTTGTTGCGCTTGCGATCGAGCTTGATGATCTTGAACTCGAGTTCCTTGCCTTCCAGGTAACCCGGGTCGCGCACGGGACGCACATCCACCAGGGAACCCGGCAGGAACGCGCGAACGTCGCGGATGTCGACGGTGAAACCGCCCTTGACCTTGCCGCTGATGCGGCCGGTGACGATTTCGCCGGCTTCCATGGAGGTTTCCAGCTCGTCCCAGACCATCGCGCGCTTGGCTTTCTCGCGGGACAGGACGGTTTCGCCGAAGCCGTTTTCCATGGATTCGAGGGCGACCTTGACGGTGTCGCCAACGGCGACTTCCAGTTCACCCTGCTCGCTACGGAACTGTTCGATCGGAACGATGCCTTCGGACTTCAGACCGGCGTTGATGACAACCACGTCGGAGCGAATTTCCACCACTACGCCGGAAACGATGGCGCCGGGCTTGAGCTTGGCGAAGCCGATCTGGCTCTGTTCAAACAGTTCTGCAAATGATTCGGTCATTGTTATATCTCGGTTGAACACACGGGTTGCCGACATTCGTTGCCGGGCCCACCTGTTGTGCGCAGATGCGCGTTGGGTTGTCCCGCACCGTCTGGTGCGGGGGTTTTCTGCCTGGGGAATCGCCGCCGGTTGGAGGGCGGTGCGATGGCGACGGCGCTAGCGGCGCCGCAGGGAATCCGGCAGCACCGCGAGCACACGTTCGATCACCTCGGTGATCGGCATGCCGGTGGAGTCCAATACGACCGCATCTT
>Ga0207983_1000101_pt1 | contig 10362 bp, 11 predicted proteins | sample SoimicmetaGmgHMB_FD_188341 | JGI IMG/M metagenome (GOLD analysis project Ga0207983, IMG submission 188341) | Soil and rhizosphere microbial communities from Laval, Canada - mgHMB (SPAdes) (version 2) | ecosystem: Environmental > Terrestrial > Soil > Agricultural land | place: Laval, Canada...
ATTTCACTGGCTCTGGCGCGCTGATCTCTGGAAACAGGAACCTCCCCGTCGATCCGGTCAGCGAGGCCAGCGTCGCCCTGCAGGCCCTGGGCTACAAGCCCGCGGAGATCGCCCGGATGGTCAAGGAGGCCGCCGCCGGCGACAGCGCGGAAGACATCATCCGAAAAGCGCTAAAATCCATGCTCCGCAGCGGCTGAACCGGGTAAGGACGCCTCAAGGTCATGTCACACAAAGCCCACGGAGAGGGTCGCCAGCGCATCTTGCCGCTGGTGATCGGTGCGATCGGCGTCGTCTTCGGCGACATCGGCACCAGCCCGCTGTACACCTTGAAGGAAGCCTTCGGCCATCAGTACGGCCTGCAGCCCAACCCGGCCAATGTGCTCGGCGTGCTGTCGTTGGTGTTCTGGGCGATGCTGCTGATCGTCACCATCAAGTACGTGATGGTGGTGATGCGCGCCGACAACCGCGGCGAAGGCGGCATTCTGGCCTTGATGGCGGTGGTGCAGCGCAGCCTGCCGATTGCGTCGCCGCTGGCCTACACGGTCGGCATCCTCGGCATTCTCGGCACCGCGCTTTTTTTTGGTGATGCAGTGATCACGCCGGCGATCTCGGTGCTGTCGGCGGTGGAAGGCCTGGAAGTGGCGACGCCGAAACTGCATCAATATGTCGTGCCGATCACGCTGGCGGTGTTGCTGCTGTTGTTCACCGTGCAGCGCAAGGGCACCGAGCGCGTGGGCCGCATCTTTGGCCCGGTGATGGTGCTCTGGTTCCTGTGCCTGGCGGTGCTGGGCGTGATGCAGATTCTCAGGAATCCGGTGGTTCTCTATGCGCTCAATCCGTTCTACGCGTTCGAGTTTTTCCTGCATCAAGGCGTGATCGCCTGGCTCGCGCTGGGCGCGGTAGTGCTGGCGGTGACCGGCGGCGAAGCCCTGTATGCCGACATGGGCCACTTCGGACGCTTCCCGATCAGCCGCGCCTGGTTGCTGTTCGTGATGCCGGCGCTGGTGCTCAATTATTTTGGTCAGGGCGCGCTGGTGCTGGCGGAACCGGCGGCGCTGAAAAATCCCTTCTATGGATTGGTACCGGCGCCGCTGCTGTATCCGATGATCATCCTCGCGACACTGGCGACGGTGATTGCTTCGCAGGCGGTGATTTCCGGCGCGTTCTCGCTGGCGCGGCAGGCGATCCAGCTCGGCTATCTGCCGCGCTTCAAGCTGATCCATACCTCCGACGAAACCATCGGCCAGGTTTATCTGCCCTGGGTCAATCGCATCCTGATGGTTGCGGTGATGTTGCTGGTGCTGAGCTTCCGCAGCTCGAGCAATCTTGCTTCGGCCTACGGCGTTTCGGTGACCGGCGCGATGCTGATCGACACCTTGCTGCTGATGATCCTCGCATCCTCGCGCTGGCGCTGGCCGGGCTGGGCGATCGCGCTGGTCGGCGTCGCCTATCTGATCATCGATGGTGCGCTGTTCTCGTCGAATGCGATCAAGTTCTTCCACGGTGCCTGGGTGCCGGTGGCGCTGGGCATGATCGTATTCACGCTGATGCGGACCTGGCGTCGCGGTCGCGACCTGGTGCGCGAGCAAGTCAATCGCGACAGCCTGCGCATCGAACATTTCGTGCAGAGCGTGATGACCGATCCGCCGGTGCGCGTGACCGGCACCGCGGTGTTCATGACACCGTCCAACGACTACATGCCGCCGGCGCTGCTGCACAACCTCAAGCACAACAAGGTGCTGCACGAGCGGAATGTATTGCTCAGCGTCGAGACCCTGAGCGTGCCGCGCGCCGAGGAGCTCGAGCGGGTCGCGTATACCGACCTCGGCCATGGCTTCGCGCGCCTCACGCTGCGTTACGGCTACATGGAAGATCCCGACGTGCCCAAGGCGCTCAAGCGCTGGGCTATTCCGGGGCCACCGTTCGATTCGATGGATACCACCTTCTTCGCCAGCCGCGAGGCGCTGACCGCCAATGCCGACCAGGGCATGGCGCTGTGGCGCGACAAGCTGTTCCTGGTGATGTCGCGCAATGCCACGCCGGCGACGGAGTTCTTCTCGATCCCGGGCAATCGCCTGGTGGAATTGGGCACGCAGGTGGTTATCTGAGGCACTTCCGATTGATCGTCATCTGATCGACGGCCATCCGATCAACTGTCATCCCGGCGAAAGCCGGGATCCATGTTGATCTTCCGCTCAAATCACAATGGATCCCGGCTTTCGCCGGGATGACGGGAGTTGTTTGCAAGGCTGAAGCGGTTTTTGAGCTGTTTCCCCCGCCATGTGCTGACATAATGCCAGCATGGAAGAAGCCCGCGTCATAGCCAACGCCGCCACGCGCGAAGACGAGGCCATCGAAGCCAGTATCCGGCCGAAGACGCTCGACGAATATCTCGGCCAGGAAGCGGTCCGCGAGCAGCTCAAGATCTATATCGAAGCGGCGAAGGGCCGGCGCGAGGCGCTCGACCACGTGCTGATCTTCGGGCCGCCCGGCCTGGGCAAGACCACGCTCTCGCATGTGATCGCCAACGAACTCGGTGTCAACCTGCGCCAGACCTCGGGCCCGGTGATCGAACGCGCCGGCGATCTCGCCGCACTGCTCACCAATCTTCAGCCGCACGACGTGTTGTTCATCGACGAGATCCATCGTCTCTCGCCGGTGGTCGAGGAAGTGCTGTATCCGGCGATGGAAGATTTCCAGATCGACATCATGATCGGCGAAGGCCCGGCCGCGCGTTCGATCAAGCTCGACCTGCCGCCGTTCACGCTGGTCGGCGCCACCACGCGCGCCGGCCTGCTCACCGGCCCGCTGCGCGATCGCTTCGGCATCGTCCAGCGTCTGCAGTTTTATACGCCGGAAGAACTCACGCGGATCGTGCGGCGCTCGGCCGGCATCCTCGGCATCGCCTGCGATCCGAATGGCGCCGCCGAGATTGCCCGGCGTTCGCGCGGCACGCCGCGCATCGCCAACCGCCTGCTGCGCCGCGCCCGCGATTTCGCCCAGGTGCGTGCCGGCGGCGAGATCACGCATGAAGTTGCCGATGCCGCGATGGCGATGCTCAAGATCGATCCGCAGGGCTTCGACGAGATCGACCGGAATCTGTTGCGCATGATCATCGAGAATTTCGACGGCGGCCCGGTCGGTGTGGAATCGCTGGCCGCGGCCCTGTCGGAAGAGCGCGGCACCATCGAGGATGTAATCGAGCCCTACCTGATCCAGCAGGGTTTCATCGTGCGCAGCGCGCGCGGCCGCATGGCGACGGCGAAGGCCTATCTGCAACTGGGCATCAAGCCACCAAAGCGTGCCGGCGATGTCGATCTGTTCGAAGGTTGAGCCGATGTTCAGCTTACCGACAAGGATCTATTGGGAAGATACCGATGCCGGTGGCGTCGTCTATCACGCCAGCTACCTGCGATTCCTGGAACGCGCACGCACCGAGTGGTTGCGCGATCTCGGCATCAGCCAGCAAGCACTCAAAGAACAACAAGACGTGGTCCTCGTGGTGCGCGAGATGCGCATCGATTTCCTTAAACCGGCGAGGTTGGATGATGTCCTGGCGGTCAGCGTGCGCTTGAGCGAACGCCGTGCCGCCAGCTTCGTGGTCGCGCAGCAGATCTTCCGTGGTGAAGACTGCCTGCTGCGCGCCGAAGCACGCATCGCCTGCCTGCAAGCCAGCCAATTCCGTCCGTGCGCCCTGCCCGAAGGGCTGTTGCCGGACCCCAGCCCCGGAGAATCCCGATGATATCTGCCCTGACCCTGATCGCCGCTGCGCCGGCCGCGGCACTGCCTGCCGATACGGCCGCCGCCGCGACAGCAGCGCCGAGCGCCGGGCTGAATTATCTGCAGCTGGTATTGCATGCGAGCCTGCCGGTGCAGATCGTGCTGCTGCTGTTGCTCGCGGCGTCGGTGCTGAGCTGGTTCATCATCTTCCGCAAGAACAGCGTGTTCAATCGTGCCAATCGCGAGGCCGAGGAATTCGAGGGCCGCTTCTGGTCGGGCTCCGATCTCAATCAACTCTATCGCGACGCCACCGATCGCAGCCGCGTGGTCGCAGGCCTGGAAGCGATCTTCGAGGCAGGCTTCCGCGAATTCACCCGTCTGCGCCAGCAGAAAAAAGTGATCGACGCGCGCGCTCAGCTTGAAGGCGCGCAGCGCGCGATGCGCGCGACACTCGCCCGCGAGATCGACGGGCTGGAGGCGAATCTCGAATTGCTCGCGAACGTCGGTTCCACCGCACCCTATGTCGGTCTCGTCGGCACGGTGTTCGGCATCATGATTTCCTTCCACGGTCTGGCCAACAACAAGCAGGCGACGATCGCCTCGGTCGCGCCGGGCATTTCCGAAGCACTGGTCGCCACCGCGATGGGCTTGTTCGCGGCGATCCCGGCGGTCTGGGCGTACAACCGCTACGCCACGCGCGTCGAACGCCTGTCGGTGCGCTACGAAAGTTTCGCCGAGGAATTTTCCTCGATCCTGCAGCGCCAGTCCCACGATGAGCATTGATCGGGCCGCCCCCGATTCCGTGATTCCCGCGTCGAGGACTCCGATATGACCGCCACCTTCGCCCGCCACAAACGCAAGCGCAAGCTCAAGGCCGAGATCAACGTCGTGCCCTATATCGACGTGATGCTGGTGCTGCTGATCATCTTCATGGTCACGGCGCCGCTGCTCAATCTCGGCGTCGATATCGATCTGCCGAAGTCCAATGCGCGTTCGGTCGAAACAAAAAAAGACCCGATCATGGTCAGTGTCGATGCCAACGGCGGGTACACGCTCAAGCTGCCCGATTCCGGCAAGGAGCGCGTCAGCGCCGCCGAGTTGCAGGCGAAAGTGAAAGCGATCGTCAGCAGCAACCCGGATGTCGCGGTATTCATCGCTGGCGATCGTCAGGCCAGTTACGACAAGGTGTATGACGCGATGGCGTTGCTGCAGATCGCCGGCGTCAACAAGGTCGGCCTCATGAGCAAACCCACGGAAGGAAACTGAGTCGACGATGGAATCGCGCGACGACAATGTCCACGCCGCACTGCTGGCCGTGCTGCTGCACGCCGGGGTGCTGGCGCTGATCATCCTGAGCTCGTTGTTCAGCTGGGCCGATCGCGAGGCCACGGCCGCTGGCGAGCCGATCCAGGCGTCGCTGCAGTTTTCTGCCGCTGATCTGCGCCACGCGCAGCAGGCGATCAAAGCCTCGAGCGCGCCGGCGGAAAAGCCCAAGGCCGTGCCGAAGGTACAACCGCTGCCGTCACCGAATCCGCAGACCAGCGAAACGCCGATCCAGCCGACGCCACAGGCGCCGCAGGAACACCCGGAACTCGTCGACCAGCAGGCGATCGATCGCAACGCCATGCTCAAGGCCGAGCAGGATGCGAAAGAGCAGGAAGAAAAACATCGCCAGGAACAGGTCGACCTGACCGAGGACATCAAGCGTCAGCAGGAAGTCGAGCGCAAACAGCGCTTGCTGGCGCAATACGAAGCCATCAAGGCCGAGAGTGCGGCGGCAGCAAAACAGACGCACATGGAAGAGCAGCGCCTCAAGCAACTGGCGGATCTGTCGGCGGCCGCCAGCAAACCCGCGGCGCAGGCGGCATCGACACCGCCGCCGGGCAATCGCGGCAATTCCGACGCCAATCTGCTGGCACGCTACAAGGCCGCGTTGAACGCCACCGCGCGCGCGAACTGGAATACCGTCGGCGTGCCGGAGCTGACCCGTTGCATCATCCGCTTCACCCAGATCCCCGGCGGCGAAGTGATCAACATCGAATTCAGGGAATGCCCTTACGATCCGCGTGCGCGTGAGACGGTGGAGCGCGCGCTGCGCAAGACGCCGATGCCATACTCCGGTTTCGAGCCGGTCTTCATGCGCCAGGTGGAACTCGAACTCTGTACTCCCGAAGAGGAATGCCAACAATGAAACGGCTGCTAGCGATACTCCTGCTGTTCCTGCCGCTCACCATCGCGCAGGCGCAAGTCCTCGACATCGGCCTGGTCGTGGGCAACGAGTCGGCGCTGCCGATCGCCGTGGTGCCAATGCCGTACACCGGCAGCAACCTCAAGCCCGACACCGATGTCGCCGGCGTGATCCGCGACGATCTCAACCGCTCCGGGCAGTTCCGTTCGGTGCCGGTCGACACGATCCGCGGTTTCTTCGCCGACAAACCGATGCCGACGCGCGGCAGCGAGGTCAAGTTCTCCGACTGGAAGTTGCTCAAGCAGGATTTCGTCGTCGTCGGCCGCGTCATCGACGAGAGCGACGGCGGCTATCGCGTCGAATACGAGTTGTACGACGTCGCCAAGCAGCAGCGCTTGATCGGATTGTTCGACAGCGGTCGCGGCAAGGGCCTGCGCGATGTCTCGCATCGCATCGCCGACCAGATTTACGAAAAGATCCTCGGTGTCCGCGGCGCCTTCTGGACGCGCATCGCCTATGTCACCGCCACCGGCCTTGGCCAGAGCATGCAGTACTCGCTGATGGTCGCCGATTCCGACGGCTACGGTCCGCAGACCGTGGTGAAATCGCGCGAGCCGCTGCTGTCGCCGGCCTGGAGTCCGGACGGCCGCAAGCTCGCCTACGTGAGTTTCGAGCGCGGCAACTCCACCGTTTACAGCCAGGAAATCATCACCGGTGCGCGTGAAGTGATCGCCAGCTTCAAGGGCATCAACGGCGCGCCGTCGTTCTCGCCCGATGGCCGCCGGCTCGCGCTGACGTTGTCGAAATCCGGCAATCCGGAAATCTACGTGATGGATCTGACCAGCAAGTCGCTGACCCAGATCACCCATCATTTCGGCATCGATACCGAAGCGACCTGGACGCCGGATGGGCAGAACCTGATCTTCACTTCCGACCGCGCCGGCAAGCCGCAGGTCTACCAGGTCGCCGCCAGCGGCGGTGAGCCGACGCGCCTGAGCTTCGCCGGCGATTCCAATGCGAAAGCCAGCGTGTCCTACGATGGCAAGAAGATCGCAATGGCACAGGGTTCGGGCAATGTCTATCGCATCGCCGTGCTCGATCGCAGCTTCGGCGGCACCGGCCGATGGCAGACGTTGTCGCCGGGAAATCTCGACGAATCGCCGAGTTTCGCCCCCAATGCCAGTATGCTTCTCTACGCTACCAAGGAAGGCCGCAAGGGCGTCTTGTATGCTGTGTCGGCCGACGGTCGCGTGAGGCTGCGTTCGACCGTATCGGACGGCGATGTACGCGAGCCCGCCTGGTCACCGTATCGGCAACGCTGAGCCCCCGCTTTAGCCCGTTCCGCCCTGAAACATCATCACCGTCGAGGGAGTTCCCATGAACAATGTCACCCGCCTTCTCACCGCTACCGCCGTCTGCGTCGCCTTGGCCGCATGCTCACAGAAGGTCAAGGAAGCCCCGCCGACCGACAATGGCAACAACAACACCGGCGCCAGCACCAGCGGCATGGCTGGTGACGGCAAATACGGCCCGGGCGATCTCGATACCGATGCCTGCCTGCGCCAGCGCGTGGTCTATTTCGATTTCGACCAGGACACGCTGAAACCCGATTTCCAGGCGGCCATTGCCTGCCACGCCAAATACCTGCGCGATCGTCCGGAAGCGCGCATGACGCTCGAAGGCAATGCCGATGAGCGCGGCACCCGCGAATACAACCTGGGCCTGGGCGAGCGCCGCGGCAATGCGGTGTCGTCGGCGATCCAGGGCAGCGGTGGTTCCGCCAGCCAGATCACCGTCGTCAGCTACGGTGAAGAGCGCCCGACCTGCGTGGATTCGACCGATGACTGCTGGTCGAAGAATCGCCGCGTCGAGATCGTCTACAGCGCGAAGTAAGTCGTGAACTTCCTTCGTCCATCGTCGGCCCTGGTCCTGCTGGTCGCCCTCGCGGCGACCATGCCGGCCGTGGCACAGAAACAAAGCCTCGCCGATCGCGTCGCGCGCCTCGAGCAGCAGTCCTCGACGCAGACGCAGTCTTCCGGTCAGGCCAATGTTGACCTGCTCAACCGGCTCACGCAGTTGCAGACGGAAGTCGCGTCGCTGCGTGGTCTGGTCGAGCAACTGCAGAACGAGAATGCGCAGCTCAAGCAGGGCAATCGCGATCAGTACATCGACCTCGACAGCCGGCTGCAGCGACTCGAATCGGGCGGTGCGCATCCGGCAGCGACGGGGCCGCGCCCGCCAGCCGCGACAACGCCGGCCGCCGCCGGCAAGCCCGCAACAAAGCCATCCGCCACCACTTCGACACCCGCAGCAGCTGACGAGCAGGCTGCCTACGGCTCGGCATTCAATTCGCTGAAGCAGGGCGATTACGTCGAGTCCGCGCGCGGTTTCAAGGCCTACCTCGATGCCTATCCGCAGGGTGCGCTGGCGCCGAACGCGTGGTACTGGCTCGGCGAAAGTTATTACGTGACGCAGAATTATCCGATCGCGCAGCAGGCGTTCGAAACCCTGCTCAGCCAGTTTCCCGATTCCGGAAAAGTGCCGGATGCGCTGCTCAAGAAAGGTTATTGCCAGATCGAGCTCAAGCAGGTCGATGCCGGCCAGCAGACGCTCAATCGCGTGATCAGCACGTATCCCGACAGCGATGCCGCGCGCCTGGCGCAGAGCCGTCTGCGCGCGCTGAGTCTCGAGACGCGCTGAGCCGACAGCGACGCGCATGCAAGTGGCCAACGCAGATCGTCTGCGCCTCACCGAAATTTTCCTGTCGTTGCAGGGCGAGTCGCGCAGCGTCGGCTGGCCGACCGTTTTCGTGCGCCTTACCGGCTGCCCGCTGCGCTGCCAGTATTGCGATACCGCTTACGCTTTTCATGGCGGCGATTGGTGGGAGATCGATGCGATCCTCGCTGAAGTCGGCAAGCACGGCGTGCGCCACGTCTGCGTCACTGGCGGCGAACCGCTCGCGCAGAAACGCTGCCTGGCGTTGTTGACGCGACTCTGCGATGCCGGCTACGAAGTGTCGCTGGAAACATCCGGCGCGATCGATGTCGCCGATGTCGACCCGCGCGTCGTGCGCGTGGTCGACCTGAAAACGCCGGGTTCGAAAGAGCAGCATCGCAACCGCATGGAAAACATCGCGCTGCTCACAGCCAACGATCAGGTCAAGTTCGTCATCTGCGATCGCGACGATTACGACTGGGCGAAATCGATCCTGGTCGAACACCGGCTCGATACCCGCTGCGAAGTGCTGTTCTCGCCGAGCTTCACCCAGGTCAAGCCACGCGAACTGGCCGAATGGATCATCGCCGATCGCCTGTCGGTGCGTTTCCAGATGCAATTGCACAAGCAATTGTGGGGCGAAGAACAGGGCCGCTGAACACGCGCGACCCTTGTGGAAGCGGGCATGATCGCGACTTCCATCACATCGCCACCCCTTGGCCCAACATCGCCCAGCGGCGACAATAGCCGCATGAACTCCAACGCTCCCACGCCCCGTCGCGCCGTCGTCCTCGTCTCCGGGGGTATGGATTCCGCCGTCGTCCTCGCCATGGCCCAGGAGCAGGGGTACGCCTGCCACGCGCTCAGCGTCAGCTATGGCCAGCGGCATTCCGCCGAGCTGGTCGCTGCCACGGAACTGGCGCAATCGCAGGGCGCGATCGAACACAAGACCGTGGTCGTGGACCTGCGCAGCATCGGGGGTTCCGCACTCACTTCCGACATCGCCGTGCCCGAGCGTGGCATCGATGAAGCCGCCGGCGCCGGCATCCCGGTCACCTACGTGCCGGCGCGCAACACCATCATGCTGTCCGTGGCCCTGGGCTGGGCGGAAGTGCTGGGTGCGCGGGCGATTTTCTGCGGCGTCAACGCCGTCGATTATTCCGGCTACCCCGATTGCCGCCCGGAATTCATCGCCGCCTTCGATGCGCTCGCCAATCTCGCCACGCAGGCCGGCGTCGAAGGTCGCGGCATGAAGGTGCATGCGCCGCTGATGCGCATGGGCAAGGACCAGATCGTCCGCGAAGGCCTGCGCCTGGGCGTGGATTTTTCCCGCACGGTGTCCTGCTATCAGGCCGATGATGCCGGGCGTGCCTGCGGCCGTTGCGATGCCTGCCGTCTGCGCGCGGAAGGCTTCCGCGCCGCCGGCGTTCCCGACCCCACCCGGTATGGCGACCCGCGCTGAGGTTTCGGTTAGAATGCGCACCCCGGCCGCGCCGGGTCGGGCTCGCCCCGCAGTTTCACCTCGATGGGCCGTTAGCTCAGTTGGTAGAGCAGAAGACTTTTAATCTTTTGGTCGATGGTTCGAATCCATCACGGCCCACCATCCCGCGGAATTCAAGAAGAGCTATCAAGAAGGCTCATATCTTTTGGTCGGTGGTTCGAATCCATCGCCACCACCATCCCGCGGAATTCAAGAAGAGCCATCAAGAAGGCTCATATTTTTTGGTCGATGGTTCGAA
>Ga0207983_1000103_pt1 | contig 10195 bp, 4 predicted proteins | sample SoimicmetaGmgHMB_FD_188341 | JGI IMG/M metagenome (GOLD analysis project Ga0207983, IMG submission 188341) | Soil and rhizosphere microbial communities from Laval, Canada - mgHMB (SPAdes) (version 2) | ecosystem: Environmental > Terrestrial > Soil > Agricultural land | place: Laval, Canada...
CCGATCATCCAGGGCGCGGGCGGCGTGATCACGTCCTGGGACGGCGGCACGCCCAATGGCGGCGGCCGCGTCATCGCCGCCGACATCGACTGCAATTATTTCCAGGACGCGCGCGCCTTCCTCACCAGCGGCGGCGAGCGCGGCCCGCAGATGAAAGTGATTCCGCCGGGCACCTATCGCATCAATCCCTTGTTGTTCACCGTCGAGCTCGCGCCCGCGACGGAAATTCCGCAGGGCAAGCTCGGCGTCGTCGAAGCGCACGACGGCAATCCGCTGCCAGTCGGTCGCGTCATCGCCAAGGGCATCGAATGCGATTCCTATCAGGACGCGAAAGCCTTCTTCGCTGGCGGCGGCGAACGCGGCCCGCAGGTGAAGATCATTCCGCCAGGCAACTACCGCATCAATCCGATCCTGTTCGACGTGCGCCTCGATGACGTCGTCGACATCCCGGAAAACAAGATCGGTGTCGTCACCGCGAAGGAAGGCACGCCGCTGCCGACCGGCGAGATCGCCGGTGGCGAGATCGAAGGCCACAACATGTTCCAGGATCCGGACAAGTTCATCGCCAACGGCGGCAACAAGGGCTTGCAGGAACAGGTACTGCTCGCCGGCCGTTACTTCCTCAACCCGCGCTTCGTCACCGTCGAGATCGTCGAGATGTCGACCGTGCCGATCGCCAACGTCGGCGTCGTCATCGCCTACATCGGACGCGAAGGCAAGGATGTCACCGGCGATTCCTTCAAGCACGGCAACCTGGTGTCGCGCGGCGAAAAAGGCGTGTGGGTGGATCCGCTCGACCCCGGCAAATATCCGATCAATCCGAACACGCACAAGGTAGTCAACGTGCCCACCGCGAACGTCGTGCTGAACTGGGCGACCGGCAAGACCGAGGCGCATCGCCTCGACGCCAACCTGTCGACGATCACCGTGCGCTCGGCCGACGGTTTCAAGTTCAATCTCGACGTCTCGCAGATCATCCACATCCCGCGCAACGACGCGCCGAAAGTGATCGCGCGTTTCGGCGACATGAGCGCGTTAGTCACGCAGGTGCTCGAGCCGACCATCGGCAACTACTTCCGCAACGCCGCGCAGGGCAGCGACATCATCGACTTCCTCAAGAACCGTTCTACGCGCCAGAACGAAGCGCGCGAAGCGATCTCGGCAGCGCTGCGCGAATACAACGTCGGCGCGGTGGATACCTTGATCGGCGACATCGTGCCGCCAGACGAACTCATGCGCACGCTGACCGACCGCAAGATCGCCGAACAGGAACGCGTGACCTACGAAACCCAGCGTCAGGCGCAATCGGTACGCCAGGAACTGCAGCAGGCCACTGCACTCGCCGACACGCAGGCGCGCGTCGTCGATGCCGAACGCAAAGTCACCATCGCTGGCTTCGAAGCCAGCGCCTCGGTGAAGTTCGCCGAAGGCAGCGCGAAATCGAAAACCATCAACGCCGAAGCCGATGCTAACGTGCTGCGCACCGTCGGTGAAGCCGAAGGCGCGAAGATCAAGGCCGTCGGCGGCGCCGAAGCCGAAGTCATCCGCCTCAAGGTCGCCTCGATGGAAGCCGGCAACTTCGCCGTCGTGCAAGTTGCCGAAGCACTGGCGAAAGGCGGCATCAAGATCGTGCCCGATATCGTCGCCGGCGGCGGCGCGGACGGCTCCGGCGGCGGCCTCGTCAACGTCTTGCTCGGCAACATGCTGCACCAGGATTACGCGGGGCGGCAGGCGGCGAAACTGAAAGCGGGCGAGAAACCGGAGTAAGCCGGCTGAGAGTGATGCGGTGATGGATTGGGATCGGCGTGGCTGATCGGTCTGGATATTTTTCAGTACTTAAAAAAGAAAAGGCCTGCAGGAATGCAGGCCTTTTCAATTGGCGATCAGAGTGACTATCCGTTTGAATCTTTGCGGTCGGACTTAGCCGACGCGAGTCTTCGGAAAATGTACTCTGACCCCTATTTTTCGACCCCTATTTTTCTTTCCGTTCCGGATTCTGATACCTGCATGTTGCGCTTTCGAGATGACCGAACCCCTTGCCCAAATAGGTCAATTCACAGCTTTCGAGCTTTCCGAACTGTCGTGTGACCGCAAATCCACGTTCATTCGACCCATAAAGACAAGTCACCCAAACGTCCTGATCCCTACCGAACTCAAACGATATTCTGGCCTTGCCCAAACTGTGGGTCGTCGAATCTGGCGCGACATCGAACCGTTTCTGGGGATTTCCGTAAGAAAACCCGATGCCATAGAGCCTGTTTGACGTTGGTTTTCGATACCCGTCCAGACTGACCCAGTTTTCAAATCCTACGGCTCTTTCAGTGGACAACCCAACTGCTGGGCATGGTGAGATCACCCGCGTCGAGACGTCGCTCAGAAGCATTATTAACAGGGCAAAGTTCATCGATTTTCTACCAGAACACTGAAGAACAGGGGTCAGAGTACATTCTGACCTGATCGAGCGCGCCGTGGATAAATCGCGGTCATGACCGCTCCTACGGTTTGGCGCTAACCTTCCGCCAACGACCGCTGCCGTTCCATTTCAAAGGCCGCGGCGTGTTGCGCGATCCTGCCCTGGTCGCAGGTTCGGCAAAGGACCTTCGTGCCTTTGCCTGTCAGCATCACCTTGCTGTTCTGTTGGCAGCTGACGCAGCGGCCGATGCCCGTGGAAGCGAGGTCGAGCCAGGGACCGAACCAGCGGCAGGCGGTGTTGGGCAGTTTCGCCGACAGCCACGCATATTCTTTCATCGGCAACCTGCCGCCCAGATCCAATGCTTCGAGGTTCTTGAGATTGGCCAGGGGACGCAGCGAGGCCACACGCGTGGTGTCGAGCGCCAGCCGCCGCAGCCAGGTCATGCGCGCGAACGGCTCCAGCGAGCCGACGTCCTGCCGTGTCCACATGCTGCCGGTGACGGCCAGCGATTCCAGCGAAGTGAGTTTTTCCAGCGGCGAGAAGTCGGTGATCAGCTTGAAGTTCTCGATATCGAGCAGCTTCAGCTGCGTCAGCGATGCCAGCGGCGCGACCGACTCGACCTTGGTCGAGCTGCCGATGGACAGATAACGGAGATTCGCCAACCCGCTGATCGAGTCCAGGCGCCGGACATTGCTCCACTTGATCTGCAAACATTCCAGACCCGGCATCTTGCACGCAGCTTCAAACAGCGGTGGCGTGACATGCGACCACAGGCTCAGCCAACGCACCGCCGTCAGCTCTGGCAGTTTTTCACACCACTGCGCGATGGCGCGCTTTTTCTCGCTCTCCGACATCGCCCCGAGATCGAAGCCCAGACTCAGCTTGTCGGCACCATCGTAATCGGCCGGATCGCGCAGAACCTTCTTCGGCCACTGCGAGACGTGGAAGGGATGCCAGGTCAGGAGGTCGGGGGCGGTGGTTTGCAAGGGAGTTTCCAGCGGGACGCGAAGAGAAGATCAACTGCTCGAAGAACAGGGGTCAGAGTACATTTTTCCCGATTGACCGCACCTTGGACAAATCGTGGTCATGACCGCTCCTACGACGGTGCGCACGCGATTTCAATCAACTTCAAAACACCGCCGCCAACGCCTCGGCCAACCTTTCCACGCCGATCACTTCCATCTCGCCGACTTTGCCTTTCTTCGGCGCGTTGGCCTTGGGCACGATGGCGCGTTTGAAGCCGTGTGTCGCGGCTTCCTTCAGGCGTTCTTCGCCATTGGGCACGGGACGGATCTCGCCGGAGAGGCCGACTTCGCCGAAGGCGACGGTTTTTTCGGCGAGGGGTTTGTCGCGCAGCGATGACAGCACCGCGAGCAGCACGGGCAAGTCGGCGGCGGTTTCCTGCACGCGGATGCCGCCGACGACATTGACGAAAACATCCTGGTCGAACACGCCGACGCCGCCGTGGCGATGCAGTACTGCCAGCAACATGGCGAGACGATTCTGCTCAAGGCCCAGAGTGACGCGACGCGGATTCGCCAGCGGGCTGTGATCGACCAGCGCCTGCACTTCCACCAGCAGCGGTCGCGTGCCCTCGCGCGTCACCATCACCGCGCTGCCCGGCGTCGGGCCGGTTGAACCGGAAAGAAAAATCGCGGAAGGATTTGGCACTTCGCGCAGGCCCTTGTCGGACATCGCGAACACGCCGAGTTCGTTGACCGCGCCGAAGCGATTCTTGAACGCGCGCAACACGCGGAAGCGACTGCCGCTTTCGCCTTCGAAATACAGCACGGCATCGACCATGTGTTCGAGCACGCGCGGGCCGGCGATGCCGCCTTCCTTGGTCACATGCCCGATCAGAAAAATACTGGTACCGGTTTCCTTGGCGAAACGCACCAGCCGCGCGGCGCTTTCGCGCACCTGGCTGACCGAGCCCGGCGCGGCGGTGAGTTGTTCGGACCACAAGGTCTGAATGGAATCGGCGACGATCAAGCGCGGCTTGGCCTGCGCGGCGAGCGCGAGGATTTTTTCGACGCCAGTTTCCGCGAGCGCATCGAGGCCATCGAGTGGCAGGCCGAGACGCATGGCGCGGCCGGCGACCTGCGCGAGGCTTTCCTCGCCAGTCACATACAGCGCCGGCAAGCGCCCGGCCATCGCGGCCAATGCCTGCAGCAGCAGCGTTGATTTGCCGATGCCAGGATCGCCGCCGACCAGCACGACGGAGCCTTCGACCAGACCGCCGCCAAGCACGCGATCGAATTCGCCGATGCCGGTGGAAACGCGCACTTCCGCGACCTGGCTGACCTGTTTGAGCGCCATGATCTGCGCGGCGTCGACCGCACCGGCGTAACCGGCGTTGCGCGTCGGGCCCTTGCCGGCCGCCGACGCCGGCTCGATCACGAATTCACTGAGCGTATTCCAAGCGCCGCATTCGCCGCACTGGCCTTGCCACTTATTGAAGTTGGCACCGCAGTCGGAACAGACATAAGCCGTTTTCGCTTTCGCCACGATCGGAGCCCCGGAAGTTATTGCGTCGGTGCAACAGGGGCCGCGTCGCCACGCAGACCATCGAGCTCTTGCGCGTACGCATGAGCGAGCAAGCGCGCCGCCGAGCCGGTGACGTGGTCGTCGTCGAAATACAGGATGGTGTTGTCGCGCTTGGGATAGCAGCGCGTGCTGTCGCAGAAGAACCCGATCGGATCGATCAGCGTGACACCCGGGTGCTTCGCCACGACCTCGCGCAGCAGTTTGGTGACGTCGGCAAGCATCGCGTCGTTCATCGCCCGCGGCGTTTCGCATTGCTCCGGCTTGCGGCGGGCCAGGCATTGCGGCACCGGATAGATCATCTCCGGCGTCGGCGCCATCACAACGACACGCAGCCCCATCGCGGTCAATGCGCTCAACGATTCATCGAGATTGCTGCGCAGTTTCGCGGTGTCGGCGACGATTTTCGCCGCGCTCGCCGGCGGCCCCTCGCCCGCCTCGGACAGCGACAGACTCGGCATCGAGGCATAGCGCGCCCAACGCGCAGAAATCAGCACGCCTTGCAGGCCCTTGCCGCGCAATTCGTGCATGCGCTGCAGGGCGAGCTGATTGAAATGCGCGCAGTTTTCCGCGAGGCCAGGTTCGTGCGCGCCCTGCCCCAGCGACGGAGCGCAACCGGGCATCACCATTTCGTAGACGCTGCGATCGGGGAATTTCTCCATCAGCATCGGCATCAGATGGTCGGCGTGGGAGTCGCCCCAGAGCATGATCTGCGGCTGCGTCTTGTCGGGTCCGTGCACGCAGACCGCCAACGGCAGTTGCGTCGGCAGCTTCGTCGCGGGCATCGAACATTTGCTCTGGTAAGGCGAGGCATCGGTGACCGCAGCGAAGATCGCCTTGATCTGCGACGACGTCTTGAGGTGTTCGCGCCAGGCCAGCAGGCCAATCGCCGATGCCAGGGTGATCGCGGAAATCACCGCGCCCATTGCCAGCGTCGAGCGCGACTTCGCGAACCAGCCAGGGCGGCGTTCGCGGATCGGATTCTCGACAAAAATATAGGTGAGGTAAGCCAACAGCAACGCGAGCCCGAGCATCAGCGCATTGCGGCCGACGTCATCGATGCCCAAGCCAACGATGCGGCTGATCGACAGCAGCGGCCAATGCCACAGATACCAGGAATACGACAGCAGCCCGATCACCACGAACGGGCGCGTGGACAGCAATTTGCGCACCTGGCCCTGATCGTTGGCGGTGGTGCCGGCCAACAGGGCGATCGTACCCAGCACCGGAACCAGCGCCGCCGAGCCCGGGAACGGCGTGGCGTGGGTGAAGTAAAACACCGAGTAGCCGATCGCGGCCAGGCCGACGACGGCGAACAGGTCGCCAGCGCGACGCAGATTGTCGGCGATCCATTTGCTCGACAAACCGACAATGCCGCCGATCGCGAATTCCCAGACGCGCGTCGGCAACAGGTAGAACGCCGCGTTCGGCTGCGTCCGCGTCCAGTACACGCTCAACGCCAGCGAGGCGAAGAACATCAGCGCGAGCAAGGCGATGATGCGCAGGCGGTTGCCGGTTTCGGTCGCGGCCTTTGCATAGCGATAAACCACGATCAGCAGGAACGGCCAGACCAGGTAGTACTGCTCTTCCACCGCCAGCGACCAGGTATGCAACAGCGGATAGGTGTAGGCCGGGCCATCGAAGTAGCCGCCGGTTTCCTGCCAGAAGAAAAAGTTGGAACTGAAAAACGCCGCCGCTCCGGCCGAACGGATCAGGTTCAATTGTTCGGCGACGGTGGGCAGCAACAGGAAAGCCGCAAGCAACATCGTGCTGACGATGACCAGCAGGCCGGCCGGCATCAGGCGGCGCACGCGACGGGCATAGAACGCGGCGAGATCGATGCGACCGCTGCGCAACTCCTCGTTGAACAGCAGCGCGGTGATCAGGAAGCCGGAAATGACGAAGAAAATGTCGACGCCGACGAAGCCACCGGAGAACCACGGAAAATTCGCGTGGTAGGCGACCACAGTGGTGATGGCGATGGCGCGCAGGCCATCGATGTCGGCGCGATACTGGCTGCTGGCTTTAGGAAACGGAAACAGCATCGACGAACTCCGGACAGCGCGCTTGAATGATTGGCCTAGCATGGCCGGCAATGCCGGCAGCGTCCACACGTCGGCGCGACTTTGCTGGCGAAGGAATCGCCATCAGCCCGACGGCCCGCGCAGCCAGTCCAGCGATGGCCTGAGCATCGGCAGGGCCGCGAGGGCGCCGCTGCCGGAGATGTGATCGTCGTCGATATACAGCAAGCGGCCGGCGCGCATCGCCTGACAGGCGTTGGCATCGCAAAGCGCATCGATCGGATCGGCAAAGCGGGCATTGCCGTGGCGGGCAACAACCTGTTTGATCACGGCGATCACGCGGCCGCGGTAGCGATCGTTGAGCGGACGCGAAACATCGCACTCGGAAATTTCCTTGCGCAGCACGCATTCCGGCGGTGAATAGCGCATCTCCGGCACCGAGCCGAGCACCAGCGCGCGGATGCCGTTCGCTTCGAGCGCTGCGAGACTGCGATCGAGCGATGCCGCGAGCACGACCAGCGCCTCGTCTTCGGAGTGCGCTGCGGTGTCGTAATAAAGCACCGTCTTCTGATCGCCGACGGATATGCCCGGCTGGCCGAGATAGGCCGGCCAGCGCGCCGCCAACACCACGCCACTCAGGCCCTGCGCTTTGAGCAAAGGCAATTGCATCGCGACTTCATCGTTGTACGCCTTGCAATGTTCGCCATGCTCGATGCGATTGCCGAGCAGCGGCGGACAACCCGCGACGGTGAATTGCGTGACGCGGACATCGGCGAAGTTCTGCAGCATCGCCGGCATCCATTGGTCGGCGTGGGAATCGCCCCAGATCGCCACCAGGGTCTTGCTGGCCGGATTGCCGGCAACGCAGGCGGCATCGGGCACCGGCGCCAGCGCCTTGTTCGGATCGTGCATGCAGCGATCGCGCATCGGCGAATAATCGCGCGCGGTGAAATCAACCTGGCGCACGCGCTCGGATTTCGGGCCATACGATCGCCACGCCAACAAACAGGCAGCCAGCACGATGCTGCCAAAAATCAGCTTGCCGCCCTGGAACAAGGTGCCGCGCAACGTCGCGAAACCGCCGGGGCGGCGATGCCGGATCGGATTTTCGACAAAGCGATACGTGAGCCAGGCCAGCAACAACGACAACAGGCCGAGCGCTCCGTCGCGCAGCAGGCTGCGTTCGCCCAGCGCCATCGAGCGCGCGAATGCGAGCAGCGGCCAATGCCACAGATACCAGGAATACGAAACCTTGCCGAGGAACACCGGCACGCGCGTCGACAACAATCGCGACACCGGATTGTCCGGCGCCATCGCGCCCGCCGACAGCAGACCGATCGTACCCAGTACTGGCAACAAGGCGGCATAGCCTGGGAACGGCGTATTCAGATCGAAGGCGAACACGGCGATGACGATCGCGAGCAGACCCGCGCCCGCGAGCACTGTGGCCAGTACCGATGCGTTGCCGCTCCCTCGATAGCGCTGCAGGGCCAGCCCCGCCAGCGCGCCCAGACCCAATTCCCACAGGCGCGAGGGCAGCAGGTAGAAACCTTCCTGCGCGGCGTGCTGCGACAGGCGAATGCTCCAGGCGAGCGAGGCGAGCGAAAGCACGGACAAGGCGATCATCGCGTTGCGGCGAAGATTCGTGCGCGCGACGCCCGACAGACGCACGATCGCCAGCAGCAGCAGCGGCCAGACCAGGTAGTACTGTTCCTCCACGCCCAGCGACCAGGTGTGCAGCAGCGGCAATTGGTCCGAGGGCCCGTCGAAGTAGCCGCCGGTGCTTTTCCAGAAATAGATGTTGGAAACAAACAAGGCCGCGGCAACGGCCGAACGCGCCAGCATCAGCTGCTCATGCCCGACCGGAAACATGAAGAACACGCCGAGCAGCAAGGTCACCGCGATCACCAGCGACGAGGCCGGCAGCAGACGACGGATGCGCCGCGCGTAGAACTCGGCGAGATTGATGCCGCCGCTGCGATCGGCTTCCGAATACAGCATCGCGGTGATCAGGAAGCCCGAGATCACGAAGAAGACATCGACACCGACGAAGCCACCGCTGAGCCGGCTCAAACCGACGTGATAGGCCACCACCGTGCTGATCGCGATGGCACGCAGACCATCGATATCGGGGCGGTAGTTGGCTTGCGGGGCGCTGGTTTGCATGCTCGCTCGCTACGGTCGGCCGGGGTGCCGGCCGGAGCGCCGGGTCCGATGAAAAAAGCCCGCCAAAGCGGGCTCTTTCCTCAGTCGCACCGTCGCCGGCCATCGTCCCGGACAGGGCGCGCCGCGGATGCAGGTTTGGTGCCGGAAATAGGAATCGAACCTACGACCTCATCATTACGAATGACGCGCTCTACCAACTGAGCTATTCCGGCGAACGGCGGATTTTAGCCGCGGCAGGGGTCCGGGTCAATTTGAATCAGTCGACCAGCACCAGCCGCAGCTCCTTGGGCAGGGCGAAAACCATGTCCTCGGGCTCGCCATGCAGCTCGCGGACCTCACCACCGCCCAGTGCCTGCAGGCGCGCGATCACGCCCTGGACCAGCACCTCCGGAGCCGAAGCGCCAGCGGTGACGCCGATGCGACGCTTGCCCTGCAGCCATTCGGGCTGGATGAATTGTTCGCCATCGATGAGGTAGGCAGTGGCGCCGTCGCGCTCGGCGAGCTCGCGCAGGCGATTGGAATTGGAGCTGTTCACCGAGCCCACGACCAGCACGAGGTCGCATTCGGCGGCGAGTTCGCGCACGGCATCCTGGCGATTCTGCGTGGCATAGCAGATGTCGTCGTGGCGCGGCCCCTGCAGTTCCGGATACTTGTTGCGCAGCGCGGCGATCACGTCACGGGTTTCATCGACCGACAGCGTGGTCTGCGTCGTGTAAGCGATGTTGTCGGGCTGCGCGACTTCCAGCGCCTGCACGTCGGCGACGTCCTCGACCAGATAGATGCGGCCCTGCCCCGCTTCCGCCTGCCACTGCCCCATCGTGCCCTCGACTTCCGGATGGCCTTCATGACCGATGAGCACGACATCGCGGTGCCTGGCGTGCGGCCGCAGCCCGACGGCTCGGTCAACGTCGATGGCGGCGTTCCGATCCGCGATCTCAACCGCGCCTTGGAGTGGAACCTGCCCGACGACGAAGCGACGACCATCGCCGGGCTCGTCATCCACGAGGCGCGCTCGATCCCCGAGCCCGGCCAGACCTTCACCTTCCACGGC
>Ga0207983_1000107_pt1 | contig 9817 bp, 9 predicted proteins | sample SoimicmetaGmgHMB_FD_188341 | JGI IMG/M metagenome (GOLD analysis project Ga0207983, IMG submission 188341) | Soil and rhizosphere microbial communities from Laval, Canada - mgHMB (SPAdes) (version 2) | ecosystem: Environmental > Terrestrial > Soil > Agricultural land | place: Laval, Canada...
CGGGCGAATGGGTGAAGCCGGGCGCGGTGGTGATCGATGTCGGGATCAATCGCATGGACGATGGCCGCCTGGTCGGCGATGTCGGTTTCGAAGCGGCCGCCGCGCGCGCCAGCTGGATCACGCCGGTGCCGGGTGGCGTCGGCCCGATGACGGTGGCGACGTTGATGCAGAACACGCTCGAAGCGGCGGAAGCCTCGGAAGTGGCACCGGCGTTTTTGTCATGACTGTTATGGGAGACTGCCGCGCATGAAGCCCGTTCCCGCCCTCATCGCCTTGCTGATCACGGCCAGCCTCGCCGGCTGCGCCAGCATCGTGCAGAAAGCCAGCGACAGCTTCGCCAACAATCTCGGCAGCGCGATCCTCGACAGCGAAGATCCCGCGACCGTGCGCGACGGCTTGCCGGCGTATCTGCTGCTGCTCGACAGCCTGATCGAAGGCCAGAAGCCCGGCGCCAAGGGCAATGCCGCGATGCTGATGGCGGCGGCGAAACTCAACGGCGCCTACGCCGGGAATTTCACCGGCGACGACAAGCAGCGGGCGCAGCGACTGGCGAAGAAATCCTTCGCGTACGCGCGCACCGCGACCTGCCTGGAAGATGCCGCGTTGTGCGCGGCGATCGACCAGAACCCGGAAAAATTTGCCGCCGTCGTCGCGGCCGATGGCAACGCCGACCTGATGTATGGCCTGGCATCGAGCTGGTCGGGCTACCTGCAGGCCAATTCCGAAGACTGGGGCGCGATCGCCGACCTACCCAAGATCGAAGCCCTGCTCGATCGCGTTGTCGCGTTGAAACCCGATATCGACCAGGGCCAGGCCTACGTCTATCTGGGCGTGATGAATTCCCTGCGGCCGGAAGCGGTCGGCGGCAAGCCGGAACTGGGGCGCAGCTACTTCGAAAAAGCGATAGCCTTGTCCGGGGGAAAGAACCTGTACGCGAAAACCCTGTTTGCGCAGTACTACGCGCGGCTGGTGTTCGATCAGGCTTTGCACGACAAATTGTTGAATGAAGTTCTGGCGGCCGATCCGAAGGCGCCCGGCTTCACGCTGACCAATACGCTGGCGCAGGACCGCGCCCGCAAACTGCTTGAAAGCGGCAAAGACTATTTCTGAGGATCTGCATGAAACACGCTCATCGAATGACCCGCCCGTTTGTGAGCCGCGCGCTGGCCGTGCTGTGCCTGAGCTTCGGCCTGTCCGCCGCCGCCTCGGCGCAGCAGGTGATCAAGATCGCCACGCTGGCGCCGGATGGTTCGGCCTGGATGAAGGAACTGCGCACCGCCGCTGCCGAAGTGCAGACGAACACGCAGGGCCGCGTGCAGGTGAAATATTTCCCCGGCGGCGTGATGGGCAGCGATGCCGTCGTGCTGCGCAAGATCCGTCTCGGGCAGTTGCAGGGCGGCGTGCTGACCTCGAGCGAACTCGCTGCGGTTTATCCCGATGCGCCGATCTACGGTCTGCCGTTCCTGTTCAGTGGCTGGTCGCAGGTCGACAAGGTCCGCCCGCAGATCGATCCGCTGCTGGCGAAAGGTTTCGAAGGCAAGGGCTTCCACATGCTCGGTGCTTCCGGCGTGGGTTTCGCCTACATCATGAGCATCAAGCCTTTGCATTCGAAGGCCGACATGATGGGCACCAAACTCTGGATCCCGCAGAACGACGTGATCGCTGAAAAAACCTTCAAGATGGCCGGGATCAGCCCGATCCCACTGCCGCTGGGCGATGTCTTCACCAGCCTGCAGACCGGCCTGGTCGACACCGTCGCCAACACGCCGTCCGGCGCGGTGGCGCTGCAGTGGCACGGCAAGCTGCGCTACATGATCAACCTGCCGCTGTCCTACATCATCGGTTTCACTCTGATCGACCAGAAGACCTGGCAGAAACTCACGCCGGCTGATCAGGCCATCGTTGGCAAGGCGTTCGCCGCGGCGTCGGCGCGCACTGACGCCGGCATCAAGCACGGTGACGATGCCGCACTGGTCGCAATGCAGAAGCAGGGCTTGAGCGTGATCAACATGGATGCCGCCGAAACTGCGCGCTGGCGCGATATCGGCGCCCGCGTCACCAAGCAGATGGAAACCGACAAGACCGTGTCGCCGGAAATGATGGCGGCGATCCGCAAGGCCGTTGCCGGGGCTGGCAAGTGATCCAACGGTTGCTGCGCGGCTTGCACCGCGCCGAGGACCTGTTGCTGGCCGGATTGCTCGGCACCTTGCTGTTGCTGGCGCTGACCCAGATCGGTCTGCGCATGTTTTTCGAAACCGGCCTGGAATGGGCCGAAACCATCAGCCGCATGGGCGTGTTGTGGCTGGCGCTGATGGGTGCGCTCGGTGCGGCGCGTGCGCACCGGCATATCGCGATTGATGCGTTGCCGCGGCTGTTTTCGCCGCTGTGGCGTCGCGTCGCCTGGGCGACCACGCAACTGGCGACTGCGATCCTCTGCGGCCTGCTCGCCTGGTATGGCTGGGGCATGTTGCAGATGGAAAGGGAGGCGCCGGCGGTGTTCGTCGAAGGTATCGCCAGCTGGTGGCCGATGCTGGCGTTTCCGGCGGGCTTCGGCCTGCTGAGCCTGCGTTTCGCCGTCGCGGCATTCGCCCAGCCACCGGAGCATGAAGTCTGATGTTGATCGGGTTGACGATCGTCCTGCTGTTGGCGGCGCTGGGCATGCCCTTGTTCGCGGTCATCGCCGCGATCGCGTTGCTGGGTTTCAACGCGGCCGGTTACGACCTGATCGCGGTCGCCGTCGAGTACTACCGGCTGGGCGACAAACCCGGGCTGATCGCGATCCCGATGTTCACGCTGGCCGGTTACCTTCTCGGCGAGAGCGGCACGCCGACGCGACTGGTTCGCCTGTCATTGGCGATGCTCGGCTGGCTGCCCGGCGGCTTGGCGATCGTCGCGATCGTTGCCTGCGCATTTTTCACCGCGTTCACCGGCGCGTCCGGCATGACCATCGTGGCGATCGGCGCGTTCCTGTATCCGGCGCTGGTCAAGGCCAATTATCCCGAACGCTACAGTCTCGGTCTGGTCACGTCGTCGGGCAGCCTGGGCCTGTTGTTCGCGCCCTCGTTGCCGCTGATTCTCTACGGCTTCGTCGCCGGCCAGCTCAACACCACGCCGGCTGTGACGATGCGCGACCTGTTCCTGGCTGGCCTGATGCCCGGCAGCTTGATGATCCTGGTGCTGGCGCTGCACGCGATGTGGGTCGGCCGCCGCCTGCCCAAGGCCACGCAGGGTTTCGATGCTGGCGAACTGTGGTCGGCGTTGAAAGACGCGAAATGGGAATTGCCGCTGCCGCTGATCGTGCTCGGTGGCATCTACTCGGGAAAATTCGCCGCGAGCGAGGCGGCGGCGGTTACGACGCTTTACGTGCTGATCGTCACCGTGCTGATCAAGAAAGAGATCAAGTGGCAGAAATTGCCCGACCTGATGGCGGAAGCGATGCGCCTGGTCGGTGCGATCCTGATCATCCTCGGCGCGGCGGGTGCGCTGTCGAACTGGCTGGTCGACCAGGAAGTGCCCAACCATCTGTTCGATTTCAGCCGCCAGCACGTGCATTCGGCTGGCATGTTCCTGCTGCTGCTCAACGGCGTGCTGCTGCTGGTTGGGATGTTCATCGACATCTTCTCGGCGATCGTGATCCTCACGCCGCTGCTGGTGCCGGTGGCAGTGGCTTACGGCATCCATCCCGTGCATTTCGGCATCGTGATGCTGGCCAACCTGCAGATCGGCTACTTCATGCCGCCAGCGGGCATGGACCTGTTCATCGCCGCCTATCGCTTCAAGACCAACATCGTGAACCTGACCCGCGCCTGCGCCCCATTTTTCCTGCTGGTGGGCGCCGCCTTGCTGATCATCACGTGGGTGCCGTGGTTGTCGCTGGCGTTGTTGTAGGTGGTGAGCGGTGAGCGGTGAGCGGTGAGCGGTGAGCGGTGAGCGGTGAGCGGTGAGCGGAAAAAGCCTATGAGGTTTCGTCATCCCCGCGAAGGCGGGGATCCAGTGACTTTTTAATCATCACGACCAAGCCCCAAAGCGAAAGACACTGGATGACCGGCTTCGGTGTTGTGAAGCGCTTCCCGCCTTACCGGGCATGACGGGCACAATCTCACCGCTCACCGCCGGGTCGGACGTGCATGGAGCGCTGGCCAAGCTGAGATCCGGGCAGACGCAAGGGCAGGGCGCACGCAGCGGGGCGGACAGGCTATAATTGCGCGCTTCCCATTCCCGGAACCGCACCCTCATGCTGCGCATCCAGGCCGAAGCCCTGACGTTCGACGACGTCTCCCTCGTTCCCGCCCATTCCACCGTCCTGCCCAAGGACGTCAGCCTGTCCACGCAGCTGACCCGTGGCATCACCCTGAACCTGCCGATCGTGGCTGCGGCCATGGATACGGTCACCGAAGCTCGTTTGGCGATAGCCATGGCGCAGTTGGGCGGCATCGGCATCCTGCACAAGAACATGTCGCTGACGCAGCAGGCGGCGAACGTGGCCAAGGTCAAGAATTTCGAAGCGGGCGTGATCCGCGAGCCGTTCACGGTCAGCCCGGACGCAACCATTGGCGACGTGATCAAGCTCACCCGCGCGCGCAACATCTCCGGCGTGCCGGTAGTCGATGGCGGCCAGCTGCTGGGCATCGTCACCAGCCGCGACATGCGCTTCGAAACCAAGCTCGACGACCCGATCCGCCACATCATGACCAAGAAGGAAAAACTGGTCACGGTCGGCGAGGGCGCCAGCGACGACGAAGTGCTCGCGCTGATGCACAAGCACCGCATCGAGAAGGTGCTGGTGGTCAACGACAGTTTCCAGCTGCGCGGCCTGATCACCGTCAAGGACATCCAGAAAGCCCGCGACAACCCCAATGCCGCCAAGGACAGCGACGAGCAATTGCTGTCGGGCGCTGCGGTCGGCGTCGGTGGCGATACCGAGGCGCGCGTCGAGGCGCTGGTCGCTGCCGGTGTCGATGTGATCGTGGTCGATACCGCGCACGGTCATTCGCAGGGCGTGCTCGATCGCGTCGCCTGGGTGAAGAAGAATTTCCCGAACGTGCAGGTGATCGGCGGCAATATCGTCACCGGCGACGCCGCGCTCGCGTTGATGGATCACGGTGCCGATGCCGTGAAGGTCGGCGTCGGTCCTGGCTCGATCTGCACCACGCGCATCGTTGCCGGCGTCGGGGTTCCGCAGATCACCGCGATCGGCATGGTCGCCGACGTGCTCAAAGGCCGCATTCCGTTGATCGCCGATGGCGGCATCCGCTATTCCGGCGACATCGCCAAGGCGTTGGTCGCCGGTGCGAGCACGGTGATGATCGGCGGCCTGTTCGCCGGCACTGAAGAGGCACCGGGCGACGTCGAGTTGTTCCAGGGCCGCAGCTACAAGAGTTATCGCGGCATGGGTTCGTTGGGCGCGATGGAGCTGGGCAGCAAGGATCGCTATTTCCAGGATGCATCCGATGCCGACAAATTGGTGCCGGAAGGCATCGAAGGTCGCGTCCCGTATCGCGGCCTGCTCGCCAACATCGTCCATCAGCTCGCCGGTGGCGTCCGCGCGTCGATGGGTTACGTCGGCTGCGCGACCATCGAGGAAATGCGCACCCGCCCGAAATTCGTCCGCGTTACTTCGGCCGGCACGCGCGAGAGCCATGTGCATGACGTGCAGATTACGAAAGAGCCGCCGAATTATCGGATGGGGTGAGTGGTGGGAGACGGGAATGGGGAGACGGGAGACGTGAAAGCAGCACTTTGCTTCGAATCTACTGGTTTTCTTCCGCCCATCGTCGATTGCCTGGCCCTCCGTATCCCGTCTCCCCATTCCCGTCTCCCGAATCCATGACCGACATCCACCACGACAAGATCCTCATCCTCGATTTCGGCGCGCAGTACACGCAGCTGATCGCGCGGCGCATCCGCGAGTTCGGCGTGTACTGCGAGATATGGGCCTGGGATCACGATCCGGAAGAGATCGCGCGTTTCGCACCGAAGGGCATCATTCTTTCCGGCGGACCGGAGTCGACCACCGAGGCCGGCTCGCCACGCGCGCCGCGGCAGGTGTTCGACAGCGGCCTGCCGATCCTCGGTATCTGCTACGGCATGCAGACGATGGCGATGCAGCTCGGCGGCGATGTCGAGGGCGGGCACCATCGCGAATTCGGTTACGCCGAAGTCGAAGTCACTGCCGAGTGCGCGTTGCTCGATGGCCTGAAGGACCACGCCGGCTCGCCGCCAAAACTCGATGTCTGGATGAGCCACGGCGATCGCGTCACCGCGATCCCGGACGGTTTCCAAGTCGCCGCGCGTAGCGAGTCGGTGCCGATCATCGCGATGTCCGACGAGCGCCGCCGCTGGTATGGCGTGCAGTTCCATCCCGAAGTCACCCACACCAAATCCGGCGAGCATATGCTGCGCCGGTTTGCGGTCGATATCTGCGGCTGCAATACCTTGTGGACCGCCGCCAACATCATCGAGGACCAGATCGCCCGCGTGCGTGAGAAAGTCGGCAGCGATGAAGTGCTGCTCGGCCTGTCGGGCGGCGTCGATTCCTCGGTTGTCGCCGCGCTCTTGCATCGCGCGCTAGGCGAGCGCCTGACCTGCGTGTTCGTCGACACCGGCCTGCTGCGCTGGCAGGAAGGCGACCAGGTGATGGCGATGTTCGCCGATGAATCCGCCAAGGGCGGCATGGGCATCAAGGTTATCCGGGTGAACGCCGCCGACCGCTACTTTCAGGCACTGGCTGGCGTGTCCGACCCCGAGGCCAAGCGCAAGATCATCGGCAAATTGTTCATCGAGATCTTCGAGGAGGAGTCGGCCAAGCTCAGCAACGTCAAGTGGCTGGCGCAGGGCACGATTTACCCCGATGTCATCGAGTCTGCCGGCAGCAAGACCGGCAAGGCGCATGTGATCAAGAGCCACCACAACGTCGGCGGCCTGCCCGAGCACATGAAGCTGGGTCTGGTCGAGCCCTTGCGCGAGTTGTTCAAGGACGAGGTCCGGCGCATTGGCGTCGAGCTCGGCCTGCCGCGCGAGATGGTCTATCGCCATCCGTTCCCGGGCCCCGGCCTGGGCGTGCGCATCCTCGGCGAAGTGAAGCGCGAATACGCCGAGTTGCTGGCGCGCGCCGACGCGATTTTCATCGACGAGCTGCGCAAGAGCGGCTGGTACGACAAGACCAGCCAGGCCTTCGCGGTTTTCCTGCCGGTGAAATCGGTGGGCGTGGTCGGCGACGCCCGTGCCTACGAATGGGTGATCGCGCTGCGCGCCGTCGAGACCGTCGACTTCATGACCGCGCATTGGGCGCACCTCCCATACGAACTTCTTGGTACGGCATCATCCCGTATTATCAATGAGTTACACGGTGTTTCTCGTGTTGTTTATGACATAAGCGGAAAGCCGCCGGCGACGATCGAGTGGGAGTGATCCGCGTTGGGACCCCATTGGTGAGCTTCTGAAATTGCCGGGATGAAGGGGGCCGAATACGGAATGAGCATTCAAATGTCTCCGGAAGCCATATTCACGCACGATGACCATCGCTGGATGACGCACGCGCTCGCATTGGCCGACCGCGCGGAGAGCGAGGATGACGAGATCCCGGTCGGGGCGGTATTGGTCGGGCCGGATGGTGCGCTGCTCGCGGAAGGCTGGAACCGCAACATCACCGAAAACGATCCAAGCGCGCATGCCGAGATCGTTGCGATGCGTCTGGGCGGATCGCGCCTGGGCAATCACCGCCTGCTCGGCAGCACGCTGTACGTGACCCTGGAGCCCTGCGCGATGTGCGCGATGGCGATGGTGCATGCGCGCGTGGCGCGGGTGGTGTTTGCTGCCAGCGATCCCAAAACCGGCGCTGCCGGCAGCGTGTTCGACCTGCTCGCCGATCCGCGCCATAACCATCGTGTCCAGGTGCAGGGCGGCTTGCTCGCCGATCAGGCCAGCGAAAAACTCGTGCGCTATTTCCGCGGCAAGCGCGGCAAATAGAATCGATCGTCGATCGTCGATCGGTGGGCGGTGAGCGGTGAGATTTGCCCGTCATCCCCGCGAAGGCGGGGATCCAGTGTCTTCTGCTTTGGGGCTTGGTCGTGATGATTAAAAAGTCACTGGATCCCCGCCTTCGCGGGGATGACGAAACCCCATAGGCTTTTCCGCTCACCGCTCACCGCTCACCGCTCACCGCTCACCGCTCACCGCTCACAAATCACCAACACGCCACCCTAATCGTTCGCCGCTTTCGGCGGATCGCGCGCCAGTTCGCGCTTCAGTTCTTCGTCAAGCATCGACACGCTGATGCGCGCTTCGCGACCGAGGTTGATCGAAGCGACCAGCACCAGCAACACACCGAGCACTGCCAGCGCGGTCGGCAGGCCGTCGAAACGGTAGCCGGCGAACTGGTCGATCGCGATCGCCAGGCTGGTGCCGACGAAGGCGCTCATCGCGCCGTACAGCATCTGCAAAGCGCCCAGCACCAGTTTCGCGCGCGTCTGGTGGCGTTCGATCTTGCCTTCCAGGCGCAGGCGGATCGGCCCGTATTCGGTGCGCTGCAATTCGGCGATCTGCACACGCATGCGGTCGACCACGCGCGCCAGTCGTCCATTCGATGTTGCCAGCAGCGAACTGGTCGCGGTCAGGAAGAACGCCGGCGTGATCATCGCCGACACCACCGAATAGTGTTCCGCGCTGATGTTCAAGGGATTGGGCATGGGCAGCTAAACCGGTGCGGGTCCACGCTATGATGCCCCCGACCCCGCATCACGTGCGAGCCCGATGACCGCAGCGAACGCCGATTACCTGATCTGGATCGACCTGGAAATGACCGGGCTCGATCCCGACAGCGATTCCGTCATCGAGATCGCCACCCTGGTCACCGACCAGAACCTCAACATCCTCGCCGAAGGTCCGGAGCTCGCGATCCGGCACCCGCTCGAACGTCTCGAGGCGATGGACGAATGGAACCGCGGCACGCACAGCAAGTCCGGCCTCTGGGACCGCGTTCTCGCCAGCGAAGTGAACATGGCCCAGGCCGAGGCGCTGACGGTGGATTTCCTCACGCAATGGGTGCCGGCGGGGAAATCGCCGATCTGCGGCAATTCGATCTGCCAGGACCGGCGCTTCCTGGTCCGGCACATGCCCAGGCTCGAGCGCTATTTCCACTATCGCAATCTCGACGTGAGCACGCTCAAGGAACTCAGCCGGCGCTGGTCGCCGCAGATCCTGGCCGGGCTGAAGAAAGCCGGTGCGCATACGGCGCTGTCGGATATCCGCGAATCCGTCGCCGAGCTCGCTTACTATCGGCAACATATGGGCAGGCTCGGGGGCGAGTCGTCCTGAAGCATTCGAAACAGGGGCAGCGATGAGATTTTCCGCGACGATGGTGCTGGCGTTTCTCGGCTTGTGGGCGTCGTTCGCCAACGCCGCGAGCATGGACGAGAAGCCGCTGGCGACATATTCGCGCGAGGTCTGGACCACCCGCGACGGCCTGCCGCACAATCAGGTCAATGCCATTGCGCAAACCCGCGAAGGCTATCTGTGGTTCGCGACCTGGGAAGGCATCGTCCGTTACAACGGCCAGGAATTCCGCACTTTCGGGCGGCAGAACGTCCCCGAGATCAAGGACAACGGCATCCGCTCGGTGAGCGTCGGCCATAGCGGCAATCTCATCCTGGGTACGTCGCGCGGCGGCGTCAGCGTATTGCGCGGCGAGAAGTGGCAGAACTACACCACCGCCAACGGCTTGAGCCAGGACGAGACGATGGCGGCGATCGAGGATCGCGCCGGCCGGATCTGGGTCGCCACCGAAAGCGCCGGACTCAACCGCATCAGCAACGGTCAG
>Ga0207983_1000114_pt1 | contig 9414 bp, 5 predicted proteins | sample SoimicmetaGmgHMB_FD_188341 | JGI IMG/M metagenome (GOLD analysis project Ga0207983, IMG submission 188341) | Soil and rhizosphere microbial communities from Laval, Canada - mgHMB (SPAdes) (version 2) | ecosystem: Environmental > Terrestrial > Soil > Agricultural land | place: Laval, Canada...
TTATTTCCGCGACGCCAAGATCACCGAGATCTACGAAGGCACCAGCGAAATCCAGCGTCTGGTGATTGCGCGCAACGAAACCGGATTGCGTTGATCGATCGCCCCGCTTTGACAAGAACCCCGCGCCCGCGGGGTTTCTTGTTTCTGACGCCGTCACGCGGGCTGCGACCCTACGCACCGGTATCCCGCAGCAGCGCGCGCCAAATGCCGCACAACTGTCCGCCAGCCCCCTGAACTGGCTACAATTTCCCTCTTTTTCACGCCCCCATCGAGATCCTCATCGCATGAGCGCCCACGCCTCCCTTGATTCCGTCCTCGCCGCGCTGGCGAAGGCCGTCCCCGCCGCCCAGCGCGATCGCGCCCGCACCTTCGCCGCCGCGTATTTCGCGCGCCTGCCCGAGGACGAGCTGGCGCTGAGGCCGGCGGCGACCTGGGCCGGCATCGCCGCGAGCGCGTTGGCGTTCGCGCAGTCGCGACCGCCGGGCGTGGCGAAGATCCGCGCATTCAATGTTTCCGCGGCGGAAGGTTTCGAGACCGCGTACACGGTGGTGCAGATCGTCAACGACGACATGCCCTTCCTGGTTGATTCGGTGAGCATGGCGCTGTCGCAGCGCGGTATCGCCATCCATGGCCTGGTGCATCCGGTGTTCGCGGTCAGCCGCGACGGCGGGGGCGAATTGACGGCGGTCGGCACCGGCGCCGCCGAGTCGTACATGCATCTGGAAATCGATCGCCAGGCCGACGACGCCGATCTGCGTGCGATCGAAGCGGCTATCGCCACCGCACTCGCCGATGTCCGCGCTTCGGTTGCCGACTGGGAAGCGATGCGCGACAAGATGCTGGCGATCGCCGAAGAACTCTCCACGCGGCCGATGCCGGCCAGCGACGAATCCCGCAGCGAAGCACAGGCGTTCCTGCGCTGGGCCGCCGACAACCACTTCACCTTCCTCGGCTACCGTGAATACGAAGTCGGCACGCATGACGGCAAGCGCATGCTCTGCCCGGTCAAGGGCAGTGGCCTGGGCCTGATGCACGGCAAGGACGAACTCGCCGCGCCGCGACCGCTTACCGGCCTTGCGGCGTCGGATCTGCCGCCGGGCGCGCGCCTGGAACCGCTGATCCTCACCAAGACCAATGCCCGCTCCACCGTGCACCGTCCGGGCTACATGGATTACGTCGGCGTGCTGCAGTTCGACGACAAGGGTCTGGCGATCCGCGAACAGCGCTTCCTCGGCCTGTACACCTCCAGCGCTTACAACCGCCGCCCCTGGGACATTCCGCTGGTGCGTCAGCGCCATGAAGCAGTGATGGCCGCGTCGGGCCTTGCCGAAAACAGCCACAGCGGCAAGGCGCTGCGCCACATCCTGGAAACCCTGCCGCGCGACGAATTGTTCCAGTCCAGCCCGGAAGAACTCGTACGTACCTGCATGGGCATCCTCAGCCTGCAGGAACGCGTGCGCCCGCGCCTGTTCCTGCGCCGCGACCGCCACGGCCGTTTCTACTCGGCGCTGGTCTACATTCCGCGCGAACGTTTCAGCACCGAAGTGCGCGAGCGCATCGAAGCGATGCTGATGCGCGAACTGCACGGCGAGCGCCTGGACACCACCATCCAGATCGGCGAATCGCCGCTGGCGCAGCTGCACCTGATCATCCGGCCGAAATCCGGCGACAAGGTGCAGGTCGATGGCGCCGCGCTCGAAGCCGAGCTCACCCGCATCGTGCGCAACTGGCACGACGAATTGCGCGATCAACTCGTCACGCAGCATGGCGAGGAGCCGGGCCAGCGACTGGCTGCACGTTTTGCGCGTGCGCTGCCGGCCGGTTATGTCGAATCGGTGACGCCGGAATTGGCGGCCGGTGATCTGCTGCAGGCCGATGCGTTGTCTGGCGACAAGGACCTGCGTCTGTCGCTGTATCGCAGCGGTGAAGGCGAGCTGCGTTTCAAACTGTTCCGCCTCGGCAAGGAAATCGCACTCTCGGATGCGCTGCCGATGCTGGAAAACCTCGGCCTGCGCATCAACAGCGAGCATCCCTACGAACTCGAGCTCGATGATGGCCGCGTGGTCATCCAGGATTTCGAAGTCGAGCCGCTGTCGGGCACGGTCGATGCCGAATCGGCGCGCACGCGTTTCGAGGAAGCGTTCGCTGCGGTCTGGCGTGGCGATGCAGAAAGCGACGGCTTCAACCGTCTGGTGCTTGCTGCCGGCTTGGGCTGGCGTCAGGTCGCGATGCTGCGCGGTTACTGCAAATACCTGCTGCAGACCGGCGTCACCTTCTCGCAGATCTACATGGAAGAAACCCTGGCGCGGTATCCGCTGATCGCACGCCTGCTGGTGGAGTTGTTCGAGGCGCGCTTCGAGCCCGGCCGCGAGATCAAGGCCGATCCGAAAACCTGCAACGCGCTGCGGCAGTCGCTGACCGATGTCGTGCCGATGGAAGACCGGCACAAGCTCGGTACTATCCTCGAGGAAATGGGTGCCGACCGCGCGCTCGATCGCTCCGCACAGATCGATGCCTGCTCCGATGCACTGGCGATCGTGCTGGAAAACGTCTCCAGCCTCGACGAGGACCGCATCCTGCGCAGCTTCATGGCGGTGATTCACGCGACTTTGCGCACCAGCTATTTCCAGAAGAAAGGCGAGGGCGGTACGCACAAGGATTACATCAGCTTCAAGTTCGACCCGGCGAAAGTGCCGGACCTGCCGAAGCCGCGTCCGTACCGCGAAATCTTCGTGTACTCGCCGTTCGTCGAAGGCGTGCACCTGCGCTTCGGCCCGGTCGCGCGCGGCGGCCTGCGCTGGTCGGATCGTCGCGAGGATTTCCGCACGGAAGTGCTGGGCCTGGTGAAAGCGCAGATGGTCAAGAACACGGTGATCGTGCCGGTTGGGTCGAAGGGCGGCTTCTTCGCCAAGCGCTCGCCGGTCGGCGGCGATCGTGATGCCGTGCTCGCCGAGGGCATCGCCTGCTACAAGCGTTTCATCAACGGCCTGCTCGATATCACCGACAACATCGTCGACGGCAAGATCGTCAATCCCGAAAACGTGGTCCGCCACGATCTCGACGATCCCTATCTGGTCGTCGCCGCCGACAAGGGCACGGCGACCTTCTCCGATATCGCCAACGGCATCTCTGCCGAACACGGTTTCTGGCTCGACGATGCCTTCGCTTCCGGTGGTTCGGTCGGTTACGACCACAAGGGCATGGGCATCACCGCGAAAGGCGGCTGGGAATCGGTCAAGCGCCACTTCCGCGCGCTCGGTCGCGATTCGCAGACGCAGGATTTCACCTGCGTCGGCGTCGGCGACATGTCCGGCGACGTGTTCGGCAACGGCATGCTGTTGTCCAAACACATCCGCCTGCTCGCGGCCTTCGATCACCGCCACATCTTCCTCGACCCGAATCCGGATTCGGCGCAGTCTTTCGTCGAACGCCAGCGCCTGTTCAATCTGCCGCGTTCGAGCTGGGACGATTACGACAGGGCGCTGATTTCGAAAGGTGGCGGCATCTTCGCGCGCGGCGCCAAGACCATTGCGCTGAGCCCGGAAATCAAGGCGGCGCTCGACATCCAGAGCGACGCCGAGCAGATGACGCCGGCTGATCTGATGAATGCCATCCTCAAGGCGCCGGTCGATCTGCTGTGGAATGGCGGCATCGGTACCTACGTCAAGTCCAGCAGCGAAACCAATGCCGACTGCGGCGACCGTGCCAACAACGCGCTGCGCGTGAGCGGCAACGAACTGCGCTGCAAGATGGTGGGCGAGGGCGGCAACCTGGGCATGACGCAGCGCGGCCGTATCGAAGCGGCGCAACACGGCGTGCTGCTAAACACCGACTTCATCGACAACTCCGCCGGCGTCGATACTTCCGACCACGAAGTCAACATCAAGATCCTGCTCGGCGCGATCGTCAAACGCGGCGAGTTGAGCATGGCCCAGCGCAACACGCTGCTGGCCAGCATGACCGACGAAGTCGGCGATCTCGTGCTCAACGACAACTACCGCCAGAACCAGGCGATCAGCCTGATGGAAGCGATGAGCGCGGCGCGCCTGGGTTCGTTCGGGCATTTCATCCGCACGCTGGAATCGCAGGGTCTGCTCGATCGCGCGATCGAATTCCTGCCCAGCGATGCCGAGCTGGGCGAACGCAAGTCGCGTGGCCAGGGTCTGACGCGTCCGGAACTGTCGGTGCTGCTGAGCTACGACAAGATCGTGATCTTCAACCAGTTGCTGGAATCGGATGTTCCGGAAGATCCGTATCTTTCCAAGGAACTGGTGCGCTACTTCCCGAAGGCGTTGCAGGACAAGTACGCCGCCGACATGGAGAACCATCGCCTGCGCCGCGAGATCATCGCCACGGCGGTGACCAATTCGATGGTCAACCGCATGGGTTCGACCTTCCTGCTGCGCATGCAGGAAGACACTGGCGAGACGCCGGCGCAGATCGCCAAGGGTTACACGATCACCCGCGAAGTGCTGGGCACGCGCGATTGGTGGGCAGGCATCGACGCGCTCGATCTGAAGGTGCCGGAGTCGGCGCAGATCGAGGCGTTGAGCGATATCTGGCACCTGCAGCGGAACATGGCGCGCTGGTTGCTCAATCGTCCGGACGGCACGCTCAACATCGCGCAGATGGTGGAGCGTTACGCAACGCCGATGCGCGATCTGCGCGAGGCGTTGCCGACGATTCTGCCGGCCGAAAGCCGCGCCTCGCTCGAAGCCGACAAGGCGCAATGGCAGGCGCAGGGGTTCCCGGCGGATCTGGCACAGGCGTTCGCGAGCCTGCCGTATCTGACCTACGCACTCGACATCATCGAAGTGGCACTGGAGCGCAAGCTCGCCGTCGCCGACGTCGGCCAGGTGTATTTCGCGCTGTCCGATGCGTTGCACAGCAAGTGGCTCATGGACAACGTCGAGAAGCTGCCGGTCGAAGGCCGCTGGCACGCGCAGGCACGCGGCGTGTTGCGCGACGAGTTGCAGGCGCAGCAACGTTCGCTGGTCGGCATCGTGCTCGGCTCGGGGACGAACGCGCAGAAACCCGATGCGCTGGTCGCGCAATGGCTGGCCCGCGATGACGCTTCGCTCAAGTACACGCTGAGCATGTTCGCCGACATGCGCAACCTGCGCAGCATGGATTTCGCCACGCTGTCGGTGGCCGTACGCCGTCTCGCGCAGATTGCCGCAGCGGGCGCACGCGCAGCGTAATGCGCCGTGAGCAGACGCGGGGCGTTTCGGCCCCCGCGTCTGCCCGGAAATTCCCGCCTTCGTAGGAGCGGCGCGAGCCGCGACCATGCCTGCCTCAAATTCATGTTCACCCAAGGTCATTTGATTGCCGCGATTGGCTTTTGGTTGAACATCTCACCGACACGCCCGCGCCACCGGAACCCACGGTGCGCCTGTGCCGGTTCGGTCGGCACAATCCCTGTGCCGACTCACCGTCGCAGGCCGTCGTGGCCTGCTCACAGTCTCCCCATGGGTTTCGGCGACGCTCTGAATTTTCGTCGCGGGCTTCTTGCTCGATCTCGCCATTTGATTGGAGGCGTTCGTCGTGCGGGTGTTCTCCCCGGAGCAATCAGCCGAAGGCGCTCCGGGGGGAATGCCCGTGCGGCGAATGCCGTGTGCGAACGTTCTCGGTCGGTGAGTCACATTGGAAATGAGCACGCGACCATTGAAACTCCAATCAGCTATGCTCCCCGCTGACCGGAGACGCCCTGCATGATCCTGCCCGCCAATCCCCGCATCGCCTTTCTTGCCAGCCCGACGCCGGAAGCGCAGGCGGCGCTTGCCGACCTCATCGCTGCGCATGGTCAGCGTCTGCCGGAAGAGGCCGACGTGGTCTGCGCGCTTGGCGGCGACGGTTTCATGCTGCAGACGCTGCATCGCCATGGCGAGCGCAAGCTGCCGGTGTTCGGCATGAAGCTCGGCACGGTCGGCTTCCTGATGAACCAGTATCGCGCCGATGAATTGCTCGCCCGCCTGCATGCCGCCGAGCCCGCCGTGCTGCGTCCGCTGGAAATGACTGCGGTAACCGAAGCGGGCACGACGATGACCTCGCTGGCCTACAACGAAGTGTCGCTGCTGCGGCAGACGCGGCAGGCCGCGCATCTGCGCGTGCATCTCAATGGCCAGGTGCGCCTGGATGAACTGGTCTGCGATGGCGCGCTGGTGGCGACGCCAGCGGGCAGCACCGCCTACAATTTTTCCGCGCACGGTCCCATCCTGCCCTTGGGCTCGTCGGTGATCGCGCTCACGCCGATCGCAGCGTTCCGCCCGCGACGCTGGCGCGGAGCCTTGTTGCGTGCCGACACGCAGATCAAGATCGAAGTGCTCGACCCCTACAAGCGTCCGGTCAGCGCCACCGCCGATTCGCACGAGGTGCGCAACGTCGTCGAAGTCGTCATCCGCGAGTCGCAGGATCGTACCGTGACGCTGTTGTTCGACCCCGAGCACAATCTCGAGGAACGGATCCTCAATGAGCAGTTCGTCACCTGAGCCAACTGCTCGATCTATTGCGACCGCGATCGCCCGCGCGAATAAGACATGACCACGCCCATTACGCCTGCCGAACCATCGAACGCGCAACTCGTCGTCGCGATCACCGCGCGCGCATTGTTTCAGCTCGAGGACGGCCACGACCTGTTCGAGCGTGAAGGCGTCAAGGCGTATGCCGATTTCCAGCGACAGCGCGAGAACGAAGCGCTGGCGCCGGGCATCGCTTTTCCGCTGGTGAAGAAATTGCTCGCCTTGAACGCCGGTGCGCCAGCCGGGCGCCCGCGTGTCGAGGTGATCCTGCTGTCGCGCAATTCCTCCGATACCGGCCTGCGCATCTTCAACGCGATCGAACATTACGGCCTGGGCATTATCCGCGCGGTGTTCACCAGCGGCGCGCCGGTGTATCCGTACATCAAGCCCTTCGGCGCGCAGTTGTTCCTGTCGGCGAATCCTGAATCGGTGCGGCGTGCGCTCGAACACGGCGTTGCTGCGGCTACCATTCTCCCGGCAAAATCCGCGGGCGACAGCGCCGGCGAAGCGTCAACGCCGGACGAAAAAGAGGATGTGTCCGGGCAACTGCGCATCGCTTTCGACGGCGACGCGGTGATCTTCGGTGATGAATCCGAACGCGTATCGCAGCAGGACGGCATCGCCGCGTTCCATGCGCATGAAACGGAACGTGCGCATGAGCCATTGTCGGGTGGGCCGTTTCGCGGTTTCCTCGCCGCCTTGCACGAGTTGCAGCAGGCATTTCCGGCGCGCAACTCACCGATCCGCACCGCGCTGGTCACCGCGCGTTCCGCGCCCGCACACAAACGCGTGATCCTGACCCTACGCGAATGGGATGTGCGCCTGGACGAAGCCCTGTTCCTCGGCGGCCGCGACAAAGGCCCGTTCCTGCAGGCGTTCGGCGCCGATCTTTTTTTCGACGATTCCAAACACAATGTCGAAAACGCCCGCCAGCATGTCGCTACCGGCCACGTGCCGCACGGGGTTTCCAATCCTTGAGTCGGGGCGACGACTGCTATTCGATAGACACTGGCGCGGATAGCAACTCCCTGATCCTCTGATGCAGCGCGCGTTGCTGTGTTTCTCGTGTTGCGGCATCGCGCTGGCAAAGAGCCAACCAGAATTCGCGCAACCGTGCCGCTTCGGTGGCGAGATCGCGGCCGGCGACATCGCGATGCCAGGAGCGGCGCAGGAAGCTGAAATCGCAATCCAGTCGCTGCATTTCCGCGAGCAACAAGTCGCCGGCAATCGGCGCGCCGCGGCCGGGGATGGTGACGCCGCCGAAACCGAAAGCCTTGCCGGCGAAACACTCGCGCAGCTTTTCCACGGTGCCGTCGAGCAGGGCTTCGAAGATCAAGGTCTTGCCGCGCGAAATCGCCAGATCGTTGAGGCCGACGTAGACGGCGGCTAGCGGCAGCGTCGCCAGGTCCGGTGCGATCCGCACGGCGTCGTCGGTTTCCACCAGAATCGCGGCATGGGCGCGGCCGTCGATGCGATGCAGAAAGTGCTCGACCTCGTCGATCCGGCGCAGCATCGGCAGGAATATCTGCTGCGCGCCGGCGGCGATCGCGGTTTCGATTTCCTCTTCGGTCCAGACGCCATGGGCATTGATCCGGCAATGCACGAACGCGCCAGGCACGCTCGCGGCCGCAGCGACGCCGTCGATTTCCACATACGACGTATCGGTATCGGCGCCGTGTTGGCGATCGACCTTGCCGCGCCATTCGCAGTCGATCATCACCTCATGCAGGCCGGCGGCGACGTTGGCGCGGATCGCCGCTGCGTCGGTTTCGAATACCAGCAGGCCAAGCGGTTTTGTATTCATGCCGCCTCCGCCCAGACGATCAGACTCGATCCGAACGGCAGGCGCCAGCGCGAAAACAGCCGCACTTCCATGGCATTGATGCGGCCAAGAATCGCCGCGACGAAAGCCGCCGGCTCGCGCTCGGCGCGGCGCGCGCGTGCACCAAGTAGACGACGACTGAGCCATAGCAACGGAAACAAGGCGAACTGGTAATGCGTGTGGCCGCGCAGTCGCCAACCCGATGCTCGCAATTCGCGGGCGAGCAAGGCGCGATCGTAGCGGCAACGATGGCCGGCGAGTTCGTCGGCATAACTCCACAGGCTTTGATACGCAGGCACCGATAGCAGCAGTCGTGCGCCTCGGCGCGCAACGCGCCTGGCTTCGCCGAGCATCGCGACCGGGTCGGCGTGTTCAAGCACATCGAAGGCCATCAGTGCATCGAATTGATCGTCGGCCAGCGGCAGGCGGCCGACGTCGGCCTGCACAAGCATTGCGTTGCTGCCGCGACCGCCCGCTTCGAACAGCGACTGCGCGTGCAATTCCAGCGCGGTGCACGATGAAAACTGCGCATCCCAGGCGCGCAGCAGGCGACCGCTGCCGCAGCCCAGTTCCAGTGCCGCGCCGCCGGCAGGCAACTCGCGTTGCGCGATCTCACGCAGCAGTCGGTCGCGCGGCGCAAACCAGAAATGTTTTTCCTCGATGCCGTGCAGATGTTCGCGGGCCGCCGTGTCGAAACCCGTTGGCGTCGCGACTGAATCATCGCGCCAGATGCCGTCTTCACGATGCAGCGCAAAACCGCATCGCGGGCAGTTGATGTTCGTCTCGCCGATCAGCTCGACACGGCATAGCGGGCAAGAAAAGCGTGGCGTCATTGCGGATTGCGCGCGCGGAACACGCGGAAAACATGCGCCCAGCGCAGCCAGCGCTGGCGATCGAGCGCATCCTCCAGGCGGCTGCCCCAGGGGCGATTGATCACGAACGGCGGCGCGAAACCGTAGCTCGTCGATGGCAGCGGTTGCAGGCCAGCCCGGTGCATCGCCGCGTGCACGCAGGCATCGTGCATGTCGAACAGCCCGTGTTCGCCGCGGAAGGTCATCTTCGGCGTCAATGCCA
>Ga0207983_1000117_pt1 | contig 9304 bp, 7 predicted proteins | sample SoimicmetaGmgHMB_FD_188341 | JGI IMG/M metagenome (GOLD analysis project Ga0207983, IMG submission 188341) | Soil and rhizosphere microbial communities from Laval, Canada - mgHMB (SPAdes) (version 2) | ecosystem: Environmental > Terrestrial > Soil > Agricultural land | place: Laval, Canada...
AACACTGCCGCGCAACGCATGGTCGACGAGTTCAACGCCTACGAGCCGCTGCCGGGCCTGCACATCAACGGCAAGGCGAGCCTGGGCGAGAACATCGCCGATTACGGCGGCCTGCTGCTCGGACTGGAAGCGTTCGAGAAAACCGAGCAGTACAAGCAGGGCAAGACGATCGGCGGACTGACGCCGACGCAGCGCTACTTCCTTGGGTACGCGCTCGGCTGGATGAGCCAGCAGCGCCCGGAACGCCTGCGCCAGCGCCTGCTGTCGGACGTGCATGCGCCTGCGAAATGGCGCGTGCTTGGCCCGATGTCGAACATCCCCGAGTTCTACCAGGCATTCGGGGTGAAGCCGGGCCAGCCGATGTGGCGCGCGCCGCAGGATCGCGTCCGGATCTGGTGACTGTGTCGCCGGCGAGGCGAGGCGTCCCTATTCCGGAAGCGTCTCGCCCGATCCTCCCATTGCCGAGGGGAAATCCTTCATCTTCGGCAGGCCGTCCTTGATGCGGAGCACGGTCTCGGCGTAGTTGACGTGCACGCCCGGCACGAAGGCGACGCTCGGGATCGTCGCGGCGTAGACGTCGGTCAATCCCAACGAGGGATGCGCGGACATGAGGTGTCCGCCGCATTTCGTGCAGAATTTCCGCTCGCTGTTGGCGGTCTTGCGGAACTCGCCGACAAACGCCGCGCCACGCGTGACCTTCACGTTCTCCGGCTTCCATAGAGTGAAAGCGTTTACCGGGCCGGCGGACCACGACCGGCACGAGCTGCAATGGCAATAACCCATCGCCTCGGGTTCGCCAGTGACTTCGATTTCCACAGCGCCGCAGAAACAGGTACCGGTGTGTTTGTCGCTCATGTCGTCAACCTCCCAGGAACCGGGGCCAGAGGACTTTCTGGTCCAAGCGGAATACTACTCTGGCCCCTGTTTTGCTTGCTGCTCTGTCTATTTCGCCGCTTCGGGCACGCCCATGTTGCCCTTGCTGTATTTGCCCGAGCGGTCGAAGCAGCACGCGCGGCGATTGCCGCAGGCGAGTTTGTCGCAGGCGACGTCGATTCGCTTCACGCGTGTCTCGGCCTTCTTTCCCGAGGTGATCCAGGCGATCCAGTCGCGTCGCGCCACGGGCGTGATGTCGTCCCAGGTCGCCTTCGCCTCCGCGTTGCCGGTCAGCGCCTTCTTGAGGTCCGCAGGCACGGTGGGCTCCGGCTCCTTCTCCACCGGCGTGATCGCCAGTGCGACACGCTCGCCCTCGGCAACACTGGCGGCAACACACAGCGCCTTGTCCACCTTGAGCCAATGACCGCCGGCCCCATCGGGTTCGAGCGTCGCCTGAAACGGCTGACCCGCGAGCGTGCCATCGACGGTCACCTGGCTACGCGAGGGCAGCTGCTTGCTCGCGGCCGCGGGCAACACCAGGAAGCGCCAGCTCGCATTCGTTGGCGATGCGGGGCGTGACAGGGTTGCTTTGAAGGTGACGGTGGCGGCGACTTTTGGCATGGCTGTAACCGTAGAAAGTGAACCTGACCCCGTTCTTGTTCTGTTTTTTAGTTTTGCTAGACCTTTTCTATATCCAGACCGTCCCAAAAAGCAGGATTAATTACCATTGCTGCTCCATGCTCAATACGCGAGTTTACGTACGCTTCGAACAACTTATTGTTGTATCCGCGATTGTAAATGTATTGCGGCTCATGATCCTCGTCCTGCACGCCGAGGAACCCATACCAAAGCAGCAGATTGACGATACTTGGGATCAATGCGTCCTCAATCTTGTAAAGCATCAAAATGAGTTTCGCATCGTCCAAGGAAAGCGTGGATTTTGCCCCTATGAACGCATACAACAAGCCGTCATGCGCAGGGAAGACGTCCCTCAGTTCTAAATTCGTATCCTGAACAACATCGGTCGAAAAGAAAGCAACTGCTTTATCTATGTCGTCTTCAGTGATTTTCTCATGCCTAAGTGTCAGCGCGCTTCCTCTTGCATGTTTGAGCAAATCGAGCAGATATCTGGGTCGCATAAGGCAGCGATCGACTATGTATTGGTAGGAATTTTCGCCATGGGCATGACTAACGGCAATCCGCGACCAGAGCTCATCTAGCTCTCCGTGCTCCACTCCAAGACTTGCGCTTATTCGAAGAGCGACCAGCTGCTTTAAGGCATCAGGGTCGCGCCAATCGACGATGACCTTCTGCTCTTTGCCTCGATCAGCAGTTCGGTCTAGTAAAAGCTCATAGACATCATTTCTGAGAAATACGAGGGACCGCGCCTCAACCCCCTCAGACACCAGATTTCTTTGGAGCTTTCTGGACGCTTCGAGAAGCGCTCGCAACGTCAAAATGTCGGATTCGTCAATTCCAGTCGGGGTCCAACCCTTATCAATATTGTCAAACAAGATCCAAAGCGCGCCCTTCTTCTTCAAATGCGCAATAATTGCATCGCTGAGTTTCGTCACGTCGTTGTCGTAAATCAATTCTGTGACTTGCGGGGAAGAAAGCTCAACAACCTCCCCTTCCGGCCCTGGCTTAAACCGCGCTTCAATTCTGTATATCAAACTCGAAATTCGCTCGGCAAAGTCGCCTTGTCCGGAATCGTAACCGTATTCTTTGTATTTTTCGTCGAGTTGCAAATACGTGTTGTAAATGCTGTCGTCGAGGCGGTGCGTAGTTTTATCCGCATAGAGAGCGGCTCGAGCAATCTCTAAGATAAGGACGCAATGCCAGAAAGCGGTGATAGTGTGCTCCTGGCTTCCCTTATCCATTGCTTTCAGAACACGATCTTTCAGCTTGACCAACTGATATCCATCGGGCTTCAGATCAAGGACAACATTCCTACGGCTGGAAGACACTTTGTCTCGTACACGAAAGAAAACGGCGCTTTTCCCTGAGCCTTTTCTTCCCACAATGAGTCGTGCCTCTCCTTGCAAGGCACGCCTAAATTCATCGGTTGCAAGATAGTAATCAGCAAGATCAGCTATTTCATTCTCTGCAGAGGAGGCGCCGAAATGAACGCGCTCAAGCCAAGATGAGTCTAGAGCCGTAGGCTCCTCTACTGCGCTAGAAAACTTGGTTACGACCTCACCGGCAAGATTTGCTACCGCTTCGTCAATCTGTGTTGGGTGCGTAATGACTTCCACGAAATCGCGGTAGTCAAGCGGAACAGGGTCATATCCTTCCTGAAGAAAGGCTACAGACTTGTTCAGCCCATCTGCCAAGCCTGCTATGAAGGCGCAGCGCAAGTTATGGATTTCGGAGTCTTCAACCGCCGCGGGGACGAAATGGACCAAGACGCCAATTGACCTAGTGACTTGGGAAATCGCGTCGAGCGCTGACAAGCGGGGCTGCTCTGTTGGATCAAAACTCCTGTAGCCCAACCCAGTTTTCTTCAGGCGAGCAGAAATTCTTATCGCGTAGTCGCTTAAGAATCTCGTCTTAGTGACATAAAGAGGCTGGTTTCGATCCAGCGGAATGTCACGCAAAAGAGTTTCAACGTCCCTTACAGATTTTATGAGACTCGCAAGATCTCTGGAGTTTTGGTAATTCTTGTACCCGAGGGTATCGTAAATTCCGAGCCGTCTGATTTTCTCGTCTTCGTTCTTCGCGTACGCTTCGTTACGCACTATAACTAGCCGCTTTCCTCGTCCGATCGCATACCCAACTTCGTAGGTGACGTTGAAATTCAACGAAGTTATGTCGGCAATTAGGAAATCCGACCTGTCGATGGATCTCAAGACTTCGCTGGATATAAAGTGCCCAGCCACTTCCAATTCGGACCATTCGGTAATTTCTGTTACCGCATGAAATCTCCGCGCATCTTCCACTGCAAGCTTTATTGTTTCCGCAATCTGAGGCGGCTTTGCTGCGTATGCGAAGAAGCCTTTCATTCTTATCCTTTATGTCACCCGCACTTCGAATACGCACCATTCAAACAGGTCAGACATCCATCAGCGGCCGCGCCTTGGCATCGCGCTCGCGGCATTTCGCAGATTCGCCCAGACCTATTTCGCCGCCGCCTTCACCGGATATTTCGCCAGCTCGACGCGACTGCTCAGGCATTGCGTCATGCGGCCATTGAGCGGTGCCAGGACATTTTTCCCGTCGGCGATCTGCTCGGGAATCTTCACCGCGTCGGCGCAAGCGGTGATGGCCTTGACCGACTGGCTCACGCAGACGGGCCTCTGGTCCTGGCTTAGCGTGGAGCAGCGGCCAAGCGCCGTCAGCTGCAGGCTGTCGAGAAGAAAATCGCTGCGGAACAGAACTTGCGACTTGGTGATATCGATGCAGACGTCGCGTTCCTCGCCTTCCCGGGTCTTGATGCGGTAGATCGACTGAGTGGTGCTTGCATCCGGCGATCCGCCGGTGGAATGGTGGAGTTCCTGCGAGCCCGGATAAACCGCGCTCATCCAGTTGTGTTGCAGACCCGCGCGAACCATGGCGGCGGGAACCACGGTTTCGAGTCGGGCGGGATGATCGCAGCTCTCGCCGCGGCCACCGCTGAAAGTTGCGTAGGTGCCGTAGCTTTCCACCACTTGCGGCAGACCGTCCGGACCGCGACTAACGATGCCATCGGCGACCAGCCGCAGCGGCGTCGGCGCCTTCCGATTCAGGGCGACTTGTGCACGGATCTGGCTTGCCATCGCCGCGGTTTCCAGCTTTCCGACATCGCTGAGCTTTGCCGCGTATTCGTCGCGAAACGGCACGAATTTGGCATCGGTGTCGGCGGCGACCTGATACAGCGCCACCGACATCGGACTGACCGGCCCGCCCTTCTGCATCATGAACAATGCGAGCACGGCCTGCGAGCGTGGATCACCCTGGAAAGTACCGCGACCCAGCCAGAGGAACATCTGCTGCTTGGCTGCGTCGTTGCCGGCTTCGCCGTACTCGAGCATGGCCAGGCCCGAGAACGCATCGAGATAGCGCAGCGAGGCCGACTGCTGCAGCAAGGCGCGCGCCTTGACGACATCCTTGGGCACGCCCTTGCCATTCCACAGCGTCATGCCCTGCTCGTACAGGTCCTTGCCGCTCTGCGGAGGATCGGCCAAAGCTGCGCTCGCCGACGCAAGCACTGCGAAGGCAGCGAGAAACAGCGCAGGTCGAAAGATCAGCCGCACTTCGAATAACCGCAGTTCAAGCAGGTCTGGCAACCATCCATCAGCACCAGTGCCTTGGTATTGCACTTGTGGCAGAGCGTGGCGGTGGCGGGAAAAGAGGCGCCCTCACCGGAATCGGAAACCGCCTCGTCAGCGCGCGAGGCGCTGTCGGCTCCGGCTCCGGCGAGGTCGCCGGTTAAACCCGTGCTGTTGCTAGACTTTTTTTTTGCCTTGTTCTCGTAGGCGGCGCGCTTTTCCGCGATGAGGGCAAGTTGCGCAGCGCTCATCTCGGGGTCGACGATCATGCCAATGGACTTGAGATGCTCCTCAACGACTGACCCAATCTCGGCGACGATCGACGGCATGTACACACCGCCGGCCTTGAAGTAGCCGCCGCGCGGATCGAACACCGCCTTCATCTCGTCGACCAGGAAGGTGACGTCGCCGCCCTTGCGGAACACCGCGGACATGATGCGCGTGAGCGCGACGATCCACTGGAAGTGGTCCATGTTCTTGGAGTTGATGAACACCTCGAACGGACGGCGGAGCTCGTGCTCGGTGCCGTGGTTGAGCACGATGTCATTGATGGTCACGTACATCGCGTGCTCGACCAGCGGCGACTTGATCTTGTAGGTGGAGCCGATCAGCACCTCGGGGCGCTCGACCTTCTCGTGCATCTGGATGATGTTGGACACCGCTTCGGCATCGGCGATGGTGATCGGGGGCACGGCGGCCAGCGCGGCAGCTTCCTTCGCCTTGTCTTCCGGCTTCTGGACGCTGTAGCTCTTGATTTTCTTGGTGATCTTGATGGCCATCGGCCGTGCTCCTGGAATACTTTTTATGTGCCGACGGCCTTTCCGGACGTCGTGCTGTTTCTGTTCTGTCTTACCGGACAACCGAGCCCTCTCGGGTGCTGGCGTGGTGCGACGGTGTTTGGGTGTTGCGATGGAACGACTCGCGGGATCCGGCGCGATGGCGCGGGGGACGGACAGGGCGAGTATGTTGCGACCTTCGCCCTCTCCCGCGAACGGGAGAGGGATCCGGTTTGAAACAATCGGGGCAGCTTGTTGGTGAATCCCCCGGCCCTGCTGCTGGGACGGGTTCTTGAACTGGGTGTTGCGTCGAGCAGGGATTGCTTATTTTCTGGCGGTCTTTCTTGCGGCTTTCTTCGCGGCTTTCTTGGCCGGGCGACGCACGGCCTTCTTCACCGTCTTCTTGGCGGCAGCCTTGCGGGCCGGCGCTTTTTTCTTGGCTACTTTCCTTGCGGCCTTTTTCGGCGCGGCCTTGCGCGCAGCTTTCTTGGCGGCTTTCTTCGGAGCGGCTTTCTTCGCTGCCGGCTTCTTGGCGGCGGCGACTTTCGCCTTCACCGCCTTGACGGCGCCAGCGGCGGATTTCTTCGCGCTGCCAACCGCCTTGCTCACGGCTTTGCCGGCGCGGGACTTCTCCGCGGCCTTGACGCGCTTGGCGACAGCCTTGCGCGCCGAGGCGGTTTTCTTCTTGACGGCCTTGACCAGCGGGCTGGCTTTCTTGGCGATCGCGTTGCCGATCTCGGATGCTTTTTCGCTGACGCTGTCCATGGCGTTGGACAGGGTTTTGCTGACCCCATTGCCGTTGCTCATTTCATCACTCCTCGTTTGGTGAATGCAGCGTCGCGGTTATCGCACAAATTTTTTTCCGTCGCACTTTTCCCCTCACCTGCCCTCACCCCAGCCCTCTCCCTGAGGGAGAGGGAGTCAACTGGTGTGGCGAGAGGGGCGAAGAAGAAGTGCATCAGAACTTGCCGTAATAGCCTTCTTTCAGGGCGTCGAACAGGTTGGCGGCGCTGTGCATTTCGCCGTCGTATTCGATTTCCTCGTTGCCCTTGACCTCGACCACGGTGCCGTCTTCGAGCTCGAAGCGATAGGTGGTGTTTTCGAGGTCGGCTTCCTTCACCAGCACGCCCTGGAAGGCGGCGGGATTGAAGCGGAACGTCGTGCAGCCCTTCAAGCCCTGCTTGTGGGCGTACATGTAGATGTCCTTGAAATCCTCGTACGGGTAATCGGTGGGTACGTTCGCGGTCTTGGAGATCGAGCTGTCGATCCATTTCTGCGACGCGGCCTGGATGTCCACGTGCGCCTTCGGGGTGATGTCGTCGGCGGAGATGAAGTAATCGGGAAGCTGCGTGCTGCCTTCGGTCGCGAACGGCATCGCTTCGGGATTGACCAGGGTGCGGTAGGCGAGCAGCTCGTAGCTGTAGACCTCGACCTTTTCCTTGGACTTCTTGCCTTCGCGGATCACGTTGCGGCTGTAGTGGTGAGCGAAGCTCGGCTCGATGCCGTTGGAGGCATTGTTGGCCAGGCTCAGCGAAATCGTGCCGGTCGGCGCGATCGAGCTGTGGTGGGTGAAGCGCGCTCCGACCTCGGCGATTTCATCCACGAGTTCCGGCGCAACGCCGGCGACGCGCTGCATGTAGCGGCTGTACTTGGCGTGCAGCATGCGACCCTTGATCTTCTGGCCGATCTTGTAACCGTCGACTTTCATTTCCGGGCGCTGGCGCAGCATCGCGGCGGTGACGATGAAATCCTCGTCCATGATCGGCGCCGGGCCTTTTTCCTTGGCCAGCGCCACGGCGACTTCCCAACCGGCCAGCGCCATTTCGCGCGACACGGCTTCGGTGAATTCGCAGCTGGCCGGCGAGCCGTATTTCATCTTGAGCATGGTCACGGTCGAACCCAGACCGAGGAAACCCATGCCATGGCGACGCTTGCGCATGATTTCCTGGCGCTGCTGTTCCAGCGGCAGGCCATTCACTTCGACGACGTTGTCGAGCATGCGGGTGAACACGCGCACGACTTCCTTGTATTCCTCCCAGTCGAAACGCGCCTGGTCGGTGAACGGATCGCGCACGAAGGTGGTGAGGTTGACCGAGCCGAGCAGGCAGGCGCCGTACGGCGGCAGCGGCTGCTCGCCGCAGGGATTGGTCGCGCGGATGTTTTCGCACCACCAGTTGTTGTTCATCTCGTTGACGCGGTCGATGAGGATGAAACCGGGCTCGGCGAAGTCGTAGGTCGACGCCATGATGCGGTTCCACAACTGCTGCGCGCGGATGTGGCCGAAGATCTTGCAGGCGACGAGGCCGTCTTCGCGCGTCACGTACGGCGCGGTGTTCGGCCAGTCGCGCCAGACCACCTGCTTCGGGTCGTCTAGGTCGACTTCGTCTTTTTCCTTGATGTTGACCGGGAAGACCAGCGGCCAGTCGTTGTCGTTTTCGACCGCGGCCATGAACTCGTCGGTGATGAGCAGCGACAGGTTGAACTGGCGCAGGCGGCCGTCTTCGCGCTTGGCGCCGATGAATTCCTTCACGTCGGGATGGCTGACGTCGAAGGTGCCCATCTGCGCGCCGCGACGGCCACCGGCAGAGGACACGGTGAAACACATCTTGTCGTAGATATCCATGAAGCTCAGCGGGCCCGACGTATACGCGCCGGCGCCGCTGACGTAGGCGCCGCGCGGGCGCAGCGTCGAGAATTCGTAGCCGATGCCGCAGCCGGCTTTCAGGGTCAGGCCGGCTTCGTGGACCTTGCCCAGGATGTCGTCCATCGAGTCGGTGATGATTCCCGACACGGTGCAGTTGATGGTGCTGGTGGCGGGCTTGTGTTCCAGCGCGCCGGCGTTGGAGGTGATGCGGCCGGCGGGGATCGCACCGCGGCGCAGCGCCCACAGGAACCGGTCGGTCCAGTAGCCGCGCTTCTCGACCTCGCCCAGGCGATGGTGCAGCGCTTCGATCAGCTGGGCGCGCCGGCGCGGGTTGTCGAGCAGGTCGTCCTGCAGGTAGGGATTGCGTTGCACCACCCAGATGTCGCCCAGCACTTCATAGAGCATGCGGGCCGAGCGGCCGGTCTGCCGCTCGTCGCGCAAACGGCCGAGCACCTCCCAGGCACGCCCGCCGAGCAGCCGGATGACGATCTCGCGATCGGAAAACGAGGTGTAGTTGTAGGGAATCTCGCGCAGACGCGGCGCGGCATGGGTTTCTTCGGCCGCGGCGGCGGTTTCGGCGAGCTGGGTCAGGTTCAGCGGTGCGTTCATGGGGTCAGGCGTCGGCGAAAACACCCGATCGTCGCTTGGGAATCCATCGTACCGCAGCGCAACAAGCTGTTTCCCGCGCCGCCGCCATGGCCCGGCCGTCGGCGGGTTATCCCCCGTTGTCGAACGCGGACCTTCCCCGGATAAACGCTGCTGTC
>Ga0207983_1000120_pt1 | contig 9270 bp, 10 predicted proteins | sample SoimicmetaGmgHMB_FD_188341 | JGI IMG/M metagenome (GOLD analysis project Ga0207983, IMG submission 188341) | Soil and rhizosphere microbial communities from Laval, Canada - mgHMB (SPAdes) (version 2) | ecosystem: Environmental > Terrestrial > Soil > Agricultural land | place: Laval, Canada...
GGCGCTAGCGAAATCCGCGCACAAGCCGCGCGTGGTGGTGCTGGCCAGCAGCGCGAACATCTACGGCAATGCCGACGTCGAGATCATCGACGAGGACGTACCAGCGACGCCAGCCAACGACTACGCGGTCAGCAAGCTGGCGATGGAATACATGGCGCGGCTGTGGATGGATCGCCTGCCGATCGTGTTCACGCGGCCATTCAACTACACCGGTGTCGGCCAGTCGGTGAATTTCGTATTGCCCAAGATCGTCGATCATTTCCGTCGGCGCGCGCCGCTGATCGAGCTCGGCAATGTCGACGTATCGCGTGATTTCTGGGACGTGCGTTCGGTTGCGCAGTCGTATCGGCGTCTGGTTGAAGCCGCGCCAGTCGGTGGCGTGTTCAACCTGTGCTCGGGTCGTGCATATTCGCTGCGCGAGGCGATCGCGACGCTGGAGTCGTTGGCGGGGTATCGCATCGAAATCCAGGTCAACCCGGCGTTCGTGCGCGCCAACGAAGTCACGCGCCTGTCGGGCACGAATGCGCGCCTGCTCGCAGCGGTCGGCACGCTCGACGACTACACACTGCCGCAGACGCTGGAATGGATGTATCGGGCTTAGGGATGCATGCAGCCAACTGAATCGTCACCCGGCTCGCGCCGGGGTGACGCCCCCGGCCTCTGGCAAACTGATCCATCACCGCACTGGAACGCGCCCCGCAATGCGCCTCGCCCTTGGCATCGAATACGACGGCAGCGAGTTCTTCGGCTGGCAGCGTCACAACAACGGGCCGACCGTGCAGGCGGCGGTGGAAGAGGCGCTGGCGTTCGTCGCGCATCATCCGGTCGAGGTCGTGTGCTCGGGCCGCACCGATGCGCGCGTGCATGCGGCCTGCCAGGTGGTGCATTTCGACAGCGATGCCGCGCGCGATCCACGTGCCTGGGTGCTGGGTAGCAATACGCGTCTGCCTGGCGGTGTCCGCGTGCTGTGGTGCCAGGCGGTCGCCGATGATTTCCATGCGCGTTACGCTGCCCGCGCGCGCCGCTATCGTTATCGCATTCTCAACCGCGCGATTCCGCCGGCGATGCAGCGGCAATTCCTCAGCTGGGAGCGCCTGCCGCTGGATGCCGATGCCATGCATCGCGCTGCCCAGGCACTGGTGGGCGAACACGACTTCAGCGCCTTCCGCACCGCGCAATGCCAGGCCAAACATCCCAATCGCCATCTGCACGAGATCGGCGTGCGTCGCGATGGCGAGCAGGTGATCGTCGAAGTACAGGCCAACGCCTTTCTGCACCACATGGTCCGCAACATCGTCGGCAGCCTGATCCCGGTCGGTCATCACGAACAATCCGAAACCTGGCCCGGACAGTTGCTTGCCGGCCGCGACCGCACCGTCGCCGGTCCGACCGCACCCGCCGAAGGCCTGGTTTTCCTGGGCGCGAAATATCCCGCCGAATGGGGCCTGCCCGCCGAAGTCACTTTGTCGCTTCCGTAGGAGCGCTGTAGGAGCGGCGCAAGCCGCGAACGCTCGAGCTTCTGTAGGAGCGGCTTCAGCCGCGATAGGTCGGGCTTTTGTAGGAGCGGCGCAAGCCGCGAACGCTCTGCTTCGGAGCGAAGCCTATCGCGGCTTGCACCGCTCCTACACCGCTCCTACGCAGGCATGCGCGCGGTTTGCGACACAGGCCTACAATGTTTCCCCCGCTCACGGCCCAAGCCCATGCGCACACGGATCAAGTTCTGCGGCCTCACGCGCCCCGGTGACGTCCGCCTCGCGGTCGAGCTCGGCGTGGATGCGCTGGGTTTCGTTTTCGCGACGGGCAGCCCGCGTTTCGTGACGCCGGAATTGCTGCCCGGGCTGCGCTCGGCGGTGTCGCCGCTGGTCGATGTCGTCGCCCTGTTCATGGATGCCAGCGGCGCCGCGGTCGTCGAGGTGGTGCGGGCGCTGAGACCGAGCCTGCTGCAGTTCCATGGCCGCGAAGACGACGCTTTCTGCCGCAGTTTCGGCCTGCCTTTCATCAAGACGCTGACCATGGGGCCGGGGTCGGAGGACGCGCAAACCGCGCGGAAACGCTATCCTTCGGCCTCCGCGCTCCTGCTCGACGGCCATGCGCCGGGTCAGCAGGGCGGACGTGGCGAAAGTTTCGACTGGGGCCTGGTGCCCAATCTCGGACGGCCGATTTTTCTCGCGGGTGGCCTGGATGCCGGCAACGTTGGCACCGCCATCCGCCAGGCGCGTCCGTACGCGGTCGATGTGTCGAGTGGAATCGAGAGTTCGCCAGGTCTCAAGGATGGCGACAAAATGCAGCAATTCGTAGACGAGGTAAGACGTGCCGATCGCCAGCAGTTCGAAACCAGCCAAGGCCATGAATGAGGTTCCCGCTGCCGCCGACATCGCCGATTTCGGCGCCTGGCCCGACGCCAGCGGACATTTCGGCAACTATGGCGGCACCTTCGTTTCGGAAACCCTGATCGAGCCGCTGGCCGCGCTCGCTGCTGCCTACGATCACTACCGGAACGATCCGCAGTTTCTCGCCGAGCTGCAGCACGATTACCGGCATTACGTCGGTCGTCCGAGCCCGATCTATGAAGCCGAGCGGCTGAGCAAACACGTTGGCGGCGCGCGCATCCTGCTCAAGCGCGAAGACCTCAACCACACCGGCGCGCACAAGATCAACAACACCATCGGCCAGGCGATGCTGGCCAAGCGCATGGGCAAGACCCGCATCATCGCCGAGACCGGCGCCGGCCAGCACGGCGTGGCATCCGCCACGGTCGCAGCGCGCATGGGCCTGAAATGCGTGGTCTACATGGGCGCGGTCGATATCGAGCGCCAGGCGATCAACGTATTCCGCATGAAACTGCTGGGCGCCGAAGTCGTGCCGGTGCATTCGGGTTCGAAGACGCTGAAGGACGCGCTCAACGAAGCGATGCGCGACTGGGTCAGCAACGTGCACGACACGTTCTACATCATCGGCACCGTCGCCGGCCCCAGTCCGTATCCGCGCATGGTCCGCGATTTCAACGCGGTCGTCGGCACCGAGGCACGCGCGCAGATGCTGGAGCAATACGGCCGTCTGCCCGATGCCGTGGTTGCCTGCGTCGGCGGCGGTTCCAATGCCATCGGCATTTTCCATCCCTTCCTCAACGATCGCAGCGTCGCGATCTGGGGTGCGGAAGCGGCGGGCGAGGGCATCGCCAGCGGCAGGCACGCGGCCTCGCTATCGGCCGGCCGCCCAGGTGTGCTGCACGGCAATCGCACTTACTTGATTTGCGACGACGACGGCCAGATCACTGAGACGCATTCGATTTCCGCCGGTCTGGACTACCCCGGCGTCGGCCCCGAACACGCCTTCCTCAAGGACAGCGGCCGCGGCAACTACGTCGGCGTCACCGATGCCGAATGCATGGAAGCGTTCCATCTCCTGGCGCGCACCGAGGGTATCCTCGCGGCGCTGGAATCGAGCCACGCGATCGCCCAGGCGATGAAGCTGGCACGCGACCTGCCCAAGGATGCGCTCGTGCTCGCCAACCTGTCCGGTCGCGGCGACAAGGACATCTACACCATCGCCAGGCGCGAAGGCATCACGCTCTGACGCGCCAATCCGTGCGCCGGTTCATGCTTCTGTCGCTGATTGTCGGCGGGGCGCAGGGCCGGCGGCGCCGCTCTTCCGCTAGAATCCCCCGCTGACTCCTCGACCGATTGCCACCATGACCACACCCAGCGCTGTTGCCCTGCCTCCCGAACTGCACGCCTGCGTCAACGAATTCCTGGCGCACGCCAACACCCTGCACAAGACCTACAACTACGATGCGGTCAGTGCCTCGATCCTGTATGCGGCTGCCCGCTACAACGTGCACGGTTTCCTGCATCGCGGCGACGCCGGGCAGTTCAGCCGCGAGGAATTTGTCAGCTACATGATCGACCTGTATCGCCGCATGCTCAACGAGCACATCGACACGATGGCCAGCGGCGACCCCATCGTCTGAGCAGCGCATCGCCCGCTTTCGTACCACCGTCCTTTTCTGAAGAACCCGCCATGACCGAAACGACACCCACCGAGCAGATTTCGCAGGAATTTTTCATTCGCGTGAATGATTTCATCGAGATGGCCAACCGTATCGAGCGCCGCTTCGATACCGCGCACGCCCAGCTCGCCATGCTCCACGCCTTCGCGCGTTACAGCGCGCATCACTACCGCACCGTGGTCAAGGCCGATAGCGAGGCCGAGCGCGAGCAGTTCGCCGATTACGTCGGCTTGCAGGTGAAGAATTTCATTCTTCACTACAGCAGCGAGATGATCGGCGCGGCTCCGGCCGCCGGCAGCGCCGCCGTAGAATGAGCCGCATCGCCGCGTCTTTCGCCAGGCTGCGTGCCGGCAGGCGCAAGGCGCTGGTGCCGTTCATTACCGCCGGCGATCCGTCGAAGGAAGCCACCGTCGCGGTCATGCATGCATTGGTGGCGGCAGGCGCCGACCTGCTCGAACTCGGCGTACCTTTCTCCGACCCGATGGCCGATGGCCCGGTGATCCAGCGCAGTTCCGAACGCGCACTGGCGCGCGGCGTCGACACCAACTACGTGTTCGCCTGCGTGCGCGAATTTCGCGAACGCGACGCGCAGACGCCGGTGGTGTTGATGGGCTATCTCAATCCGGTCGAAATGCGCGGCATCGATCGTTACGCCGCTGAAGCGGTCGCTGCTGGCGTCGACGGCGTGTTGCTGGTCGACCTGCCGCCGGAAGAAGCGGCGCCGATGCGTGCAGGCTTCAGCGCGCAGGGGCTTGACCTGATTTCGCTCGCAGCGCCGACCACTTCGCCGGCGCGCCTCGCGCACCTGGCCAACGACGCGCAGGGCTATGTGTATTACGTCAGCTTCGCCGGCGTGACCGGTGCCAGTGGCATCGACGTCGCCGATGTCGCGAAACGCGCAGGTGCGTTGCGCGCGATCGCCAAGGTGCCGGTGCTGATTGGCTTCGGCATCAAGGACGCGACGTCCGCAGCGCTGATGGCGCCGATCGCCGATGGCATCGTGGTCGGCAGCGCCCTGGTCGAGAGCCTGGCGACGGCACAGTCGCCGGCCACTGCCGCTGAATCCGCGCGCGCCTTTCTCGCGCCCCTGCGCCAGGCGTTGGACGCCCTGGCGTGAACCTCCCGGCACGATCGGGCTAAACTCCCCCCTCAATTGGATACTGCGAGTGGCTCGATGAGCTGGTTGACCAAACTGATGCCTGCGCGCATCCGCACCCAGGGCGGCGGCAAACGTGGCGTGCCCGAAGGCCTGTGGGAAAAATGCGAACGCTGTGGCGCCGCGCTGTACGGCCCCGAGCTGGAAAAAAACATCCGCGTCTGCCCCAAATGCGGCAATCACATGGCGATCGCCGCGCGCGAGCGTCTCGCGTCCTTCCTCGATGAAGGTGAAGTCCTGGAGATCGGCGCCGAACTCGGCCCGACCGACGCTCTGCATTTCAAGGACCAGAAGAAATATTCCGATCGCATCAAGGCGACGCAGAAAAACGTCGGCGAGCGCGACGCGCTGGTGTCGGTGCAGGGAAAGCTGTATGGCCGCGACATCTGCGCCAGCGCTTTCGAATTTCGTTTCATGGGCGGCTCGATGGGCTCGGTGGTCGGCGAACGTTTCGCGCTCGCAGCCGAGCGTGCGCTGGAAATCGGCAGCCCGTTCGTCTGCTTCTCCGCTTCCGGCGGTGCGCGTATGCAGGAAAGCCTGTTCTCGCTGATGCAGATGGCCAAGACCTCGGCGGCGATCGGCCGCCTGCGCCAGGCCGGACTGCCTTACATTTCCGTGCTCACGCATCCGACCACCGGCGGCGTCACCGCCTCGCTGGCGATGCTGGGCGATCTCAACATCGCCGAGCCGCAGGCGCTGATCGGCTTTGCCGGCCCGCGCGTGATCGAGCAGACCGTGCGGGAAAAATTGCCGGAAGGTTTCCAGCGCTCGGAATTCCTGCGCGATCACGGCACCGTCGACATCATCATCGACCGCCGGGAAATGCGCGATCGCATCGCCGCGCTACTGGCCTTGATGATGAAGCAGCCGGCTCCGGTCATCGCCGAGGCCTGAGGGCATGGCCGGGCGCAAGTATTTCGGTACCGACGGTATCCGCGGCCGGGTTGGCGAGGGTGCGATTTCCGCCGATTTCATGCTGCGCCTGGGTCGCGCCGCCGGTCGCGTACTTGCCGGCGACAAGGCGCATGCCACCGTCGTGATCGGCAAGGACACGCGCATTTCCGGTTACATGTTCGAGGCCGCACTTGAGGCCGGGCTGGTCGCGGCCGGCGCTGATGTGCGCCTGCTCGGGCCGATGCCGACGCCGGCGGTGGCGTATCTGACGCGCTCGTTGCGCGCCGATGCCGGCATCGTGATTTCCGCCTCGCACAATCCGCACGAAGACAACGGCATCAAGTTTTTCTCGGCGCAGGGCGAGAAACTCGCCGATGCCGTCGAGCTGGCCATCGAGGCCGAACTCGACCAGCCTTTCGCCACCGTCGCCTCCGAGCATCTCGGCAAGGCCGCACGCATTGCCGACGCGCTCACCCGCTACGGCGAGTTCTGCAAAGCCAGCGTTCCGGAAGAATTTTCCCTGCGCGGCGTGAAGATCGCGCTCGATTGCGCGCATGGCGCAACCTATCAGGTCGCACCGAAGGTTTTTTCCGAACTCGGTGCGACCGTCACCGCGATCGGCGTGCAGCCCGATGGCCTGAACATCAATCGCGATGTCGGCTCGATGCATCCGGAAGCGTTGATCGCGCATGTCCGCGCCAGCGGTGCCGATCTCGGCATCTGTTTCGATGGCGATGGCGACCGCGTGTTGATGATAGACAGCGACGGCCGCCTGCTCGACGGCGACGCGCTGATCTATCTGCTCGCTACCGACTGGCAGGCCAGCGGCCGCTTGCGCGGCCCGGTGGTCGGCACGCTGATGACCAATTACGCGATGGAAAAAGCCCTGGGCGAGCGCGGCATCGCTTTCGTGCGCGCCCGCGTCGGCGATCGTTTCGTCCACCAGGCGTTGGTCGAAGGGCAGGGCACGCTCGGCGGCGAAGCCTCCGGGCATCTGCTTTGTCTCGACAGTGCCAGCACCGGCGACGCCATTGTCGCCGCCCTGCAGGTGCTGGAAGTTCTGCAGCGGCGCGGTCTGTCGCTCAAGGACGCACTCGCGGACTATCGACCGCTGCCGCAGAAAACCGTCAACGTGCGCATTGCTGCCGGCGCCAAACCGTTGGACGCGCCTGCCGTGCAGGCCGCGCGCGCCGAAGCGGAGTCGGCGTTGTCTGGCAAGGGCCGACTGGTGCTGCGTCCTTCCGGTACCGAACCGGTGGTGCGCGTGACCGTCGAAGCCGCCGATGGCGAACTGATGCAACAGGTGCTTGATCGTTTGTCCGATGTCGTCCGCGCTGCCGTCTGAATCCATTTCACACCGAACCATGAGCCCGACCATGAGCCAGATTCCTTCCCTCGATATCCGCCGTTTCGAAACCGATCGCACCGCCTTCGTTGCCGAGCTCGGCGCCGCGTATCGCGAATGGGGCTTCTGCGGCATCAGTGGCCACGGCATCGCGCCGGCATTGATCGATGGCGCCTACGAGGCGTTCAAGGCCTTCTTCGCGCTGCCGGAAGAAACCAAGCGCAAATACCATGTGCCTGGCAGTGGCGGCGCGCGCGGCTACACGCCGTTCGGCATCGAGACAGCGAAGGATTCCAAATACGCCGACCTCAAGGAGTTCTACCACGTCGGTCGCGAGCTGCCGGCCGGCTCGAAGTACGCCGATGTGATGTCGCCGAACCTGTGGCCGGAAGAGGTGCCGCAATTCAAGCGTTACGCCTACGAACTCTACGAAGCGCTCGATGCGCTCGGCTCGCGCGTGCTGTCGGCGCTGGCGTTGCATATCGATCTGCCCGGCGATTTTTTCCTCGACAAGACCAACTTCGGCAATTCCATCCTGCGGCCGATCCACTACCCGCCGATCACCGCCGACAACATCCCGAACGTGCGCGCCGGTGCGCACGAAGACATCAATTTCATCACCCTGCTGGTCGGCGCGAGCGCAGCCGGGCTGGAAGTGAAGTCGCAGAAAGGCGACTGGGTGCCGTTCACCTCCGAAGCCGACACCATCGTCGTCAACATCGGCGACATGCTGCAGCGCCTGAGCAATCACGTGTATCCCTCGACCACGCACCGCGTGGTCAATCCGCCGGGCGAGGCTGCGCGCAAGCCGCGCTATTCGACGCCGTTTTTCCTGCATCCGAATCCCGACTACCTGATCGAAACCCTGCCGGGCTGCATCAGTGCGGCAAATCCGGATCGCTATCCGACGCCGATCACCTCGCATGAGTACCTGATGGAGCGTCTGCGCGAGATCAAGCTGGTCTGACTTTAGCGGTGGTGTTTTCGCTGCGGCGATCGTGCCGTCGCCGAAACTCGCATGACGGATTCAGGTGCGCTCGCCGCCGGCGAGTGCCTGCCGCCAGGCCTCCAGTTTGCGCTCGTAGCTGATCGCCGCGTTCGCTGGACTGGTGGATGGCAGACGCTGGAACTGCAACGTCGTCGTCGACAGCCCTGGCCGCACCAGTCGGTCGAATGTCGTCGCTGCCGTCGCGCCGTTGAACAGCACGCGCTGCAACTGTGGGTGCGCGCGGAAAAAATTGGCGAAATCATTCGCCCGCATCGAGTCGCCGTGGATGTCGGCGTCGAGGCTGCCGCGGCGTTCGCAGGATTCGAGCACGTCCCAGAGCGCGATGCCGGCGGTCTGCAACTTCTGCAGCCGATGTTCGTAAGCGAGTTCGCGGCCAGCGCCGGTGAGTTCGCCGAGGATCCGCCAGAAAATATTCCGCGGATGCGCGTAGTACTCGACGGCATCCAGCGAGGCCTTGCCCGGCATGCTGCCGAGGATGAGGATGCGCGCGTCGGCGGCTGCGACGGGCGCGAAACAATGCAGACGCGGCAGCGATTCGCCGGGCAAGGTCACGCCATCCAGAAAAACACCGCCGCCATGCGTTTCTCGGCGAGCTCATGACCCCAGTACGCCGTCGCGCTGTGGATCAGGTTGGCGCGATAGACCAGCAGGCGGTTGAAACGGTGATCGATACGCAGGTCTTCGACGAAGGAGTTGGGCGGCACGAAGCGCGCGCCCAGCGCCTCGACCAGGTTGTTGTGCGGCGGCGATACCATGTTGCCGCCGAGTTGCCCGTTCGGCAGGCGTTGCCGGTAGAAACTCGTTCCGCAGTCGTCGGGTACGGCGGGGTTGAGATACAGCACGGCGGCGTAGCGGCA
>Ga0207983_1000127_pt1 | contig 8777 bp, 8 predicted proteins | sample SoimicmetaGmgHMB_FD_188341 | JGI IMG/M metagenome (GOLD analysis project Ga0207983, IMG submission 188341) | Soil and rhizosphere microbial communities from Laval, Canada - mgHMB (SPAdes) (version 2) | ecosystem: Environmental > Terrestrial > Soil > Agricultural land | place: Laval, Canada...
GATGACCTCATCGGAGTCCTGCGCTCTCGTTCGCAGCCGCAGCTCGAGGTCCGGAATCGACGGCGGCAGCACGAAGATGCTGACGAGATCGCGATCTGCCTTCTCACGAAGCTGCTGCGTGCCCTGCCAGTCGATGTCGAACAGAACGTCGCGGCCTTGGACCAAAGTCGCCTCGACTGGCAGCCGGGGCGTGCCATAGCGATTTCCGAACACCTGCGCCCATTCCAGCAATTCGCCGTTCTCGACCATTGCGTCGAAACGCGGCGCGTCGAGGAAGTGGTAGTCGCGGCCATCGACCTCGCCCGGCCTTTGCTTGCGCGTCGTCACCGAAACCGAAAGCTCGACGCCCGGGTCAGCCGCGAGGAGCTTGCGCGACAGCGTGGTCTTGCCGGCCCCCGAGGGCGAGGACAGCACCAGCATGAGCCCGCGGCGGGCGATTGCATCCGCTTGTTGGTGACCACCCCCTGCCGTCGTCATGGGCTCATTCCAAATTCTGCACCTGCTCGCGGAACTGTTCGACCACGCTCTTGAGTTCAAGGCCGATATTGGTGAGCTCGACATCGTTCGACTTGGAACACAGCGTGTTGGCCTCACGATTGAGTTCCTGCGCGAGAAAATCGAGGCGGCGGCCAATGGCGCCGCCATCTGCGATCAGTCGCTCGACCTGGGCGACGTGCGACGCCAGCCGATCGAGTTCCTCGCGGATATCCGCCTTGCTCGCGATCAGGATTGCTTCCTGATGCAGGCGATCAGGATCGAAGCGGTTGGAGGTGTCGAGCAGCATGGCGATCTGTTCGGCGATGCGCGCCTTGATCGCCTCAGGCCGGCGGCCGGGCGCGGCGTCCGCCCTGGCAGCAAGCGCGGCGATTTCCTTGACGCGCTGGCTCAAGATTTGCCCCAGCGCCTCGCCTTCGTGTCGGCGCATCGTCGCGAGTTCAGCGAGCGTCGCCCGGAATCCGGCGATGACAGCCGCTTCGGCGGCCCGGCGATCGTCCTCGCGCTCGTCTTCGTCGATGACCTCGATCACCCCTTTGAGCGAAAGGATTCCGTCGAGCCGCGGCTTGGCGGCATCCACCCGGCCGGCAAGCGCGTTGATGGTCGCGAGCACGGCCGCCAGCACCGGTTCATTGACGCGCACAACGGGCGCAACGCCCTGCCGTCCTGCGGTGAGCGTTCCGTAGACCGTGCCCCGCGCGAGCACCTGCGCTGCGCTATTGCGCGCGGGCCCCTCGACCGCGTCCCAGCCCGGCGGCAGGCGCAACCGCAGATCCAGTCCCTTGGCGTTGACCGATTTGAGCTCCCAGGCCCAGCTATAGGTACCGTTCACGCCGTGGCCACGCGCGAAGCCGGTCATGCTCGAGAGCGCCATCGGCCTCTACCCGCAAACTATCTTGGATGACGGAATCGGGCGGACCTTACCGGCGGCGCGCGGCGGTCACAAGAGCCGGGGTGTGCCGCGATCGCAGCGTGCTATTGCGCCGCGCCGGCCGCCCGTGACGAGCCGTTCGCGCTGCGCCTGCCCCGCTGCGTCGGCGCGGGCGTAGCGCGCCCCGGCGCGGGCGCTTGCACATCCGGAGCCGACGCCTCTCCCCTCTGCTCGCTTTCGAGCGCGCGCAGACGCGCGACGTTCTTGAGGTGCTGATCGTAGGTCTCGGCGAACGCATGTCCCCCGGTGCCGTCGGCCACAAAAAACAGTTCCTTTGTGCGCGCGGGATTCGCCGCGGCCTCGATTGAACCCCGCCCGGGATTGGCGATCGGGCCCGGCGGCAGGCCGTCGATGACGTAGGTGTTGTACGGTGTTGGTTGTGCGATCTCGCTCTTGGTCAGCGGATGACCGAGCGTACCTTTGCCGAAGACGAGGCCGTAGATGATGGTCGGGTCGGACTGCAGCTTCATCTTCTGCTTCAACCGATTGGTCAGAACCGCCGCGACGCGCGTGCGCTCCTCGGGCTTGCCGGTCTCTTTCTCGATGATAGAGGCGAGAATGACGAGCTGCTCTGGGGTCTTGAGCGGCAGGTCGGGATTTCGCCGCTCCCAGACTTCACGAACCAGCCGGTCTTGCGCCTGACGCATGCGCTGGATCATTTGCTCGCGCGTGAAGCCGCGGTTGAAGTGATAGCTGTCGGGTAGAAGGCTGCCTTCCCGCGGCACGTCCTTGACGTTGCCCGAAAGAATGTCGCTCTCCAGCAGACGCGCGACGATCTGTTCGGACGTCAGCCCTTCGGGAACAGTGAGCTGGTGCTGGACCACCTTCCCCTCGACGATCGTGTCCACCACGTCCTTGACGCTGGCCCGCTTGGGGAAAAGATATTCGCCGGCCTTGAGCTCGGAGCGTGCGTTGAGCGCGAGCACCCCGCCGATGAAGACGAGCCGATGCGCATCCATGACTCCCTCGCGCGTGAGGAGGTCGGCGATGTCCATGATGCCGGAGCGCGGCGGGATGTTGACGATCTTGTCTTCCTGCAGCGGACCGGGCGCCTCGAAGTGGCCTTTCCCGACGACGAGCGCGCCTCCCACGACGATGAGAACAAGCACCAGTACGGTGATAATGGCATTGCCTACGATCACGAACGGATTGCGCGCGCGCCGCGAAGGACGCGTTGGCATCGGCACCTGATCGGGCTCAAGAGCGGCGCGGGGGCTGCGCGGGGTGATGCGTTTCGGCTCCATGACTGATGTTGCAAATCCATCCGGCCGACCGGATATGGGTGGCTCCGGCTCGCCTAGTACCACGCGCGCGGGCCCCGCTTGTTGCGGAGTGACCGGGTTCGGCATCGACGGGCTCGGCGCGACCGAAGCCGGCGTCATCTTACCCGACCTCTGCCCCTCCGCCACCGGCAAATCCGGCGTCGCCGCCGCGCTCCCTGGCGCCGCCTGGACATATTGCGCGCCTTTCACCTGCGCTGCTGCCGGCAGCGCATCGGCCGCCGGCGCGGGCGCCGATGCAAGGGGTCGGAGACGCAGGCCAGCCATTGCCGGGGGATGATCGGGCCGGATTTCACCCTTGGTTAACCCTGACGGCGGTGGCTGCGGCGGCAGCCCGCTCGCAACTCGGTGGCGCCCATAAGGCGCGTCGGGACGGTCCGGAGCAGGTCCGCTCGACACTGGTGGCAGCCCGCCCGCCCCGCCGGACCCACTGGACGAAGGGAGCGCCGAGGCCGCAGGTGCTTGCCCGGGCGCGACCGGCGAGGTGTCGGATTGGGCCTGATCGCCGCGATCACGCGCAGGCGGTGTGCTGTCCGAATTCACCGCCAAGCCCCCACTTCAACGCCCACGCTGACCATAGCCGCCACCAACCGCATCCCATCTGGCAATCGACCCGCGCGCCCGCCGCAGGAGGGCAATACCCGGGTGTGCCGGTCTGCGATCGCGTCCCACCGGAATCGGCCGATTGAACCGCCCACATTACGCGCGAATATGGCCAAAGGTAGGAACCGCCGATGCTGCACATTCTCCGATCGCGGCTGCGTTAATGTGCGCAGCCAACGACGGAATAGATCAAATACGGATGCGGCAAGGCATCGCCTTATTTGAGACCCTGCGCGGCGCCCGCGCTAATCCGCGACGCGGCGAAATACCAGCGACGCATTCGTTCCGCCGAACCCGAAAGAATTGGAAAGAACCACGTCGATGTCACGCTGTTTCGAGCGATGCGGCACGAGGTCCATCGCCGTCTCGACTGAAGGGTTGTCCAGATTGATCGTTGGCGGCGCGACGCCGTCGCGCATGGCAAGGATCGAGAAAATGGCTTCGACTGCTCCCGCTGCGCCCAGGAGGTGCCCGATCGACGATTTGGTCGAGGACATGCACATACGCGCCGCGGCGTTGCCGACCAGACGATGCACCGCGCCAAGCTCGATCTCGTCACCCAGTGGCGTCGAGGTGCCATGGGCATTGATATAGTCGATCTCCGCCGCCGAGATGCCTGCGCGCTTGATCGCTGCGTTCATGCAACGCAACGCGCCGTCGCCGTTCTCTGCGGGTGCGGTGATGTGATAGGCGTCTCCCGAGAGACCATAGCCGATGATCTCGGCATAGATCTTGGCTCCACGGCTCTTGGCGTGCTCATAGGTTTCGAGCACGACGATGCCAGCGCCTTCGCCCATGACGAAGCCGTCGCGATCTCGGTCGTAGGGGCGTGATGCGCGCTCCGGTGTGTCATTGAATGACGTCGACAGCGCGCGGCAGGCAACAAATCCAGCCATGCCGATCCGCGAGATCGGCGACTCGGCCCCGCCCGCCACCATGACCTCGGCGTCGCCAAGGGCCACGAGTCGCGCGGCATCTCCAATGGCATGGGCGCCGGTCGAACACGCCGTCACGACGGCATGATTGGGTCCCTTCAGGCCGTGCGCAATCGACACGTATCCCGATGCCAGATTGATCAGGCGACCGGGAATGAAGAATGGCGAGACTCGGCGCGGCCCCCGCTCTTTCAGCACGATAGCAGTCTCGGCGATGCCGGTGAGACCACCGATCCCGGACCCGATCATGACCCCGGTACTGATCTGATCCTCGTGGGTGACAGGCTTCCAGCCGGCATCGGCGAGCGCCTGCTGGGCAGCGGCGACCGCAAAGATGATGAAGTCATCGACCTTGCGCTGTTCCTTCGGCTCCATCCACTGGTCGGGGTTGAAGCTGTCGCTCGAACCGTCGCCGCGCGGAACCTGGCAGGCGATCTTGGCCGGCAGATCGGAGACGTCGAACGTCTCGATGCGCCGTGCCCCGCTGTCGCCATTGATCAGCCGTCGCCAGGTCGGCTCGACGCCGCAAGCGAGCGGCGTCACCATGCCAAGCCCTGTGACGACGACGCGTCTCATCTGCGACTCCATAGAGCGCGTTCAGCAAAAGTGGAAGCCGGTTTTGCGACGAGTTGTGATTCCTGGAGCGAGCACGCGTGCACCAACACCGACTTGCCTCGGTCGGCCATGGTACCGCTTACGTCGGCGAAAACCGATCCGCCCGCGACCGCCCGGTCTGTACCCGACAGCGCGGCCACGTCGCCGACATCATACGTCGGCGACGCTGTGGGACGCCAAGGCGAAGGGTGATCGCACAAGCCGCCAGTTCCGCCCGGATGGCGGTCGTCAGCTTTTTGCGTTCTTCTCAAGGAACTTGATGGCATCGCCGACCGTCAAAATGGTCTCGGCGGCGTCGTCGGGGATCTCGCATCCGAATTCTTCCTCGAATGCCATGACGAGTTCGACCGTGTCGAGACTGTCGGCACCGAGATCATCGATGAAGCTTGCGTTCTCGGTCACCTTTTCGGCCTCGACGCCCAAATGCTCCACGACGATCTTTTTCACCCGCTCGCCAATGTCACTCATCGCTGCAACCTCGTGTCCTTTGAATTGGGCTCGATCGGTCAGCGCCCCCGAGCCATTACGTATGGGCTTGCGTGGGTACCCGGCGTCGGATCATCGGGTCGCGAGCGGACCCCCCTGTGATGATTGGAACCGTTGTGCCGCCCCAGCCAAACCGGAGTCCGGTTATCATACTTCAAAAGCCTTGACCAGCGCAGCTACGCCGCATCGGGCGGCTTGCTGGGCTCCCCGGAAAGACCCTCAAATCATCGCCATCCCGCCATTGACGTGAAGCGTCTGACCGGTGACGTAACCAGCCTCGTCCGATGCGAGAAATACCGCCGCAGCAGCCACGTCCGCCCCGGCGCCCAGCCTCCCCGCCGGCACGCGGGCGAGAATCGCGTCCCGCTGCTTGTCATTGAGCTTGTCGGTCATCGCCGTGGCAATGAAGCCGGGCGCGATCGAGTTCGCCGTTACCCCACGTTTGGCATATTCAGCGGCGATCGATTTGATCATGCCGATCATGCCAGCCTTCGTCGCGGTATAGTTGCCTTGCCCGGCATTGCCGGTGACGCCGACCACGGACGCGATGCCGATGATTCGGCCGAAGCGGCGCCGCATCATCCCCCGCAGGGCCGCACGCGCAAGGCGGAAAGTGGCGGTCAGATTGACCGCGACCACCTGGTCCCAGTCCTCGTCCCGTAACTGGACCAGCAGATTATCCTTCGTGATGCCGGCATTGGCCACCAGAATGTCGAGTTGGCCCATGGCCTCCTCGGAGTTCGGGACCAGCCCCTCGACCTCGTCCTTGTCAGCAAGGTTGCACGGCAGCACGTGGACGCGGTCCTTGAGCTCGCCCGCGAACTGGTCGAGCACCTCTCGTCGTGTGCCGGAAATCGCGACAGTCGCGCCTTGATGATGAAGTGCCCGCGCGATCGCGTTCCCGATCCCACCGGTCGCTCCGGTGATGAGCGCGGTCTTGCCGGTCAGATCGAACATTGATCGCGTTCCTTCGTTGAGACTCGTCTGTCGCGGCCCGAGAAACACGGGAATGGCCGTCCGGTCATATGTGCTGCCCCTGTCAGGTTATCGTACGTGCGCTCGTGATCGGGTCAGCGATCGCGAGCATATCATCGGTTACACGCGCCCGATCCCGGCTTTCCTCATCGAGAGGCGCGCCGGAACAGGAGCGCTAGGGGCGCGGCGTCTTAAACGCCGTCACGTCATCCGGCGTACCGACCGAAACACCGATTGCGCCTTCGGCTATGCGTTTGACGAGTCCGCTCAAGACCTTGCCGGCGCCCACCTCGCAGAATCGGGTTACTCCCGCATCCGCCATGAAGCTGATCGAGTCGCGCCAGCGTACCGTCCCGGTAACTTGTGCAACAAGCGCGCCGACGATGTCGGCGGGATCGCGGATCGGCTTGGCCAGCACATTGGCGACGACCGGCACCACCGGCGACTTCACTGTGACCCCGGCCAGCGCCGCCGCCATGGCGTCGGCCGCAGGTTGCATCAGGCTGCAGTGGAACGGGGCGGACACGGGCAGCATCATCGCGCGCCGCGCACCCTTTCCTTTGGCGATCTCGACCGCGCGCTCGACCGCGGCCTTGTCGCCCGAGACGACCACCTGTCCGCCGCCATTGTCGTTTGCGGCCTGGCACACCTGATCTTCGGCGGCCTCGCCCGCCACGGTGACAGCCTGTTCGAAGTCGAGGCCGAGGAGCGCGGCCATGGCGCCAGTGCCAACCGGCACCGCCTTCTGCATGGCACGACCGCGAATGCGAAGCAGCCGGGCAGTGTCGCCGATGCCGAGGGCACCCGCCGCCGCGAGCGCCGAATACTCTCCGAGCGAATGACCGGCGACGAACCGCGCGTCGCGCGCGAGATCGACGCCGGCCTCGGTTTCGAGCACCCGCATGGCCGCGAGCGATACCGCCATCAGCCCGGGCTGAGCATTCTCCGTCAGCATAAGGGTCTCGGCCGGCCCTTCCCAGATGACCTTGGTGAGCGCCTCGCCGAGGGCCTCATCGACCTCTTCGAACACCAGGCGCGCCGCCGGGAAGGCATCGGCAAGGCCCCTGCCCATGCCGACCGTTTGACTGCCTTGGCCGGGAAAAATGAAAGCGAGCGACATGCCCGTCCCTTGATGAGAACGGGCCCTAAGACACCCCGCTATCCGCGCTGTCAAGCCGAGCTGGGCTCGGTGTGGGCCGGCGCGGTCTGCGGCTTGCCTTTTAGTCGAAAGACCCTATAACCCGCGTTTCCGCTCGATCCCGGCCGGGAGCTGAACGGACGGTCGCATGGGTAACCACCCATGCGGCAGGGCCTGATGGTCCGGCGTCCCGTGTTCCCGCCTTCTGAGCATTCGAGCCTTTCCCGAAAGGGTTCGAAGGGCTTCGCGCCGGGGGAGCATGACACAGGGAAAGGCATATCGATGCCCCTCTATGAACACGTCTTCCTGACGCGCCAGGATGCCAGCGCGCAGCAGGTCGAAGAACTTACCGCCCAATTCACCGGCATTTTCGAGCAAATGGGAGGCAAGGTCGTCAAGACCGAGCAATGGGGCGTGAAGTCCCTCTCCTACCGTTTGCGTAAGAACCGTAAGGCACATTTCACCCTTTTCAATATCGACGCGCCGCCGGCCGCCCTCAACGAGATCGAGCGGCAGCAGCGGCTCAGCGAGGACGTGTTGCGCTACCTCACGGTTCGCGTGCACGAGCACGAGGAAGGTCCCTCCGCGATGATGCGCAAGGTCGACCGCGACCGCGAGCGCGACGATCGCGGTTTCGGCTTTCGCGATCGTGACCGCGGCGGCTTCCGCGATCGCGATCGTGGCGAGCATCGTCGCGACCGCGAGCGCGACGGCCGTCCGCCGCGCGAAGGCTACGAGGAGTCCTTTCCCGCCGCGGCCACCGAGGAGTGACAGCCATGGCGCTTTCTCCAACGCAGACTCGTCGGCCATTCTTTCGCCGCCGCAAGACCTGTCCGTTTTCCGGCGCCAATGCGCCGAAGATCGACTATAAGGACGTGAGGCTCTTGCAGCGCTATGTCTCCGAGCGCGGCAAGATCGTGCCGAGTCGGATTACGGCGGTGTCCGCCAAGAAGCAGCGGGAGCTGGCGCGGGCCATCAAACGCGCCCGCTTTCTCGGATTGTTGCCCTATGTGATCCGCTAGCAGACGAGGGCGCGCAGACGACGGAGCACAGACGAGCAAGCGCCAGCGGACGAGCGAAGGTGCTACGAGAGGCCGACTTGGCCGCCGTGCGCGCTGCGTCGTCCGCCCTGCGATGGTTGGGACGGAACTCGATCCGTCTCTAACCGCTGATGAAGCGGGACAGCTTGAGATGATCCAGATCGTCTTGGTCGGACTTGGAGCTGGCGCGGCGGCGGCGCTCCTGTTTGCTTCCGTCGTCTCGGGATCGCTCGCGGCGGTCTTCCTCTTCTATCTCGCGCCGTTGCCTATCATGATCGC
>Ga0207983_1000128_pt1 | contig 8709 bp, 7 predicted proteins | sample SoimicmetaGmgHMB_FD_188341 | JGI IMG/M metagenome (GOLD analysis project Ga0207983, IMG submission 188341) | Soil and rhizosphere microbial communities from Laval, Canada - mgHMB (SPAdes) (version 2) | ecosystem: Environmental > Terrestrial > Soil > Agricultural land | place: Laval, Canada...
GACCACGGCACCTGCGCCGACAACCAGCACGTCTACGCAGCAGCCTCCTGCTGGCAAGACAACAGCGAGTTGGATGCCAAACCTCACACCGGATCCGAATGACCCGGCAATCAAGGAGTTTATCCCTGGTGATCGAGGGCCGGAGTCAAAGAAGACGGTTGATGATCGCAACAAGGCAAATCAGAAGAAGCTGGATGAGATAAGCAAGACGCAGGAAGCCTCGAACCAACAGATTGGACGCATGAATCAGTTGGAATCGGCGCTCGCCAATCTACCCGCGACTGGGTTCATGTCTCCCGGTGCGCTTGCTGGGTACAACGCAACGATAGCATCAGCAATCAATCATGCGGCGCGGATGGCGGGTATAAGCGAGCAGTTCAGCCCTGAGCAAGTCGCTGCCATGGAGGAGGCAACCAAGATCAAGTATGTCGGCGCGGCGTTGCAGACACGCCTGGGCGGCGGCGGCAATCACGTTGCGGCAAACATCATGCTTGCATCGATGAGGGCCTATCCCGGAGCCGAGAACTCCCCGCAGGGTGCTGCACTGATCATCAATGCAAATCGTGAGATAGCCCAACGTGACCGTGACCTGTACGAGTATCTGACCAAGTATGGGAACACGACGTTCAAGGGTGATCTTCACGCAGCCGAGCTTGCATTCAATCGTGTTGCTCCGATGGAGCGGTACATCGAGCGGGCGCGAGCCAAGGTGGAAGCCAAGTTCGGGCCTAACCCTACTGTTGCTCCGACGACAACCACCGTACAGCCGACGAACCCGAAACTCGATGCGGAGAGACAGCGTGCGTTGAAGTGGCTTGAGCTAAATCCAAACGACCCGGATGCGCCTGCTGTGAAGCAGAGACTGGGGATCCAGTGATGGCCGACGAGTTCGATCCCAAGAAGTTCTTGGCTGATACCGAGCCAGCGGAGCCAGCGTTTGATCCGAAGGCGTTCTTGGCACAGCCCGTTGAGCGCAAGAACACAACGCTTGCGGACTATGGCGACATCTATAACGAGATGCGGAACGAGTCGGCTGGTCAGGTAGCGCGCGGTGTGCGCCAGCTTGGCACGCCTACGGGTGGCAATCTGGCGAGCAGTGTTTGGGAGACTGCCAAGGGTGTTGGCAATATCGGGCTGGGTGCGATGGGCTTTGTCGGCTCCCCGATAGCGGCTGGCCTTCGTGCAACGATAGGCGAGCCACTGGAGCAGCGGACACACGGAGCCATTCCCAAGGAGTACTCTGAGTTCGCTGGCTCGCTGTTGGTCCCCGGCATCGGGCTCCCTCGTATTCCCGGCACCACGGCTCCGAATGTTGTGACCAAGGTCACCGGCCCACGCACTGGCAAGGTTGCCGATGAGACACGGCTGCTCACCAAAGGTGGTCAGGAGACGCAAGCTGGGCTGGCGCTGAGAGGCGCGGCAACTGATCCAGCGGCGGCAGAGCGTGCGCTTGGTCGGGTGGATGAGATTCTTCCTGGCTCAAAGCCGACGACGTTCCAAGCTTCGGAAGGTGACTATGGGCTGGGACAACTGGAGCGCGGGATAGCGAACAAGGAGTCTGCTCCGTTCATAGAGAGGCGGGCGCAACAGGGTGCCGCACGCACCGAGGCGCTTGAGGGTGCCGCACGTCCTGGTAATCCCGAGGAAGTGGCCAACGATCTGCGGGCCTCTGTGGCGATTGAGGAGGCTGGTGCAGCGAAGCTGGAGAGGGAGGCGATTGCTCGGGCTGAAGAGCGGATACGTCTAGCGCAGGCGGAGGCGCAGCGAGCAGATCAAACAGCGGGTGGCACTGGCTTCACTCCTGATATCTCTGGGCAGGTCTTCCAGCGTGAGCTGGCTGAAGCCAATGCAGCGAACCGTGCGCGTGCCAGCAGCCTGTGGGACGCCATCGACCCGCAGGGAAGGCTCTCGGTCAATGCCAGTCCGGTGATCAATGCGGAGTTCCGTGCCCGCAGCAACATGACGCTGGCTGATGCCGAGGGCGTCACGGATGCTGAGAGAAGAATCCAGAAGATTATCGAGCAGTACACTCCTGACACTTCGTTCAAGGAGATGCGGTCGCTGCGCAGCTTCATCTCGGAATCGATGCGGGAGGAGCGCCGCCTTCGTGGCGAGTCAAAGGCGTGGGGACGCATGGCCCAGTTGCGGGGGGCGGTAGAGCAGACTGTTTCCGCGCCATTCGAGCGGGGCGCAGCACCAGGACCGGCAGCGGCTGCCGTATCCTCGGATGCAGCAGAGCGTCTCGCGGCTGCGACGGCAGCGACCAAGGAGCGGGCGGCGACGTTCAAGGTCGAGCCGGTCCAGGGCATCCTCAAGCCGGGGCAGGGCGGCGAGGCGAAGATGACCCCCTCTGTGGTGCAGGGGAGGATCATTCCTTCTGGTCCCAAGGGATACGACACCGTCAACGCCTACCTGCGTGCAACCGAGGGGCGACCCGGAGGCGGCGGTTTGCAGGAGGTTTCCGATGCGCTGGTCGCTGACATGCGGGCGCACGCCACCGCTGTGGATGGGAGCATTGACCCCGGCAAGCTGCAGAGCTGGGCGAACAGCAAGCAGCATGCGCTGCGGGCCGTGACCGAGCGTGACAATGGTGCGCTGGTGCAGCGTTTGACAGGGGTTCAGGACGCTGGGAGGGAGGCGCAGGCAGCCACGAAAAACCTGCCGGTGGTTACCAAGCAAGCTGCGGCTGAGCGCGCGGCTGTCAGTAAGAAGGGGAACGAGGGGATCTTCGGCGATCTCATGGGGGTGAGGGACAGGAACGACATCTCCAAGCTCCTTGGCAGCATCTTCGGCAGCAAGACTGCGGTCGCGGATGCCGAGGGGGTGATGGCAAGGCTGGCGACACCGGAGGCACAGGACGGCGCACGCAGGGCGATCACCGATTGGATCGCGCGCAAGTTCGTATCCAATACAGCCGCCGGTACTAGCGAGGCTAACATTCTGCGAGCGGATCAATTCCAGTCTTTCATCAAGGACAATGTTGCGGTGCTGGAGAAGTTTGGCTTTGCACCGGAGCAGATCAAGACGTGGCAAGCCATCGCGGCTGACATGCGCCAAGCCAAGATGAGCATCGATGCGACGAGGGCGGGGGCTGGCTCCGACACTGTGCAAAATTACTACGCGATGAAGAAGTTCGGCTTGGCTGGAAGCAAGCTGTCCACGATCCTGCATCTAGCTGGCGGATCGCTGGGGGCGCTTACTCATGGCTGGTTGGGAGCCATCCTCGGGTTCGTGGGTGCGGGAAAGGTAAGCGCCCTTCGTGAGGGTGCCATCAATTCGGTGCAAGAGCTGATCGTGAAGGGCATGCTCGAACCCGAGTTCGGGCGGCAGCTTCTCGCCAAGACGAGCCCGAAAGAGAGCATCGCAATAATGAAAACGCTGGGGCTGTGGGGCAAGCGTGCTGCACGGGCCGAGGTACTAACAGGATCGAGGCATGACCAGTCAGAGCCAGCACCAAAGGGCCATGCATATGGCGGAACGGTATTCCCGGTTGGCAGCGAAGGAATCAAGGCCCGAAATAAAGCGCGTGCTTTTGAGGCGCGTGAAAGATCATCGTTCGCTCGCAGCCCTGCTCAAGCGAAGGGGGAAGTAAGCTACGCTGATGGCGGTCTGACCAGGGGCTCAGAGGGTGGCATCGGGGATGCCGCTGGTGCCCTCGCCAATGATCCGACCATCGATGCCATGGACCGGATGCTGCAGAACCGGAAGCTGGCCGAGGGGCAGTACGATACGCAGCTCACGCCCGACGAGGAGCTGAAGTACCGGAAGTGGAAGGCACAGAATGCGCCGCAGGACAGCGGCGTGGATTACGATCTACGCGGGGCCTACAAGGCTGGTGTGACCAGAGACCCGGCGTCAGGGCACATGCCCGACACCTTCAAGAAGCCCAACCATCCCACGTTCAGCGACCAGTCCAGGTATGCACCGCTTGCACCGCAGCGGGCGGGACGCTGGGAGGGTGAGACATACATCCCTCCGCAACAGGCCTTCGCCAGCGGCGGCAGGGTCAAGGATGATTCGGGTAAGGTCACCAAGGCGAGCGTCGATTATGGCAAGGGGATGCCGAAGGCACACTGCAGCATCTGTGTGCATTGGCGCAGCGGCAAATGCACCGAGGTGCAGGGCAAGATCTGGCACTCGATGTGGTGCGAGCTGTTCAAGCGGGCGAAGAAGTATGCCGGTGGTGGTGCCGTTACCGAGGACGACACGGTCACCGAGGAGGATCCGCTTGAGGCGGAGAAGAAGCGGCGTGAGGTTCCTGGTGGGCTGAGCGCCACCGCAGGTCCCACCGTTACCTCGACCACTCCGGTGCAGGACATCCCGGCTCCCAAGGTGAACTCGCAGGGCGAGACGCTGCCCACCTACGCGATCAAGAAGATGGCGGAAGGCTACAAGACCCTGCCGCAGCGGGCAGGGCGAGCGGCTATGCAAGTGGCGGAGGGTGACCCGGACTACACCCCTGGGCCTATCCTGGAGACCGCCAAGCTGGTCATGGGAAGCCCTAGCGTGCCCAAGGGTGCGCTGGGCGCTGGCCCTGGCAGTCGGATCAAGACCCCCGCTCGCGCCGCACCGGAGGCAGTCGCTGGCACGCCCAGCATCGTGCGGAGCGAGTTCGACCGTCCGCTGTTCGACTACTCCAATATGGAGCAGGTGCCCAACGTCCCGCAGTTCGACCTGCCCAGGATTATCCCGGCGCGCGGTATCCCCGAGCACATCATGCGGCTGGGTGATCCCAAGAACATGGAGCGGACCAATCAGATCGTGCAGATGGGCATGAGCCATGGTGGGCCTGAGTGGTACAACACCATGCCGCTGCTGGAGCGTTACAAGGGTGAGCTGGGGCCGGTCAGGGGACAGGAGGGGTGGGACAGCTACCTCAAGTATGTCGGCGCGACCTCGCCCAGGTCTCCGGTCCCGCTCAATGCCAGCGTAGCTTCGTACTATGACATGCTGGCAGCTCAGGGGCTGCCGTTCCCGCAGCCGGTGAAGAAGGGCCAGAACTGGTCGATGCCGCGAGGAGCCCTGCCAGAAGGCTACGGCAGCCTCGCGCAGGCAACAAACGCCCACAACGCACAGATGGTGCGGGAGAATGGGGGCTGGCCGTCGTGGACCTTCTTCGACAAGCCCAAACCGCCGAGCTTCGTAGCAAACCTGCAGGGCAATTACCGACCTGTTACGTCTGACGTGCACAACGTCAGCATGCTGGACCTGCGTGGTCCCCAGGGTAATCGCCTGATCATGCCGCCGCATCCGTACTACGGCTACATCGAGCAACTGCAGCAGGGACCGAAGGGTGCGGGGCAGTTCATCGACCTCGCCCCGGCACAGTACCAAGCCTCGGGCTGGATCCCCTGGGCGGCTGGCTACCGGGATGTCGGACGCTATGGCGAGGTGACTGGCGGCAGCCCCAAGAAGCTGGCGGCTTACTCCGAGCCGTTCATCAAGGTGGTGGAGGACCGGGTGAAGCGGAAGGCCTCGGACCTGGGGTGGTCACCGGAGCAGACGCTACGGAGCTTCCTGCGCAAGGAGATCGCCATCGCAGGCGTTCCGGCTGCAGCTATTCCGATGCTGCGAAGTCAGATGGGAGAAGACGCACGGCAACAATAGGAGACGATCATGTCAATAGGGCTTCTGTTCTGGGTGCTTATGGTGTTCTGGATCCTCTCGTGGGTTGGAACAACGTGGGGTGGTCTGGCTGGACCGTATATTCATGCCAGCACGCTGCTGTTCTTCATCCTGCTGTTCCTGCTGGGGTGGCACGCCTTCGGCTTCATCATCCATGCTTGATAGGCCGACCAGGGCGGCCATGACGATCATAGCGATCACGTTCTTGGCGCTTCTTGGCATGGCCTTCTACGGGTACATGACCGGGGCCTGGGACGAGGTGCCTACGCAGGCGTCATCTCCTCCGTGATAGGATGCTTCTCTCGATTCGAAGAGGTGCGTCATGAAGATTGTCCTCTCGTCAGGTCATGGGAAGAAAATCTCGGGTGCCGTAGGCCCCTCGCCCTGGGGCATCCACGAGCACACCGAGGCCGTGAAGGTCGTCAACGAAGTGACGGCGGTGCTGCGCTCGATGGACGTGAACGTGGTCCCCTACGAGGACACGATCAGCGACGACCAGTCCGAGAACCTGGATAGGATCATCGGATTCCACAACGCCCAGGGTGCTCATGACTTGGACGTGAGCATCCACTTCAACAGTACGAGCCCGCAACCCTCTGGCCCGGTAGGCTGCGAGGTGTTCTATAAGTCCTCGGCAGGCAAGACAGTCGCCCAGCGCACGGTGAACGCAATATGTACTGCTTCTGGCTTGAAAAATCGTGGTCCGAAAACCGAGAATTTCGCCTTCCTCAACGGCACCAACGAGGTAGCAGTCCTAGTGGAGGTCTGCTTCGTAAACTCGCACGCCGACTGCGACATCTATCGCAAGAAGTTCTCCGAAATCTGCGTGGCTATTGCCGAAGGCCTGAGCGACGAGCAGGCGGGCCAGCAACCGGACAGGCCGCCAGTCCCGGAACGCCCCCCGGAGCCGCCGGGGCCTGACGTTGATTCGCATCCGACACTCAAGAAGGGAGATCAAGGTGAAGCGGTGGCTAGGCTCCAGCGTTCATTGGGGATACCGGCAGATGGCGACTTTGGTTCTATTACGGATACTTGGGTGCGTGCGTTCCAAGCGGCATGCGAGCTAACCTCTGATGGCGTGGTTGGCCCGATGACATGGGCGGAAGTAGACGCCCTCGATACGCGCATGGCCAACGGCAACAGCGGCATCAGTTCTGACATGATGCAGGACATTGATCGTCTGGTCGTGGCCTCTGGGCTGGACGACTACGAGTGGGCCGGTCGCGGCACGTCAATGCCTGGGTATCTCTCCGGCATGTGCATGAGCTTCGCGGTGGCTGCGCAGCAGCTCAAGTCTGGCAAGGCCTCTGCCCAGGCCATGGCCAAGGCGCTGGGGGACGAGAGCAAGGATGCCCTGACGTGGTACGCGACCCAGTTCAAGAGCGAGGGCATGACTAATAACACCACCAAGGAACGCTTCCGTCATCTGTTTGTGTTGCTCATCGGGCTAGGGATGCGGGAGTCCTCGGGCAAGTACTGCGAAGGCAGGGACATGAGCGCCAGCAACACATCGTCTGACACCTGCGAGGCGGGGCTCTTTCAGAGTAGCTGGAACTTCCATAACTCCTCGTCGTATATCGAGGAGTACTTCCAGGAATACTGGGCCGATCCCAATGGGTTCTTAGACGTGTTCAGTGAGGGGATTTATCCCAGCTCGAACAATCTTAGTACGTATGGGACCGGGGACGGGGCGGCCTATCAGTGGCTGGCGAAGTACGCCCCTGCCTTTGCGGTGATGAGCACAGCCGTTGGTCTTCGGGTGCTCAAGGATCACTGGGGTCCGATCAAGCGCCACGAGGTGGAGCTTGTGCCCGAGGTGGACGATCTCCTGTTGAAGATACAGGAGCTGGTTGAGGTCGGAGGAAGTTCGGAGATTGCGTGACCGACGTAGCCGGGGAAGTAGGCAAAACTACACGCGGCTTCTTCGAAGTAATGCGGGAGAACCCGCTCTCGCTTGCGTTGGTGGTTGTTGTCTTTGCGCTCTCGGCTATGCTGTATTACACCGGCAAGGAGACGCTCGAACAGCGCACGGCGATGTCAAAGCTGATCATCGAGTGGCAGAAGGAGCAGCAGGTCATATTAGGAGGCTGTGTCAGCGCCGACGTGACCAAGAACATGATGGATAATATGCAGCGCATCACGGACACGATGCTGACGTACAACAACAAAGAAATCATACGGATGCAGGAAGCTATCGACAAGGAACGGGATCGTTCGTTCCGGTTGCGAGAGATGAGAGAGCAGGAACTGCAGAGACAGATACCGACACCTACGCTACCGCAGCCAGAGAAGCAGGGCTTGCCGAAGTGGTTGCCGCTGGACGGCGTGGAGTGGGAGATGCCGAAGGTGCAAGCGTTCCCAGATCACGAACTCTTTAAGATGCCACCCTGAACCCCCAAGGAGAAATGAAATGGCCACAATCAGATTGAAACCCGGTGAGACCGCCCTCGTCGTGGCGCAAGACCCGTCGCTTGAAATTGGTGGAGGGCCGATGCCGGGAGGCCCGCCCCCGCAACCGCCTGCGCCGGTTGATCCTGGGTATGGGATTGATCTGGGCTTGGGTTATCTACGCCCCAGCCATCCAATTGTGCTGCCGCCTCCGGTAGTCCCGACTCCGCCTCCAGTCGATCCTGACTATGGCATCGATGAGGATCTCGGCTATCTGCGCCCAACGCACCCAATCGTGCTGCCACCCATTCCTCCAGAAACACCGGAGGCTAGATGGGAACTTAAGGTTGCATGGACACCAGTTACTGGATGGGTTGTCGTTGCTGTTCCCGGCGATGACACACTGGTTCCTACGCCTTCGAAGCGCAAGTAACCGTTTAACGCCCACCTTGAGCCCCGGTGAAAGCCGGGGTTTTTTTTATTTTGTTGTATGAGATGAAAGCGCGAGCCCGGTGTCGTCCATCAAAGCGGCAAAGCATCTTTGGAGGGTCCGGGCTCGCTACGGTTACTGCGAGGGTACAAGTCCAACAGTAACCGCACTACAGCAGCGAACTGGGTGCTAGACGAGCCGTCCGCTGCTGTATCTCTGTTGTTAGGCCACGTTGAGCGATTTGCTGCTCGTCCTGTACCGCAGGG
>Ga0207983_1000131_pt1 | contig 8579 bp, 7 predicted proteins | sample SoimicmetaGmgHMB_FD_188341 | JGI IMG/M metagenome (GOLD analysis project Ga0207983, IMG submission 188341) | Soil and rhizosphere microbial communities from Laval, Canada - mgHMB (SPAdes) (version 2) | ecosystem: Environmental > Terrestrial > Soil > Agricultural land | place: Laval, Canada...
CAATCCCATCGCCCTGCCGCTGCCGTTCTGGCCGCACGGCATCCATTGGTACGGGATCATGTACCTGCTCGGCTTCGGCGTGGCCTGGTGGCTGGGCACGCGCCGCGTGCGCGCTGGCCGGTTGCCGGGCGTGAACGAGGAAGGTTTCGGCGATCTGTTGTTCTACGCGATGCTCGGCGTGGTGCTGGGTGGCCGCATCGGCTACGTATTGTTCTATGCGTTCGGCGATTTCCTCGCCCATCCGATCTTTCTTTTCAAGATCAACGAAGGCGGCATGAGTTTTCACGGCGGCCTGATCGGCGTGATGGTCGCGGTCGCGTGGTGGTCGTGGCGGCGCGGGCTGCATGTATTCGACACCATGGATTTCATCGCGCCGCTGGTACCGCCGGGTCTGGGTTTCGGCCGGCTGGGAAATTTCATCGGCGGCGAGTTGTACGGCAAGCTTACCGGCGGCAACTGGGGCGTGATCTTTCCGCACAGCGACCTTGGCCCATACACGCATTTGCCGATGGAAAAATTGCGCGAGTTGCATGCGAGCGGTGCGCTCGATGCCTATGCGCGGCACCCGTCGCAGTTGTACCAGGCGCTGCTCGAAGGCCTGACGATGTTCGTCGTCGTGTTTTTCTATTCGCGCAAGCCGCGACCGCGCTATGCGGTGTCGGGAATGTTTGCATTGCTTTACGGCGTGTTCCGTTTCCTGGTCGAATTCGTGCGCGTGCCCGACGAGCAGTTGGGCTACCTCGCCTTCGGCTGGCTGACCATGGGGCAGGTGCTGTCGCTGCCGTTGATCGCGCTGGGGCTGTTCTTTTTCTGGCTGTCGCGGCGGGCGCCGACGCTGGTGCCCGTAGTTGCAGGAGCGACGCAAGTCGCGACCGATCAATGAGCCGCCTGGCTGGTCGCGACTTGCGTCGCTCCTACACGTCCATGGGTAGTCATGCGCCAGTATCTTGAGTTGCTAGATCACGTGATGCGCGAGGGCGCGGAGAAATCCGACCGCACCGGCACCGGCACGCGTTCGGTGTTCGGCTACCAGATGCGCTTCGATCTCAACGAAGGCTTCCCGCTGGTCACGACCAAGAAACTGCACTTGCGCTCGATCATCCACGAGTTGTTGTGGTTCCTGCAGGGCGATACCAATATCGCCTATCTGCGGGAAAACAAGGTCAGCATCTGGGACGAGTGGGCCGATGAAAACGGCGATCTTGGCCCGGTATACGGCAAGCAGTGGCGGCGCTGGAGCGGCGCGGACGGTGTCGAGATAGACCAGATCCGCTGGCTGGTCGACGAGATCAAGCGCAATCCGGATTCGCGCCGGTTGATCGTCAATGCCTGGAACGTCGCCGACCTGCCGAAGATGGCGCTGATGCCCTGCCATGCGATCTTTCAGTTCTATGTCGCCAACGGAAAGCTGAGCTGCCAGCTTTACCAACGCTCGGCGGATATTTTTCTTGGCGTGCCGTTCAATATCGCCAGCTATGCGTTGCTGACGCACATGATCGCGCAGGTCTGCGGCCTGGGTGTCGGTGATTTCGTGCACACGCTGGGCGATGCGCATGTGTACTCGAATCATTTCGAGCAGGCGCGCGAACAATTGTCGCGCGCACCTAAGGCGCTACCGAAACTAGTATTGAATCCTGCGGTCACCGACCTGTTCGCGTTCCGCATCGACGATATCGCCATCGAAGGCTACGAACCGCACGCGGCGATCAAGGCGCCGGTGGCGGTGTGAGCGAGTTGACGTTGATCGCGGCGCTGGATCGTCACGGCGCGATCGGTCGCGACAATGAATTGCCATGGCGTCTGCCCGACGATCTCAAGCGTTTCAAGGCACTGACGCTGGGCCGGCCGCTGTTGATGGGGCGCAAGACCGCGCAATCGCTGGGGCGTGCGCTACTGGGCCGACGTAATCTTGTGCTGACGCGCTCGGGCGCGGTGCCGTTCGAGGGAATGGAGGCCGTGGCATCGATCGATGCTGCGCGCGCGCTGATCGGTAACGAGGCGTTGATGGTGATCGGCGGCGGTGAGATCTATGCGTTGGTGTTGCCGATCGCAACGCGCTTGCACCTCACGCATGTCGATACTCTGGTCGAGCGCGCGGACGCATTTTTTCCCGCATTCGACCTTGTGCAGTGGCAGGTAATACAGCGCGAAGCGCATGCGGCGGATGCCAAGCATGCGTTTGCGTTCGAGTTTGTGGATTACGAAAAAAAGCGCTCGTAGGAGCGATGGCAATCGCGACTTTTCCTTTTCGCAGGAAACCCATCGCGATTGCCATCGCTCCTACAGAGCCGCGGGGTCAGTCTTCGCGGCGCGGGCTGTTGGCGGGGACGACGCGGCCGGCGACTTGGTGCAGGCGCAGTTCGGCGCCAAGTTCGAGCGCGGTGAGCTTGCCACCCCAGACGGCGCCGGTGTCGATGCTGTAAATGCCCAGACCCATGAACAGGCCCAGCGTTGACCAGTGGCCGCAGACCACGGGCAATTCCCGCGGCGCGTGGCCGGGGACTTCGAACCAGGGATACATGCCAGGCTTCTGCGTGCCAGGGCGGCCCTTGTCGTCGAAACCGATGCGGCCGGCGGGCGTGCAATAGCGCATGCGCGTAAACACGTTGACGATGGCGCGGAAGCGCTCCGGCCCCGCGAGTTTCGGCGACCAGGCCGGCTTGTCGCCGTACATGTTCTTGAGCAGCTTGCGGTGGTTTTCGCCGCGCAATTGTTCTTCGGCTTCGCGCGCGCGTGCCTCGGCGATCTTCAGCGACCACTTCGGAGCGAGCCCGGCATGCACCATCGCAAAGCCTAGGGTGCGGTCGACGTGCAGCAGTTTCTGCTGGCGCAACCAGTCGATCAGCACGTCGCGGTCGTCGGCGAACAGCACGCGCTGCAGGTCGGGATTGACCTTGCGCTGATCGGCTTCGGTGCGCTGCGCGATCGCCAGCAGCGACAGGTCGTGGTTGCCGAGCACGACGGTGCTGTGGATCGCCAGCGAGTGCACGAGACGCAGGGTTTCCAGCGACTGCCCACCGCGGTTGACCAGATCGCCGCAGAACCACAGACGATCCTTGAGCGGGTCGAAGCGGATCTTTTCCAGCAGCCGTTGCAGCGCGTCGTAACAACCCTGGATGTCGCCGATCGCGTAGGTCGCCATCAGTGCAGCGTCCGCGGAATCGACAGGGTGAACGCGGCGATCGGGGCATCGAAGGACGTGCCGTCGTCGGCGAGCATCTGGTAGCTGCCTTCCATGGTGCCCAGCGCGGTTTCAAGCACGGCGCCGGAGGTGTATTCGAAATCGTCGCCCGGACGCAGCCAGGGTTGTTCGCCGACCACGCCTTCACCGCGTACTTCCTGGACCTTGCCGTTGTCGTCGGTGATCAGCCAGTGCCGGCTAATCAATCGCGCCGGCACCTGGCCGCGATTGGAAATGCGGATGGTGTAGGCGAATACGAAACGGCCGTCTTCGGGCGCCGACTGGTCGGCGAGGAAACGGGTGTCGACATTCACATCGATGGCGTGCAGCGGCGCGGTCATGAGCCCATCTTACAAAGTTGCGGCGGTGGCGGCGTGTTTTGCGAGGTGATTGGCCAGGGCGATGAAATCCGACACCGGCAATTGCTCGGCACGGGCGTCGGGACGCAGGCCGGCGGCGGCTATGTCGTCGCCGCTGCACAGCTGCTGCACGGCGTTGCGCAGGGTCTTGCGGCGCTGGCCGAAAGCGTTGCGCACAAGGGCCTCGAACAGCGCCGGATCGACGATGCCGATCTGGTCTGCGGGTTTGGGCACGAGGCGAACGACAGCCGAATCGACTTTTGGCGGCGGCCGGAACGCGTTTGGTCCGATCGTGAACAAAGGAGTCACCTGGCAGACCGCCTGCAGCATCACGCTGAGCCGGCCATAGACCTTGCTGCCGGGCTCGGCGCCCATGCGATCGACGACTTCCTTCTGCAGCATGAAGTGCATGTCGACGATCGCTTCGGCGTGTTCGAGCACATGAAACAGGATCGGCGTGGAGATGTTGTAGGGCAGGTTGCCGACCAGACGCACGCGGCCATCGCCGGCAAGCTTGGCGAAATCCACCTTGAGCACATCTTTGTGGATGATGGCGAGATCGCCGATGCCTTCGGACGCTTCCATCAGCGGCGTGATCAGGTCGCGATCGAATTCGATCACCGTCAGCGCGCCGTGCTTTTTCAGCAGCGGAAAAGTGATCGCGCCCTGGCCGGGGCCGATCTCGACGAGATTGTCGCCGGGCTTGAGGTTGAGCGCGTGCACGATGTTGTCGATCACGCTGCGGTCGGTGAGGAAATGCTGGCCGAGATTCTTCTTCGGCGGATCCTTGAAATGGCTCATGGCTGCGCCCTTTGTTGTGCCAGTCGTGCACACAGCTCGACGGCGGCGATGAGGCTGGAGGGATCGGCGCTGCCTTTGCCGGCGAGTTCGAGCGCGGTGCCGTGATCGACGGCGACGCGCGGGTAGGGCAGGCCGAGCGTGATGTTCACCGCCTGCTCGAAACCGGCGTACTTGAGCACCGGCAGGCCCTGGTCGTGATACATCGCCAAGACGGCATCGAAGCCGGCGAGTTTCTGCGGAAGGAAGGCCGTGTCGGCGGGCAGTGGGCCGATCAGGGTCATGCCTTCGCTGCGCAATTTCGCCAGCACCGGCGCGATGGTGTTTATTTCCTCCTGGCCGAGCACGCCGTCTTCGCCGGCATGGGGGTTGAGGCCCAACACTGCGATGCGCGGCACGGCGATGGCGAAATCCCGGCGTAGTGCAGCATGCAGGATGCGCAGCGTGCGCACGAGGGCGACCGGCGTGATCGCATCGGCGACCGCGCGTAGCGGCAGGTGTGTGGTGACGAGAGCGACGCGCAGGCCCGGGTTGGCGAGCATCATCACCACGTCGGTACCAGCCTGTGCGGCGAGCAGCTCGGTGGTGCCGGTGTAGGCGATGCCACCGGCATTGATGCTGGCCTTGTTGACCGGGCCGGTGACCAAGCCATGAAAACTACCGTCGAGACAGCCGCGGCCGCCGGCGAGAAGGGCATCGATGACCGCACGGGCATTGGCGGGGTCGGCGTGGCCGAAGCGCGTGAGCCGGGATTGCTTGAGCGGCTGGATCGCAAGCTCGCCGGGCACGCAGTCGGTGCCGGGCTCACGCAGTGTCAATGGCAGCGACAGCGCCGCCGCAGCGGCGAGCAGCGCATCGGGATCGGCGATAGCGACCAGATCGGCAGGTTGCCGTGTCTGGGCCAGGCGCACGCAGAGTTCAGGCCCGACGCCCGCAGGTTCGCCCGGAATCAGGGCTAGCCGCGGGCGCACGATGACTCAGGAACCCAATCGGGTTTCGACATAGGCCTCGGAGCGGATCTGGCGCAGGAAGCGCTCGTATTCCTCATCGCCCTTGCGGTTGCCGATGATTTCGCGGGCCTGATTGCGACGGTTTTCGTCGGTGACATCCTGCTCGCGCGAACCCACGCGCTTGATCAGGTGGAAACCGATGTCGCTCTGGAAGATCGGCGAGAGTTCGCCGTCGGCAAGACGCTTGATCTGTTCGCTGACGCTGGTGCCCCACTGATCGGCCACGAACCAGCCCATGTCGCCGCCGTTGTTGCGGGTCAGGGTGTCTTCCGAGGCTTCCTTGGCGACCTTGGCGAAATCCTCGCCACCGGCGATGCGGTCACGCAGCGCCTGGATCTTCTGGCGTGCAGCTTCGGCATTGACCAGCTCGCTGGTGCGCACGAGGATGTCGAGCGCCTTGAACTGGGTGATCTTCTGCGGCTGCGGCTGACGGGATTCTTCCAGCTGCACGATCTGGAAACCGTTCGGGCCGCGCACCGGATCGGTGATCTGGCCCGGCTTCATGCCGCGCAGGACGCTGGCGAACAGCGGCGGGATCGCATCGTAGGTGCGCCAGCCCAGCTCGCCGCCGTCGAGGGCATTCTGGCCCTGGGAGAAGCGGATCGCGGCCGAATGGAAATCCAGTTCGCCGCGTTCGACCATGCCCTTGATCTCCAGCACTTTCTTGCTGGCAACGGCGATCTGGTCTGGCGTGGCGCCGTCGGGTAGGGCGATCTGGATGTTGGCGAGACGGAGTTCTTCGCCGCCGATTTTCTGGGTCGCCAGCAGCTGGTCGATTTCGGCCTCGCTGATGGTGACCTTGGACTGGATGTAGCGCTGGCGCAGGCGCTGGACGGTGACTTCATCGCGCAGGTTGTTGCGGAATTCGTCGAAGTTCAGGTTTTCTGCGGCCAGACGCTGGCGCAGCTGGTCAACGGTCATCTTGTTTTGGCCTGCGACGGCGGCGACGGCCTGCTGCAGTTCCGCATCGCTGATCTGGATGCCGGAATCGGCCGCACGGCCGATCTGCAGATGCATCAGGATCAGGCGCTCAAGGACCTGTTTTTCGAGGATGTCGCGCGGCGGCAACTGACCGGGCTGGCTGGCGTACTGGGCGGTGATGTTGGCGACGGCGCGGTCGAGCTCACTGCGCAGGATCACGTCCTCGTCGACCACGGCGGCGATGCCGTCCAGGGTGGTCGTCGGAGCCGTTTGTGCGAAGGCCGGACCGGCGGCAAGAAGGCCGGCGAGAATGAAGGGGAAGATCGGTTTCATCGTTTCAGACACTCCGGGGCGCGCCAGTGGGGCGCGGCAGGTCAGCGGGGATAGCCAAGAATAGCATTCTGCAGCAGGCGGGCCGTGTCGCGCCCGAAGCTGCCGAGGCCGGTGAGTTCGATTTCAAGATACAGGCCGAGGTTCTGGCGGCTGCTGGCGCTGCGGATATATTGCCGGCCCAGCAGGCGGATCGCGACGCAGCAACTGCGTTTTTCGAAACCCGCCAGCGCTTCCAGAGTCTGGTTGTCCCGCAAGGAGTACTCCCATCGGCCGTACAGGCTCCAGTTCTGGTTCAGCGGTAGGACAAGGCTGAGGTCGGTTTGTTCCAGCAGGTCGCGGCGGTAGCGATAGGACGCGTTGAATACGCCGCCCTGTCCGAAACTGACCTGGCTGCGGATCGACGAGAGCTGAGTGAGGTGTTTGTCGGCATCCCATTGCTGGGTCATGCCGACGGTCCAGTTGTCGCGCAGGGCCAGATCGGCGGTGGCGATCCAGGCGCTGCCCTTGTCCGACAATGCCGGCGTGCCGGGCAGGCCGACGCGCGGGGTGTCGAAGTAGGTGATGTGGCCAAGGCCGACGCTGAGGCGCTCGCGGCCATCGGCATTGCTCAGGACGCGGCTGCCCAAAGCCAGTGTCAGCTGGTTGGCGTCGGACTGCCGGTCGGCGCCGCCGAAGCGGTTGTCGCGGAACAGCGAGGTCCAGCCGAAGGTCAGCTCGGCGGTATCGAAGACTGGAAGATTGTCCTGGTTGCGATAGGGCACGCGCAGGTAATACAGGCGCGGCTCGAGCGTCTGTACATAGCTGCTGCCACCCCAGGAAAAATCGCGCTCGAAGTACGCGCCGGCATCGACACTGGCAATTGGCAGGCTGCGGCTCAGCGAATGATCGCCGCTGGCGTTGGCGGCGGCGAGATTGTCGTTGAGCGAATACGCGGTGTAACGCCAGGACAATTGCGGCGTGATGAACCAGGCGCTGCCGCTGAACGGCATGCGGATGTATGGCTGCAGGTCGACGCGGGTGCCGGCGTCCGGGCGGTTTTCATGGCTGAAGCGCACGGCTTCGGCGGACACGCCGGCTTCCAGCCAATGCGTGAGCGGGCGGAACGCGCTCGCCTGCAGGCGCGGCAGACGCCGGTAGGGCTCGTTGCCCGGCGCGATCAGCGGATTGGTGATCTGCCATTCTTCGGCGCTGAGGCTGGCCGACCAGTATTTGCCGCGACCGAACAAACCGAGCTGGCTGTCGACCAGCGAGATCGAAGTGTTGGCGATCGAATCGCCGAAGTCGCTGAAATAATCGACATCGCTGACGTTCTTGAGATTCGCGCTCAGGTACCAGTGGCGATTGAGCGTGGTGGTGTGGTCGATGCTGACGTAACCGCGGTCGTGGCCGGTGAGTTTGTCGTCGGGCAGGAACGTGCCCTCGAACGTGCCGCGCGAATTCTCCGTGAGGTAGCGGAACTCGCCCTCCAGCATCAGCCCGCGCTTGGACAGCCAGCGCGGCGTCAACGTTGCGTCGTAGTTCGGCGCGAGGTTGAGATAAACCGGCAGCTTGATGTCGAGGCCGTTGTGATCGTCGCGCCCTACGGTAGGCGAGAGCACGCCGGTGCGGCGGCGGTTGTCGGTCGGGAAGCTGATCACCGGCAACCACAGCACCGGGATGCGGCCCAGGCGCAGCGAGACATTGGTGGCGACGCCGGTCGCAGTTTCGTTGTTGACACGGATCTTGCTGGCGCGGAACTGCCATTGCTGCTGCGTCGGCGGGCAGGTGGAATACGTAGCCGAACTGAGTTCGCCGATCTCGCCTTTCATCACCGCGCGTTTGGAGGTGCCGTTGCCGAGCTGCTGGTTGAACTGGTACGTCACCTGGTCGAGCGTGATCGTGTCGGCCTTCTGGTCGCCCGAGGCCTTGTCGGCGGTCAGGCGCACCGAATAATCCTGGTACTGGACGGGGCCGTCGCTGACGAACTGCTCGGTCGGA